>Ga0180433_10001768_pt1 | contig 35430 bp, 36 predicted proteins | sample SS_ome_8_FD_132980 | JGI IMG/M metagenome (GOLD analysis project Ga0180433, IMG submission 132980) | Hypersaline lake sediment archaeal communities from the Salton Sea, California, USA - SS_1_D_1 metaG | ecosystem: Environmental > Aquatic > Non-marine Saline and Alkaline > Hypersaline >...
CTTGAATATCCTCAACCAGAAAAAGGGCAAGTCATCGCTAAAAAGCCTGCAAAGAAAAGCATGCATGTCGCTTAAATTCGCCTCGACTCTGATAAAAGACTATTTTCATGCGTAGGCCCTGGGATAGCCCCTGAACTACCTTGACCTGGAATGTTATTCATCACTTTAACAGGTACGTTCTCTGCAACACACTCGTAAGATTTACCTTGGTGCCATTTGACGTAACGTGCATCACGAATAACTTTACCGCCAAATGATGCAGGGATTTCGATATAAGTCGCAGGCTCATACATGTAGAGAGGTCCATCTTTCGCGACGATAACGGTCGATAAGCTCGTACCATCAATATTGAGATTCATATCAACACCTGAAACGGTCCATGACGGTGCCATAATTGAGCCTGCATATTGAGACATCAAACCAATTTTAAACGGTACATCGGCAGCAAGTGATACTTGGGCCAATAAGCCACATGCAGCAGCAACCGCATATTTAACATATTTATTCATGTCACAAAGTCCTAAGATTTAAAAAATTGAGTGCCTGATTATATCACACAACAACCTAAAGTAATAGCACGAAGCACTTGCGTGAGTTACTTGATAGGTTTCCCTTCGCAATCGAAATGTATCCACATCTTCGACGTACCGCCTGCAACCTCTTTTTCACGCCAGATACCGACGGGTACGTGCTTCGGTGAACAACTATAGAAATAGCCTGGCCCCATCAACACAAAGTGCGCATCCGTTAACAGTGTATTTTCATACTCAGCAGGAAAATCGATATACGACTTAACATAGTCGAATGTTCCATCGCTGATCTTAACAATCGCCGTTTGCGACACACCGTTATTGAACGAGTAACTGATGCGCGTATCTTTAGCTACATCAAACGGTCTAATCGACATTTTACCTGCGACATGGTAACTGACCATGGCCCGAATTGGGGTAAGCTCATCTTGTGCAAAACTCGCTTGAGTGAAAGCGAGCAAGGTCACAAGACTTACAATGTGAAAAATTTTTAGCATAGTTAGTTCCTTTTTTTTATTTTGTGGCAAGCACCATAACAAACGCCAAATACCTGATCAATATAAACAGAGCGGTAAGTTGTTAGATCGTAAAGTTAGGATGTTCATAATCTGTTAAAGGCTGTTCATTCTCTAGCGTCCAAAGCAACTCATCAAACACTTCCTGAATAACGTCTTTTCTGTTATTTGGGACAACACCATCAACATTCTCACTCGTAAGTAGCGTTAACATCGATGTCCGCATGTCATCTTCGTCTAAATGTTCCATCATGGTATGGACTAAATGCTCCAGCATCTCAAGCTTAGCGTTTTTTGCAATCGCATGCATAATATTATAGCCTCTACGAGTCGTTGACATAATTTGCGCTTTAAACTCATCAAGTGTCGCAAAATTGCGTTTACATGCAAAGACCAGCTCATCCAAAACGAATTTAAATACATCAGAATCACCTTTCTCAACAGCTTGAGCGAGTGGTGTAAAACCTGCCGCGTTTGGTTTTGTGAGTTGCGCCCAATATTCACGCTTTGAAAGAACATGATGATTGAGTGCACGCCGTAATCCTTGCTTCACCGCCTTGATGTGGGCCAAACTACCCGTGGTTATGCTTGAATGAAAAAGCGTATACTGCTTTGTACATGTCGTTAGATACTTATTTAAATCTGATTTAGTAATGATTTTCTTGATAAAAGCGAAGCGTATGGCTTTAAGCTGCCTTTCAATAATCGATACATCTGCTTTTCTATAAAGTGCATTTTGTAATGTATGAGTTCCATCAGGTTTTTTATACAATAAAATAGTTGCATATTGCCTTGCATCGATAATATCGTGTTCAAAAATCTCATCTAACCAATCCATCATATAACAAAATCCATCAGGAAGATTCTCGCTTGCTATTTGATACAAAATAGTATTGTCAAAGTTATCAGTATTAAAGAATAATTTCGCATAGGATGCTGGATTTAACTGATTGCTCTCAAAACGTGCTTCGACACGCTGCCGATAAAACGCTATTGCATCAAAATCGTTTGCCTCTATCATTTTGAAAAGTGGTGATTTATCTTTATTAGCTACACACGAAAACGGCGATCTATCGTGTATATAGCCATAATTTTCACTCACATAATCAAAAAGTGACAGCGGCGCTATACCCCATAAGCCAGGGTGTTGTATCAACCGCTCATACTGAGACTGCGTTAGAATACGCGTATCGGTAAGAGATACGATGATATCTATCAATACATAACGAAAATCTTTTTTTGCAACCGGTCTAAGAAAATCTAGGGACGTCTTGCCGCATAGGTCGGTGTGGGTAAAAAGCGCTTGGATCTGTGATGCATCAATATGGCCTGCTGAATAATTACGTAAAACAGCCGCAAAATACATAACTAGCAGTTGCACATCTTGTTGCCGCAGCACATGCATAAACGTTGAAAGCTTCCAATGTGCTGTGTTCGCCACAAGTGTTTGAGCTAAAGAAGGCGTTATACTTATCTTTTCACAGTACAGTTCAAATAATAAATGGGTCAGTGTCATCGCTCGTCTTTCATCAACAGAATCTGCGAACTCTCGTGGTAAGCGTAAAATATCATGTATAAACAAAAAACCATTGATCGATGGCTCGAGCATGGTGGTAATATCAGCTGCCATGAGCTCATCAATCAGCGATTGCTCGAGCGCTTCAATACCTTTTTTGTGATCGCTCCTTTCAACACCCACTGGTCTATAACACTCACGAAGAGCCTGGTTAATATACTTTAGTAGTAACCAATGCAGGTAGGCCGCGGCGGGGTCTCGAACTTCTATTTTCTCACTAAATAACGAACGCATGTAAATCCGAATGCTAAATACTAATTTAAACCAAATCCTACATGGTCAATATTAACACATTATTAAGAAACGTTTTGTATACGAACTCATGACAATTTCTCTTGAGCCTTGTATAATCAATCGCTTCACGCGCAATACCATGTGCGAATAGAAAGGACGACTTGCTTAAGGATGTTAATATGCAAACTTTTTACCCTCCCATAAAGACCTACGCTGAACACCGCCTACCGGTTGAATCGCCTCACGAAATATATATTGCCGAGTGCGGAAACCCTGAAGGATTACCCGTCCTAATCGTCCACAGCGGTCCGGGAGCTGGGTGTCAAAAATTCCATCGTCGGTATTTTGACCCTCGATACTTTCGCATCATCCTCTTCGATCAGCGTGGCTGTGGCCAATCGACCCCCTATGCAGAATTAACCAATAATAATACGCAGGCGCTGATAAGTGACATGGAAGCTATTCGCGAACACTTAAATATTCGTCGCTGGGTGTTATTTGGCGGTGCGTGGGGCTCCACACTCAGTATGCTTTATGCACAACAATACCCGGAACATGTTCACAGCATGGTCTTACGCGGCGTATTTCTAGGCAGGAAACGCGATATTGATTGGATGTATCACAGCGGCGCTAGCAAGATCTTCCCAGATTACTGGAATGATTTTATTGAACAATTCGATGAGAATGAGCGTAACGACCTGATAAGTGCCTATTGCGAACGCTTAACGGGCAATGACCAGCTCGCGCAAATGGCAGCAGCCAAATCATGGTCACTCTGGCAAGCAAGAACTTCCGCGTTACAACCACATAGCACAATAATGGAACACTTTTCTGACCCGCACTTTGCAGTTGGGCTCGCTAGAATCGAGTCTCACTTCTTCAAACAGCACTGCTTCATCGAAGATAACCAAATTTTGGACAATATAGGGCGAATACAAAACATTCCTGCGTATATTGTGCATGGTCGTTATGACATCGTATGCCCATTAGACGCGGCTTGGACGCTACATCGTGCCTGGCCAAACTCACAACTCTATATTGTGCGTGATGCAGGCCATGCCGAGAACGAGCCTGGCATCATTGATGCATTAATTTATGCAACCAAGAAGATTATGAAAAACGATCGCGATTACTCCGCGCCAGCATAATGGGGTTGGTCAACTATTGACCTCGCGATCATAATTAGGTAGCAACATGGCCTCTCGCTTGCGAAAGTTAATCATCACAGCCATGTGTATGCTTTTAGGTGCTGTACTACTCGCAGGTTGCGGAACGATACACAAGAAGTCCGATAACCCACGCGACCCCTATGAGCATCGCAACAGACAAGTTTACCGCTTCAATCGTGGGCTAGACGATATGATTCTGCGCCCTGCTGCCAACTTCTATAACGCCATGCTGCCTTACCGCGTCAGAAAAAGTATCACCAACTTCTTCGATAACCTTGAAGAGCCCATCGTCGCCTTGAATGATATCTTACAAGGGGAATTCAAAGATGCGCGCGTTGCAGTCACACGTTTTCTCATCAACTCAACGCTGGGTATCGCAGGTCTTATTGATGTAGCCTCACACGCAGGAATACCCAAACATTACGAAGACTTTGGTCTCACGTTTGCCAAATGGGGCGATAAAAACTCGCCGTACTGGGTCAACCCATTCTTAGGCCCTAGCACAATTCGCGACTCGTTTGGTATTACCTATAATCTCATCGCACTGTATTTTTACCCTAAATTTATCTATCCGGGTAAAACACGTTACGTTGCGGCGACACTCTACGTCATAAGTCACCGTGCAGATCTCGAGGAAGCCCAAAAACTCGTCGAGAAAGCAGCGCTCGACCCTTACGCTTTCGAACGCGACGCTTTCTTACAACGTCGCACCTTTCTGATGAACAATGGCAAAATGCCTGAAGATACTAAAACAGGTGATAAAAAATCTTCTGGTGATGATGATTTGTTTATTGAGGGCGAAGATGAAGAATTGCTTGATACAGATGAAAAAACAGAAGAGAAAGACGATACATCTACTACCAAGATGCTCGAGTCGAAGAAACAAACGAAAATTAAAGATAGTGTCAGATTCAAAATACCCTGCGAAGAGCAAGTAAGTAAGCTAATTGCAGATTGCAAAAAATCTTAAGACTATGACAAACAAGAAATGGTCCCAGCAAGTAACCAAAGAAAGTCAGGCACTTGATTTAGAAGACGGTGTATTCACTTGGCACGATCCAAAAAAAATAGCAGCATCACTCATGCGCTCTGCCCAATCGAGCACGACACGCAAAGGTACGCCGCTACAATCGGCAATGTCTATGCTCAATTTTTATATAAATCGCGCTGGAAAAAAGCTTGATAAAAAACAAAAAGTCATTCTAGAGCAGGCAAAGGTAGAATTACGTAAACTCCACTAATCATCGAGCATTTATGCTGCTGTATTATCGCGCAGTGCACGTCGTAGAATCTTACCAACGTTTGTCTTAGGTAACTCATCGACGAACTCAACCCATTTAGGCACTTTATAAGACGTTAAGTGTTCACGGCAATAAGCTTCTATTTCAGCTTTTGTCACACCCTTATCATTCAACACAACAAATGCTTTTACCACTTCACCACCACGCTTATGCGGGACACCAACGACACCTACCTCGGTAACATTGGGATGACGTGCAATAATATCTTCTACTTCATTGGGGTAAACGTTAAAACCAGAGACAACGATCATATCTTTAATACGATCGACAATTTTGACAAAACCGTCTTCGTTCATCACAGCGACATCACCCGTGCGAAACCAACCACCAGGGAAAAAAGCTTTTTCAGTTTCTTCAGGATGCTGCCAGTAACCTTTCATCACCTGCGGTCCACGCACACATAACTCACCGCGTTCACCAGTCGCTACCTCTTCACCATCACTATTGCGAATAGACACTTCTGTCGATGGAATGGGTAAGCCTGCGTAGCCTGTAAACTCTGTGGTATTCATTGGGTTGATGAGCACGGCAGGTGATGTTTCGGTAAGACCATACGCTTCGAGTAAGACCGTGCCCGTAATCGCTTGCCAACGTTCAGCAACTGCCAACTGCACGGCCATACCGCCACCGAGAGCAGTCTTCAACGTCGAAAAATTTAATTTAGAAAACGCTTGATTACTCAGTAATGCGTTATATAACGTGTTTACACCTGTTATCGCAGTGAACGGTACTTCTTCCATCGCACGCACGAGCGAAGGTAAATCACGTGGATTCGTTATCAAAACATTCAACGCACCTATGCGCATGAAGGTTAATAAATTCGCGGTCAGTGAAAAGACATGATAAAGCGGCAACGCTGTGATAATAATTTCTTTACCGTCAGTCAGCGCGTTTTTAATCCAAGCATAAGCTTGTTCGATATTCGCAATCAGGTTGCGATGTGTGAGCATCGCGCCCTTAGCGCGCCCTGTTGTACCGCCGGTATATTGCAAAAAAGCGATATCGTCGCCATGTATCTCCACCTTGCGCAGACTACACTGTTTACCTTGAGCTAAGGCATGGCGAAAACCAATCACGCGCTCAATTTCGTAAGCCGGCACCATTTTTTTCACATGGCGAACAACCCAGTTAAAAATCGAACGCTTAGGCCAAGGTAACATATCACCAAGCTCAGTCACGATAACGTGTTCGAGTGGAGTGTCTGGCAAGGCCTTAGCCACCGTGCGGGCAAAATTAGCTAACACTAAGATAGCCTTAGCGCCAGAGTCTTGCATTTGGTGCGTGAACTCTCCGACTGTGTAGAGTGGATTAACATTAACCACTGTCACACCCGCAAGAAAGCAACCGAAAACCGCGATAGGATATTGCAAGCAGTTCGGCATCATAAGCGCTAAGCGATCACCGTGCTGCATGTTCAATTCGTGTTGGATGAAGCTCGCAAATGCTTCACTCGCCTTATAAAATTCTTGATAAGTGAGGGTTTCACCGAAGTTAGTCAGTGCAGGCAGTTCGGCGTACTTTTCGCAAACGTGTGTGAAAAAATGAGAAAGCGATTGATAACGCTCAGGATCTATCGTTTCCGGCACACCATACTGGTAATTTTTCAACCAAATCTTCTTCACACGGCACTCCTGCCACTTTTATTTTTCTATAAGAATGAATGCACTCATTATGCCAAAGTTTCCTCTATTCCCGCTAGGCTTGACATCACCCTCTAACCACAATATCTTGCCACGTACCACGAAATTCGCATACGACGTTTTGCACAGGACACCTTATGACATCAGATGCCAGACAAGCTTTCAAATTACGCGGCAGCCTATTTACACTCTCCGTCATTCAATTACTGTGTGACGATATAGAAGCCATAAAAATCCAACTACGCGATTTAACGGCCCAAGCGCCTAAGTTTTTCGCCAAAGCACCTGTTGTTATCGATCTGCAAGCGTTGCCCACCATTACGGTTTTAGATATCGCTACACTGTGCCAGTGTTTGCGTGATGAACAACTCATTCCTGTTGGTGTTCGCGGCGGTAGCCCTAAACAACACCAAGCAGCACGTGATAATGGCTTAGCCGTGTTTTCTGTCAGCAGGAGTGACGACGAACCCGAGCCACTAACCGCGCCTGTGAATAAAAAAGAAACCGATACAGAGCCCACAGAGTCAAAAGCCAAACCTCAAGATGGACCTAACAATCGCTTAATCACAAAACCCGTACGCTCAGGCCAACAAATCTACGCACCATCAGGCGATTTGATTGTGCTAGGTCATGTGAGCCATGGTGCTGAATTACTTGCAGAGGGTAATATCCATGTCTACGGTGCCCTACGTGGTCGCGCACTTGCTGGCATCAGTGGCAACAATGAGGCACGAATATTCTGCCTTGATTTACAAGCTGAGTTACTCTCTATCGCGGGACGCTATGTTGTTAACGAAGCCTTGATTCGCAACCGTTGCAATGGACCGATGCAAGTGATGCTTGACGAAGGTTCATTGAGCATCAAGCCCCTTGCAACAGCGAGTATGGCTACTGTCACGTGAGCACGTATTTTATTTCCGATTTGCATCTTTGTGAAAGCGAGCCCCACTTAACGGCACTCTTTCATCACTTCATAACTGATGTTGCAAGTGACGCCCAAACCCTATATATACTCGGTGATTTTTTCCAAGCCTGGGTCGGCGATGATATTAAGACTGACTTTGTAGAGCGCATTATCAATACGCTAAAAGCCCGTCACGAACAAGGTACTTTGATTTACTTCATGCACGGTAATCGCGATTTTCTACTCGGCAAACACTTTGCTAATGCCTGTGGCGGCAGTCTCATCAATGATCCTAGTGTTATCACTCTACACGGTGAACGCTACCTACTGAGTCATGGTGATGTTTTTTGCACAGATGATAAAGCCTATCAGCGTTACCGCAGCATTGCTCGCATGCGTTGGTTACAAACCCTCTTTCTCATGCTGCCAAAGAAGCTGCGATTGAATATTGCCAGTCGTATGCGCCAGTACAGCCGCGAGCAATTTGCCAAACAGCGCGATACAAAGGACCTAAGCGATGCCAAGTGGGAGGCTATCGTTGAAACATTGGATCAACAAACCTGTGACCGCATCATCCACGGCCATACCCACAAGCCGACCATACACATCTCTCCAAACAACCCGACCTATCGGCGCTGGGTATTAAGCGACTGGGGCGAACAGGGACACTATCTAAAAATTGCCGACAACGGTCAAATAACGATGCAGTATTTTTCTCTCTAATCAGTTATAATCACTGTCGTTTATTACTAGCTTGAGAGTCGTTATGTTTACCGTCCGCACATTCAATAAAATCGCACAAAAAGGTCTCGATATATTTCCTAACGATGCATACCGCATGACTACAGACAGTGAAGATCCAGATGCGATCTTGTTACGCTCCCAAAACCTACATGAGCACCCTGTCACCTCTAACTTACGCGCGATAGCTAGAGCGGGCGCGGGGACAAACAATATCCCCATCGATGCGATGAGCGAACAAGGTATCGTTGTTTTCAACACCCCTGGTGCAAACGCCAATGCGGTCAAAGAGCTTGTTGTTGCTGGTATGTTGATGGCGTCACGTAATCTCTGCCAAGCTTGGGACTTCACACGCCACATTGATGTCAATGAAGATGCATTTGGCCCTTATGTTGAAAAAGCAAAGAAAGAATTTGTTGGCTCTGAGTTACCAGGACGCTCGCTTGTTGTTGTCGGACTCGGTGCAATTGGTGTCAAGGTCGCTAATGCAGCGGTAGGACTCGGTATGCGTGTTATCGGTGTTGACCCACACATTAGCGTACAAAATGCGTGGCAGCTCTCAAGTCAAGTTGAACGCGCAACCGATCTCAAACAAGTGCTGCCCTCGGCTGATTTCTTAACGGTCCATGTCCCGTACAGCGAGAAGACGCACCACCTCATCAACAGTGATGCCTTAAACATGCTCGCACCACACGCTATCGTATTGAATTTCGCGCGCGGTGGTTTAGTCGATGAAGATGCATTGGTCGATTTGCTTAACGCAGACAAAATTAAAGGCTATGTCACAGACTTTCCGACGGCTCGCTTAATTAAACACCAAAAAGTCACAGCCCTACCTCATCTTGGCGCATCGACCCATGAAGCTGAGGAAAATTGTGCAACGATGGCGGCCATGACGCTGCGTGACTTTTTAGAAAATGGCAATATTCGTAACTCGGTTAACTTCCCAACTCTAGACTTGGGTAAAACTGTGGGCCATAGGCTTGCTATTGCAAACCGCAATGTTCCCAATGTGGTCGGTAGGCTATCGACGCTATTAGGTGATGAAAAATTTAATATCCTCGATATGCTTAACAAATCACGCGGAGATTATGCGTTTACACTTGTTGACGTTGATAAGTCGCCTAAAGCTGAAACGTTAGAGGCTATTTCAGCCATTGATGGCATCTTAAGAGTCTCACTTTTATAAGATAAACTATGAATAGAAAAACAAACCGGAGTAAGCGTTACGACAAACCAAGCGCACTAAGACTAGTGACGATTATAACGCTCTGCCTATTGTTTTGCGCTGCTCTCTTTTATCTACAAAACCAACCGCACGAGACTTTACCACCTAACCATGCGTTGAATAAACCGCACGTACATTTCGAATTTTACCATGTGCTTAAAAACGCGAAGGAACAAACGCAAGATAGTGCGAAAATAGCAAGCGAGCCACCGACCTCTCCACCGCATACAAACACACCCTACATTGTACAAGTCGCTGCGGTGAAGAACTTTAATGATGCCGATGAAATCAAAGCTGAACTTGCTCTACTAGGTTTCGAGTTACAAATCCAGAAAGCAACTATCCGCGGTCAAACATGGTACCGTTTATTCATAGGCCCGGTAGAGACCCAACAACACGCGATACGTTTACATAAAAAACTAGCGCGACATCACATTAAGAGTTTAGTCAGAAAGGCTAAGTTTTAGAGCGCTCGATCATCACCGACACGGCATCTGCCGCGTTAAGTGCTCCAGGCTTTGAAACTTTAATACGAACCCAGGGTGCACCGTAGTTGTCTATCACAAGGCTCGCAAGCGTCTCCGCTAAGCTTTCAATCAAGAGAAAACAATTGTCTTTTAAGAGCTGCAAAATATCATCAGCTACTTTGCTATAGTCGACAGTCGCATTGAGATCATCGCGCTCGGCTGCCTTTTTAGCATCGACAGCCATATCAAGATCGATAATGACTGATTGTGGGTGGTGTTTTTCCCAGTCATTGACACCAATGATTGTTTCGCCTGCCAGACGATGAAGTGAGATTGTATCCATAGGTAGAGACATCAAAAGGTTACCTGGCCAGTAAGCCTACCATGATAAGAAGTGGGAGGATAGCCTGATATTAGCCCTGAAACCTTCTTTTTACTTGGCTTTTAAAGTTAAATAGTACTATAATCGTACTAGATTTAATGGGAGGTTAATGTTATGCTCCGCCTCAGTAAATTAGCTGACTATGGCACTTTAGTAATGGTTTATCTCGCACGCCAAGGCGATCAATTGGCGACAGCCCAACATATTGCCTCTCAAATTCATGTTAATTTACCGACAGTTACTAAATTGCTAAAAATTTTAACACACCACCACTTGCTAACATCTAGTCGCGGTGCCAAAGGTGGTTATTTGCTTGCCCGTGATGCAAATGACATCACACTAGGTGAAATCGTTCGCGCACTAGAGCATAAGCCGTCTTTGACGGAGTGTAGTGATGAACAAGGCCTGTGTGCGCTTGAACCAATATGTGTCATGCGTGCACCGTGGCAACGCATTAACAATATCGTACAAACGACTTTAAACAACATCACGCTTGCCGAAATAAGCAACCCCGATATGCCCAATTTCGGCTCGGAAAAGGTTTGAGCAGAGGTAGATCATGACTAAAACACAACATGAATTAGAAACCATCATTAATAAGTCTTACGAACATGGTTTCGTCACCGACATTGAGCAAGAAACGTTTCCGAAGGGGTTAAACGAAGATATCATCCGTGCAATTTCTGAAAAGAAAAATGAACCTGAGTTTATGCTCGAGTGGCGCCTTAAAGCCTATCGCCATTGGGTTACGATGAAAGAGCCTCACTGGAGCAGCAACAATTACAAACCTATCGATTACCAAGACATCGCCTACTACTCAGAACCAAAAACAAATAAAGATGGTCCTAAGAGCTTAGACGAAGTCGATCCTAAATTGTTAGAGACCTATAATAAGCTCGGCATTCCGCTTGAAGAACAAAAAATGTTGGCGGGTGTTGCCGTCGATGCAGTATTTGACAGTGTCTCAGTCGCAACAACGTTTAAAGAAAAACTCGCCGAATATGGTATTATCTTTTGTTCTTTTTCCGATGCAGTGCAAAATCACCCAGAGCTTGTTAAAAAATATTTAGGTACCGTTGTCCCTTATCGCGATAATTTCTTTGCAACATTGAATTCAGCTGTTTTTAGTGACGGTTCGTTTGTCTATATTCCTAAAGGCGTGCGCTGTCCGATGGAGTTATCAACCTATTTTCGGATCAATGCTGCTAACACCGGTCAATTTGAACGCACGCTCATCATTGCCGATGAAGGCAGTTATGTAAGTTACCTCGAGGGTTGTACGGCGCCGATGCGCGATGAAAATCAATTACACGCTGCTGTTGTGGAATTGGTTGCGCTCGATAATGCTGAGATAAAATACTCTACCGTACAAAACTGGTACCCTGGTGATGAAAACGGTGTGGGCGGCATTTATAACTTCGTAACCAAACGCGGTCTTTGCAAAGGTAATCATGCGAAAATTTCATGGACGCAAATTGAAACCGGTTCAGCAATCACCTGGAAATACCCAAGTGTTGTATTAAAAGGTGATCATAGCATCGGTGAGTTCTATTCCGTCGCCTTGACAAGTCTACGTCAACAAGCCGATACCGGAACTAAAATGATCCACCTCGGTAAAAATACGAAAAGCACAATTATCGCAAAAGGTATCGCCGCCTGTCACGGCCACAATGCCTACCGCGGTCTAGTTCGCGTCGCACCGACGGCAACAAATACGCGCAACTACACGCAGTGTGACTCACTATTATTAGGTGACCGCTGTAGTGCGCACACTTACCCATACATCGAAGTCAAACATGACTCGGCACAAGTCGAGCACGAAGCCACGACATCAAAAATAAGCGATGAACAACTCTTTTATTGCCGTCAGCGTGGCTTAGATACTGAGGAAGCTGTATCGATGATCGTTAATGGCTTTTGTAAAGAAGTTTTGCGTGAATTACCGATGGAGTTTGCTGTCGAAGCAACAAAATTACTTGGAATTAGTTTAGAAGGTGCAGTTGGCTAACGTTCTCAATTACTTATAAGGTGTCTTATGTTAACAATTAACGATTTACATGTACAAGTTGATGATAAACCAATTTTACAAGGCATTAACTTAACGATAAAACCAGGCGAAGTTCACGCGATTATGGGGCCAAACGGCTCTGGTAAGAGCACACTTGCCAATGCTATCGCCGGCAAAGAGCACTACGAAGTGACCGAAGGCGAGATGCGCTATGAAGACAAACTATTAACAGACATGGAAATTGAAGAACGCGCCCGTGCGGGTATCTTTCTTGCGATGCAATACCCCGTTGAAATCCCAGGGGTAACCAATATTAATTTTCTAAAAGCATCACTCAATTCTATTCGTGAAGGCCGCGGTGAAGAGCCGCTTGATGCGATGGATTTTTTAACCTTAGTTAGAAATAAATTAGATCTCATCGAGATGGATGAAGACTTTTTATATCGCCCTATCAACATGGGTTTTTCAGGTGGTGAGAAAAAGCGTAATGAAGTATTACAAATGGCCGTGCTTGAACCAAAGCTTGCGATACTCGATGAGACAGATTCTGGCCTTGATATCGATGCACTTAAGATTGTGGCTGATGGCGTAAATACCTTACGCAGCCCAGACCGCGCTATTCTCGTTATTACACACTACCAACGCTTACTCAACTATATTGAGCCTGACTTTGTACATGTGCTTGCACACGGTCGCATCATTAAATCGGGTGATAAGACACTAGCACATGAATTAGAAGAAAAAGGTTATGGTTGGATTGAAGACCACGTGGTGGCATAAGGGTTAGTTATGATGAACTTGATAGAACACTATCTTAACGATTACCAACGCTGGCAGCACGAACTACCAGGCGGCAAACGCGCGGGCATTCAACAGCTACGCTTACAAGCACTGCATCAATTTGCTGAACATGGCTTTCCAAACCGTCGCTCTGAAGATTGGAAATACATGAAGATCGATCCTTTTGCGAAGGCACCTTTCTCTGTCGCATTGGATGAGACATCTACCCAAACGAAACCTAAACTACGCTTTTCACCAGATACCTATCAAATCCTTATAATCAACGGCACACTTGATCGTGAAAGTTTAAATGCGTTGCCTGACAGCATCGAAGCTTATCCGGTTTCAGAGGTGTTAGGTGCAGACGCAAGTCCCATTATCGATAAGATTCGTAGTTATCCAACGACCACCCTAAATACATTCGCTGATTTAAATACAGCGCTCATGCATGAAGGCTTGTATCTACACGTCGCACCGAATACAAAAATCGATAAACCGATACATATTATCCACTACCACGACACACCTAAGCTTGCGAGCTACTTACGTCACTTTATCGACTTGGGAGAAGGCAGCGAGGCTACGTTTATCGAACACTATACTGGTCCTGAAGCCGTACCTTACTACTGTAGCACGATGAGTTATTACGAATGTGCTGATAACAGCAAACTCGAACACATTAAACTCATCAATGAAGGTAATGAGGCCTGCCACACGAGCCATCTAACACTCGCACCAGGTAAAGACAGTGTTGCACGCAGTCACGTATTCACCTACGGTGGGCGCTGGGTTAGAGGTGATACGCTATGTAAAATGCAGAAGCGTGGTGGTGAAAGTCATCTCTACGGTTTGTATCTATTAAATAGCAATATGAATGCTGATCACCACACAGCTATCCATCACTTAACGGAACATACAACGAGCCGCCAACACTACCAAGGCGTGTTATCTGATCATGCCGTTGGTGTATTTAACGGTAACGTCTATGTTGAACAAGATGCGCAACACACAGATGCTGAGCAGCTCAACAAGAATCTGCTATTAAGTAAGAACGCAACGATAAATACTAAACCTCAGCTTGAAATTTTCGCTGATGACGTCAAATGCGCTCATGGCGCGACAGTCGGTCAACTAAGTGAAGATGCCCTATTCTACTGTCAGAGTCGCGGTCTTTCTAAAACTGCCGCACGATTATTATTAATTACTGCGTTTACGAAAACGACGATTGATTATATTCAAGATAAAAACCTACGTGAATCGATACTTATGCTTATCGACCAAGTCATTGTAGAAAAAAATATCGCTGGTGTTGCAAAAGGAGAAGCTTCATGACTATAGACGTTGCCAACGTTCGTAAAGATTTCCCCATATTGGACCAAACGATAAACGATCATCCACTTGTTTATTTTGATAATGCGGCAACAACCCAAAAACCAAAGTCTGTGATTGACGCCGTTACTAATTATTATTTACGTGATAACGCCAATGTACATCGTGGCTTACACGCATTAAGCGAACGCGCAACCGCACACTATGAAAAAGCACGCACCACTCTACGTCATTTTATCAATGCACGCTTTGACAAAGAGTGTATCTTCGTACGCGGTGTGACCGAAGCGATTAATCTTGTTGCAGCAAGTTTCGTACAACCTCGTATCCGCGCGGGTGAAGAAATTCTACTTACCCACATGGAACATCACGCAAATATCGTACCTTGGCAATTAGTGTGTAAGCACACTGCAGCTAAATTAAAAGTCGTTCCGATTTCCGATCGCGGTGAAATCGATTTACAACAATTTGCAGACTCCATTACCGAAGACACAAAGTTTTGCTCTATTGTACATATTTCAAATTCACTCGGTACAATCAATAATATCAAAGAAATGATCCGTATTGCCCACGAACGCGGCGTGCGTGTACTTATTGATGGTGCCCAAGCAGGTCCCCATCATGTCATCGATGTACAAGATCTTGATTGTGACTTCTACACGCTGTCTGCCCATAAGATGTATGGTCCATCCGGCATAGGCTTGCTTTATGCTAAAGATGAATTATTAGAGAGCATGAATCCATATCAAGGTGGCGGTGAAATGATTTCACGCGTGACCTTTGAAAGTAGTGAGTTTCAACCCTCCCCCCATAAATTCGAAGCAGGCACACCACATATTGCAGGCGTTATCGGCTTCATGGCCGCAGTTGAATACTTAACAGCATTAGGCTTGCCGGCCATACAAGCGTATGAAAAAGAATTACTTGACTACGCAACTGACGCCCTACACGACGTAAAACACTTACATATCATCGGTACAGCTAAAGACAAGTGCCCCATTATATCGTTCGTTATCGACGGTATTCATGCACACGACATCGGTACTGTGCTTAACACCCACGGTATCGCAATACGTGCAGGTCATCACTGCACAATGCCTGTTATGGATCGCTTCGAAGTTCCTGCAACATCGAGAGCATCATTTAGTTTTTACAATACGAAAGAAGAAATCGATAAGATGGTTGAAGCATTGAAAGAAGTTAAAGAGGTATTCCACGCATGATGTTACGCGATCTCTATCAAGAAGTTATTATCGACCATAATCGCAACCCGCGTAACTTCGGCGAGCTCGATGCACCAACACGTCAAGCCGAAGGCTACAATCCGTTGTGCGGCGATAAGCTCTCACTCTACCTCGATATCGATGACGGTATAATCTCAAATGTACGCTTTAAAGGAGAAGGCTGTGCGATATCAACCGCGTCAGCAAGCCTGATGACAGAAACATTGAAGGGCAAAACACTTGAAGAAGCGCACGCTATTTTCGAAAAATTTCACACCATGTTAACCAGTGACGACACTGACTCAACAGGCCATAGTAAACTCGATGTCTTAGCAGGTGTTAAAACATTCCCCTCACGCATTAAATGCGCAACCCTCGCTTGGCATACGCTCGAAGCAGCTCTGTCAGAAGCGAAAGATGTCATCACAACGGAGTAGTAAGATGACGGATAAACCGATTGATGAAGAACTGGAAAGACTAACGAAAGAAATCATCGCTGTATTAAAGACGGTTTATGATCCTGAAATTCCAGTCAACATCTACGACTTGGGCTTGATTTACGATATTGCCATTGACGCTGAGCGCAATGTCCATATCAAAATGACACTCACGGCTCCGGCCTGTCCTTTTGCCCAAACCTTCCCCGGCATGGTCCACGATCAGGTAGCAACCATCACCGAACTCAACCACATCGAAATCGAACTCGTGTGGGAACCACCCTGGACGCCGCAGCGCATGAGTGAAGCGGCCAGAGTGGAGCTTGGTTGGTTTTAAACCAAGATTACCGTCGATACAGCGTCTGGAACACCTCTTGCATGTTCTCGCTTTGTTCTCTATGATATGTGAAAACCATCATGAAACGGGATAAACCATGCCTACACCCAAGCAAATTGCTGCTTACGAATTTATCGCTGACTATATAAAGCAACACGACCACGCACCAACGGTCGCAACCATCGCCGCAGGCCTAGGCCTGCGCTCAAGAGGCTCGACGTACCGTCTGTTAAAAGAACTGGCCCAGGCCAATTGGATTCGGCTGCACCCTGGAAAACGCCACAATATTGAGCTGTGTAAAGATACCAAGCTAGGTTTGCCCATTGTCGGCAAGATCGCCGCGGGCTCACCGATTGAAATATTGGCCGATGACCAATTCCTTAATATAGAGCGCGATGTGTTGGGTGATGAGCGTTTTTTATTGCGTGTCGATGGCAACTCGATGCTGGGGGATAATATTTGCGATGGCGATTATATTATCTGTGAACGCAAGACCAACGTGCTAGCGGGACGTATCGCCGTTATCTTGATCGATAATCAAGAAACGACCTTAAAACGTGTTCGCTATAATGCCGATGGCTCAGTAACCCTGCTCCCTTCTAACCCCGAATACTTACCCCAAACCTTCGGCAAAGAGCGTGTATCGGTCCAAGGGTTGTATGTGGGCTTACTACGCCTCGATTAGCAGGAACGTTATATGTTTTGGGATCGCATGATTATACTCGTCGATATGAATGCTTTCTTTGCGGCGATTGAACAACTCGATAATCCCGCGCTACGCGGCCAACCGGTGGTGATTACCAATGGCTCCCAAGGCACATGTATCATCACGAGTTCATACGAAGCACGCAGCTACGGCATTAAAACCGGTATGCGCTTACGAGAAGCGCGTCAGCTATGCCCTCACTTAATCCAAGCTCCCTCCCACCCCAAACGCTATACAGAAATCTCGCGCGCGATCATGACAGCGCTTGAAGACGTCACCCCCGATGTCGAAGTCTTCTCGGTCGACGAAGCATTTCTCGATGTCACACATTGCCAGCGTCTGTGGGGCTCAGCAGAGACCATTGGCAAGCTTGTAAAACAAAAAGTCTTTGAGGCGTCGGGTTTATTGTGTTCGATCGGTATCAGCGGTGATAAGACAACCGCAAAGTATGCGGCAAAACGCAATAAACCCAACGGTTTTACGATTATTCCGCCGTGGGAAGCTAAACAACAATTAGCGAGTGTACCTGTGACTGACTTATGCGGCATTAACAAAGGTATCGCTCGTTTCCTCGCGCAATATGGTGCGTATACGTGTGGTGATGTCGCTCGTTTACCGATAGGTATACTTGCGAAACGCTACGGTCACCCTGGCAGACGCATTTGGTATATGTGCCAAGGTGCCGATCCTGATCCGGTGAGAACGCGCGTAGCGCCTCCGAAGAGTATGGGCCACGGTAAAGTGATGCCACCTAACACGCGCGATAAACAAGTTATTTTAACGTATCTATTACACATGAGTGAAAAACTTGCTGCCCGGTTAAGACGCCACGATTTACAAGCACAACACTTTTCTATTGGCTTGCGATTACAGCAAGGTGGTTGGTTAGGCGCTAAGGTACAGACCGTACAGCCGACTCACCATGGCCGTGACATCTACAATCTTGCGCTTGCGGTCTTTGTTAGCTCGTGGTGTGGTGAAGGTGTGTGCCAAGTCCAAATCACAGGCCTCGATCCTAAACCTACCGCGCAACAAGGCGACTTATTTCTAGACTACGACGAAGAGCAAGCCGTATTAAATAACGTACGCGATGCTATCAATCTGCGCTACGGTGAGTTCGCATTAGCACCCGCGCGCTTACTCGGCCGCTCGGCCATGCCAAATGTTATCGCACCTGCGTGGAAACCCGATGGACATCGTGAAACAATTAATTAACTTTTGGTTATTGCAGGCTCAGATGTTACTTCGCGCTGTAACATGACATTAGCGAATCCCAATAAATGAAGTTTTGTGAGCATGTTTTTATTTGTATCAGGTAGCCCTTCAATCGCATTAACTTTAAGATAGTTATCCTTAAAGAAACCCGCTTGCTCTGCACGCGATGAATCAAGACTCGCTAAGTAAGTTAGACAACTGTCAAAACCGTAGTGACGTATTGCTGACATCACAGCATTATCTAATCGCCCACCTTTAAGCGCTTCAGGCATAGCAACAAAAAAATCGATAAGCACATGTAGACAGTGGTCAACCGTGCGTGCACCTTCCAAATTCTCTTGTAGCCTCCTTGCTTGAAGACGCTCAGGGTTAGTTTTAAAAAATCGCATCAACCCGCCAGTCGTAGATGATAGGCTTTCTTGTAATGCATCATTGATAGCTTGCTTAAAATAATGGGGATCGTTTCGCATCATAAAAACATGATGCACACCCGCGTCCTTGGAGAAATCATTGTTGCTCGTTAAATGCTTATAATCATCATCATTGAGTGGCAAGCCATACCGCATAAGAAATAACAACAGGTCGCGACTTTTGGGCTCATCAACATGTTTAATCAAATAATCCAAACGTGCGTGTTTTATCTCGTCGTCATAACTAAAATTATCTAATAATGATGATGCATCTTTTTGCGCTAAATTATTTAAAACATCGAATACAACATCAAATGACACAGAAAACCTCATCACGTAGTCGATAAAATCACGATCACCAGTGATAATTTGTGGGTTAGAATCATATACATGATTAATAAAATCACGAACACTGTCTTCTGAGTACGATACGCGGTGTTGTTTATTGAATAATTGATTTAACAAATTCATGAGTTTGCGCTCATTCGCATTGGGCTCCACAACATGACTTAATGGTGTTGGTATTTGAGCGGCTTCTTCAATGCGCACGTCACTAGCATCATCTAATAACCTTAATAACGACTCATTCGCATATTCGGTTTCTTGTAGATCAGCGCCCGCTTCTATCAATAATTCAATACAAGGTAACTGCAATCGTTTAATCGCGTGTACGAGTGGCAAATCTTCGTAACCTTCTAAGGGTTTGGTAAGATCTAACGAGCCCTCTTCAATAATAAGTTTTAATAAATGCGCATTACCATAATCGATTGCTTGGAAGACAAGCTCTGGTGTTATTGCGATGGGTTTTGCAGGATGCGTCATCATCATCGACGTAAGTGTCTCATGGATATCGAGCAACATCATTTCCAATAAAATATGACGCACAGCCTCTGGCAAGACATTATAGTAATTTACGATCTGCTCAATATCATCTGGCAGACGTGCATCCCGAGAAAGATTATTAAGATAGTTTGTATAAATACTCTTTAAGTCACTACTCAATTTACTATCTAACTTTTCGAAAAAATCCATGTAGGCTTGAGCGGCACTTGTAAATACAACATCGAATGAGCTATCCGTTGCACGTTGCAAATTGTTTAGCATGTCTTCTGTAAAGTTATAGTTGATAAAACGCGCTAACCTTCTTCTATGAAGTTTAATCTCTTCTTTAGAAAAGTCCTCTGCAAGCGTTTTATCAGTATGCACATGACCCGCAATTGCCTTCGCTAGTTCAAGCGGAAGTGTTTTAAACAGGCCAGTACGATAGCCAGGCGTATCGCTGCCCATCACCAATAGCTCAGGCAACATCGTCTTAACGAGCAGCACAAGTTTTTCATCACGGTTCGTAACCATGCTTTTACCTCACCTACACCTAGCACTCACCATCATAATGACAACTTAATAACCAACACAAGCCTTGCTTAAAAGAAACACTGTTTCCAACTTGCATGTTTCCTCTTTGTTCTTTATTCTTGACAGAGAACAAAGCAGGAACAAATCCTGCATAGTACACCGTATGTCCAGCTATTAACAAGGCTCCGTTATGTGTATTGCGGTCTGTTATCGCCACCAAGGCAATGAAATTAAAACTTATTTCACTAATCCCAAGGCGACTCTACCTATTAGACTCAAAAATGGTGAGAAACGTTCCATTGTATGGGGCCGTAGGCAAAGTGAAGCAAGTAACCTGCCGATGGGCGGTTGGGCCCACATCGACACAATTCGTGCGGGTGATTGGGATGGCTATTTCGCACGCGCCGTCAAAATCGCAGCAACGGGGTTTATTGAGCGCAATGTGGAGAGCCATCCGCAGTGGTTTCCTGTAACCGGGGGGCAATGGCTGCAGGGCTTGCTCGCGCGGTATGACAACGAGTATCGAGTGTATGTGGTAACGCTAACACCGCGGGATTTAAATAGTGCTTATCAGCGCTGGCCGAGGGTAGTCGCTGATGGGGGGATGGCATTTGTCTAGGTTGAATGGAATCAGCTAGATTCGATTAGAACGTGCAAGCACCGACCGACTTCAAGGGCGGCTCCCCTTTTTTAGGCACGCTCAAGTACATCCATGTATCGCTCGAGGAAAACCATCCATGGTTTTCCTCGGCCTAAAAAAGGGGAGCCGCCCTTGAAATCGGTCTTAGCATCATGCAAAAAAGCTAAGCTACCTAGACAAAGCTGCTTCTTGGAGATGGAAGAGTTCTTGGATGCCGTTGCGGGCGAGGTTGAGCATTGCATCTAGTTGTTGTTGGCTAAAAGCAACGCCTTCGGCAGTGCCTTGGATTTCGATAAAACCGCCAGTGTCCGTCATCACAACATTAAGATCCGTTTCGCAATTTGAATCTTCTTTGTAATCTAAATCGAGAACAGCTGTATCTTCGAATATGCCAACTGAGACTGCAGCAATGCGTTGTTTAATCGGGTTGGTCTTGAGCGCTTTTTTCTGCAGCAAGTGTTCAACCGCATCAACAACGGCAAGGCTCGCGCCGGTTATGGCCGCGGTGCGCGTACCACCATCGGCTTGGATAACATCACAATCGATCATCATCGTGTTTTCACCAAGTGCAGTCAAATCCACCATGGCGCGTAGGCTACGTCCAATTAAGCGCTGAATTTCGAGTGTGCGTCCGCCCTGCTTTCCGCGCGTAGCCTCGCGTGCTGTGCGGCTGGATGTTGCGCGCGGCAACATACCGTATTCAGCGGTTAACCAGCCCTGGCCCTGGCCTTTCAAAAAGCGCGGCACACCGGACTCGAAACTAACGGTACACAAAACATGGGTATCACCAAATTTAACCAATACGGAGCCTTCGGCATGTTTACTGAAATGACGGTCAAAAGACACTGTTCGCAACGCATCGGTCGCACGACCACTTGGACGCATATCTAAATCCTCAGAAATAACACGTGAGCTCGCAATATTACGACGCTTGCCAGCTAATAGCAAATAGCACCACAGTGCCTGGCACCAAGTCCTTTACACTACCCCAACAAACCGCGATAATTTACCCCTTTACGACGTGGAACAACGAATGACTATTTACAGTATGACGGGCTTTGCACACACCAAACTCTCAGGCGACTGGGGCGAGCTTGTGTGCGAAATGAAAGCCGTCAATCATCGATTTTTTGAATGTAAAGTGCGCCTTCCCGACGGATTTAGCGAGCTTGAGCACACCCTTAAAAAAATGCTCAATCAACACGTTAACCGCGGTAAGATAGATATCAGCGTGCGCTACCAGCCTAGTGACCGTGCAAAAGCAGAAGCATGCGTCAATTACCCGCTTATCCAAGCACTCATCGATGCCCATGGCCACATGACAGAGACACTTGGCAATAAGGCGCGCGGCCAAATCGATCCGCTAGCACTCTTGCGCTGGCCGGGTGCCGTTGATATTAACCTCGAAGATTTAGAGCCTGTCAAAGAAGCAGTCATCACGTGCCACAAGCAATGCATCGAACAATTACAAACAGCGCGTCTGACCGAGGGCCAAGCATTGAGTGACACAATTAAACAGCGCCTCGATGCCATGAACACATTTATCGCTATCGTTGAGGAAGAGCAAGATGGCCATGTCAAAAAAAGCCAAGAAAAGCTCAACCAACGCATTGCACAACTGATCTCAGAGCCTATCGATCCACAACGACTGGCGAGTGAAGTTGCCATACTCGCACAAAAAGCCGATATCGCCGAAGAAATCGACCGCCTAAAAACCCACATCCGCGATGTCAGCCAATGTTTGGAAAAAGGTGGCACGGTGGGTAGACGCTTGGACTTCTTGATGCAAGAATTACAACGCGAAGCAAATACTATCGCATCTAAATCAGTCTCTGAGCGCACAACGCGCGCTGCAGTTGAGCTCAAGGTACTGATAGAACAAATGCGCGAACAAATACAAAACATCGAGTAAGACATGACAGCAGGAAGTATTTTTGTTATCTCTGCCCCATCTGGTACCGGCAAGACGAGCCTCGTCAAAGCCTTGTGTAGCGAGCTACACCACGTCGCCGTATCGGTATCACACACCACCCGCGCACCGCGCAAGGGTGAGATCGAGGGCTCACATTACCACTTTGTCGACGAAGCCGAATTCAAAACGATGATTGAGGCCGATGCCTTCGTAGAACACGCCGAAGTGTTCGGCAATCACTACGGTACCAGTAAAAACGCCATCGAAGTAACGCGTCGCGATCAGGACGTGATTCTCGAGATCGATTGGCAAGGCGCCGAGCAGATTCGTCGTCACTTCCCAGATTGTGTACTTATTTTTATCATGCCACCCTCTGCCGAAGTCTTGCGTGAGCGACTAGAAGGGCGCGGCCAAGACAGCGCTGAAACCATCGCAACCCGTCTCAAAGCAGCCCATAATGAACTCTCACACAGCAAAGATTTCGATTATTGGGTCATCAACGATGATTTTGACCATGCATTGCAACAGTTGAAGGCCATCGTAGAGGCACAAAGCTGCCGTAGAGAGATTGTGAGCGCCAGATATCCCCGTTTAGCTGAGAAACTTTTGACGAAAACAGTATAATCGGCTACCATCACCTAATGCATTTGAAGTTAAGAGGTTTTAGCCATGGCTCGTATTACCGTTGAAGATTGCTTGGAGCAAATCGACAACCGCTTTGATTTAGTAATGGTCGCAACAAAACGCGCGCGTGATCTCGCCGTTCACGGACACTTACCTAAGGTCGACGAAGAAAACGACAAACCAACCGTGATCGCCTTGCGTGAAATCGCTGAAGAACTCGTGACTAAAGATATTCTAAACCAGCCCTCCACGCCGGCTAGTAGTCAAAGCAACCAAGAAAGCGACACTGAACTCACCGCTGAGCAGGCAACTGCTGCACTCAACCTCGCGGTAGAAGAGGAAGAAAAAGCGCAGGCACCAAGTGAGGAGCCAAAGGCTGATACTACGGACTCATCTGTAGAGAGTGAATAATATAAAGCGCGTCTATCGCTTGGCGAGGGCTTGAGCTTGGGCTACTTCACCAACCTAAAAAAAGATTTGACCCAATACCTAGACGATGACGAAGTTGCACTCATCGAGCAGGCTTATATTGTCGCGCGAAAAGCTCACCAAGGGCAAAAACGCCGCTCAGGCGAACCTTACATCACCCACCCTGTCGCAGCAGCACGCATTCTCGCCAGTATGCGCCTCGACTATCAAAGCATCATTGCAACCTTGCTACACGATGTCATCGAAGACACCGATGTCGGTAAAGAAGAATTAGCCGCGCAGTTTGGTGAAGAAGTTGCCGAACTTGTCGATGGTGTGAGTAAACTTACCCAAATTAATTTCGAATCGCGCGCCGAGGCACAAGCTGAAAACTTTCGTAAAATGGTACTCGCCATGGTTCGTGATATTCGCGTTATCATTGTGAAGCTTGCCGACAGACTACATAATATGCGCACGCTCGAATACATGCCATCGCCTAAACGTAAAATCAAAGCGCGCGAAACCTTAGAGATATACGCCCCTATCGCGAATCGCTTAGGTATACACAGCTTTTATGTGGAATTAGAAGACCTAGGCTTTGCGGCACTCTACCCCATGCGCTATCGCATCTTAAGCGAGGCTGTAAAAAGATCTCAGGCACACCGTAAAAAAATTATCGACACACTTGAAAATCGCTTATCTAAAACGTTAAAAGAACACAATATTGATATTGTAGAAGTCTACGGTCGTCAAAAACATATCTACAGTATTTATCGCAAGATGCGCCAAAAGCACACGTCGTTTAGCGACATCATGGATGTATACGGTTTACGTATCATCACTCAAAATCGTGACGATTGTTACCGTGTGTTGGGCGTTGTACATGGTTTTTATAAACCCTACCCTGAACGTTTTAAAGACTACATAGCCTTACCCAAGGCGAACGGTTACCAAGCGTTACATACGACGCTGTTTGGCGAACATGGTATTCCCATTGAAATCCAAATCCGCTCTAAAAATATGGATCGTATTGCTGAAAAAGGTGTTGCAGCACATTGGATCTATAAAACCGATGTTGAAGCAAACGAAGCACAAGTTCGCGCGCGCAATTGGGTACGCGGACTTCTCGAGATGCAACAAAGCAGTGGCAGTTCGTTAGAGTTTATTGAGTCAGTGAAAATCGATCTCTTCCCCGAAGAAGTTTATGTCTTCACGCCCAAAGGCGAAATTATGGAATTACCTCGCGGTGCCACACCGGTTGATTTCGCTTACGCGATTCACTCCGATATTGGTAACAGTTGTGTGGCTGCAAAAATCAATCGTAGGCTTGCGCCACTTAGTAGTCTACTTGAAAATGGCCAAACCGTTGAGGTTGTTACCGCACCTGGCGCACAACCAAACCCGAATTGGTTGAGCTTTGTTGCTACCGGTAAAGCACGTAGCAACATTCGTCATTATTTGAAAGGACGTCGTTTCGAAGAATCCGTATCATTCGGCAAACGCTTGCTTAATCAAGCGCTCGATCACTTCCAAACTTCGTATGCCGATCTCCACAGTCACCAAATTGATCGCGTTGTTAAAGAGTACCACTACCCCAACAGCGACGAATTACTCGCTGATATCGGTATAGGTAATCAAGTCGCGCTACTCGTTGCGAAACGTTTAATGAGCGATGATCACCTCCACGACGAAACATGTCTGCCTATCGAAGAAAGCGATAAAAAACCAATTGTGATCAAAGGTACTGAAGGTATTGTCGTTAACTACGCGAAGTGTTGTCACCCGATTCCTGGTGATACCATCATGGGCTATCTCGACACGGGCCACGGTCTCATCGTACATACCGATAATTGCCCTGTCGGCCAGAAGTTACGTAAACATCGCGATAGAGTCATCGACATGAGTTGGGAATCAAACATCAGCGGTGAATTTACGTGCGACGTCGATGTACATGTCATCAATCAACGTGGTGTGCTTGCCCTACTCGCCAATGCTATCGCAGAAACTCAAGGCAACATCGATAACATTCGTGTCGAACCACGCGATGGCCGCTACAGTCTTGTCTACTTAGCATTAAACGTCCACGATCGCGCACACCTTGCTCGCATCATACGTAAGGTACGCCGTATTCCAGCCGTCTCGCGCGTTGTGCGCAGACGTCCTTCGAGTTCATGAGGTTACAATGAAGCAAGCCATTACAACATCACAAGCACCTGCTGCAATTGGTACATACTCCCAAGCGATTCGCGCAGGCGATACACTTTATATCTCAGGTCAGATCCCACTCGACCCCAATTCGATGGATGTAGTAAACGGCGATATAAGCGCCCACATCCATCAGTGCTTCACCAACTTGAAACGTATCTGTGAAGCAAGCGGGGTTACGATGGACGCTATCGTTAAACTTACGATATACTTAACTGATCTCGACCACTTTCCTGTATTAAATGAAGTGATGGCAAATTATTTTAAAGAACCTTATCCGGCTCGTGCTGCCGTCGAAGTAAGCGCTCTACCAAAAGGCGTAGGTGTTGAGATGGATGCGATTGCTTATTTAGCCTAAGATTTTTCGGAGATAACCAAATGGGTTTATATGTCTTAATTTACATTGTAGCTTATTTAATTGGCTCACTGAATGCAGCACTCCTACTCAGTGATTTCTTCGGTTTAGAAGATCCGCGTAAAGATGGCTCGGGCAACCCAGGCGCAACCAATGTATTGCGACTCTCAGGTAAATTACCGGCCTTATATGTCCTCCTAGGTGATGCCGCAAAAGGTGCGATCGCCGTATGCATCGGTTATCTCGCGAATCTTGAACCCGCCGCAGTAGGCTTTGTTGGTTTATGTGCGCTACTCGGTCATATGTATCCTATCTTTTACCGTTTTAAAGGTGGTAAGGGTATTGCGACGATGCTTGGTGTTTGTTTAGCCTTAAGCCCTTGGCTTGGGCTAGGTTTTATTACCGCATGGGTCGCTGTTGCTCTCATTTATCGTTACTCATCGCTCGCCGGCATACTCGCCTCAATCCTTATGCCGCTTATGACTATACGTATCGAAGCGAACTACTTTCCAGGCCTCTTCATTGGGTGTCTTTTTGTCCTCTGGCGTCACCGCACAAACATCGGTGCGCTATTAGCTGGTACTGAGGAAAAAATTAATATTAAGTCATGAGTAAACTAATTTTAGGTATAGAAACATCGTGCGATGACACTGGCGTCGCACTTTATGATGAGTCACGTGGTCTACTTGGCCACCTGGTGTATACACAAACCTTGCATGCGCCGTACGGCGGGATCGTACCTGAACTTGCGTCGCGTGATCACTTAAAGCGTATTATTCCTCTGCTCGATACGTTGCTGAAAGAACATGATGTCAGTACTGATGACATCACGGCTGTTGCCTATACGGCAGGACCAGGACTTGTTGGTGCGTTGCTCGTTGGTGCGTGTATTGCTGAGAGTTTAGCTTTTGGCTGGCAAGTACCAACTATTCCTGTACATCACATGGAAGCGCATTTGCTTGCAGCGATGCTCGATAATGAAAAACTCAAACCACCGTTTGTAGCTCTACTCGTCTCGGGTGGACACAGCATGATTATCGATGTGGCTAAGATCGGTGAGTACCGCTTGCTTGGTGAAACACTCGATGACGCCGCAGGTGAAGCATTCGACAAGACAGCGAAACTATTAGCATTAACACCAGCGAATGGTGCGACAATCGCAAAAAAAGCACTCGGGGGTGATCCTAAACGTTACCCATTTCCTCGCCCTATGGTAAACCGTCCTGGGATGGAACTAAGTTTTAGTGGTTTGAAAACACATACGCTTACAACGTGGCAAGCAAGCCCGCAAAATGATCAAGCCCGCGCCGATATCGCCGCAGGCTTCCAAGAAGCCGTTATTGATACACTCGTTATAAAATGTAAACGTGCACTCGAACATACGCAGTACAATCAATTGGTCGTTGCAGGCGGCGTAGGTGCCAATCGATTGTTGCGCGAGCAACTCGATGTATTGATGGGAACGTTAGATGGCCAAGTTTATTTTCCACACGCTGAATATTGCACCGACAATGCTGCTATGGTCGCCTATACTGGTTGGCATTATTATAAACGTGGTGTTTTTTCCGAAAAGCGCGAGGCGCTCGTTAAGGCACGTTGGCCGTTAAGCGCCGTGTGTGGGGATTGATACGACTTCAGAACAAGTATCAAAATCATCGGCCATTGCAAAGAATCTCTCGGCAAGCTCAGTATCATCTTCTCTTTCTAACTCAGTGTCTTGAATTCTTCCTTGTAACACCCAACCTATTTTTCTTGCAAGCAATGGGTCGTCTTTGAAAATATCTGTAAGCGTTAATAAACACTCTAAGTCTTCTGCAAAGTGTGGGTAACGTTGCTCAGCTCCTTTTTTTGGTGTACCTAATGATGCTAGGAGTACTTTTTCAAATTCACCACGATAGAACGCAGCTTTTTCAGGTGTGGTACCTGTACCCGCAATATTCCATGCTAAAGAAAAAATCTTAAGATCAACCTTACAAAAACTAAACTGCCTATTAAGCTCTTTGTCCATATAGGACATAAGCATCTTATATGACTCGTCCTTATCACATGCTGAAAACAGCGACCAAACCCACTCAGCTTTAAAAAACTCTCCAGCACGAATCGCGTTTGAAAAATAATGTAGAAAAAATTTGCCATGAATACCTTCATAGAACTGTCTAAAGAGCCATTGTGTGCCTGGTCTGATATCTAACTCGTGTTTAATAACTTTTCTTTCTGTTTCATCACTGATAGACGGGTAGTAACAGCCTGATCGAAAGTGAAGTGCTAATCTTTCAATCTTTACACTATACAGTTTCTCAATTTTAATTTCTAAACGACCTAAAAACCATCTGCAAATTCTAGTGATAGAAAATATATGTCGTTTCGTTTCAACAGGTATTAAGCTCACCACTTCATCACGTAACGAATCATCTTCAAGTTTACTCGCCGCAAACAAAAGCTCTGTAGCATAAGACTCGCTAAATGCAACGTCTGCACCGCCATATTGACAAAGTTGTTCTAGCGCCCAATTAATTGATTGTCGTTGTCCACTTTCTAAAGCACTCAAAAGAATCGACTGATTGCCTTCCAGATGGTTATTCCAAACGATAAAACGAGATCGCAATTCTTCAGGGATACTATCCATCAACGTTTGTAGCAAATCAGTATCACCGTTGCAAAAAGCAGAATACCAAAGTTTACCAGCACTAAGCATATAGAATTTTTCATGAATACTACGTGTCTTAAAGTACTCAAGCATTGTATCTATTTCATTTGCAGGAAGCCCCTCAACCTGCATGGATCTCCATGTTTGAAAAATAAGATTGCGCCTTGGATTATATATATCATGCAAATCAAAAAATTGCTCATCCGGCTCAGCATCAGATACCATCTGCAACCCAGCAAACCAACGATAATTCAACATCAGAGCAGCAAGGTGAGAACGAGTCTTCTGAATGGAACTCTTAGTACGCTCCTCACGCTCCTCACCCTCTTCATTTTTCGCTAGAAAATCGAGACACGTTTTTAAGATTCCTGGGTGACGTGCTTGTGCTATCAGCACTAGCAATGTCTCATCATTTTCAATCCAAGTCCTCGTCTCTTTTTCATGCACCATCTCTCTATCACCAATACGAGATTCGACTCTGTGTCGCCCCATTTCGTTAAGCAACTGCTCAAAATCAGCGAACGTTATGTCTGCAAATACCTTAGCAACCACAACATCTAAACCCGCCGGAATCGCTTTAGCCAAGATCGCCTTGCGATCATTGTTAGCAAATAATCTATGTTTAGTCGCTCTAGATGCCTTGAGCAGCTTTAGGAGAGGTCCATACTCGCTAAAGAAGGCATAATGTTCCGTACCGTCAGGCAAAGTGTTTACATCGGATATCAAACTGCCAAGCATGTGCTTCCATAAATTACTGTCACAACTCAAGTTTTTCATCACTTGGGAAACAACAGCCACTTTTGACAGTGAATTCACGTCAAGGTAGCTCAAAATGTGGATAATAACTTCATGAGGCCAACCGGCAAATGTTGAATCATCGAGGGAGTAAGGCATGTGTATCTCCTAAATCTGAGCAATCTGTCAAAATCGTGCTCAAACTGACAAACCCATATTGTACAATAAATTAACAGATTTATCAAGACCAGATAGCACAATGAACGCCCGCCAGGCTTGACTTCTTGTGCTATCACCGCTTAGAATATGCACTCTTTTTGTTAACCCCGGTTGATGGAAAAGTTTTGATCAGCCATGAACAGATGAGGACATTATGCCCGCAGTATATATAAAAGACGGCGAAGATCCGGAATTAGCGCTGAAGCGCTTTAAGCGCCAGTGTGAAAAAGGTGGAATACTCACCGAATGCCGCCGCCGTGAGTTTCGCGAGAAGCCAACAGCTGCTCGTAAGCGTAAGGCTATGGCTGCTGTGAAACGTTGGAAGAAACGCTTGGCTCGTGAAGAAATGCGTATACTGCGTCGCCGCGTCAGGAGAGTCCGCATCAATGACGACAAAGAATAATCTAGCTCTTCGCATCGCTGATGATATGAAACAAGCGATGCGTGAAAAACAACAAGAGCGTCTTGCTACTATCCGCTTAATTCGAGCGGCCATCAAACAAGCTGAAATTGATCAACAAATCACTGCCGATGATACTGCCGTCATCAGTATCATCGACAAGATGGTTAAGCAACGCTTGGATTCGATAAGCCAATACGAAGCAGCTAATCGCGATGATTTAGTTGCTAAAGAGCAGCAAGAAATAGAAGTTTTAAAAACCTACCTACCCCAACCGCTAAACGATCACGAAATCAATGATTTCATTAACCAAGCAATCGAAGAAACGGGAGCGAGCTCAATGCGCGAAATGGGCCAAGTTATGGCGTGGCTAAAACCACACTTACAAGGTCGCGCAGATATGAGCGATGTCAGCCAACGCATCAAGGCGCGTCTTGGCTAAATGGCTGGCCGCATTCCGCAGGCGTTTATCGATGACCTCGTAAGTCGTAGTGATATTGTCGAAGTCATTAGCGATTATGTCCAAGTAAAAAAACAAGGCCGCGACTATAAAGCCTGCTGTCCCTTCCACCAAGAAAAGACACCTTCGTTTCATATCAATCCGGTCAAACAACTCTACCATTGCTTCGGCTGCGGCGTCGGTGGTTCGGTTATCACTTTTCTTATGGAATACGAGCGCATGAGTTTTATCGAAGCGCTTGAAGATCTCGCCAAACGTGCTGGCATATCGCTACCACAAGACACATCACCTTATCAGCACCAAACACCCGAAGTTGACTACCACGCCTTGCTAGCATCGGCTGTGCGCGCCTACCAACAACAATGGAAAAAGCTGCCGCGTGCTAAAGTGGCAGCTCAGTACTTAAAAGATCGGGGTATCAGTGGCGAGACTGCAAAACGTTTTGCATTGGGTTTTGCACCAGCGAGCTGGGATTTTATTCGTGGCAGTAACAATAAAGTCGCCGCAAAACATTGGGTTGGTTGCGGGCTTCTAATCGAAAAAGAAAATGGCGGTTATTACGATCGTTTTCGCGACCGTATCATGTTCCCAATTCGAGACAGGCGCGGTCGTGTGATTGGTTTTGGCGGTCGACTTATCGAGAAAGGCGAACCAAAATATTTAAACTCACCCGAGACAGCAGTTTTTCATAAACGCCAAGCGCTTTATGGTTTATATGAAGCATTACAAGTAACCCGCAATTTAGACAACATTTTAATTGTCGAAGGCTACATGGACGTCGTCGCACTGGCCGAGCACGGTATTCATAATGCGGTGGCGACCTTGGGCACTGCAACATCATCTGATCATATCAAGCAATTACAACGTCATGCACAAACATTAATTTTCTGTTTCGATGGCGATGAGGCTGGTAAGAAGGCTGCGTGGCACGCACTAATCACTGCCCTCCCCTTGTTAAACACCGCAACGAGCTTACGCTTTTTATTTTTACCGACCGGCGAAGATCCTGATAGTCTCGTACGTCAAATCGGTGCTGATGCCTTTCGCGAGCGATTACAAGACGCGCTATCATTAAATCAATTTTTCTTTTCGCATTTGCGTGAAGCCTTATCGCTTACTGCTGCTGATGATCAGGCAAGCTTACTTAACAAGGCATTGCCACTGATTGCTGAGATTCGTGAACCCTCCATTCAGCTAACGTTTTGTGAAGCACTCGCAAGACTTGCTCACGTCACACCTGAGAGTGTTAAGCAACTACTACAAAACCAACCACAAGCGAAAAGTGAAGACAACGCACAGCCATTGCGCGCACCTGTGCAACCATCACTGCAGCGTACGTTTTGTCTCATCTTGTTACACGCGCCAACCCTATATCGCGACCTAAAATCAGCCATGCCCAAGCAGGTTGAGCTCGTAAAACAACACTACCCCTTCTTAGCGAAGATGATTAGCGTTATAGAGCAATTAACAGAGCCTTCGACAGCGCTCATACTCGAGCACTTCCGTGATACGCAGACCGCTGCGTCATTGCAGAAACTCGCCACCCAGAAATTGCTTATTCCAGAAACGGGCTATCTAAGCGAGCTTAAAGGTGCCTGCACACGCCTATGTGGCCACGTTCACAAGCGAGAGATCGATGGTTTACTACTTAAAGCGAAGGGAGAAGGGCTCAATGAGGCAGAACATGCCCTCTTACAGCGCCTTTTACAGTCTCAAGATATCTGATTTAACGACAAAAAGAATAGTGACAACCCCCTTGAAATCATGATAACATGACCCACTTTTCTACCATGGGCAAAGTATTTGTGCATGGCAATTTATGTGCAAAAAGGCATCTATTTATACATCGTCAATACGGGATTGAGTGAGTCATATGGCAGATCAAGAGCAGCAACAGCGCTTTAAAATCAAAGAATTAATTACCAAAGGAAAAAAACAAGGCTACCTTACGTACGATGAGATCAACGATAGCCTGACTGGCATCGTCGATACCGAAAATTTCGAAGTCATCATCGACATGTTCAAAATGATGGATATTGAACCATTTGAGAACGAACCTACCGATGATGAGAAAGCCTTGTTAGCGACCCATGGTGATACATCCGACGATGTTGACGAAGCAGCTGCTGTGCTCGCTTCGGTCGATAAAGAAAGTGGTAGAACGACAGACCCTGTGCGTATGTATATGCGCGAAATGGGCTCTGTCGAGTTGTTAACGCGCCAAGGCGAGATTCGTATCGCACGCCGTATCGAAGAAGGCATTCGTCAAGTCTTAGAGGGCCTTGCCCGTTATTCCGATATCGTCGGCAACGTTCTTGAAAAATTTGCCCTCATCAAAGAAGGCGAAATGCGTTTATCTGACCTTATCACTGGTTTCGTTGAAGATGAGGAAGAAGCGGTTGCGAGTACAATCGGTAGTATGTTGAATGAAACAGCGGTTGCCGCATCGGTCGCTGAAGATTCCGAAGATAACGCTGCCTCCGAAGAAGATACGGGTCCTTCACTCGAAGAAGCTGAAACACGCTTTGGTGCCTTAAACAAAGTTTATCAGAAAGTTGTTAAGGCTGAGCAAAAACACGGCCGCGCGCACAAAACAACGGTCAAGCTCGTCAACGAGATGGCAAACGACTTTTTACAATTTAAATTTACAACGCGCCAAATCGAAGGCTTAATTCGCAGCGTACGTGATATGTTAACTAACGTGCGTAAAGAAGAACGCACGATTATGGATCTGTGTGTTAACAAAGCGAAGATGCCGCGTAAGATTTTTATTAATTCTTTCCCTAAGAGTGAGACAAACTTACAGTGGGTTAACCAACACTTGGTGAAAGAGGACGAAGAGGAAGAAGAAAGCGCTACAAGTGGTGGCACATGGCGCTCTGCTATCTTGGTTGACTTCGTGCCTGAAATCCATCGCTCACAACGTAAACTTATTTTACTCGAAGAAGAATATAATTTAACGGTTGAAGAGATTAAAGAAATCAATCGCCAAATGTCAATTGGTGAGGCGAAAGCGCGCCGTGCGAAAAAAGAAATGGTAGAAGCAAACTTGCGTTTGGTTATTTCTATCGCGAAGAAATACACAAACCGTGGTTTACAATTCTTAGATTTGATTCAAGAAGGTAACATCGGTTTGATGAAAGCGGTCGATAAGTTTGAATACCGCCGTGGTTATAAGTTCTCAACCTACGCTACCTGGTGGATTCGCCAAGCGATCACTCGCTCTATTGCTGACCAAGCGCGTACGATTCGTATTCCGGTACATATGATCGAAACGATCAACAAGCTCAATCGTATTTCGCGTCAAATTCTGCAGGAAAAAGGACGGGAAGCAACGCCCGAAGAATTGTCTGAGAAGATGGATATGCCGCTTGATAAAGTGCGCAAGGTACTTAAGATCGCAAAAGAGCCTATCTCGATGGAAACCCCGATTGGTGATGACGAAGATTCTCATTTGGGTGATTTCATCGTTGATCCCGCAGTACAATCCCCTATCGACGCAGCTATTGCACGCGGTTTAAGTGAAGCAACACGCGATATCTTATCCACCCTCACCCCTCGTGAGGCGAAAGTATTACGCATGCGCTTCGGCATCGACATGAACACCGACCACACCCTCGAAGAGGTTGGCAAACAATTCGATGTTACCCGCGAACGTATCCGCCAAATCGAGGCAAAAGCACTACGCAAACTACGTCACCCAAGTCGTTCGGAGAAGTTAGAAAGCTACTTAGAAAGCGAAGAATAATCGCTTACACTGTCTATCGACGGGCCCATAGCTCAGTTGGTTAGAGCAGGGGACTCATAATCCCTTGGTCGTAGGTTCGAGTCCTACTGGGCCCATTCATGAAATCCAAAAGTTACAGTACTTTCCAGGTTAATTCAAAATTAGGCTACGGGGCCTACTCCTTTGATCCTATTGCTAGACTTTAGTCGCATGTATGCGTATAGAAGATCCCTGTACATTCTTGACAGAATATGGTCAGAATGTTACCATCGCTTTTTTCTAAAGCTTTATCTGAGATAAGTAAGATGTCAAAGATACTACAGGTTCATAAAGTAAGCAAAAATGTCCTTAACACTTAGAAAGTTTTATGATGAAGCTAATTCATTTCCTTACACGTTTTTCATAACATATGCGCTAGGTAGTTTTATTCTTAAAACTGTAACATATGTTGCCGCTTTTATATTGGCCATACAATTAAAGATTGATTCTGACAGGACTTACGAAAAATGCATCTTAATTGAAGGATTGCGTAATTCATAAATAAGATAGCTTCTCAACAAATTTTTCTTCAACTGATAGACAGTCTTTCCTGTTTTATATGCAATTTTCTTCA
>Ga0180433_10001770_pt1 | contig 35383 bp, 30 predicted proteins | sample SS_ome_8_FD_132980 | JGI IMG/M metagenome (GOLD analysis project Ga0180433, IMG submission 132980) | Hypersaline lake sediment archaeal communities from the Salton Sea, California, USA - SS_1_D_1 metaG | ecosystem: Environmental > Aquatic > Non-marine Saline and Alkaline > Hypersaline >...
TAGCCCGTTTCCATCGACGTACATTTTGTTACTCAAAAGCATTGCATATGGTCTATGCTACTTTAACCGTTTTTTTCACTGCTAATTGGGAAGAATATCTTTAGTTAGCAACGCCAAAATAAAGATCAATTAGATCGAGAATACATTGCTTTTGGAACCATTGGAAACTACTCCGAAGGATCCCAAAACTTGGAACAGGCTTTTAACCTCGATCAAGGTCTAGAAGATGAAAAGCTTCATTCTACCTTAAGAGATCTCTTTGAGGGTACAGCAGCTCTTAATGAACAACAGCTTTGCCACAGAGATCTAAAGCCTGAAAATGCCATTCGCACTTTAGACGGCCGTGTAAAAATTATCGATTTTGGTACGACTGCAATCGAAGAGTCTTATGGTAGAGCTGCAGCATGGGGAGGAGATCTAACTATCCATCCTCCAGAAAGTTTTGGCTTTAATGGACGCTCAAATAGGAAAACAGACAGTTACAGTTTATTCCTCATGACATACAAGTTGGCAACAGGAAAAGAGTTTTTTGGTCATGTTAGTAAACAAGAGAAAAAAGCTGCTAAACAAGCTCTTGCTAACCAAGAAAAAACACAAAGCTTCCGAGAGCTTCTTGAAGAAGATCGCAATCTATATGGTGTTGATCCAAAACTTTTAGACCTCATGGCAAAGCTAGGAACAGCAAATGAATCAGAACGCATCCTTGCTAGAGAGGCTTTGCTAATGTCTTACTTTGCAAATCGAGAAGTAAACGTTTTAGAAGCTGCATAACAAGCGCTAGTAGAAACTCCCGAAAGGGAGTTTTTTCTTTCATTTTTAGTCATTCATGATCATTAATTTTTGTTAAAGATCAAATCATTTCAACAGATTAAAAATCTGCAACTTAAGAGAAACTTCCTCGTCCAGAAGTTATCAAACTTTGTCACAATGGTCAAAAATTTACTATCTCTAATATGCTAAGCCTGTTATGATTCGTTCTTCTTTAATCATTAATGATCACAAAAAACGGGAATATGCGTCATAAACTCTTAGGAATTCTAACTATAACCTCTCATCTCGCCTTTCCTCTTTATACACAGGAAAGTCAAACGCTCACTTTTGAAACAGAGTCGCCAAAAAAAGAAGAGCTTGGGATCACTGTCAATTTTGAAGATGTATCAATTCTCGAATTCCTACGTTTTGTCAGTAAAATTGCTGGAGTCAACTTCATCTATGATGACAAACTTCTCGATTTTAATATTAGCTTGGTTACAGGAAAGCCCACAAATCCAGACAACATTCTTAAAATCATGATTGAGCTTCTAGAGAAGCAAGGAATCAAGACAGAAGAGCGTGGGGACTACTTTGTTGTTGATAAAATGGAAGAGTGGGAAATCGCTGACTGGCGAGAAATGCAACGCGCTAAGTATAAATCAATGAGAGGTGAAACCCGCCTCGTCAAAAATGAAGACAGTAAACTTCCTTTCCTCCCTTTTCACGAACTTCAGAAACGACGAGGCGAGTTTCAAATCTATAAACTCAAGTATCACCAAGGTAATGAAATCCAAGAAACCATTAAGCGGGTTGCAGCAGATTTAAAAAGTTATGATGAAGGATCACCTGGGCTCCTTCGTGCCATTAGTTCCATGCAATATGTTCAATCGACAAACTCGCTTGTCTACACAGGTCCGGAAGATGGAACTCAAGAGCTAACTGACTTAATTCAAAGTTTAGATGTCCCTCAAAAACAGATCTTCATTGAAGTCTTAGTTATTGAAACAGATGTGAAAAATCTTCTGGACTTTGGCTTAGAGTGGGGTGGGGGTGGAAAATATCGAGATAAATTTGGGTATGGAACGGGAAATTTCCCTGCGACTCCAGGTCAATCCCCCTTCGCTAAAACGTTGCAATCGATCGATGCATCGAATCCCCCGACTGGAACGAACCAATTTCCTATAGGAAGGGGCTTTGACCTTGGAGTTATTGGAGATATTATCCTCCATAAAGGCGCTACCTATTTTTCTTTAGGCTCTCTTGTATCTGCACTAGAAGCTGAAGGGAATAGTACCATTATTTTAAATCAAAAGATCATTACTCAGGACAACAAACTTTCCCACATATTCGTTGGAGATAACCTTCCCTTTACTGGATCTGTTGTAACAAATACGGGCAATAATACAGTTCAAAATGCCAATATTGAATACCGTGATGTTGGAGTTACCCTTAATATTACTCCTCTAATGGGAGATAGTGATGTAATTACCTTGGATATCACACAAGAAATCACTGAAGCCATTGATCAAATGACAGAAACTGATGGTATTCGCACAACAAAAACAGATATGCAAACTCAAGCCCACGTTCCGGATAAAAGCTTTCTCGTTTTAAGTGGAATGATCCGGAATACAAAAAAACATCGCCAATCTGGAATTCCTTGTCTAGGCGGACTTCCTCTGATTGGTGCTGCATTCAGTAAGGATAAGACCACTGATGAAAAGCGTAACGTGATTGTCTTTGTACGTCCTCAAATTATTCATAATGTCGATGACTATCGTACGATTACTGTTTACCAAGAAGAGCAATTTAAAGAGCAAGCCGGGGATCAAGAGCTTTTCCAGAAGGGGATTGATATGATCAAACAGGAAGGAAATATTTATGGAACCAGTAACGGAGAACACAGAAATCTCCCAAGAGTTACAGCAGACAGAGACGATAAATCCTAATCAAACTCTTTGGGAACAGTTTTATCAGAAATTTACTCCTACTGAAAAGAAGGTGTTTCTAAGAAATCAAATGTACTTTTTTGCTCAAATGATTCAAAAAGACCTGCGTAAAAGGCGGGAAAGTTTGAGAAAGTTGAGGGAAAACGACCGCTAAGCTATGCTTAAGTGGATATGAAACGTTTATTTCCTGTTTTAGTTGTTCTTTTTTTAGGATATTTAGGGTTTTCACTTGCCCTGCCCATCTTCCCCCCTCTTTTTTTAGATCTTCATCACAGTTTTCTACCTACTGAAATGGGAACAGCCATGCGCCGGATTCTCTTAGGAATCCTGTTTTCGATGTATCCTTTTGGGCAATTCATCGGCGCTCCAATTATGGGCAAACTTTCAGACAAGTATGGCCGAAAGCCTATTTTATTGATCTCTCTTCTAGCAATTATCCCGGGTTATATTGGATCAGCACTTTCCGTCTCCCACCAACTCCCCTTTTTGATTTTTCTCAGTCGTTTCTGGGTCGGACTTTTAGAAGGAAACATCACAATTGCTCAAGCTGCCATTTCTGATATTAGTGAAAATGAAAAAGCAAAAACAAAGAATTTTGGCTGGATGGTTTCTCTTAGCAGCAGTGCTTTCTTCTTCGGTCCTCTGATTGGGGGAAAGTTGGCAGATTCCAAGCTCATTTATTGGTTCCATTACGATACCCCTTTTTGGTGTGCTGCCATTCTCGTTTTAATTGGAGTTCTTGTTGTCTGGAGACGTTTTCAAGAAACGCATGAAGCAGATCCAGAAGTTGAGATTCGTCCCGCAAAAATCTTGGTTTCATTTATCGAAAGTCTACGGATCAAACGGCTTCGACTGATTTTTGCAGCTAATTTATGTTTTTTCTTTGCCATCTTTTTCTTCTTAAACTTTTTCTCTGCTTATCTTGTCAATGCCTTTGGGTTCAATGTCTCTCAGCTTGGAGAAGCCAATGCTTACCTTTCCATTTTTGTAGTCTTAGGCCCTCTCCTTTTTGGCACGATGGCAAAGTATTGGACCGTAACAAAAACAGCTCTCATTGGCTCAGTTTTAATGGGAGTGAGCTTAATCGTTTTTCTCCTTCCTTCCTCCCCTTATGCACTCTTTTTCACTCTAATCCCAGTTGGTTTTTTTATGGCAATCGGCTTTGCCTATCCAGCACTCATGATTTCTAATATTGTCAGTAAACGTATGCAAGGACAAATACTTGGAAGCAATATGGCGATTCAAGTTTTTGGAGAAGGAGCTACAGCACTTATTGGAGGATTATTAATGGCTATTTTCTCAAGCCTGCCCATTTGGGCAGGGGCTTTTGTAGCCATTCTAGGGGGACTTATTCTCATTAGTGAGACGCAGCGACCTCAGAAACAGGCGCCGCCTTCCTCTTCTTAAAGAAAAATGCTGCAATGGTCAGAATAATAAAGAGCCAAGCTCCAACCCAAAAAACATCGTTAATAGAAAGCATAAATGCTTGTCTCCAGGCTTCATTGTCAACGATTTGAAGAGCTTGCTTCCCTTTAATATTGTATTCTTCCAGCTTTGAAAAAAGGCCTTTGCTAAGAGGGTTGAAGGGATTAATACTATCGACTAAATTGCTGTGGTGATGCGTGGCACGTCTTTCCCACATGGTGACAAAAATAGAGGTTCCCACACCACCCATTAAAATCCGGAAAAAGTGAAAGATCCCCTGTCCCATTGCCAGCTTATGAGCAGGAAAATGGGCAAAGCTGAGAGCTGTCAAAGGTGCTAGCCAACAACAGATTCCGATTCCCATGTAAAAACGAGACATGGCAATTTTTTCAAAAGAGACAGATGTATCGAGACGTGTGAAATAAAAGAAAACAGTCGCATAAATAAGAAGAGAGAGTGCAACTAAAAAGCGCAACCTAACTTTATCCATCAACTTTGCTACTAAAAGAACGGTAAAAAAGGGAGCAATCCCCATAGTCGAAACAGCCAAGCCTGCCAAAAGTGCCGCATACCCCATATTTGTTTGCAGCCAAAGAGGCGAAATGACAATTGCTCCAAAGAGCGTCATATAGGAAAGAGCTGTTAGAGATGTTCCCAAGGCAAAATTACGATTTTTAAATAGCCGAAGATCCATAATTGGATTTTTATCGGTCATTTCCCAAATCACTAAGAAAACAAGAGAAATAAAAGAAACAATGCTCAACGTAATAATAATGTTAGAGCGCCACCAATCATATTGTTGCCCTTTATCTAACATAATCTGAAGAGCAGAAACCCCAACAGCTAAGAAAACAATCCCAATCCAATCTACAGGGTTTTTCTTAATGGGGGTTTCCCGGTTTTTGTAGACAGACCAAATCACAAAGCAGGAAATAATTCCTATGGGGATATTGATATAAAAAATCCATGGCCACGTATAGTCAAATGTGATCCAACCACCTAATATTGGCCCTGCAATGGGTCCCACAACAGCCACCATATTCCAAAGGGCCAACCCTAAATTTCTCTTACCCTTTGGAAAACTCATCAAAAGTAGACTTTGAGAAAGCGGAATAAGAGGGCCTGCAACAAATCCTTGGATAAACCGCATTGTCACAAGCATATTGATGCTAATAGACATTCCACAAAGCATAGAAAAGAGTGTAAAAAGAGCGGTTGAAAGCACCATGACTCGTGTAGAACCATACCGGGTCGTAAACCATCCTGTCATCGGCAGTGCAATTGCATTTCCAACTGCAAACATGGTGATGACCCATGTCCCGTCTTCATTACTAACTGCCAAATCACCAGCAATATAAGGAATTGAGACATTGGCAATAGAATAGTCTAGTACCTGCATGAAAGTGCAAAGAGAAAGGGCTATTGCTCCTAGAAGAAGCGTGAACCCTGTTAAGGGTTTAGGTTCCTCTTGCTCCATGACTTCCTATATTATGTTCAATGATTTCTTGAATCATTTCATCTGCCCCTTCTTCTTGCTCACTATAGATTTTTGTTTGGTAAATCGGTTTGATCTGACGGCTTTCCGTTAGCATCTCTCCACTTGTATCATGGATATCAACTGTCACTTCCATCGAAAGCCCAAGCCAAAGAGGATGCTTCTCGAGCTGTTTCGAATCTAAGCTGATCCGAACAGGAACTCGCTGCACAATTTTGATCCAATTCCCCGTTGCATTTTGAGGAGGAAGAATAGAAAAGACGTTTCCCGTTCCTGGGTTGATTCCAACCACTGTGCCTTTATAAGTTACTTTTCTTCCATAGATATCTGAGCGAACTAGTGCTTTTTGACCCACACGAAAATCGGAAAGCTGTATTTCTTTGAAGTTAGCATCAACCCAAAGTTCATCTAAAGGAACAATTGCAAGAAGAGGCTCAGCTAAATTGACCCACTCTCCTAGTTGGGTAGATCTTTGTGTCACATAGCCGTTGACAGGAGACAAGATGTCACACCTTTTTAAACTAATCCACGCATCTTTGACCTCCTGAGAAGCCTCCTTTACAAGCGGATGTGTTCTAATAGACGTGCCTTGAACCTGCGCATAAGCTGCCTGCAGCGCATGATAGGTTTCCTTAGCAGAAGAGCGAGCGCTTTTTAAAGTCGCTTCAACATGCTCAAATTCTTCTTTCGAAACCGCTCCAATTTTGACAAGATTAACTCGATTTTCAAAATCCTGCTCTGCTCTTACGAGTTCGGCTTCTTTTACTTCTAGCTGAGCTTCAAGCTCCTCAACTTTTAGAAACATCTGAACGACATTTCGAACTGTCTCACCTAATTGATTTTCACTCTTTTCCAGAGATAAAATATAATCCGTTTTATCAAGTTGAATGAGAACCTGCCCCTCTTCAACATAGTCAGTATTATCTACGTTAATTGACGCCACAATACCAGTCACCTGTGGGGTCAACTCTACCATATTGCCGTGAACATAAGCATCATCTGTGTACTCTTCAAATCGAAGAACTAATAGCCAATAGAGAAAGATCACAATTCCTATGAAAATAAAGGCTAATGCTGTCCAGATCATGATCTTTTTTCTTTTGGAAGACTTATGGTTTTCTTCCTCAGACGTCGGCTTATCGGTCATGGATTTTTAACCTCTACTTTTTCTTGATAGTATCCTCCACCCAGCGCCCGTATCAGGTTGAGAACGGCTAAGTGTCGCTTGTTTTGAATATCAATTTCCCTTATGACTTGTTGAAGTAAGTCTAGATTGATCTCTATCACTTCTAAATAATCGCTAATCCCATTTTGAAAACGTGCATAGGTTAAATCAGTTGCCCTGGTCATTTTGCCAACAACTTCAATCTGGAAGCTTGCTTCTCGATTGGAAGCTTGCAAAATCTTAAGTCCATCGGAAACTTCTTTAGCGGCTTTTAAAATCAAAGAATTGTAATCAAAAACAGCTGTGTCAAAATCTGCAAACGATTTTTCAAGGCCTGCTGATAAACGCCATCCGGTGAAAAGAGGCAAGTTGATAGCAGGAGAAATGGCTCCAGCAAAACTATCTAAACTAAACAGTTTATTCCATGACAGACTCTCTAGTCCAACAAAAGAAGCAAGGTTGATATTTGGAAAAAATGCCGCTCGAGCCGCTCCAATTAAGTGGGCTGCAGCTTCAACCTTCCAAATTTGTACCATCAAGTCAGGCCTTCTGACGAGAAGGTTCACCGGCAAGTTTTCAGGAAGTGGAAAAGGACGATTAAAACGGGCATCTGGAAGCTGAAAATAGAGATCGTCATCTGGGCTAAGCCCCATGAGGATTTTAATCTGAGACTTGGAAAGCGCCAAATCTTTTTCCAGTTGAGTCAAAACTTCTTTTGCTTCTAGCAGGCTTGCTTGAGCTTTTTCCAAAGTGATTTCATCATCTATTTTATTTAAAACACGCTGCTTAGTCAGATCAACGAAGGCTTCTTGCATTTTTACAACTTCTTCTTGTGCTCCAATGCGAAGGAGGTTGGCTTGATAGTCAAAGTACGCTTCAGCAAGCGAAGCAGTAATCATCAAATAAGCCTGAGACATTTCAGCTTTTTGAGAACGCGCCTCTCCTAGAGCTGCTCGATATGTTTCGCGATTTTTTCCGAAGAGATCGATTTCATACTCAAAGTTGAGCTTTAAATTGATCTGATTAATCACAGCAGGAAGGTTGGAAGGAGGAAAGCGATCAAGACTATCTTTGCTGAGATGTTGATAATCATCTTCAAAAGAAGTACTAAACTGAGGAAATAAAACGGAGCGGGTCTTTTTCGCTTCTTGCTGGCTTGAGCGTACGCGAGAAACAGCAGCTTTCAAATCTGGATTATCATCAAGGGCTTGCTCCATAAATGACGTGAGCTGATCATCTTCAAACTGTTCCCACCAATTCCAATCAGGCCAATCCCCTTCTATAAAATCTCCTTTTGAAACCGCTTGATCAAGTGATGGTTTTAAGTTAACATTTTGAGAAACTGCTGGAGCATTCTCCCGTTTTTTTAAAGCAGCACAACCACCTAAGGAAGCTATAAAAATAAATAAAAAAATGCGCTTGAAATTCATTTTAATTTTTTCACACCAATCTTAACTAACAAATAAAGAATAATCTAATTTTATGAAACATCTAAACAAACTTAAAAATAAGAGAGAACTTTTATCTCAGGTTCATGTTGGGTTGGAAAGAGAAACTTTGCGCCTGACAAAAGGTGGTAAATTGAGTAAGCGCTGCCATCCCAAAGCTCTTGGATCCCCTTTGACTCATCCCTACTTTGGAACCGATTTTGGTGAAGCGCAACTCGAGTGGAATACTCCCCCCATGCCTTCTCTGTTAAAAACAGAAAACTTTTTGCACGACTTAATGGCTTATACTGCAGAAGTCAACCCACAAGAACTCTTTTGGCCCTATTCTATGCCATGCCCTTTAACGGATGAGATCATGATTGCACGTTATGGGTCTTCGCATGAAGGACGTAAAAAAGAACTCTACAGGAAAGGGCTTTGCTATCGCTATGGGGAAAAATTGCAGATGATCTCAAGCTTGCACTACAACTTTTCTTTTGGGTCTCCTTTTTGGGACTTTCTTTATGATCTCTCAAAATCATCTAAAACCAAGCAAGCATTCATTAATGATTGTTACTTCCAAATGATTCGAAACTTCCTTTGTGATGGATGGATTTTAACTTACCTCTTTGGCGCTTCTCCCGCCATGCACAAGACCTATGCAAAAAAAATCCCTAAAGGGTTCAAAGCAAAAGGGTCGACCTTCTACCATCCCTATGCCACATCGATTCGGATGAGCTATCTTGGTTACTACAGCCGTATTCAAAATCAGCTGACTTTATCATTTAAAGACCTAGAGTCCTATTTGAAAGATATGGAGTTTGCGATCTCAACCCCCTACTCAGAATACCAGAAGATTGGAACTGAAAAAAATGGAGAACCAATCCAAGTTAATAACCACTTTCTTCAAATAGAAAACGAGCATTATGGTAGAATTCGTCCAAAACGTCGCCTTCATAAAGGAGAAACCCCTCTAGCCGCACTCAAAAATCGAGGCGTAGAGTATGTCGAAGTCAGATCGATAGATGTTGATCCTTTTAGCCCTTTAGGCATAGGTAAAGAGCAACTGCTTTTTCTCCATCAGTTTCTCCTCTACTGTCTCTTAAAAGAAGGGTCCACACTAAGCGAAGATACACGCTGTTGTTTGATTGGCAACCAACAGCGTATTGCGCTCGAAGGACGCAAAAAAGGGCTAGAGCTTAAACGTTCACGTTTGATCCCCATGGAAGACTGGGCACGTGAAATTTTTTCCCGCATGGAACCTATTGCTGAATGCCTTGGTCATCAATATGTGAAAAACCTCCAGCATGAGCAAGATAAAATTGAAAGTGTTGCACTCACTCCATCTGCCCGTATTTTAGAAGAACTCAAAAACCAAGATTTAGAAAACTTTGGGTTAAAATGGGCTAAAATTCATCAAAAGACCTTTCAACCCGTCACAGCTGCAAAGAAAAAACACTTTCAACAAACTGTTCTCACTTCCACTGATGAACAAGAAGCTTTGGAAACAGCTTCAGAGATCTTACTTGAGGGGTATGAAGGCCTCGAGCTTTCGACTCAAGTTCTCATGAAAGAAGCTCTCAAACAAGGAATTGAAGTTGAAGTACTCGATTATAGTGATAACTTTATCCAGCTTAAAAAAGGCAGCCACATAGAATTTATCAAGCAAGCAACAAAAACGAGCCAAGATTCTTATATCTCTGCACATCTCATGGAAAATAAACACATTACGAAAAAAATTCTGCGCGAACATGGATTTTCAATCCCAAATGGTAATTTCTACACCAGTTTAGAAAAAGCAAAAAGTGAATATCCACTTTATAAAAAACAAAAAATCGTTGTTAAACCTAAATCAACGAACTTTGGAACAGGGATTTCTTTTGTTCAGGCCCACGATGAAAAAAGCTATTTTTCTGCTCTCAAAGAGGCTTTTCAGCATGACCACTCTGTGATCGTTGAAAGTTACCATCCTGGTAAAGAATACCGCTTTCTCATCATTGATGGAAAAACTGAAGGGGTTGTTCACCGTATCCCCGCACATGTTATTGGTGATGGAATACATACAATTAAAGAGCTCGTTCACTTAAAGAATCATGACCCTTCCTTCTATCGCACGAATAAAACCCATCTCCGTCTTACAAGAGTGGAAAAAGAAATGTTACGTTCTCAAAAGTTAAGTATTGACAGCATCCCACCTAAGAAAAAGCAAATTTTTCTGCGCAAAAATTCTAATGTATCTACAGGAGGTGATGCAATTGATATGACAGATGACATTCACGAGAGCTATTTAAAGATTGCAGCAAAGGCGACAAAGGCCCTCAATACTAAGATCTGTGGAGTTGACATCCTCATTTCTTCTCCCAGACAAGCTGCAACTCAAAATAATCACACGATCCTAGAATTAAATTATAACCCCGTCCTCTTTTTTCATGCATTCCCAAACATTGGAAAAAAAAGAAACGTCGCTAAGCCTCTCTTGCGCCTACTGGGGTTTTAGTCTAGTCTTCAAAATAAGCCCACCTAAAATCCAACTCCTTTAAAGGAGAGATATAGACTCCTTTAAGCTTGGGATTCTGCATATAGCAAACGCGAGTAAAACAAATCGGGATCACAGGCATTTCTTCCATTAAAAATGTTTCTGCTTGCTTGAGATATTCTCTCCGTTTGTCAACATCAAGCTCATTATCTGCTAAGTCGAGAAGATGCCTGTATTCAGGGTGCTCCCAACGACTCATGTTTGTAGCAAGGGATTTGATTCGAAAGGTTTCCAATAGGTAAATCGGATCATAAAGCCAAGAAACCCATTGAATCTCACCTAACTGAAAGTCTCCTTTTGAGAGTTTAGTAAAGTGAACAGGCCACTCTTTTTGATCTAGCTCAACTTCAATTCCCAAAGCGTCATGCCATTGCTGCTGAATTGCCTGGTTTAAAATTGAAGAGGTCGCTTTCGTACTAATACTTAAGGTGAGCTTAGGAAAATCCTTCTTCTCAATATCTAATTCCTGAAGAGCTAAATTGAAATGATCACGAGCTTTCTTGAGGTTCCCATCATCAAAGTAAGGGCTATCTTTAATCTTAAAGTCCTTAGCCAAGATCCCCGTTGCTGGACGCTCACCCATTTGAAGCACATGTTCGGCAATTGCATGGCGGTTGATCGCATAGGCTAGTGCTTTTCTCAAGTTCTTATTGTTGAGAGGATAAACATCCGTGTTCAAGAAGAACCAAAAAAGCCCCAATGCTTCTCTACTTTGAAGCCGCTGACGAATAGAAGCATCTTTTAATATATCAGGAGGCAATGCTCCTAATAATGGATCCCCAAACCAATCAATTTTTCCTTTCTCGAAGAGGTAGAACTGAGTCATCGCATCTTCAACAACGAGCACTTTAATTCCTGCTAAAGAGACATCATCGGCACTCCAGTATTTCTGATTCTTACGAAGAACTAAAGAATCTCCCTTCTTCCATTTTCCGACAGTAAAAGGTCCGTTACAAGTAAAGTAATCATCAACTTTGTTTGCCCAGTCACTTCTTTCTAAGTCGATCCTTTTGTTAATAGGCATAAAAGTTGGGCAAGACGTCAAAGCTAAAAAATAGGGAGCAGGGTGTTCTAAGTCAACGACAAGAGTTTTCTCATCAACAGCCTTCACTCCTACCTGACCAACATCAACTTTTCCCTGTAAACAAGCTTCCACATTTTTAATTGCATAGAAAGTAAATGCTCCTGTTTTGGCAAAAGCAGGATCAACAGCTTTTTTCCACGCATATTCGAAGTCATAAGCAGTCACGGGGTCTCCATTGGACCATTTTGCATCACGAAGATGAAAAGTATAACGTGTCTTATCTTGGGAAACATCGTAAGATGATGCCATGCCGGGAAATAGCTTTCCTTCTTCTCCCATACGCATCAGCCCTTCATAAAGCATGCGAATGACAAATGCAGAAGGATACTCATTTCCAATCCTTGGATCAAGAGAACGAACACAACTAGCTATAGCTACATTGACAAACTTTTTCTTCCCATTTTCATGTGAAGACATACTCTTTCCACGCCCACATCCCACAAGAACTAGGGAACAAATAACAAAAACCCCAAGGATTTTTTTCATCTAATTTTCCTTTTTACGTTTTCATCTTCCAAAAAATACGCATGCGTAAAGTCCACTCCAAAAAGAGGCGAAATATACACATCTTTGAGTCTTTCACTTTTAGAGAAACAAACAGAACCAAAACAGATGGGAATGATTGGCATCTCTTCAAGGAGGTAAGCTTCTGCAGTAGCAATTAGTTTTTGCGATTTTACAGGGTTTGTTTCACTTCGAATCTGATCCATAAGTTTGACAAACTCAGGATCTTTCCAAGCCGTCAAGATATTCATTCCCAAAGTCGAACCCATTGTCTCTAATAAATGAATGGGGTCAAGGAGAAGTCCTTTCCACATGGAACTCGCGATTTGGTGATTTCCCTTAGAAATCTTATCAAAAAAGCGGGGTTTATCTGAAGGCTCAAGCTTCACCGTAATCCCCAAGTTTTCTTTCCACTGTTTTTGAATTTCATGGGCAACGCGGGACTGAAGCGATGTATTGGGATAACTGAGCACAATTTCTGGGAGATCCCCTAAATCTATACCTAATTCATTCAAAGCCATCCGAAGATACAAAGCTGCTTTTGCCCCATCATTATCTTGGAAGTAAACATCCTGTTTTTCCTTGGATAATAAAGGGTTCAAAAGAGATTGCGCGGGCGTACCTCCTTCATAAAAAATATAGTCAGCAATATCTTTTCGATTCACTCCATAAGCCAAAGCTTTTCTTAGATTTTTATTGTTTAAGGGGTAACGATTCACATTGCAAAAATAGGCCAAAAGACCAACAGAGGATTGGTACTGAATATCTTGCAACTTCTCAATCATTTCCGATGAAATAGGAACAAGAGGTTGCCCCACCCAGTCAATTTTCCTTTCTTCAAACAGTTTAATATGGTCATATTCATAAGGCAATATGGTAATATTGATGTTTGCAATTTGAACATTATCTGTATCCCAATAAAAAGGGTTTCGGTCGAGTTGCATGCTGTTACCTTTTACCCAGCTTCTGAGCCTAAAAGGCCCACTCGAGACAAAATTATCTGTTAATGCCTTTGCCCAGTCTTTATTTTCTAATACAACTTTTTTGGGAACAGGAGCAAAATAAGAGGTAGAAGTTAACTCTAGGAAGTACGGTGCAGGATGTTCCAATTCAACAACAAAAATCCGATCTGTTAGAGCTTTAATCCCCACTTCTTCAATCTTTGCTTTTCCCTCAAAACAACGAGCCGCATTTTTAATCGGATAAAACACACAACATCCAGATTGAGCTGAATCTGGTTTGATTGACCGCTTCCAGGCAAATTCAAAATCATACGCTGTAATTGGGTCTCCATTCGACCAGTGGCAAGGACGTATATAGAAGGTATAAGTCATCCGATCTTCTGAAACTTCGTATTTCTCAGCGAGACCTGGAACAACGTGGCCTTCATTATCTATGCGCATAAGACCCTCAAAGAGCATACGTATGACAATGTTGGAAGGACGAGTGGCTCCAATCCTAGGATCTAGTGATGTAATTTTTTCTTTAAAAGCAACTTCCAGTCCTCTAGGAGTTTCTGTAAGTCCTTCTTTTTTCTTTCCGCATCCTGGTAAAATAAAAGCAACAATAAGGAGCAGTAATAACCCAGTTCGCTTCATCTAAGTCTCCTCTAGAAATAGTTCTCGCGGAAAATTAACATTATTGTTAAGTTTCAAAAAATCATCTACCTTAGGGATGTTAAAAGATTTTGAATTTTACGTGAAGCTGAAATGACGTCTTCAGAGAGCGTTGAGCCTCAAATAGGTCCATTAACCCGTTATCCTCTTGCTAGTTTTAGAGAATTAGTAACCCTCTCTCTCCCTTTAATCTTTTCCTGTCTTTCTGCTAGCCTACTGGGTTTTTGTGATCGACTTTTCCTTTCGCACTACTCATTAGAGGCTTGGAATGCCTCCTCGACTAGTGGATACATCGCTTTTCTCTACCAGATGCTCTGCGCGATGATTGCCATGATCGCTCAAAGTTTTATTGGACAGCATATCGGAGCCAAACGCCCTTCCATGGTAGGACCTATCGTCTGGCAAATGATCTGGTTTGCGTTCTTATCCATGCTCATTACCTATCCCTCAAGTTTCTTTGCAGAGCTCTACTTTAAAGGAACTGAAATTGAAGCCTCAGCCCTCGCATACTTTCGACCAATGGCTCTCTTCAACTTTCTTTTTCCTCTGAATGCAGCCCTCTCAGCCTTTTTTCTTGGTCGTGGCAAGACACGCATCATTTTCTATGCCAATATTTCCATTCAGTTTATAAATATTGCACTTGACTATCTGCTCATTTTTGGGGTTGGTTCTCTTATCCCCCCTCTTGGAATTTTTGGTGCTGCCTCAGCAACAATTATCTCTGAAGCAACTTTATGTATCATTCTTTTTATGATTTTTTCTCGTCCGGAACATATCCCACTCTATCACACCCATAAACGCCATCTTGACTTCAGGCTATTCAAAGAAATGCTTAAAGTCGGTCTTCCTCGCTCGATTGGACGCGGAATGGCAATTGGTTCCTGGGCTTTTGCCGCCCACCTGCTTGTGAAAACAGGTGGGGATCACCTCCTTGTTTTAACCTTAGGAACTTCGTTGTTCATGATTTTTACCTTCATGAATGAAGGCATTTGCCAAGCTTTAACCACTGTAGCCTCACACATCTTAGGAGCTAAAGAAGAAGCAGCAATTCCTCATCTGATTCGCTCAGCTTTCCAAGTCTTAGCTTTAGCTATGCTACTTCTCAGTATTCCCCTCATTCTAATGAAGGAACAAATGGTCTCCCTCTTTATTACAGACAACCTACCACTAGCAACCTTTGAGCTTCTGAGAAAAACGAGTGTTTTAGCTTGGGTCTCTTGTCTAGCAAATGGGATTAACTGTATTGGAGTCAGCCTCATCACGGCTTCGCGAGACACTTTTTTCTATGCCTGCCTGATTTCAGCAAATTGGATCACCATCTGTATTCCAGTCTATTTGATTATTGGATACATGAACGTTTCTCCAGAATACTTCTTTCTCATAGATGGAACAAATACTATCTTATTTGCAATGATCTACTTTTTACGCTTTCGTAAAGGGTTTTGGAAGAAGCACTTGCATAGTCTTCACCACCCCCGAATAGAAGCATAAAAAAGCTATCCTTTTATTGGATAGCTTTTAAAACAATCTCTAAAAAACTTAAATTAATGGCTTGCAAACATTTGCAGAACAGTGAAGGCAGTTTGGTATTAAGGTTGCAACCTCGTCATATGATACACCCGTACCATTCTTAACCATCCATTGTCCTTTATCAAGAATAATTCGAACATTTTTATGTTTCACAACATGATTAAAATCGACATACGATAGAAAAAAATGATTGTGATCCATTCCTGAAGAAAGAACATATGTAAAAGGACTGTGGTCTCTTAATAAAGCTGCTGCCTCACAGAGAGAAACATCACCTTTCCATGAAGGGTGATTTTTGATCTCTTTGACCAAGTGTAATTTCTTACTTGTAAATGGAGTTTTAAATCTCCATCGGGCTTGCTTAAACTTTAACATTGCTTATCTCCGGTCAATTTACCAAAACTTTATGTTTCATTAAGAAAAACATAAGCATAATAAGCAACGTTAGTAATTAGCACAAGCTATTTTCCAGAAAACGAGGCCTGAGAAAAGTCATAATTACCCATGACCGAAAAAGATTCAGGTGGAATGTAAAGATCTGAATTTTTCAAGCAGTAATTCTTCTCGTAGCAGATAGGAATAACAGGAGATTCTTTGATTAATATTTCTTCAGCTTTTGCTAAATAAGAAAGCCTTGTATCCCAATCTTTATTTTTTTCTGAAAGTCTCAACAACTTTTGAAACTCAGAATTTTCCCATTTAGAAAAGTTTACCCCTTCATCCCGATATTTAAATGCATCTAGAGTATAAATTGGATCGTTAAACCATGAAAACCACTTCATCAAACCAACTTGATAGCGTCCAGACGTGATGCGGTGAAAATACTCGTGCCAAGGATAATTTTCGATCCTGTATTTAATCCCCAAACACTTTTCCCACTGAATTCCAATAGATTTAGCAATCGCTTCCCGCTGTTCACTTCTGTGACCAAAGCACACAGTGATCACAGGCAGATCTTCTTTTTTGATTTTTAACTCTTCTAAAGCGAGCTCAAGGTACTCTTTCGCTTTTTCCTCATCTTCATGAAGCAAAAAGCTTGCATTCATGTGTTGAGAAACTTGAGAAGGCAGCGCTGTAAAAGCAGGACTATTTTTAATTCTATAGTGCTTTAAAAGCTCATTTCTATTGATTACCGATGCAAGAGCTCTTCTAAAGTTTGCATTCGAAAAGGGAAATTGCTTTGTATTAAGGCAAATCCAAACAATTTTTTCAGAGGCAAGAACATGCATTTGATCTAATAAGGGTAAGCTTTCAAATCCTTCAAAAGACTGAAAAGGACTTCCTAAGTAATCAACCTCTTCGTGTTGAAACATTTCTATGCTGTTTCTTTCGTTTGCTTGATTGACTAAAATTTCATCAAAATAAACGCTTTTATTCTTCCAGTAGTAAGGGTTTCTCTCAAATTCAAAATTGTAAATAGGGCGGCTTGACTTCAACTTAAAAGGACCATTGCAAATAAATTCAGCCGAACTTTGAGACGACCAGTTGGGGTGCATTTCATCTATACGGTGATTGATAGGAGAATAGAGAGTATGGGCTGTCAGTTCGATGAAATAGGGAGCTTGATATTCTAGGTCTACAACTAGAGTCTGGTCGTCAATTGCCTTCACCCCTACATCATCTAAAGATACCTCCCCCATTTTTGCTTTTCTAGCGTTCAAAATAGGGCGAAAAAATGAAGCAAAGGGTGATGAAAAATTAGGAGAAAGAATCTTTTTCCAAGCATATTCGAAGTCATAGGCAATCAAAGGAGATCCATCAGACCAAAAAGAATTGCGCAGCTTAAATGTGTATCTTAACTTATCTTCAGAAACAGTGTAATGCTCAGCAACGGCACAAACTGTAGACCCATCTGCATCTCGACGCATCAATCCATCAAAAAGTAGCTTAATGAAAACACTGGTCTCTAAATCCCCGCCTATTCTTGGATCGAGTGATGAAACCTTATAGGCGGTTGCAAGCTTCAGAGTTTTGACCTGTTTTCTACTTGATAACCACGCTTGCAGACCAGATTGAATGGCTTCCTCAAACTGCTGACTCTTTTCATTAGTTGGAGATGAGAGATAGTACCCTAGATAATGTGAGCCTTCAAAAGATAAGTTTGTAGACACAATAGAACGATCATAAATCCCTGCTTTTTTTAAACTCTGTTCGATAAGAGAGCGATATTCAGGGTCTCCAGCCCGCATCACTGCAAACTTACCCCCATCAGTTTGCTCAATATCCAGGTCGTAGTCGACTTTTTTAGGAAACTCCTTATCAGCAAGGCCTAAAAAGAGGTCAAAGAAAAAACTTAGGCAGTTAAGAGGAATCGTCGCTTGAGACTCAATCGGGTTAAGAGAGTAAAAAAAGTTTTCAAGAAGCTCTTGATTTCGCGCAGACAAATCTTGAAAAAGACGTTTGAACTGGGCGAGAAGCTCTCCTTGTTTTAAAATCATTCCTCCATTGTAATCTCGAATTTCTCCGAGTTGTCTATTGAGAAATGTGACAACTTCTTGTCTGGCAAGATATAGATTTACAGAGAAGTCCATCCGCAAAAAAATGGGCAGCTTTTCGATTTGGAGGCGGAAAACATTTGCTTCAATTGGATGGTCTTTGTCTAGATAGCGTACATTTTGAACGCGATCGGGAATAAAATTGATTTTGGGGTCGACTTCATTCAGCAGTTCTTGAATTGATTGAGTATTTTGATCTTTGATTCTAAGGAGAACCACAGTAAAAATCAGGTCTTCTTGAGAGTGTTGATCAAAGGAAATCATCATTTGAGGCAGATCCCCCACACTCTTTAGTTCCTGGCTCAGGAGAAGAATGTTACGCATGATCTCTTCTTCATTACGCACCATAAAAAGGGAAGGAACAAGGTGTTCAATGCACTTACTTAGCTCATCAGTTAAGTGATCACGTAACGTGCGCACTTCTCTCGGAAAAAACCGCGAGCCATCTTCTTTTTCAAGTTCCACATAGATGGTCACAATGGGGCTCTGAGAGGGCTGGAAACGATGAAAGGATCCTGAAACAAGGCGCATATGAGGAAAAAACTTTTGAACCGAGAGTAAAATATGCTTCTCTTCAAAAAACTCAAACTGATGAAAAAAATTAAGTCCAATGACCATGCCAAGGACAGGCTTTTGGCCAAAAACAAATGTCAGCTTTGTTTGAACAAACCGAATGATCATATGCCTTTTTTCAGGTAACGTTCGCAGATCCCTCTCCATACGGTTTCGAATCAAGTACATGGAGGTGATCATGCGGGTAAGATGGGGGAAAGAACGCTGATCTTTGAATTCATCTGAGGTATAGGCCTGTGCAAAAGCAAAACGGTGTAAAATCTGATCATCAAAATCATCTGGAAATCGGTGGATCAACCGAAGCAAGCTCTCTCTCACCAAAAAAGATTTTCTATCAATCGGAAGAGCCTTAGTCTCTAAAATAGACTTTGCATAGCTTCCAGAAGTAATCGCGCTAAGTATTTCCTTTTCAAGAAGAGGCAAGTTCATTTTGATCAAATCATGCTCTTTAGAAGACTTGATCAGGATTTTGGCCTCTGCAACAAAGAAAGGTTCCTTCAAGAAGTGCTCAAAATAGAAAAGCATGTGTTGAAAAGAGAGAATGGTGGTCTCTGAATGAGGGATCAGCCACCTCTTAATCATTTCTTGAAGAAAGGTTTCCGTAGGCAAAGAGCAAAGAGGCTTAGAAAGAAACGAAACTGTCACAATAGAAGGAGCTGGATCGCACTCCGTTGAAACAAATAGTGGCAAGGACTCTTTTAACCATGCTTCAAGCCCCTTCTGATCCTTAAAGGGCATAGGCTTTGGCAACATTTGCAAAAGGATCCTCTTAGCCTTCGCTAGGTGCTCTTTGACACCTTCATTGCGTTGGTAAAAGGAAAAAACAGGGCATATGTCAAGATCTTCTGGAGCTTTGATCTGAAAAGACTTCGTAGTCTCCACTTTTCACCTCTAGCCAGGTCTGGTTAATGGAGCCATCATATTTCAAAGCTGCATTAATGGGAAGCACAGGAAGCTACGCGAACATCGGTTTTTAACCCCTTTTTTCTCTTATGTCGTTCAAGCGCAAGCTGTATGAGCCGGTCAATTAATTCAGAGTAAGGAATCCCACTCAATTCCCACAGCTTAGGATAAAGGCTAATTGTGGTAAAACCTGGAATGGTATTCAGCTCATTTAAAAAGAGTTTTCCATCTCGCTTAAGAAAGAAGTCAACACGCGCCATCCCCTCACACTCCAACAAGAGAAAAGCTTGAATCGCAAGGTCTTGTACTTGCTTGACTGTTTGAGAATCAAGAGCTGCAGGAAGTTTAAAGATAGCCCCTCCTTCATCCAGATACTTGGCTTCGTAGGAATAAAATTCGTGCTGAGGAATGATTTCTCCTGGAAGAGATGCGATCGGGTTTCGATTTCCTAAAACCGAACACTCAATTTCCTGCCCATCAATAAATTCTTCAACTAGAACCTTTTCATCATATTCAAACGCTTCTTGAATGGCACTTAAGAGCTCTTCTACCTGATGAACCTTGCTAATTCCAACAGATGAGCCCAAATTAGCAGGCTTCACAAAGAGAGGCAAACCGATCTCTCTAATGATTTCTTGAGGTTTGATTGAATCATGGAGTTTGAGACAGGAAAACCGTGGAGTTGGGAGTTTGGCATCTCGAAGCAAACGTTTAACAACTCCCTTATCCATGCAAAGAGCAGATCCTAAAACACCAGTTCCAACACAAGGCAAATTGGCCAAATGAACAAGTCCTTGAACTGTTCCATCTTCTCCAAATGGACCATGAAGTGCAGGAAAGATAACATCAAGGCCTTCCCTAAGAACACAAGGCGAAAAAAATATATCTTTTGCTTGAATGCCAGCTGGAGGCTGGTAACCTTCCCGCCCTTTAAATGCAGGCAACTTCTCCTTTTCAAATAAGAGCAAAAATTGCTTCACACTCAGAAAAAACCAACTCCCCTGCTTGTCAATTCCAATTGGAATCGGCTCGTATTTCTGGATATCAATATTTTCAATGATACTTCGAGCAGATTGAAGAGAGACCTCATGTTCAGCTGATTGCCCTCCAAAAAGAATGCCTACGCGAATTTTCTTTATCATATCAAATGCTCCTCATTGTTATAATAGCGAGAATGAAAAGAAAAATGAAAGATGAATCTCCTCTACTCTGAAACCATTTGCCTTTTCCTAAAAAAGGTAAAAAAAGAAGCTCAAGCTATTATCAAAAATGACATGGCACTTAAATGTGGAAGTCGCCGTTTTTGGTTGAAGGATATTGGTTATCCCCTCCACTTTGTTGTCTTCGAACACCCAACAAAAATGGGCTATTTTGATGCAGAAATGTATGAAATTGGAGTCAATAAGTGCTTTCTCTTCGAAGAAACCACAAGCTTACAAGATTTACTGCGACATGAACTCGCTCACTATTTAACCTTTATCATATATGGACCATCTGTTCCTCACCACGGGCAGGAGTTTCGTCAAGTCTGCGCACTTTACGGATGGGAAACAGAAGTGAAGCGCGCAACAATCCCTCCTGCAAAACAAAGACAAACTCTGAGAATGGTAGAGAAAGTGCAAAAGCTTTTTGCTCTTAGTCAGAGCCACCATACCCATGAAGCTGAACTAGCAATGCTCAAAGCTCGTGAGCTGCTGATTAAATACCACCTTACCAACGTCTCCGAAGAAAAAGAAGAAATGCACATCCATCGTCTCTTTAAACAAAAAAGATCCTCAGCAAAACTCCAAGCTATAGCCTCTATCCTCAAACATTTTTTCGTCTATCCTGTTTTCAATCAGGGGAAAAACTGCGTTTACCTGGAAATTTTTGGAGATCCCATCAATCTCGAAATCGCTACATATGTAGGCCATTTCTTAGACAAAGAACTTGAAAGGCTTTGGAAGCATTCCTCATTAAAAGGGCTCAGGGCAAAAAATTCATTTTTCAGAGGCCTTGCCCAAGGGTACGATCAAAAAATGAAACCTCTACCAAATCAAGAAAAAGCAATCGTTTCTCTAGAAAATCAACTTGCAAAAGCCGCCTCAAAAGCCTACCCCAACCTCTCAACAACATCTTGCCGCAGTTTTGCAGACTTAAAAGCTACACGCTTAGGTTCAGATTTGGGGAAAAAACTGCAAATCAAACCAGGGCTCCATAAAAAATCACCTTCACAAAGCCCCAACTTAGAATCCAAACTTATTGGAAACTAATCTGCAGTATTTAAGAGGCTAAATCGTGACTGATCGCAAAAACTCGTATGCATGCTATTTTTACCTCCAGCCATGACCTAAATAGGGTCAAAGAGAGCAACAGATCACCTAGACCTATAAAATCTTTTTTTTTATGAATGAATTCATAACCGACTACTAGTTAACAAATGGAAGCTCTTAGTTCCCTCTAAAAAAAATTTGAAACATTGCAAATTATGAAAAGAAAATAAAAATTAAAAAAATGAAACTTATTAAAATTAAAATCATTTTATTTAACGCATGTAACTTAGGGATATACATTTTCTCGAAAGCTCTATTTTTCCTTGAAAAAAACACTATAAAATATTAATATTGGTGAAATTTTTTGATCATTAATCATTTTTAAATAAGGAAATGAAGACTATGAAAAAGGCAACAGTACTAGCTCTAGCAGCATTTTCACTAGTTGGGTATCAAGCTTTTGCTCAAGAAGAGAGCGAAGTTAGTGAACCAGAAACAACTGTTGAAGTAGAAGGCACTGATAACACAGAAACTTCTCTAAGTTTCAAAGGTCTTAAAGTTCTTTTCAATGAGACTGAAGAAGATGAAGCAGCTCCTCTTGCTATGAATGAAGAGCCAGAAGACGAGACTCCTCTCGCTATGAACGAAGAGCCAGAAGACGAAGCTGCTCTTGCTTAATTTTCTTCTTTTTGTTTATTAAAGGAGCGAATGGTCCATTCGCTCCTTTTTTTTTGGAAATGAACAATGCCTATTCGAAAAGAAAAACTAGATGCTCTCCAAAAAAAAATGGAAGAACTTGGGATTAGAGAGGATGACCTTATCGAAAAGTTCATCTTAGGTTCCGGCAAGGGTGGGCAAAAAGTCAATAAAACAGCTTCTTGTGTCTATCTGAAGCACATCCCATCCCAAATTGAAGTGAAGTGTCAACAAAATCGCTCACGAGAAATGAATCGCTTTCTTGCTAGAAGGGAGCTTTGTGAACAACTTGCATCAAAAGTTTATCAGGAAAAAACTGCCAAGCAGCAAATGATTGAAAAAATCAGACGCCAGAAAAAAAAGCGAAGTCGAAGAGCAAAGGAAAAAATGCTGCAGGAAAAGAAAAAACGCTCGGAAGTCAAGTCTCAGCGAGCAATGCCGAAACAAGAGGATCCTGATGTCTAGTATAATAGAAGAAATCCATCGTTTCTGGTTTGGAGTATTAAAAACCCCTGCCGATTTTCCAAGAGAAAAGGTCGCCTTTTGGTTTATGAAAAATGACAATGTCGACAGACTCATCCGTGAGGCCTATCTTTCTATTCTTGAGGATACTCTTCAAGGGCTGTTTGAGGATTGGAAAAAAACTCCACGAGGCTACCTTTGTATGATTCTTGTTCTAGATCAATTCCCTAGGCATATCTATAGAAACAAACCGCAGTCTTTTGCCCAGGACCCTCTGGCATTAGAGCTTGTCCTAAAAGGCATTGAAAAAGGCATTGATCAAGACTTGTTTCCAGTTGAGCGCATGTTTTTCTATATGCCCTTGCAACATAGTGAAGATTTAAAAAATCAAGAAAGATCTGTCGCGCTATATACAGATCTCCTTGAAGACGTTCATCAAATGATGAAACCCCCTTTTCTAGAATTTCTAAAATATGCAAAGATGCACTTAGACGTTATTAAGCGGTTTGGTCGGTTTCCACATCGAAATGCTATTTTAAGTCGGCCATCAACACCAGAAGAAGAGGCTTTTCTCAAGACACCAGGCTCTTCGTTTTAACAAAGGCTATTCAATGCATTATGCAGATTTTTCCAGGGGATATGTTATCAAACTTGAGCCAGACGAAAAACTTCATGAAACACTGTTAAAGTTTTTCAAACAAAAACGTTTTGCAAGTGCTTTTTTTCAAGGAATTGGAGCGCTTAAAAATGTTGATATTGGAGCTTTTAGCACAGAAAAAAACGGTTATGTCAATATCCCTACAGAAGGAGAGTTTGAACTGATCACTGCGATGGGAAATATCTCGCTTGTTGATGGAGAGCCTTTTGCACACACCCACGTTTGCTTAGGTAATCACAGGGGGCAGACCTATTCTGGACATCTCTTTGAAGCCACAGTTGCAATTACTGCAGAGATTTTTCTCATTCCTATAGATATTGCTCTCTTAAGAAAAGAGGACTCCAAATTGAACTTTAAAGCGTTAGACCTTCCTCATCACTTTGTAGAACACTAATTGCTTCGTTAATTTGCTCTTCATGAGCAAATGCGCTGACACGAATAAAGTGTTCCCCAGAAGGACCAAAACCTCTTCCAGGGGTAACAATGAGATGCTTGTTTTCTAGAAAATCTTGAAAGACGTCCCATGAGTCTCTTCCTGGGTAATGAACCCAAAGATAAGGAGCATTCTTTCCTCCATAGACTTTTAAGCCAAGTTTCTCAAACCCAGCTTGAAGCTTGTTAGCATTTGTTTGATATAGGTTAAGCACATTGGTAACTTCTTTCCATCCCTCATATTCTAAAACAGCAACACCACCTTGTTGAATCACCGATGAGGCTCCATTATAGACTGTCATATTCATCCGTCTCCAGTCTTTCCAAATCTGGTGACCATCCTCAAAACGCAGCCCTTTAGGCACAACCGTCCAGCCTAAACGAATACCTGAAAAGCCTGCCATTTTTGAAAAAGATCCCACTTCAATTGCGACTTTTTCTGCACCCGGAATTTCATAAATGCTGCGGGGGATTGTCGGATCTTGAATAAAAGAGGCATAAGCGATATCAAAGAGAATAATCGCATGATGCTTGATCGCATATTCTACAAGTGTCTGCAATTGCTGATGGGAATATGCTGCACCTGTTGGGTTGTTCGGATGACAAATATAGATCAGATCATGCTGATCGAGTTTTGAAAGATCTGGGAAAAAAGCATTTTCTGGAAGACAAGGCATTAAAGTAATGGTTTCGATCCCTTGCAAGATGCTTCCTTCAAGGTAAACAGGGTAAGCAGGGTCTTGAAGTGCTACTTTTATTTCCCCTCCAAAAAGCATTTGAAGACGTCCAATATCACATTTGGCTCCATCAGAAATAAAGACTTCATCTACAGCAATACGATCGGAGTAAAAACGGCTACAGATTTTCTCTCGAAGCTCCACCAAACCTTGGTCTTTTCCATATCCTTGATAGCCTTCATCTGTACTCAATAAAGCTGCAGCTTTTTCCATTCGTTTCGCAACATAAGTCGGAAGCGGTTTGACTGTATCTCCAACACCTAAACTAATCAGAGAGGCAGAGGGGCTTTTCTCTAAGAAAAGAGATTTTCTACGATTGATTTCTGGAAAGAGATAGCTTTCCGGAAGCTGCTCAAATACGGGGCGTCGTTTAACCATGGATGAGTCCTTTTTGGTAAGCAAGTTCGGCACATAAAATACTCCCACCCGCTGCTCCTCGAATTAAGTTATGAGATAGACCAGTGAAGCGCACATCAAAAATGGAACACTTTCTCAGACGGCCAATAGCAATACTCATTCCTCCTTCAAGGTAACCATCAAGCAGTGGTTGTGGCCGATCACAATCTTCGAAGTAATGGAGGGGTTTTTTAGGAGAAGATGGAAGAGAAAGACCTGAAAAGCTATCCCAGATAGAGCGGATACTTTCTTCATCAAGGGGTTTTTCAAAAGAGGCAGAAACACAAGCCAAATGTCCATGACAAACAGGAACACGATTGCAGTGAGACGAAAAGACGATCTCTGTTGCTGGCACGACTTTTCCCTCGTGGATTTTTCCTAATATTTTTAGTGGTTCCGATTCAGATTTTTCTTCTTCTCCTTTGATATGAGGGATGATATTTCTCTCGAGCTCAAAGCTTCCTCCTGCCCCACTCGTTGACTGCATTGTCGTTACTAGTGCTTGTTTTAAACCAAATGCTTGGTGCAAGGGAAATAACGGAAGAAGAAAACTTTGTAGGGTGCAATTGGGTTTTACAACGATAAATCCTCTGTTCCACTGTCTATTCTTCTGCTGAACCGCAATCAAAGAGAAATGACCTGGGTTGATTTCCGGTATAATCATAGGAATATCAGATGCGGTGCGGTGAATAGAAGCATGGGAAAAAACAGCCGAACCTTGGGCTGCAAAACCTTCTTCAACTTTTTCCGCATCTTCATTTCCAAGAGCAGAAAAAATAATTGGTAAAGCTTGCATAGGCTGAAGGCGACGCTCTAGCGTTTCTTCAGCAAAAGATTCGCGGAAACGTCCTTGAAGAGCTTCGCGATAGGAGCTGCCCTCCCATCTTGTAGAGGCAGATAGTAAAGCAATCTCAAAAAATGGGTGACTTTCCAGAAGTTTTACATAGGTTTGTCCTACAGCACCCGTAGCCCCTAAAATTCCAACAGGAATCTTACTCATGAGAAGCCACTTTATGACTAAGTTGCAAAAGAGTTTGCAACCTCTCAATATTCTCATTTTTCAAGGGTGCCAATGGGAGGCGGCAGTGACCTGCAGCTTTTCCTAAAAGTGCCATCATTGTTTTGATGGGCACTGGGTTGGTTTCACAGAAACAGGCGCGGAAAAAAGGATAGAGTTTGCTTTGCAAAATGCGTGCACTGGCAAAATCTCCAGCTAAGGCTTTCTGAACAAAAGTAACCATCTGCTCTGGCATCAAATTAGACAGTACAGAAACGACTCCCCTTGCACCAAGCGCGATAAGAGGAAGTGTTAAATTGTCTTCCCCAGATAAAAAAATAAAATCTTCGGGAAGATGATAAAGCATTTCCTGGGCAACTTGGATATTGCCAGAGGACTCTTTGATTCCAATCACATTCTCAATTTCTACCAATCTGAGAAAAGTGGAAAGCTCAATTGAAACACCAGTACGGCTCGGGTTGTTGTAAAGGATCAGAGGAAGTTTTGAGCTCGCTGCAATTGCCTTAAAATGTTGATAAAGCCCCTCTTGAGAAGGCTTATTATAGGCTGGCGTTGCCATGAGCAGTGCATCTGCTCCAAGCTCTGTTGCCATCTCCATTTTGACAAGTGATCGCTTGGTTGCGCTCTCACCAATACTGACAAGCAATGGGACTTTCTTCTGAATTGTTTCAGAAGAGGCTTGAATGAGCAGTTGATACTCTTCAAGATCTAATGTTGGAGCTTCCCCTGTCGTTCCACCTGCTAAGAGCCCAGAAACTCCATTTTCCAATTGGAAGAGAATATTTTCTTTCAATCCTTCTGCATCAAGACTTTGCTCTTTGAAAGGGGTAATCAGCGAGGTAATAACTCCATCGAGTTGCATATCGTATCCTTCATGAAATCATCAAAAGTATAAACACCTGTCTTGCCTTCCATCCATTCAGCTACTTGAACAGCGCCACGTGCGAATCCCATACGGCTGGAGGCTCGATGTATTAGCTCTATGGTATCATCTTCGGAATTAAAAATAACCTGGTGAATCCCTGTTAATTTTCCACATCGGACGCTAGCAAAAGGAATCTCAGATAAATCCTTAGCTGTTCCAGATGGCATATCTTTTTTTTGATTATGGTGCATCTCTACTCCAGCAACATCAAACTCAAACGGCTCTGTAAGAGTTCTGGCTTGATCAATCAATTTTTTGAGGATGTACATCCCGATTGAAAAGTTAGGGGCATAGAGAAGTCCAAAAGGAGTTTCACGTGCTAGTTGACAGGCTTTAGGCAAGTCTTTTTCCCACCCCGTTGTTCCAATGATCACATTTTTTTTTAGTGGAGCAAATTTTTGTATGTTTCCCCATACAGCATCTGGCGAAGTAAAATCTATACAAACATCAACCTCTACAAGTGGAGAGAAATCTGTATTGCTTGAATCTAGACTTACTGTGACTTCATGTCCTTTTTCAAGGGCTGCTGCTTTAGCAGCTTTGCCCATTTTCCCAAAGCCTATTAACCCGATTTTCATGGGTTTTTTTTGATGTAAAGCTTCACAATTTTTTGAGGTGTCACAGGTTTATCCTGCATAGTCGTTTCCACCTTTTCTAGTTTATCAATGACCTCTTCCCCTTTCACAACCTTACCAAAAATGGTGTGTTTTTGATTGAGCCAAGGCGTTTCAATTGTGGTGATAAAAAACTGGCTTCCATTTGTATCTGGACCGCGATTAGCCATTGCCAAAAGATAAGGAGAGTCAAAGTTCACACTTTTAGAAAACTCATCTTTGAAATCTTTTCCCCAGATAGATTCTCCTCCCGTTCCGGTCCCTGTTGGATCACCACCTTGAATCATAAACTCTTTAATAATCCGATGAAAAACGAGCCCATCATAATACTTCTTTTCGGCAAGCTTCATGAAATTTTCACAAGTCTTCGGCGCAATCTCCGGCATGAGTTTGATTTCAATTGTCCCTTGGTTTGTTTCCATAACCATTATGATATCTTTTGCCATGTATCTATCTCCTAAAATTAAAGATTCCTAGTCTAAAAGGCATGAGGTTAAAGAGCAAGCAATCCGGAAAATTGACCCATAAAAGCTGAGTTGCTATAGAATGAGTAGATGTCTTTTTACGATTGAGGTATTGAAATGCAACTATTCAAGTTATTGATTTTCTCGTCTCTTTTTCTTACTCCATTGATCGGAGAAGAAAAAAACCTACCTAAAACAACCTATGTTTATGACAAAAACATCGAAGGGCGTGTTTCAAAAACAACCTGGACTGTCGAAGAAAAAGATAAAAACCTTCATATCCAAGGCCTGAGTGGAAATGGAGAAACATTGATCATCACCACCCCTCCACTCAATACACAAAGCTTTTCTTACCAATCAAAAAATAAGCATAATGAATACTACATCCACAGAGAAGGCCCTTACCTTTATGCTCGTCGCATTGATCAGGGAAGTGTGTCCCAAAAAGAGTTCAATATTGGTAATGACTTTTGGATACAAGAGTTTGATTTCAGCATGAGGCCTTTTATTCTTTCAACTGCTGATTCTGTCAAATTCAGTATCGTGCATCCGACAAAACTCAGCCTCCACCACATGATTGCTACTAAGTCAGATACAACTGAACGCATAGACGTCAATGGTGAAGCTCATGAGGCCATAAAAGTAAAAATCACTCTAACTGGTTTCAAAAAAATGTTTTGGAAGGCAGAGCTTTGGTTTGAACGGAATACAGGAGATCTTTTAAAGTACATGGCGAATGAAGGGCCGAACACGCCCATAAGTGTAATTACTCTATTTTCAAAAACTACTGAAGAATGACAAAAACGGCTTTTATTACTGGAATTAACCGCGGAATCGGAGAGGGCTTTGTCAAACAACTAGTCACGCATGGTTATTCAGTTATCGGCACTTGTCGGAATCCCGATCAAGTCAACCAGCATGAAAATCTAACCGTTGAAACGCTTGATATCCAAGATGACCAGGCCATCCAGTCTCTTGCAAAAAAATATGAAAATACTCCTATTGACCTTCTTATCAATAATGCTGGCGTTCTCTATGCAGACCAAAAAATAGCTTGGGGAGAAGACTCAACAGAAATTGGATCTTTTTCTCGATCTGGCATGTTAAAAACCTTTGAAATCAACACTGTCAGCACATTAAAAGTCACAGAAGCTTTCGTCCCACACATATTGAAAAGTGAGCAGAAACTCATTGTAAGCATCAGCAGCGGTGCAGGAAGTATTTCTGCTAATCAGTGTGGTGGAGCGGTCGCTTATCGGATGAGTAAAGCTGCTCTTAACATGGGAATGCAAGAGTTTGCAATTAAGTTGAAGGACAAGGGCGTGCATGTCCTCCTTCTTCATCCTGGATGGGTTCAGACTAATATGGGTGGAAAAAATGCCTCTCTTAACGTCGAAGAAAGTGTAGCTGGCATGTTAAATGTTATCGAAAATAAAGACGCTTTTCCTTCAGGTGGTTTTTATGACTACCTAGGCGAACAGCGGCCTTTCTAGATTTTTAGGTTTCTTGGTCATCTGTTAGACGCTTATAACATAGAAGGTAAAGCCCGATCATAAAGAGAAAAATGCCAAAAAAAAGTGCCGTCAAGACGCGACCAGGACTTCCAGGAATGCTCTCTATCATAAGGATGCCGATCACAGCTGAACCAATGTTGATAAAGCTCATGATTGAAGAAGCGTTCGGTTTGTCTTTCACGCGAAATGTGGCAAGCACTGCCGCATTAGAGTACATGAGTGGGATGCCAAAGTAAAGAAGAGATACAGGCAAGAAAACGGTAAGAGGAGTTCTCATTCCTGACCAGAAAAGGATGAAAAGAATAACAACCCCGACACCCATAAGAGCAAGTCCCCAGTGCAAGACAGTTTTTGTTTCAAAGTGGTTGGCCAGTCTTGCTGCAACAAAATTCCCAAGGAAATACCCAGTGGCTGGAATCAAGTTAAAAAGACCAAAAACATCTGGACGAATCCCCATTCTGCTGATGACAATAATCGGAGCGGTAGCAGCAAAAACATAAACAAAAGCTGTTGAGGATCCAATTAAAATAGAATAAATCAACAAGACGGGATTTTTGAAGTCACGTCTATAATGCTTGATAACAATTGAAAGTCGGGTGGCAGCTTTTTCTTTTCCTGGACCTGTTTCATCTAAGCGGTAGACTAAATAGAGGGCAAAAAAAGCGTAGACAGTCAAAAAGTAAAAACAACTTTCCCAGGGTAAATAGGTAACTAAAACCCCTCCAATGGCAATTGAGACGCCTGGCACAACGGCAAATGCCAGCATGGTATAGGCTGTAATCTTTCGAGCGTGCTTTTCATAAAAATAGTCGCTAATAATCAAAAAAGTCAGACTCAATCCGACGCTTGAGCCTAAGGACATCACAAGGCGCGCAATAAGAAGCAGTCTAAAACTGTGCAGTGGCCCTGCTAAAGCACAGAAAAGAGAGCCAATAAGGGCAACAGAAATTCCAAAATAAAGAGTTGGTTTTCTACCGTATCTCTTAGCGAGAGGACTATAAAATAACTGGCCAATGCAATAGCCTAATAAATAAAGTGTCACTGTAAGTTGAGCGGTACTGACAGAGATTTCAAAGGCAGAGATAATTGTAGGAATAGCTGGAGTAAATAGAGCTGCCCCAATGGAGCCAAAAGAAATTAATACAATGAGCGTGAGTAGGGACGGGCGTTTGACATTTAACTTATATAGATTAGATTCTGGGTGGATAGGCGGGCTCACTTAACTCCTAAGTCGGCAATTGTTTTAAAATCATATTTTTTAGAGCTGAAATCCATTCTGGCTTCGCATTCAGGCTTTCAACAAGATCTAGCTTCTCTCCCCCCCACTTTTTGAATTCTGCCTGATATTCTATCCCAATTTCTTGCAATGTTTCAAGACAATCTGCAACAAAAGCAGGAGAAAAAACTAGAAGACGTTTCGCTCCTTTTTTGGCAAGCTGCTCTAAAGTCTCACTTGCATAAGGCTGCAACCAAGGATCTTTCCCTAAGCGTGACTGATAACAATGACTCACCTTCTCTTTGGAAAGCTTTAAATACTCACAAATGGCTTTCGTCGTTGCCACACATTGAGCCGAGTAGCAGTTTTGGTTTTTTTCTGTCAGCATTTGACAGCAGTTGGGAGATTTTAAACAGTGATTGCATCGATCGGCTTTTTGAACTTGTCTCTCTGGAAGACCATGATAACTGAAGACAAAATGGTCATACTGAGAAAGGTCCCTTTTCTTAGCAGAAAGACAAAAAGCTTTGATCATCTCTTCATTTGTCGCAAAATGACTCATACATGTTAGCGCTGGGATCACTTCCCATTTTTGAAGAATCCGAAAGACTTCTTGATAAATCGACCCTGTAGTTGCTGAGGCATATTGAGGAAAGAGCGGGATGATGATCAACTGTTTTAGCCCTTGTAGCTTGTTAAGAGCTTCCTCAATAGAAGGATTTTGATAACGCATAGCAAGTGCGACAGAAAACCTTTCCCCTAAAGCCTCCTGAAGCTTTGCTTTCACTTCATTTCCATAGATCTTTAGAGGTGAACCTTCTTTCGTCCAAATTGTTTGATAGAGCTTTGAGGAGTCCCGATAACGCTTTCGTACAATCACCCCTCTAACGAGAAGCTGTCGAAAAAACCAAGGGATATCGATGACTCTTCCATCGGTTAGAAATTGTGTGAGGTATCGTTTGACATCTTGAGGCTTTGCTGAATCAGGCGTCCCCAAATTAACGAGAAGAATTCCCACACGATGACTCATCATTTACTCCATGCTTTTAACTTGGCTAAAATGAACATGCTTATAAACTGCATTCATACTAAAAATGAGCGCACTAAGCAAGGATGTGAAACCAAAAACAATAAAACCTTGTGCGTATAAGTTGAAATCTCCAAAAAAACCTAAAATCTGGGGAACAATGCCCGCTCCGAATGTGAAACCAAAAGGAGCCATAATAGACACCATAGCTGCATTCTTTTCTGGAGGGGCGATTGTCGCTACTCCATAATGAATAATAGGCATCAAACAAGCTGCAATGGGTGACTGGATGCAAAAAAGGACTAGAGCCAGCATCGGGCTTGTCATCCCCATAAAAGCAGTGACGATTCCACAAATAACTAAAATGATAACCAAGGATTTTTTAAGACCTAGTCGATCCGCAATGATTCCACCAACAATTGCAGTGATGATACTAATTGTTCGAGCAATGATGATCAAGTGGCTGACATCATCCGCTTCAAGTAAATTGTGCCTTTCAAAATAGTCTGGAGCCATGTTGTAAATGCCAATATTAAGACCATTGATAATGCAGAGAAGAAGGTTCATAATCCAAAAAGAAGGCCACGCAAAGACTTCTCTTACGAACGAAAGAGTAATAGGAAGACTTTTTTCTTCCTTCTTTCGAATCATGAAGAGCAGTAGTAAACTCAATATTGCAGAGAGAAGCCCAAATCCATTAAGAATCCCTCGCCAGCTATAAAAACGAATAAAAAAATGGATGAACAAAGGACCTAAAATAAATGCAAAGCTTTGAGCTGTTCCAAAAATCCCAAAGGCTTTTCCTAAATGATGATTCGGCACATTTTCGCGAATGAGAGCGACAGCAGAAGGAATGAAAAATCCAGCACTGACCCCAACAAAAAAGATCGCTAACCTAAACTGCTCAAATGTATTAGCATAGGCTGTAACCATCAAGGCAAAACCTGTGGTCAAAATGGAAAAGATGATCGTGAATTTATGGGAAAATTTAGCAGATAGATACTGCGAAGCAAATAGGGTAACCGCAAAACCTAAAGAAAGGACTAAAAAGATATTACCTGTATCGGCATGACAAAGGTTCATTTCATTGCAGATAAATGAAGTCAATGGTGAAAAAATGACACGTGCTAAAATATTGACAAATGAAATAAAGCTAATCAGCGTAAGAAAAGGAATATATGGCGTAAAACTGGTCTTCGTTTTTGGAACATCTTGCATTAATAACCTATTATCGTTTAGAGCCTTTCTACCGAAGAAATGATTAAAGAACAACTCTCTTTAAGGCCGTAATTGAGAAACTTTTAGCATCGTTTGGAGTAAATCGTTACGACTCAATATCCCTAAGACTTTTTGCTGATTATCTAAAATAGGAACCGCTTCCAAATTCTCATTAAAAAAAACTTGGATGACTTCATGCAAGTTTGTACTTTCGTCAGCACAAATCGTTTCCTTTGATATCACTTCTTTTAGGCTCTTTTTTCCCTCTTTATTTTGAATTCTTTTTAAAATTTCTTTTTCAGATAAAAGGCCAACAAACTTTCCTTCTGATGAAATAATAGGAAAGTGTTCAAACTGGTGCTCTTTTACCATCTTCCAAGCTTCATTTAGAGAAAGATTTTCATGAAGAGGAAGGATTTTTTTGTTCATGATTTCCCCTGCTACAATGACCGATCGCTCTTTATAAAGTCTCTCGCTAGCTTTTAGAAATTTTTCATGTTTCTCTGCATCTGATTCATCTCCAAATTGATGACCTGAGTGTTCTTTATCCTGCTTATCTTTTCCGATTTCTTCCACTCGATAAGGAGAGCGAACACTTGAAGTATTGGTAATATAAAACATAACTCTTAGACCTTCAAAAAATTCTATGTAGCAACAGGGTTGTTGATCTTCTCACAAAAATAGTGAATGGCCCTAATTTTACCCTTAACTAGCCTTAAAAAGGAATAGCTGATAAGAATCTATCCGATACATAAAGATATGTTTTTCTTCCTGTCTCTTTGACATCTTTACCAATAAATAAGCGATATTAAATTAATTATATATTTTTTGTTAATTTTTATTAAAAAAACACTTTATTTAGGACAAAAAAAATTGAAGATAAATCAACTCTCTTATATGTAATAATATCTTTTGCTAAAAATGGAGGTAGCTCTAACACCTTAGAACGGTTGGCTCGCCTTTCAATAAGGTTGAAAAACACTACATGTTAACCGCACTCAAAGCTTGTCACGACAACTGCTCTTATGTTGCCAGAAAACCTGGCATCAGCGTTTACACTCTGCGCAACAAGCTCAAAGAATACCTCAACATCTAACCAAAACGGATTGTAAAGTTTCTTCTGTCTCAAGAATTTTTTCTAGCTTTGCAGAAAGGTTAATTGTGCGCTTTAAAAAGGCTTTGAATTCTGCAGAATCTCTTCTTTCTTGAGCTTTCACATATGCATTTTCATCAAAGATAAAAATGGGAGAAAGATTTCCACGCCTGAGTTCTGCACTTGCAAGTGTTCGGGAGATATGACCATTAAGATCAATAAAGGGGTGAATGTTGATCAGCTCCATATGGACCCATGTCGCAAGATCTAAGGGATCTGTCTCTGCTTGAATTTTTCGTAAATACTCCTCACAAAACTTTGTCATTGCTGCAGGGATTTCTTTCCAATCCATGTATAGAGTATCGAAACCTAAGCTGAATACTCTTGCTTCTTCTTCTGTGAATTGTTTTAAAGTGGCACAGGGATCTTTTGATTTTTCGATGCGCTTAACAAGAGTGAGGAAGGGTACGACTGCATTACGATCTTTTTTTTGTACATTTTCAGCCACTTTAGTCATATTTTGTCCGACATTATCTTTGGGAAGTAAGATAATCGAATCGCGGTAGTTTCCAGGAGGAATAGGAATACCAGAGCTGTTGACCAGATCTTTTGCAAATAAGCTATGGAGTTTGCAGATGAATTGTTCCATTTCCTTTGGAGTTGTGATTTTTGAAGGAGAACAAAGTAGATTCTCTTCAACAAACGTTAGAGCAGACTGTCTATTTTCGATAAACTCAGAATCAATTCCTAAAGTATAAGTGTGATTACCAGATTGAACCTCTAATCCTCGCCCTTTTTGTTGATTGAAAAGTTCTGAAATCATTTTTTCAGCATAAAGGTGCTGTATAGCTGGCACAAGACCTCTTTGACGCTCAGGCAGGCCTGTAAGTTCAGTTGTTATAACAAAGGCGGCTGTGACTTTTTTCTTATCTTTGTTTTCAAGCCAAGTACTTGTAAGTAAAGCACGATCAAAAATGTTCTGATTTTTGAACCAAGTAGGAAAGTAAATATTTGTAGATAGTTGCGCTGACATAGTTCCTCCAAAAGATTTTTTAGAGAAATTATAACATCATTTAACAATAAAAAAACGGCGTTGCTAACTAAAGATATTCTTCCCAATTAGCAGTGAAAAAAACGGTTAAAGTAGCATAGACCATATGCAATGCTTTTGAGTAACAAAATGTACGTCGATGGAAACGGGCTAGA
>Ga0180433_10001774_pt1 | contig 35356 bp, 29 predicted proteins | sample SS_ome_8_FD_132980 | JGI IMG/M metagenome (GOLD analysis project Ga0180433, IMG submission 132980) | Hypersaline lake sediment archaeal communities from the Salton Sea, California, USA - SS_1_D_1 metaG | ecosystem: Environmental > Aquatic > Non-marine Saline and Alkaline > Hypersaline >...
AATGATTTTGCGACAATGGTACTAATTCGTTCCCCGGGTGGGTCAAAGATCGCGGTTAAACAGTGGGTCAATGTTGGTGGTTAAAACCCTTTTTCCTGGGTCAAAGTCCGCGGTTTTTTACACTGTTTTATGACTACGGCGCAACATCTATATCGCTCTGTGGGATTCCACGATAGAGAGGAGTACCCGGAGACTGAAGTGCCACCGCAGCTTCGACATGCCTGGCTCTTTATGGAGAAGAGATTATAACAAGTATATACTCTCACGTTTAGATCTACCCAACATTTTTCGGGATAGTTCAATTGGGTATTACCTGAGCCCCAATAAAATACAAACTGAGATATTACCAGGATAGCACATTTATCAAACCCCTCAGGGCATTGCTATAATGCAAAAGAAGCCTGGCTCATCTAGCTGTAGTCCCTTTAAACGTCAATTCAATTAAGCCGCACTTTTGTGTATAATTGTTCAAAGGCGGGGGCTGGCAGAGCGCCTTCGCTATGGTGATGTCAGTAATATGAGAAGCGGACTCGGCTCTATGACGACATGTTTCTAGTCAGTTTACCGACGTCGTGTGCTGGTGATTACGCTCTTGTTTAGTGAAGTCTGATCTGTTGTCGACCTGCATTTTCTCGCAGATGGTGACTTAAATTTCGCTGTGGCTCAATAAGATGAAACCTAACCTGAGCAAAGCTCATTAGAAGGAGGTGCTGAATGTATCCCGTCGAAGAAACAGAACTGGCTGGAATAGGAAGAAGGTTTGTCGTTGTAACCAACTCTGGGAGCCAACTGGTCATCGTGGTGCACGACGAATCGGGAGCGGTAGAACTGTACTGTGCTACGTCTGACGACCCGCAGAAAACATGTCCTGTTGCTACTCTTACGGATGATGAAGCACGCTTGGTGGCAGCTATCATCGGGAGAACCATCTATAGACCTGAGGCAATAGAACGCCTTGCCAAACATGATGTCATTATTAGATGGCATGCTCTGAAGGCACAATCGTATGCTATTGGGAAAACGGTAGGAGAGGTGTTTGAGAATACTGGTATAGCAGTTCTCACAATAGTTGATAAGGAGGGGAAAAGGCAGACCAGTCCGCCCAAAGACTATGTGTTTCAAGAAGGATCTCAGATCGCATTGTCGGGTACGAGGAAGAACATAGAGAAGGTTGGAGAGTTGATAGATAAAGGCCAATAAGATGCCGTGGATCATTTAGTTTTCCAGATAGGACTATCAATTGCGTTGATGGCGGTAGCGACAATTTTCGCTCGCCGTCTTAAGCTGTCAGTTGTCCCTTTTCTGATACTAGCCGGCTTCGCTGTAGGACCACATGCTCCTAGCTTCGGAATACTCGATCTCCGGTTCCTCCAGAGCCAACCCCTGATCGATTTTATGGGACGGCTTGGTATTCTGTTTCTGCTCTTCTATCTGGGCCTTGAGTTCTCGGCGAGTCGTCTGTTTGCCGCCGGACGCTCTGTCATCATCGCTCTTGCTATCACTGTAACAGTCAATCTCACCATTGGTCTCCTTTTTGGACGCTCACTCGGATTCCCCATTCGTGAGGTGCTTGTTATCGGGGGAGTATTCCTGTGCTCATCTACCACTATTGTGGCTAAGATCATCCTTGACCTGAAGCGGACAGCTCGGCCGGAGACCGGCTTAATCATGGGCATTACTATGGGGGAGGATGTTATCCTTGTCCTTTATATTGCTGTGGTATCAGGGTTGGTTTTATACGGGACAGAATCTATTGCCGCTGCCTCTAGTTCGCTCGTAATAGCTGTAATCTTTGTCGCACTTCTGCTTACTTTGGGACGTTACTTCGCGCAACGCCTTAATTCGTGGCTTGGTCGGTTATCGGAAGAAGCTTTTCTGCTCACTATTTTTGCCGCCCTTTTTCTGGTGGCGGGTCTGGCTGAAAGTCTGGGGCTGGCCGAAGCTCTAGGTGCGTTACTAATGGGTCTGGTTATCGCCGAGGCCGGTCACACCCCTAGAATGCAACGCCTAGCCTTCCCGTTCCGAGATTTCTTCGGGGCCTTCATATTCTTCTCGTTCGGATTGAGTATTGACCCGCTAACTCTGGGCAGTGCAATTGGATTGGCTCTAGTTGCGGCAGCTCTTACCATTGTGGGTAACTTTGTAGCTGGTATGATTGCAGGACGGGCAACCAAACTCCCAGCTGCTGCTGGAGCTAGCATTGGCCTCACGATTATCAGCCGGGCGGAATACTCCATTGTCATGGCCACCATTGCTAGAACAGCCGGCCTTCTGCCTTTCATTCAGCCATTTACTGCTTTATATGTCCTTATTCTGAGTATAGTTGGTCCGATTCTTACCAAAGAGTCAGATAGAATATATGGCTTAGGAAATAAAATCAAAATATCCCTCTTCAAGATTGCGAAAAGGCAGACCGTACCTAGCTTTGACCTGGGCACAAAGGAACGTCCCAAGCAATCGAGCCCAGATTCTAATAACAAATAACGGTGAAAGACACCTATAATTCTGTGTCACAGAGTTAAGAAAGCACAATCACTGGCGGAAACAGAAAACGGAGCACCGGAGCAGCTTAAATCAGAGGTCTTAACTGAATAGACTGGGTATCTATATAGGTATCCAGCCTATTTTTTTGGTTTATTTCAAACGCCGGCAGGGACGCTAAACTGGCAGAAACACAAACGTCCCGAGTAACCTCACTTTGCCTACCAGCTATTGCTCGGCCTGCCTTTCCGCTTACCTTGTGCTGGCTTTAACCTGAACGTTTCAGCTTTCACCAGACCTAACTCTTATGCCAGATCCCAGCTTAGCTACTCGGGATAGTGTGCAGTTTAGCACACTTTTTGACCCGCTTGTAAAATTTCCGTATTTGAACAGGAGCTTATTACTAGGTTTTAACGGATGGGCCAGTCAGCATCGATGAAAAGCATGGAAAGCAAACATATAATCGTCTTTTGATACCAATAGGACAGACCACGTAGTCATTTATCTCAACTGCAGAAGGCCATTGAAAAGGTGAATTTGCCTGGAGTGCCTGTCGACATTGTTGTCACCGCGAAAGAAAGCCAGGCGCCAAACCATCCGTGCTATTCAGCATTGCACGAAAGCTCAGATTATTGGACCGTCGAATCTGCTCTGTATAACTAGTATCCTTGAAACCTTCCCGCGGTACCTATGAAACACCGAGCACGGTATTTAGCCGGTAACCTGTTGCTTCTACTAGAGAATAACAAAGCACTTTCTTTGTGCTCATTTTATAAGGTATTATTTAACCATGCGAAGCCAGATTAAAACCAAGCTGCTAGAGGTAGTAACAGCAATTATGCCGCTGTCCCTGGTGGTTGTTATTCTTCAATTCGCTCTTGTTAAGATGCCGACTAGCCTGTTTCTCCAGTTCATCATAGGGGCCGTGATGGTCATTGCCGGTATGGTGCTTTTCCTTCTCGGGGTTGATATCGGTATTCTGCCGATGGGCAAAGCCCTGGGCGCTGAACTGCCCCAGCGTGGCTCATTACCCTTGATCATAGGGATTGCCTTTCTTATCGGATTTGCCGCTACGATTGCCGAACCTGACGTTATCATTCTCACGAACCAGGTTGATACGGTCTCTGGTGGAACTATCGCCAAGAATGTTCTGGTATATATCATTGCTATTGGTGTTGCTTTCTTCGTAGCCATGGCAATGCTCCGTACTCTCCTCGGTTTTCCAATAGCGTACTTGATGGCAGCCGGTTATCTCATCATCATAATCCTGGCTTTTTTCACGCCAGCGGAGTTCGTCCCGGTTGCCTTCGATGCGGGCGGTGTTACCACTGGTCCAATGACGGTGCCTATCGTTCTGTCATTAGGGCTTGGTTTCAGTTCGGTGCTGGCTGGAAAGTCGGCCATGTCTGACGGTTTCGGGCTGATTGGCTTAGCATCAATCGGGCCGGTCATCGGCGTGATGGTCATGGGAATGGTGCTGAGTTGAACGAGATAACGATATGGGGTGGATTCGGCAATACGTTTCTCCGTATTATCGAATCTCTGGCGCCCCTGCTGGTGCTGTTCATTGTATTCCAACTAACGGTATTGAAACTGCCGAGAAGCTATATACTTAACTTGCTCAAAGGGTCCTTGCTCGCCATAGTGGGGCTAGCCCTGTTCCTTCAAGGGGTACACATCGGGTTCTTCCCGGCCGGGCAGGCAATAGGGGAAGTACTAGGCTCGATCAGGGTTCAATGGCTCTTGATCCCGTTTGGTTTCATGATGGGTTTCCTGGCCACCTGGGGCGAGCCTGCCGTACGTATCCTGAGCGAACAGGTTGAAGAAGCTTCATCCGGATCCATACGCAAGCCAATAGTCCTCTACACGATAGTGATTGGTGTTGCCCTGTTCATTGCCCTGGGGATGGCAAAAATTGTTTACGGGATACCATTGCTCTGGATTCTTGTCCCCGGTTACTTACTGGCAATGGGCATGATGTGGTTCAGCGATAGGAGTTTTATTGCAGTTGCCTTTGATGCCGGTGGCGTTGCCACCGGGCCGATGGCGGTGACGTTTCTGATGGCTATATCCGTTGGTATTGCCTCCGGTATCCAGGGCCGCGACCCTGTTATCGATGGTTTTGGATTAATAGCTTTGATAGCTCTAGCGCCTATCTTGACTGTTATGGTGCTCGGTGTGATAATCCGCACAAAAAAACGCAGAAAGGAGGAGAAGACCATGCCAGAAAAATCTTTAATTGTGAGCATTGTTAGGAAAGGATGGGGTGACAAGATCCTAGAGAATTCCTGCAAGGCGGGTGCCGAGGGAGGCACTGTCATGTTTGGGCGCGGTGTCGGCGTACATGAGAAGCAAAAGGTCCTCGGTATCCCTATTGAACCGGAAAAGGAAATCGTACTTACGCTGACAAACGCAGACGAGACAGAGGCAGTTCTCAATGAAATAGCACTAACCGCTGAATTGGGCAAACCAGGAGCCGGTATAGCTTTTATCCTTCCAGTAGAGAAAGTGATCGGAGTGGTTCATCGCACTGACGAAAGTTGCATTATATAGTCTGCATTCGCGACCTGAATCAAGTTGATTTTATGCCATAGCAATTACGGCAACGAGGCGACAAGAACGATGGAGAGTACATCCACTTTGGCAGAAATGCCCAATAGCAGGGATTGTTGGGCAGGTCACATTAGCTCGTAGTGTTACCTTATTAATCACACGATATAGCGAAATATTAGCTAATAAAAGAACATAGTGTTTGTTCCCTGATTATCTAGCCATTCCATCAAGAGGTAACTGTTGTCGCCATTGTGGGCGATTCGGCATTTATATTGTCGTCCCCGGCAGCTAGTGGCATCGGCTCTGCCAGGGTTGGCGGAACGCGTTTTCTTCTTATGATTCGATACCAGTCCTTGTAACAATAGACTCCCTGAAAGATAATAGCGGAAAGAAAACCGTAAGAGATCTGCGGTGTCAGGATATAAATACCCTTTGCTACAAATACTCCACCGACAATCATGGCAAGAAACCAGTGGTGGAGATGGAGTTCATAGATCCGCCAGGGGATGATTATCGATCTGACAATGCCTTGTTTTCCGTCTGTCCGGCCGCTGAGGTACTTCGTGGCTGCGAAAGCAACAAGCCAAGTCTTGTAACAAAATACATCGAGGAAGACAAAAACGGCAATCAGGCTGATGAGGAGTACCTTTTTCCTCATTCCACCTCATATGATAATACCAAATGGCCCAAAAGTCCATCAGTAGGTCACAAAGGCATATTGCATTCAAATAGCACGGTAATATAATATACACGATACATACGAGCAAACTTTCCATGAAATAATGAGGAGGACCTAAATATGACAGTCAATTCTGAATCAGAGAATACATTTTTAAGATTGTGGCTTCTATTGCGCCGAGTAGGTGATGCGCTTGCCCTTTGCCAGGATTCGGTATTTAGTAAATACGGGATTACTACAGAGCAGTTCGGAGTGCTTACATCTATTAAATCCCGTGGGCCTTTAAGGCCAAGTGAGTTAGCCTCAATTCTAGAACGTAGCCCCAACAGCATAAGTATGCTGGTTGACCGTATGGTCAAAGCTGGCCTGGTCAGAAGGATAAGGGACAGGAAAGACCGTAGAGTAGTATTTGTGTCTTTGACCAGTAAGGGGAAAGAGACCGTTGACCCAGCAATTCCAGCGGGTTGGGAGTTTATCCATAAAGTCCTGTCACCGCTATCATACGATGACCAGCGTGCCTTGGCCAGTATGCTTGAGGCGATAAAATGCGAGTTAACCGGCTACCTAAATCCCGAAATGGATATGGCAGAAATTATTAAGAACAGTTTCACAAAAGACCCTAATTTGTATAAACGGATGGTGAAGAATGTTCTTCCCACTGGCTATGAAGCCAAACACAATGTGAAGAAGAAGACTAAACGATGATGACGCTAAAATCAGCGTGAACAGCGTAACACTTATACCTTTTAGGTTCAAAGTAACCGCTTCTCAGAAAGATCAACACCTTTGCTATAGAATCTGCAATGGCACTGTGAGTACACAATAACATGGAACTCTTGCCGTTCAGGGTGCGTTTCTAATTTGGCATGGTCTGATATGGTTGGGTTGAACAAAACTCGGCCTTGTTGCCTGGTGCGCTGTTCTTTGAGCCAAAGTGCTCCTGCGCAAAATGGTAAACACGCCTACTATGGCAGTCTGACCAAGCTGTACCGTGACGCCGACTATCAGATCCATCTAGCGAGGCGACATTTATCCCATCAGAAAGGTTGCCGCCCACGGTGTCTTATTCAAATTTGCTTCGTATTCCGGAGATTCGGGGCGGGTTACTTTTTCATCGCCCCTGTTGGTTCTGGGCAAAATACTTCTCCGGGTTAGCATCAAAGGCACGCTTGCACCCGGGTGCACAGAAGTAGTATTTCTTCTCCCTGTACTCAGAGGTAATCTTGCACTTGCTCTCATCCACCTGCATTTGGCAGACCGGGTCAATTGCCATTGCCATAATCTGTACCTCCTCTAACTTATCTACAATCTAATATCGGGTGACGCTATATGATTAAGAACCACGGTACCAAGGATGCCTGCTAGGAATATTAATACTGCCGCGATGATAAATACCAGGCTAAATCCCCAATCGCTCTGAACATATCCAAACAGGAGCGTGCCAATTCCTCCGCCCACAAACATGTTGAAGGAGACTAACGACATTACTGTACCCTTCTGCCTTGGCATAAGCTGTTGTGCTGTATTTACCAGAACCGGTTGGATAAGAACCCAGGCGAGTCCGAATCCGACAAGCGAAAAAGAAAGTAGTGCCCAATTTCCCCACAATCCCATTGTGGCCCACGCTCCAGTGCCCAATATACCAGCGTACAAAAGCATCCTATTACCTAACCGCTGTTTTAAAATACCTGTATACCGTCCACCCCATACCGTCGCCAGCCCGAAAAAGGTGAGAATGAGACCGACTATCAGTATGCTGTACCCGGTGGTAACCGATACGTATTTCCCGGCGTAACTAAAACTGCCGAAGACCGATGCCCCAATCAGGAAAAGGATGCTTACCGTCCATATAAGGTTGCCATTTTTGAAAGCGTTCAGATAAACACCGACGTAATTCAGTTTGGAAATAGTACCAGGTTGCTTTTCTAAAGTTCTTAGCATCATAAACGCAAGTATGAGTTCAGCAATGCCATAAACCAGGTAAACCAGGCGCCAGGAGCCAAAGAAAGAAAGCGCTCCGGCAATCGCGGTAGCAGATGCGCCTCCCAGGAACATCATACCAAAGACTCTACCAAGAGCATTCTGGGCCTCTTTCGGGTCATTACCATAGGCATCTCCGATAAGTGACATCGTCACCGGGATGATGGCAGCAGCGAAAGCTCCATTCACCGCACGAATAATAGATAACGACACCAGGTTAAAGGCAACAGCACCGAGACAACTAAATATCGCCGTGACGAAAGCCGCTGTGTTTATTATCCTGGCCTTGCCAAACCTGTCGGCCAGGGGCCCGAAAACAAGGGTAAAGAGCCCAAATGTCAGCATGTACGAAGTGATTGACAGGGCAGCTTGTCCAATACTCAAATTAAAGTCCTTAGCTATCTCTACGATAAGTGGTGAAGCGGCATAATTATCCCCCTGCACCCAGAATAGCATCAGACCAAGAATCAGAACCAACCGGCGTAGATTAGGATTAACCAAGAGTTTATCTCCTTTCTGCGTGAGGAAGACACAGCATTATCTCTGAGCATGAAGAAACCCAGGGAGAAGCGTCTCTTCCTCACGCTTTTTCTTGCCAGTGTTACTTCACCGGGATAAACAAACTTGGGAGGAAATTACTCTTCCTCTTTCTTTAGCTCCGCGATGCGCTCTTGTACTCCCGTAGCCTCTGCGCGTAGCTCTTTAAGATAATCTTACAGCCGGGCGATAATTTCCTCTTTACTGAAGAAGTGCCCGTGGCCAAACCAGCCGCATCCGCAGCCACCATGATGTCCGTTGCCCACCGCAACCACAGTCTCTTTCCCTGTACATTGATTCCCTCTCCTATGAAAGCATAGTACAGGTTGTTTTTATCGACCTTTTCTCCGTAAGAACTTTCTCCTTGGCATTATTTTCTCTTTTCAGTCATCCTCCTCCTCTAAGCTATGTCCTCCGTCTCTCATCCAGCTACACAACCCCAATTCCGCCTCGGCGATGTCCTGACGTAACCATTCCGACGTCTTGAAATGAATCGTAAGGCCCCGAGTGTCCAGGAAAAGTCTTTCAACGGTATAATTATGACAGTACCCGTGACCGCCGAGAACCTGGATGGCCTTGTTGGTTACGTCTACAGCAGTCTTGCTAGCGAATAACTTGGCCTTTAAACCGTTGATGCCGGCGGAATCTGGCGAAGCATCCGTCTTGTCGGCACAGGACATGAGCAGGGCATTGGCCGCCTCCGTTGTCACGATCATATCAGAAATAAGGACTTGAACCGCCTGGTGTACCTCAATCGACTGACCGGCAATCACGCGCTGCTTGGCATATTTCACAGCAAGATCAACGGCCGTTTGGGCGATGTCGACCCATATGCCCGCTGCGCCAAAGAGCCCCCTAACTCATGACTGACCATCGTTCTTACCACTTAACTTAGTCATTACTTAAATACTGCACGCCTTCTTTAGGGCCTGTCAAGTCTCTGTTTCTCTCTCCCAATTTTTTCAAGGAGTAAAAAGTAAGAGGGTCATACTAAGACTATTCTCGCGTTACATTATTAGAGTGTAGGGGGAACCCTACCCATTGCGCTGAATGTTACCACTAACAATCAAGAAAATCGTGACACCCAACCCCGGTATCACACAATAGTGAAAGGTTCAATTTGCTTCAAGTTTAACGCACTTCAGCGGTATATTGTCCTGACCAGCGCCGGATTGCTAATTAGAACTGCTTGCGCTAATATGGTATTGTGGTACTCAGAAAAGCAGAGCATCCTAAAAACAGCTTGCGTGTATACTAACTAAGGAAGACACCGAAGTGATTCCGATATTTGAGCAGTACCCTTTGCTGCAGGAGAAGCTTGCCTATGTGCCGCTAGGCGAATTTCCCACGCCTGTGCAGAAGCTCAAGCGATTAGGAGCCGAGATAGGCATCAGCCATCTCTATGTAAAACGCGATGATTTGAGTGGCAAGGTCTATGGTGGTAACAAGCCACGAAAGCTAGAATTAATTCTGGGTGATGCTCTGCGATCAGAGGCAAAGGAAGTCATAACTTTTGGTGGTGCCGGGTCGAACCACGCCCTAGCCACCGCCATATACGCGCAGAAGGCCGGATTGAGCAGTATATCCATGTTAATGCCCCAACCCAACGCCCACTCTGTGCGCCGGAATCTACTCATGAGCTATTATTATGGTGCAGAATTGCACTTGTGCGGAGCGGAACTGCAGTCGGCAAGAAATAGTCCCTTAATTTACCTGGCGACCCTGTATCAGCTTCTGCGGCATCGTCTGAAAAGGGGACGCTTCCCCCAGCTTATCCCTGCCGGTGGTTCTTCAGCCCTTGGCGTTACCGGGTTTGTTAACGCAGCATTAGAGTTGAAAAAACAGATAGTTGTAGGTGAAATGCCAGAACCAGAATATATTTACGTGGCCTGCGGTACTATGGGTACAGCTGCCGGTCTGATTCTCGGACTCAAGGCAGCCAAACTCGATAGCAAAGTAGTCCCGGTACGAGTGACCAGTGAAAAATTCGTCAATGTCAAAGGGATGATTAAGCTTATCGAAAAGACCAACTCTTTACTCCGTTCCCTTGATGCTTCCTTCCCAATGTTAGAGTTTCACGCGGCAGATATCGACATCAGTCACGATTATTTTGGCGAACGATATGGCCTTTTTACTAACGAGGGAATGCATGCAGTATCACTGATGAAAGAGTGTGAGGGAATCAAGCTGGACGGCACCTATACTGGCAAGACCTTGGCTGCGATTATTGATGACGCAAAGAGGGGGAGACTATCAAACAAGGCGGTTTTGTTCTGGAACACTCTTAACTCAAGGGATTTCCCGGAAGCTATATCCAGTCTTGATTACCGTGACCTGCCCCGTTGCTTTCACCATTATTTCGAGACAGAAGTACAGTCACTGGACTGTGCCTACCAATCGATAACGCCTCATTGAATACCGTGAGCTCTACTGGGAACCCAAACAGCAGGACTATGGATCAAGGAAGCACAGGAACCAAACCACCGAAGACCACGATAGTGACACTGGGGGAGATTAAGAAGTGTCGTCTGGTTTGTTTCTACCTTGCCTCAAAGCTTCATTCTCTAAAGTTAGCTTGCCTACCATCTGCATTAGTTTCTCTATCCTGTCCTTGAGAGCTTCTACTTCACTTGGTTCGTACCTACCACGATCTGGTTCTGCCTTAGTATAGAGGGACTCTGGGGCATTGTCAAAGTACCGTACACAGCCAATTTCACATTGACAGATTCCTTCATTCTGAGCATAATGCTATGTGCAAATAACAACAATATAAGGAAATAAGCTCTTCGCAGGACGTTATTTGAGAGATGATTTCCCTGATACCATCGATAATTCAGCGTTCGTAGTACCGGACGTATTTGCTCGCTAATACTTTGATAAAGGAGGTTAATTGTGCCCACTATAGATGATTTTTCTTTGCCCAATGAATGGATTACAGATGAAACGAAGATGATTGTTCGGGCTTGCCGAGAACTGGTAGAAAAGGAAATTTTTCCTATTCGAAAGAAACTCGACGAAGACTGGAAAGAGCATAAGCTTTATGAGCCGTTGTTTCGTAAAATACTGGTGGAATTTGGTTACCAGCGTATTCCATGGCCGGAGAAATACGGTGGCTTTGCGCTGGATGCAATAACCTCCATGCTTCTATTGGAGGAGCTTTGCCGGGGCGATTCTGGTTTGGCCACGGCGGTTGATTGCGTTAATTGGACTTTTGAGCCTATTTTAGAGCCCTACCCTAATGAGTATCTGATTGAAAAGTTTGCTCCTCTCCTTTGTCAATCGGAAAAGCCTTATGTAGGATGTGCAGCTATAACTGACGAAAGAAGTGGCTCAGACGTCGAAAATATAGATGGAACGCATTGCCAATACACAGCTACCACGGCCAGGCTCGAGGGCGATGAATGGGTAATCAATGGGCATAAACTGTGGCCTACTAACTCGGGTGGTCTTGCTGATATGTTCTGTGTGTTTTGCACCACCAACCCTGGCGTTGCTGATGATAATGCATTGGCATTGATTTATGTTCCTGCAGATACACCTGGCGTTACTCAAGGCCCCCCATATCTGAAGGCTGGTATGGCCGGTGATTGGAATGGGGACGTCTGGTTTGAAAATGTCCGGGTACCTAAGGAGTACCGAGCTCACCAGGAGCCTGGGCTTGATGCCAAAGCTGCTAGGTATTTTATGTGCTCAGGAAATGTTGGTGCCTCAGCGTCATCTATCGGGATCATGCTAAACGTTTACGAACTGCTTAAGCGGTGGGTCGATACACGGGTTGTGGGGGGCAAGCACTTGAAAGAACATAGCATGACTGCAAGCGTCCTGGCTGATATTGCGATAGTTATTGAGGTTAGCCGATCTGACACATATATGAAAGCCCGTATGATGGACCGGCCTGATTTATACGGCACTGATCCAGCAAGTCCTGAATTTCTGGCCAAGACCAGAGCCAATAAGCTCTTTGTCACCGACCAGCTTACCATAGTTATCAACAAAGCTCTGGATCTTATGGGTTCTTTTGGCTATGCTAGAGATTGGGAAATCGAGAAGCATTGGAGAGACGCCAAGATAATCAGTCTCTGGATGGGAGGTCGCGGTCTGGCTAAGTTGGATATCGCTCGCTGGTTCTGGGACTGTAAGACTTTCTAAATCACCCGAGTCCCATGTCAAGCTTTCAGGTGCAACAAACTCGGAGGCGACTTCAGATGAGATTCTGAAACCCAGATGCTCCCTCCTAGCACTCTGCTAAGCAACAGTGATGGGCTGGGCACAGAGTTTAATGCTTGTATTAAGTGGATGAGGGTCAGCTTAGCTCCCTACCTATAGCACAGGCTGTCTCTCTTCATCTAACAATTTCTGCAAGTCACATAAATGACATCGGAAACCGTCGAGAACAGACTTTGTATTGGCTTGCCACAAAGCTTAGCTTTGCTGGCACCCAGAAAAGGTATTGATAAATCTCTTCGCACTGAGTACAATTACTTCTGTAAATGATCATATATTATTAACAGGAGGTGATTGATATGAGCGAAATTGGTGAACTTGTTAAAGCATACTGTTCGGAGATGGAAATTCCCTTCCCAGTTGAAGAATATCAGGAGAGGGTAGCCAATGTTAAACAAGCAATGGCAAAGCATGGAATAGCTCTTCTATATTGTACTGCTCCAGAATCGCTGTTCTATCTTGTTGGTTACCAGAATAGTTGGTACCAGGCTCAGAGCCCTAAAGAATGGCAGCAACTCAGCGGCGTGGCTGTAGCGGCGAACGAAAAAGCCCCTATCTTCTTTGACAGGGAAGAGGAAGAGGTACTGACCTATAATCATTGTGTTGGATGCGACATACGGATATACCGTCCAGAGGCGGGAATCTCCCAGTTAGAGTTCATAGTGAAAAACTTGAAGGACGAGGGTTGGCTCAAAGGGAAGGTTGCCCTGGAAAAGTGGAGTTATCTTCCCAATCCCGCAATCAGCCAGATGATGCAATGCGCTTTTGAACGTGAAGGATGTGAAGTGGTGGATGGGACGGACATTGTCCGCGAGCTTCGAGCAGTGAAGTCTCCTTTAGAAATGGGCTATGTGAGAACGGCTGCCAGGATTGCTGATATAGGAATGCAGGCTGCTATCGAACACATAAGGCCGGGTATGACTGAATTGGATGTGAAAGCTGAAATGGATTATGCTTGTGCGAAGGCTGGTGGAGAGATATCGGGGCTTCCTACTTATGTAAGTGCAGGGCGACGCTCCGCTCATATACATACACTTGCATCAAGGCATAAGGTCATGCCAGGCGATATAGTACAGCTCGATTTATGCGGAGTATATAATAGATACCATGTTGATGTGGCCAGGTCTGTTTCTATAGGTGAACCCGATCCCGATGTAGCCAGGTGGATAGAACTGTCTGCGAATGCTTTTCCTGTGCTGATGAAGGTTATGAAGCCGAACTGTCGGGTGTCGGAGGTTAACAGGGCAGTTGAACAGTATTACAAGGAAGTGGGGATATGGGAAAGCCGATGGTGGATTGGAGGGTATGACCTGGGTATCGCCTTTCCACCCGATTGGGTTGGGGTTTTTGACTATGGCCCAGAAAGCAAAAGAGAGAGAACGTTTGTTCCTGGCACAGTGGTCAATTATGAGTCAGATTTCTATCTTCCTAAGAGTGCCGGGTTATCTGCCATTATGGACACGATTGCGATTGACGAGGAAAAGGCTGAGCTTTTAAGTCGGATACCTCAGAAGCTGATTGTGGTCGAGGGTTAACTTAAGAAGGTTGTTGAGGGATTTCGATAGAGTAACGTTGTAAAAAACACTGCACTAAGTAAGCTTTCTATCGACTAATTAAAGAGCTTGGCTTCATTATTGCCTGGATTGACAAGCCTCTTCATCATGCTTACAATTGCCTTTCAGGTGGCTGTAGTTAACAAGAAGTAGCAAAGTCGTTCTGCATTTAGATTATCATATTTAATATATTACTAATTAAAACGTGAAAATGGCGAAAACATGAAATTATTGTTGGACATAGAGAAATGCACCGGATGCGGTATTTGCGAGTTGGTTTGTTCAGCGGTTAAGGGAGGAGTTTTTAATCCCGAGATGGCTTGTCTGAAGATACATTCCCGATATGCAAAGGGTGACTTAGTAATAAGAGGGGAATTTTGCGACCTCTGCTTGGAATGTGCTGAGGCTTGCCCGACCGGAGCTATTACTTCAGAAAATGGGTCACTTAGTGTTGACCAAGAGAGTTGTAGTGAGTGTGGTCTATGTGTTGATGCTTGTCCTTATGGTATTATTCATCTCTCACCTTCAGGCAGGTTATTTATATGTGACCGCTGTGGTGGTTCTCCAGAATGTGTCAGTTGGTGTCCTCACGAAGCAATTAAGAAGGAGGAGAGTGCAACATGAGTTACACAGGAAAAGTGCTACGTGTTAACCTTTGTACTGGCGATGTGACGAAGGAGTCCTTGAATCAAAACTGGGCAGAAAAATACTTTGGTGGTAAAGGCTTGGGTGTAAAATATCTATATGAGGAACTGAGAGAAGGAATTGATCCACTATCGTCGGCTAATAAGTTGATTCTGACCACAGGTCCTTTTACCGGGACAGTCGTACCGTGCTCGGGCAGGCTAACTTTCGCTGCCAAGTCGCCAGCAACGGGAACAATGCTCGATTCTTCTATAGGAGGTCGTTTCGCTACACAGCTCAAATTTGCTGGCTACGACGTGTTAATTATCGAGGGACAGGCTGAGAATCCAGTTTGCCTCGTGATCCATGATGATAAAATAGAAATCCGTGATGCGACTCGTCTTTGGGGTAAAAGTATTTTTGAAACCGAGTCACAACTGGAGGAGGAGTTTGAAAGAGAACCAGGTATATTGAGTATTGGTCCTGCTGGAGAGAAGCTTGTCTATATCGCCTGTATAGGCACAGAATACTACCGCCAGGCAGCTCGTTGTGGTATCGGCGCTGTCATGGGGAGTAAGAAGTTGAAAGCCATTGTTTGTTCAGGGAGTAATGATGTAACTGTTCCTGACATGCCGGGTCTTTTGAAGCTTGTTAAGAGGCTGATCTGGGAAGATGTTTTAACCGATGCCAATCTTGGAATTTATATTGATGGCACCCCGCAGATTGTTGATATGAGCAATACTGCCGGGGTTTTACCGACCAGAAACTTTCAGGATGGAGTATTTGAAGGTGCTTCAAAAATCAATGCAGAGGCCATACGGAGACTCCAGCCCAGGAAAAAGGCTTGCCCTGCATGTGCCCTGGGTTGTGGGAATTACATCCGCATAGGAAATAGTGCTGTGGAAGGTCCGGAATATGAGACTCTGGCGTTGGTTGGGTCTAACTGCGGAGTGGACGACATAGAAGCAATTATCAGGTTTAATGCTGAATGCGATGATGTGGGGATAGATACAATTTCTGCCGGTAATATAGTGGGTTTTGCCATGGAGATGACCGAGAGGGGGATAAAGGATTTTGGCATCCGCTTTGGTGATATCGAGACTTACTTAAAAATGCCCAGATTGATTGGCTGTCAGGAAGGGATGGGAGAGGAATTAAGCCGTGGGGTAAGATATCTGGCCGAGAAGTACGGTGGAGGTGAATTTGCTATGGAAGTAAAGGGACTGGAGCTACCTGGCTATGATCCACGGGGCTCATGGTCAATGGGTCTGGCTTATGCTACGGCAAATCGTGGTGGTTGTCATATGGGTGGTTTTCCCATTGCTAGTGAGGCTTTCGGCGATATTGATCCATTTACCATCGAAGGGAAGGCTAAGCTGACCATAGATTCGCAGCACTATAATGCCATCAAGTTTTCCCTGGTCCTGTGCGACTTCTGGGCAGTTTCTCTGGAAACCATGAGTGAACTAATATCATGTGTTTGGGGACGAGAGGTTTCTGTTGCTGAGCTTAAAAAAGCCGCCGAGCGCATCTGGAATATAGGCAGACTATTCAATGTTCGGGAAGGCTTTAAAGCAGGCGAGGATACTCTGCCTGACCGAATCTTCACAGACCCGCTGAAGTCTGGCACTCCTGCCGGGCGAGTACTGCCACGCGATCAGTTTGACGCTATGCTTCGGGAATATTACCAACTTCGTGGCTGGGATAGCAACGGAATCCCAACACCAGAGAAGCTTAAAGAATTGGACATGTAAGGGGGAGAAGTAAATCGTGGTAGTCCGGATTCGCATGCATGGGTCGTTAGCGCGACACTTAGCTGGGGAAGGTGCCGACAGTGGGAATGGTATAACAATAACATTTCCTCAGAAAGAAGTTAGCATAGCACAGGTTTTTAGCAGGCTGCGTATCTCAGAGGAGGTAGTGGGATTCGTTGCTGTAAACGGTGTGAGAGCTGCTAAGGATACCTGGGTGACAGACGAGGATGAGATAGCCATTTTCCCTTCGGTAACTGGTGGTTAACAACAGGGGCTCAACCAGAGTATAATGAGAAGGCTAGTCTTCTTGCGAAAGTGGGCTTGGGAAAAACCACCCGAACCAGTCGGGGGTCTGTGCACTTGTGAGGCAGGGTATTCTGGCAAGCTCTGGTATTTGTGCAATCACCAAAGAGAGGATATATCGGAGGAGTATCAGTAGATCTTCAAGTCTAAGTCTCCAGATGTCGATTCTTACCATAACATATAAAAGGAGGAAAATTGGAAGATGAGTAAAGGGACAAAAGCGGGTGAAAAGAGGACTTTACCCCGGGAAAAAGCAAAGGAGATACTCACGCTAAGGAATGAGTATGTTCCTAAAGGGGTGTTTCAAGTAGGACCTTTTATTGTTTCTAAGGCCAAAGGAGCCATGGTGGAGGATGTAGATGGAAACGAGTATATTGATTTTGCCGGTGGCATAGCGGTCCTTAACATAGGACACTGTAATGATGCGGTTGTATCAGCAATAAAAGAGCAGGCAGATAAACACCTGCATACTTGCTTTCATGTATTGATGTATGAGTCTTATATTGAATTGGCCAAGAAACTTTGTGAGATAACGCCTGGCGGATTCCCCAAGCAGGCTCTTTTGATAAATTCTGGTGCTGAGGCTGTCGAGAATGCGATAAAGGTGGCCAGAAGGTATAGCGGTAAGCCAGGTGTGATTGTGTTCGAGAATGCATTTCATGGAAGAACGACACTGGCAATGGCATTGACAAGCCAGATAAAATATTACAAGTTTGGATTTGGTCCATTTGTTCCTTACCTTCACCGAGTTCCTTATGCCTACTGCTACAGGTGCCCACATAAGCTAACTTATCCCGATTGCGGAATACACTGCCTCCAGAGAATTGAAGACAGCTTTGTTAATTACATGGCGCCTGAGGAAATTGCCGCCATCCTTGTAGAACCGATCTTAGGGGAGGGAGGTTATGTCATACCCCCGGTGGAGTTCCTCAAGGGATTAAGAAAGATGTGCGATGAGCATAATATCGTGTTTATAGCTGACGAAGTGCAGTCGGGCATGGGCCGTACAGGGAAAATGTGGGCTATTGAGCACTTCGGTATAGTCCCGGATGTATTGTTGGCGGCGAAAAGTCTGGGAGGAGGGATGGTCTTATCAGCTACTATAGGCAGAAAAGAGATAATGGATTCGGTAGATGTAGGAGGGGTAGGTGGAACTTTTGCAGGCAATCCCTTATCCTGTGTCGCCGCTCTAAAGACGATAGAAACAATTGAGAGAGACAAGCTTTTAGACAGAGCTGCCAAATTGGGCAACATGGCTAAAGGCAGGCTTGAAAGTATGAAGGGTAAATATGAAATCATAGGAGATGTGCGGGGTCTGGCCTGTATGATTGGGGTAGAGTTAGTGAAAGACCGTGAAACCAAGGCGCCAGCTACTGCAGAGACCAAGGCTATACTGAAGAAATGCCATGAACATGGTCTGCTAATAATGTCGTGTGGACCTCTACATAATGTTATTCGCTTTATGTTCCCGTTGGTAATTACAGAAGAAGAATTGACAAGGGGGTTTGATATATTGGAAGATGCTATAAGTGAAGTCAATGTAACACTATAGAGGCAATGCCCCTTACTATTAAATGTTATAATCACCGTAATAATATGGAAGGAGGAACAAAAATGAAAGAGAGAAGTGTCAAAATGATCACAGAAATACCTGGTGAGAAATCGAGAAAGCTTAAGGAAATCGCGGAAAGACATGTTGCTTCTGGCTCCATGTATTCTATGTTTCCGATCATGGCAGCTGAGGCTAAAGGCGCGATAATAAAAGATGTTGACGGCAATAGCTATATAGACTTCTACGCTGGAGTGGGGGTTTTAAACCTGGGCCATTGCCATCCAAAGGTTGTAGAAGCTGCCAAAGCACAGGCAGAGAAATTGGTTCATACTTGCTTTGGATCTGTAATGCAGGAGCCTTTTATCCGAGTAGCGGAAAGACTATCGAAAATCACGCCTGGAAAATTCCCTAAAGCAACAGCACTTTTCAACAGTGGATCAGAGGCGATAGAGAATTCTATCAAGATATCCAGAGCCTACACCAAGAGGCCGGCAGTTATCTGTTTTGATTATGCATTTCACGGAAAAACTCTGCTGGCTACAAGCCTCGATGGTACGGTGAGGCCTCTCAAAGTGGGATATGGGCCTTTCGTTCCAGAAGTATATAGATTTCCCGTTGCCTATTGCTATCGTTGTCCTTTTGGGTTGTCTTATCCGGATTGCTCTATGCGGTGCCTCGAATTCATAAAGCAAGGGTTTCTTACTACAGTGGACCCGGAGCAGGTTGCCATTCTTGTTATAGAGCCAGTAATTGGAGAAGGCGGATACATATTTCCACCCAAGGAGTTTCTACCGGGACTTCAAGAAATTTGCCGGGAGCATGGCATAGTGTTTGTCTTGGATGAAGTTCAATCAGGATTTGGAAGGACGGGGAAGATGTTTGCTTGTGAACACTGGGGGGTGGTGCCTGATTTAATGGTAATGTCAAAATCAATCGCGAATGGATTCCCACTGAGCGCAGTAACTGGCAGAAAAGAGATTATGAATGCCGCAGGAATATTAGGAGGTACTTTTGTTGGACATCCGGTTGGTTGTGCCGCTGCTTTAGCAGTATTAGATATTTTCGAAGAAGAAAGAATACTCCAAAAAGCACAAAAGATGGCAGAGATTATGCGGAGTAGATTGGCGAAAATGTATCAGAATATTCCACTCATTGGTGACTTGCGGGGTATAGATACAGCATGGGGAATTGAACTGGTTCGGGATAGAAAGACTAAGGAACCTGCTACGGAGAAAACTAAGAGAGTACTGAATGAATGTCTCAGGAGTGGTTTAATAGCCATAAAAGCTGGTGTTTATGGCAATGTAATACGTATAATCCCTCCACTAGTAATAACTGAAGAACAACTAAATGAGGGATTCGATATTCTAGAGAAGGTCTTAATTAAGATTTCGGGTTAATAATTAAGAACTTTCGTCTTAGAAGGAGGATATATATGCACGGATTTTACAACAAGGTGCTACATATTGATCTCACCCGAAAGTCGTTCGAACAAGAATCCGTAGATGATGATGTTTATTGGGAATATCTAGGAGGTAAAGGGCTTAGCACTTGGCTATTGCTGAACAACACAAAAGCAGGAGTCGACCCTTTATCAGCAGATAATGTTCTCATTTTTGCCACAGGACCGACGACCAATACAACAGTGTGGGGCTCATCCAGATACGGGGTATTCTCGAAATCCCCCTTAACTGGATTGTATGCCGAGTCCTATGCCGGAGGTAAAGTTGCTGAACCACTGAGTGGCACAGGCTACGATGCAATTGTGATACACGGAGCTTCTGAAAACCCCGTTTATCTTGAGATTTCTGACGAGGATGTGAAATTTCACCAAGCCTCTCATATATGGGGCAAGGACACTTATGAAACAGAGGATGTCATAAAGCGTGAAGTGGGAGTTAAGAACGCCGGAGTTGTTGTTATAGGGCCTGCCAGCGAAAATTTGGTAAGGTTTGCCTGTATTGAAAATGACTATTTTAGGTCGGCTGGGAGGACTGGAGTCGGGGCTGTAATGGGCTCCAAAAAAACCAAAGGCATTGCATTCTATGGAAACAAGGTGAAGCAAATAGCCAAACCCGATTTACTCAGGGAGTTATATATAGAAATAAGAGATACAGGGAAAGAGAACCCCGGGGTGCAGAAATACAAAGATATGGGAACACTTCAGATGGTACCTGTTATGAACAAATTTGGTGCGTTTCCTACCAGATACTGGCATGCGGGGACCTATGATAAGTGGCAGAACTTGACCATGGACGCATTGCGAGAAAAAAGCAAAGTGAGAGCACACGCATGTCCAAAATGTTTCATGGCTTGCGGAAGGGCAACCGAAGTGCTAGAAGGAAGGCATAAGGGGTTGAAACAGGAGATAGACTATGAAACTGTGGGTAGCTTTGGTGGGCTTTGCTTGATAGACGACATAACGGAGATTTTGTACCTAAACGACATATGTGACAGGCTGGGTATGGATACCATGGCAGCAGGTAATCTTTGTGGCTTTACTATTGAGGCTTCTCACAGACAAGATATTGGAGAGAAAATTGAATATGGTGACGTTGACGGTATCGCTGTCTTGCTCAACAAGATGGCGAGAAAAGAGGGAATTGGAGCTACTCTGGCTGAAGGTGTAAAACATGCCAGTAAGGAGTGGGGCTTAGAGGATTTCGCCGCCCACGTTAAAGGATTGGACTTCGCAATGTACGACCCTAGGGTTTTAAAAGGCATGGGGTTAGCATTTGCGACTTCGGATAGAGGTGCTTGCCATCTAAGGGCCACCATTTATAAAGCAGAGATTTCAGGAATGATAGCTCCAGATGAAATCGAGGGCAAAGCTGAGATATTCATTGACTTTGAGGATAGACATACACTTTTTGATACTCTGATTTTGTGTCGATTTTTTAGAGACCTGTATCCCTGGGAAAAAATTTCCACCCTTATAAATACTATCACAGGATTAGAGCTAGATAAAAAGCAGTTACAGAAAATGGCTTCAGGTATTACCAATAAAACTAGGGAATTTAACCTGCGCGAAGGAATGAAGCGTTCAGATGAAATTTTGCCAAAGAGGTTCTTCGAAGACAAACTCGAAGACAGCGGCAAAGTGCTTCCCAAAGCAGACTTCGATAAGATGCTATCTGACTACTACAAGCTTAAAGGATGGCATGCACCTCCGGATGAATAGGTCTTCAATAATCTATGGAAATAATGCGCTACCTCTAATGCTACAGGGAAAAGCATCAATAAATAGAAAATTTCGCTGAATCTGTTGACAACGATAATAGCATTATGCTAGTTGTGTGTAGCTCCAGCTTTACTAGCCATCATAAATATCAGGGAGCTAGGCAAGTTCCTCGCTGGATTCGAACGTTTACTCACAGGTAAGATGTTGTATATGAATGACGATTAGATGGGTTTTATTTTCAACAATACAGCTAAAAAACTAAATTCCAATATCTACGAGTTGGAGGTTTAAAGTGAGTATTAAGATGAAGCTTAATCCGATTCTTGCGAGGCTTGTTGATGGGCGAGAGGTGATTGAAGTGAGAGGCATCACTACCGGTGAGTGCCTTAGGAATCTAGAAGAGCAATTTCCTAGTATTAAGCAGGAAATTCGTGATAAACGGGGGCATTTAGCTGCTCATTACGCTATTTTTGTCAATTCAAAGCACGCTTATCCTAAGGAACTTACTACTCCCGTAAAAAGGGGGGACGAGATTGAGATAGGAATTATTGCCGATGGGGGATGATAGCAAAAGCAGAGAAGGCGATGACAGGGATATGACATAATGAAGGGCGTTTGACAATAGCCGGTTTATGGGTCATGTGCCCTAGCGAGTGAGCTATACTTATAATCTGCTGATGATGTTGATAGCATAAGATAGCTACCCTATAAATGTAGAATCCTGCTCGATGGCGTTTTCAATGAGTTCGATGCGCTTAGTCTGGCCTTTGTCATCGAGTTCGATGGCTACCACATCTATACGCCATAGGGATGGTAGGTTTTGGTGAGTATTGGCGTAGGTCAGTGCTAAGGCGATGAGTTTTTTCTTTTTGGACTGTGTGAGCGACTCTTCAGGAGAGCCGAAGTCCAGACTACTCTTGGTGCGGACTTCAATAAAGACAAGATAATCCTTCTGCTGAGCAATAATGTCAATTTCCCCCTGGGGGCAGCGAAAGCTCACCTCACGGATATGATAGCCCCGCTTCTTTAAAAATTTCTGGGCTACTTTCTCTCCCAGCTTACCAACTTCTTGACGATTCATTTCATTTAGCGATTACGTTAGTTTTTAGCTTTAGCGCATCGATTTTTCCAATACTTCTATTTCCTATCTCATGGTAGAGCATATCGTGTCAACAACTGCTGCGAGACAAGAGATAATTTCTATGGGTAATTGCTTCACCACCAACGCCAATCGCCTGTCCGCTGCTTAAGTTAAACGAATTCTAGCACAAGTTGGATAAGTCCTTTAAATAGAATTAAGAACAGGAGGAAGTTTGAGTAGGTGGTTGATAGTTAGATATTCAGGCGCACACTGTCAAAATATATAAGAGCACGTCCTATTCTTTGAATATTTTGATATCCCTTGCTAACCATGATAAGTCTTTCTAGACCAAATCCTATCCCTACCCATGGGTCAAGCCATCCCCATTGAGTATCCAAAGCATTGGGACCTATTACTCCTGAGCCAACTTCTAAACCAGCAACAACATCAATTGTTTCCCCATACACATCAGAGTGCGCAGGAATTAACTGATAATCTTGTATCTCGGCGGCATCCATAACTATAGAAGCAAGCTCTTCCAATTTTGATTTTCTCTTTTCTTCGGTTGAGCCAAGTTCTACAAGATTTAGCATGGTGAATTCGTTTAAGTGGTGACTACCCTTTGAGTCTTTGCGGAAACAAGGGCCTATTTCAAAAACTCGTATTGGCTTCTTAAATAAACGGGCAAATTTACCGATAAGATAATAGAGATTCGGTGCTAACATCGGTCTTAAACATTTATCTTCGCTTACCCAAAATACTTGCTTAAATAATGGCTGCTCCGGCGTGATTGACATCTTCGCCAGTAACCCTTTGGCTAAAATTATTGGCGTGACTACCTGGACAAATTTATTTTCAATAAGCACATTGGCAAGCTTAGTTTCCAGTTTACAAAGCTCAGGGCGTCGATGAATATCCCATGTCTCCAGTAAGTGTTGTTTGCTTTGTCTTATGAGTAGCTGCTCCATATTGTGGAAATCTGCGTCTCGTTCTTGAGCGCTGGAAAATGATTTTTCTTGGAGGTTTAAAGTTGCATCTAGCTCCTTTAAACGTTGTTTTTGGACTCTTGAAAAATTAATATTCATCTAGAGCAGCTGCTTCAATAAGAAATTTAGTATAATCGGGGACGGCAGCTAATTCAATATAGTGAACTTTAGAGGCGATCCGTTGTGCCTCTGCAGCTTTGCTTCTAGAAACTAAGGCTAATTTGGCTCCTCCGCCAGCGGCATTTCCTACCTGTTCAAAAGAGTTCAAGGGAAGAGAGGGCAACATGCCAATGGTTATTGCACTTGAAACGTCAATGTAGCTGCCAAAAGCTCCAGCAATGACCACTCTTTTTATTTCATCTGAAGAGCGTTTCTGGGTTGCCAAAAGAACTTGAATGCCAGACCTTATTGCGCCTTTAGCTAATTGTATTGCTCGCACATCGCGTTGAGTGACGGCGATTGCCGGGAGTCCATTTCTTTCCTCTTCTCTAACAATAACAAACTCGCGCTGCCCTTTACTATCACGCACTCGTGAATGATTATTCGCCATCTTGCCGCTTTTGTCCACCACACCGGCTAAGCGCAGCTGAGCTATAGCATCTAATATGCCAGAGCCACAAATTCCGACTGGCTCGGCTTCACCAACGGTGAGATAATCGACTGTGTTATTTGATATCCTCAGCCGTTCTATTGCTCCACTGGTAGCCCGCATGCCGTTTCTGATCTGTGCACCTTCAAAAGCCGGTCCCGATGCGCATGATAAGGTGCTTATCTTCCCATTACTTATTAAAGAGACCTCGCTGTTTGTACCAATGTCAATAGTCAAGGCTAAATCATCTTTTTGCCAGATTGTTTTGGTAGATAATAGCATTGCTACATGGTCAGCCCCTACAAAACCGGCAATATTAGGCAATATATGCACGTAAGCTCCGGGAGCTATATTAAGTCCTAAATCCCGAGCTTTAATATCTAGTGCCGCTTTAATCGCTGGTATATAAGGAGCGTATGCCAGTTGGGACACAGATATTTTCAAGAGGAGATGATGCATAGCAGTATTTCCTACTATTACAGCTTCCACAACCTGGTCTGATTGAGCATCAACCTCAGTGCACAGCGCAACCAATAGCTTGTTTAATTCATCTATAACCAACTTTTGCATCAATTTCCCCCCTCCCTTTTTCTCTAAGACCAAGGAAAGACGAGAAACAATGTCATCTCCATAGGCGAATTGGGGATTCATCGCTCCTTTAGCAGCCAAAGTTGCCCCACTTTCCAAATCTACTAAATAAGCAGCTATTTTTGTGCTGCCCAAGTCTACAGCCATCCCCAATTGGCGGTTAGCCTGAGAGCCAACAGCTACTATTTCGCTGTCTCTCACGAAAATTTTAGTCTTCCAATCCCATGATCGCAGTAAATGGGACATATTTTTTAAAACCTCAATGTCAATATTCCTGCAGTGTATTTTTTGATTTTTTAATCCCCCTAATACACGTTCAACATCTGCCTGCAAGTCTGACATAGAAGGAGCTGACAAACATACATTATAGGAACGTACAGACGGGTCTGGGATAACGGCAACCTCACGGCTTTCCACATTTAAGCGTTGCATTGTTGTCATCGACTCGGACGGTACAAGTAACTTTACATCGCCTTTTGGATATGTCTGGCAAGCCAGCCTCCACCCTTCCTTTATTTTTTGAGATGAAAAAATCTTTAGTTCGCTAGCTGTGGTCTCTGAAACAGAACCTTCCAGAATTTGTACTTTACAGCAATTGCCCCATCCGTGACCTCCACATATGCTAACTATGCCCACGCCTGCTTTACGTGCACAGTCCAAAAGAGATTGATTGTCCTCGCACTTTCCACTTTTGTCGGTTGGCTTAAAATCGATTTGATAAGTATTCATTCATAGTTCCTACAAGAATAAATTTTTTACAGATTTCACTATAAAAGAATGCCTTAAACTTTCATAACATGTTAGCATAGAGTTTAACACAAGTTAGCGCAATTTTCACGCTAGGGTGCATCATGATGTTTAGAAGTTGGAGCAAGAGGGGAATCTTTTATTTATAATGCTCAATACAAAATTACAAGGAAATTGCTACGAGTAAATCAACCAACTTTATACTTAACCGATTTGAGGGCGGTTACCAGCTGTGGTGAGATTCCTAGAGCCCATAATGTATCGGCAAAATATGCCTTCCATAAACTGTAACTGCCTTTAGTTGACATCCCAAAAGTTAACTATTTTACAGGAACAGGTTCTGCAAGCCACCCATTATTAGGGCAGCTACTATCATTATTACGACAGCTTTAAGCAAGTCTCTTGCCCCAAGCTCACGCGCCAATATCACAAAGGTAGCTACACAAGGGAAAAACATAGCCAGAACCGTGCTGCTGATGACCAGTTGCTTAGCCGTTAGAGCCAAAGGAGCTAGCATGCCCATAGCCACATCCTTCCGCAGGAAGCCAATGACCAAGGCTGTAATTGTCTCCTTAGGCAGCCCCCACAGCCCAGTCAGTACCGGGGCGGTAATATCAGCAATGGCATTGAAAACTCCTAAAGTATACAGGATGTTTACCACTAACACGGTGCCGAGGACTATAGGCAAGGCTTCTTTAATAAAGCCAGAGACCCGCAGCCAGAGCTTTTCACCAATGACCCGCCACGGCGGCAAGCGATAAGGGGGAATTTCCACCAAAAGTTCCGGGTTGAATCCTTTGACAGCACGATTAAGGATTAGCCCTATGATAACCCAGGATATAAACAGGCTCCCGTAAACCATAGCTACATAGCCCACCCCCTGCTGGCCCACCAGACCTATTATCATAGCTTGCAAGGCAGCACAGGGGACGCCAATAGAAATCAAAGTCGCCGCAATAAATCTTTGTTTACGGCTTTCCAAAATACGGGTTGCCATAACCCCAGGAACATTACATCCAAAGCCGAGCATAGTGGGGATGATGGCATAACCGTGCAGCCCCAAACGGTGCATTATGGTGTCCATCAATACCGCCAGCCGGGGTAGGTAACCAACATCTTCCAGTATTCCTAATGACAAGTAAAAAGCGAAGATGTACGGCAACACAGCAGCAAGGGGAATGTAAAGTCCAGTGCTAAGCAAACCGAAGGATTGAAAATAATCAATTTCTCCCCCAATAAGGTTACCTATCAAGACGTTGTGCCAGAAACCCCCTGCCCCTAAAGCGAGGCTCAGTTTCACTAACAATGGTGTCCACAGCCATTCGAAGAGAGGTCCAGCTACATAGTTAATTATTACTTCGCCAACGAATCGGACAAACCAGAAGATTACAAAGAGAACCAGCAGGGCGATAAATATCCCGCCTACCCGATGACTACTGGCATCTTCCAAGTTCTCATACCAGCGATGGTGGCGATGGCTCAACGACTGTACCTGACTCACGATGTCACCCACTCTCGCCCACCGCTCATCACTATTAGAATAAGTATGAGCGTTTTCGGCCAACTTCGCTTCGGGAAGACGGCTGACTAATTCCTTTACTCCCTGCCCGGTAACGCCTATTGTGGGCACAACTGGCACTCCAAGAAGTTCCTCCAGCTTGGCAACATCAATATTTATACCCCGATGCCGAGTATCATCCCACATATTAAGGGCAACTATCACTGGAGTCTGTCTCTCCAGCAACTGCAAGGTCAGATTAAGATTTCTCTCCAAATTGGTGGAGTCAACAACGTTTATAACCATGTCTCCACCTTTAAGCATATCCACAGCGACTTCTTCCGCCCTAGAAGTCGGTTCAAGGGTATAGTTGCCGGGGACATCAATAAGCTTAGCCCGCTCCTCTCCCAACTTCAGATATCCTTCAGTGAACTCCACGGTGGTGCCAGGATAGTTGGAAGCGATAATGTGTGTACCGGTCAGTCGAGAAAAAAGGGCGCTTTTGCCCACATTGGGATTACCCACAAGCAGGATTTGCATCATCTTAGGAAGCTCGCGGTAGATGTTTATCTAATTCCACTATTATTTTCTTGGCCATGCCAAAACCAACAGCCACCTGGGTATTATTCACCTTGAGAATAGCCGGGCCACGAAATAACGTAGAACTCAGTTTAGTTACTTTCTTTCCCAGCCTGATACCCAGAGCATCCAGACGCCTGATTAAGCCATATCCTCCCAGAACTTCAATCACAACGCCTGTCTGCCCGGCTTTCATCTCAGCTAGGGTCACTTGCTTATTTTGATACATGGCACAGTTTATCCTCTTTCTCTGAAATTTAACTACATTTAACTTGTGTTTTTAAAATTTTTTTTATTTACTTTCCTTCATAGCCCTTTTCGAGCAGTCTTGCGGGGGCTGTCCATGTTCTAAGTAGTATTTATATCGAGCCGGGAAATTAGCTCTTCCTAAGGGACAGGCTTCTATAAACTCTACAAACTTCGCCAATCTCTCCATACCCAAGGAGCTAATGACGTGCTCAATCCTGCAGGCATCTTCTTCAGCAATTTGCTGGTTAATGTCCAGAGCTTGCGCGAAAAAGCGAGTCAACGCTTCATGGCGGTAAATCACCTCGCGGGCGACTCTATCGCCTTTGGTAGTGAGCTTTATGTGTCCATATCTCTCGTGCTCCACAAGCTCCTGCTTTGAGAGCTTTTTCAGGGCAGAGGTAACGCTGGGCATCTTGACTCCCAGTATTTCGCTTATCTGCTTCACTCTTACTACCTTCGTTCCTCCGCCAAGGTTAGCTATGGCCTCAAGGTAATCTTCCATGCTGGCGGTCTGCTCTCTTTGCCTTTCTTGCCTTACCATTATTTACTCCTGAATTGTTAGACGTGTCTAACAATTGTAAACTAAATTATTCCCCCTGTCAATTTTTAGCCTGCTTTTATTTTGTCATCCTGTGTCAAAAAATGGCAAAGGTCTGAATTGTCTGCTTCGCTCAGAATGATGCAGAGCTTTTGGTAAACAATCTCTCCCGGCTTTTACAGAAAGAAAAGATTTTATTATGGTCGGGGTGAGAGGATTTGAACCTCCGACCTCATGGTCCCAAGACAAGCTAGAGAAAAGGCGGGGACCGCTCGCCTCCTTTCTGAGATAGATTATATCAAAAAATAGCTAGGTGAGTCTAGCTCCTCGCACAACTGTATGTTCGACGCAAGAGTCTACGGGTAACATTTCAAGTCTTAGTGTAACTTCCAACCTTCATATGAAAATGCAATGCTGATAAGCGCCGTCGACAATATCACCATCCTTGTCTTTGTCCCTAATCTTTTGTATGATGATTCTCATAAAGGATAGAGCGATTTAAATCAAGATATCTACGGGAGGGACAAAAATGTACTATCGCAATTTGGGATCCACAGGCGAGGAAGTCTCGATTGTGGGCTTAGGCGGAGCCCACATAGGCACGCAAGATAGCGAGAATGACAGCATTCGGATAATACGAACTGCCATTGATAATGGGATCAACTTCATGGACAATTGTTGGGACTATAACGATGGAATGAGTGAAATCCGGATGGGAAAAGCTCTGCGAGACGGATATCGAAGTAAGGTCTTCCTAATGACTAAAATTGATGGGCGGGATAAAAAAACGGCTATGAAACAGTTTGATGAATCACTTAGTAGACTCCAAACCGACCACATTGACCTGCTCCAGTTTCACGAGATCATCCGCGTGTCAGATCCAGTTCGCATTTTTGCCTTAGATGGCGCAATGGAAGCAGTTTTAGAGGCAAAAAAAGTTGGCAAGACTCGTTATATTGGTTTCACAGGTCACAAAAGCCCAGATATACATTTGATGATGCTCCAGACGGGCTTCGACAGCGATTTCATATTTGATGCTGTACAGATGCCACTTAATATTATGGACGCTCAATATGACAGTTTCGAAAAAAAGGTTTTACCAGTGCTATTGGAGAACAAAATCGGGGTGCTGGGAATGAAACCTTTGGGTGGCGGACTATTTTTGGAAAGTAACACCGTGACCGCGACTGAGTATCTCCACTATGCTATGAGCCTGCCGATAAGTGTCGTTATCACCGGCTGTGACTCTCTTGCTACCCTGCAACAAGCTTTGGAGGCGGTCAAAAGCTTCACTCCTATGAGCAATGAGCAACGGTCGGCCTTATTAGACAAAACGGCAAAAGTGGCTTATAGTGGCAAGTACGAACTATATAAAACAGATATAAAATTCGACGCAACATCACTAAATCCCCACTGGTTGGGATAGAAAATGACTGCCGTCGTACACCTTCCTTTGGTAAATACACTCCCTACTATACTTCACACTATGTTGTCACACCAAGGGCGACAGGGCAACCTATTATGCAACAAAACAGGCTTTTGGATTAAGTATAAACGTGGTTGATTTACTCGTAGCCATTTTAGCCTTCATTTTAATTGTTTATATAATTTCTGTTCTATGATTTCAGTTACTATAACAGGCTCTATTTCCAACCCTTCATCTCTCTCAGCGCGCCTGATTTCAACCTCAGCATCAGGATTAAAGCTGAAATCTACGAAGATACTGTTATCCCAGCTGTCTCTTTCATAGCCACTTCAAAAAATTTTCTCTATCTGGTCTGCCTACTTGTTCTGTTCTTTTAATTCGAATAGGGATATACCTGTCTATGTCTCCAAAGAAATTTAAGCCCTCTACCTTTTCCTTCTTAATGCCTCCGAGTGGACAAAGCTTCCTGTCTATGCCACCATTGCTTACCTTAACTTTACTAAGCACTTCACTAATTGCATTGATAGCCGAGTTTTGAAATTCAAATAGCGTGTATATATAAATCTCTTTTTTTTACCCATGGGAGTGGTGCTTTTCTCCAGATCCTTCACAGCACCCTGGCTCTCCTGGATGACCACAACAGTTCTGCCTTCGCCAAATCTTTATAAAGTTATTGCGAAACACTAGTTTTAGCTTCCTTCCCAGAGGCATGGGCACCGACATATTGGTGAAAAACGCTCTTACTGTTGGCATATTACGACCTCCTAAAAATATTCCTTGTTCTTTGACCTTACGTAACATTGCTTATTGCTTAATTTACTTTCACCGTCTATGGTGTTTAGCATAATTGAAAGTCACCCCGATTTTATTAATCCTCCAAGCCGTTTGGTTCCTAGGTTCTGCAAATCGAGATTGTTAGCTATCTGAAGTATGGCATCGCTTTGGTTAAGAGTGTAAAAATGAAAATAACGTACACCGTGCTCCAAGAGGTCGGCACATTGCTCGGTAGCTATCTCTATACCAAGTTTCTTTGCTTCCCCAGCTATAGAGCCTAAGTTCTCAAACCTCTGGATAATATGTTTGGGAATTGTAGCACTGCACATTTCACTAAATTTTTTAATCCTGTCGATGTCAGTAATCGTCATGATGCCTGGTATGATGGAGATTTTAATGTTTGCCGCAGCTGCTCTCTCCAAGAAATCGTAGAAGTAACTGTTGTCAAAGAACATCTGAGTTATAGCAAATTCAGCCCCAGCATCAATCTTCTGTTTCGTATAGTACATATCCATTTCGAGGTTTGGCGATTCGCAATGGCCTTCCGGATACACGGCTACGCTGATAGATAAGCCCGATAAAGAGGCAGCGAGCTGCACGAGGTCTTTGGCATAACAGAAGCCATTTTGCGGTGGTGTGAACTTCTCAGTTCCTTTAGGCGGATCTCCTCTGAGGGCAAGCACATTTTCAATGCCCAGTTTCATATAGTCTTTTAAAATGCCTTTAAGCGCATCTCTATCTTGGTAGATACATGTCAGATGTGGCATGGGGACCAGAGAAGTCTCCTGTAAAATACGCAATATGACATGTCTCGTATTCGTTACCGTACCTCCGCCGGCGCCATATGTTACCGATACAAAGGTGGGATTTAGGCCCTCAAATTTAGCAACATGCTCGAATAGCCTATCTTCGGCCGCCTTATCCTTGGGCGGGAAAAATTCAAAGGAAAGGCTTCTGCCTTTTTCTGCTATGAATTTACCTATTTCCATATTGGTTACTCTCCTATAGTCGCAATTGCGTCTACTCACATAAATTCTGCCATGAGTTCCCTGCGCGATGGGGATCAATTTTTTGTTTCACCAGCGGTCCATCGCTCAATGCCGTTAGCTGGTCTTCGTAAATCGACAAATTCTCTTCGTATATAATCCCGCTAGGAATCTTATCTCCCCATTCAAGTGCCTTTTACAGTGCTGCCTTCTTGTCGTTGTCGCTGGGGTTATAACTTGCGCCTGCTAGCTCATATATTCATTCCCTGTCCCACTGGCGCGTCTTGGCCGCCGCAATAAATGCGTCTATACCACTGGCATTCACGATACCCGCGTCCTTTCCGACATTGGCTATTTTTAGAAGTGTCTGGCCACCTTCGTCGACAGCGATTGCTTTAAGATGGCCGAAAGCGTCTCGTACAAAATCGATCGCGGCGCTTTCCATCGATAGGACCTTTGCGCCTTCTCCAGAGAGGATAACGGCAACTGCATCAAATAGCACGGAAGGAGTACCAGCCAGTTGCCCATCGGCAGCCAGCATTGAGCCATCAGTAAGATTTACACCCCCCACTTTGGAAGCGACAATCTTCACGGCAGCGCCCGCATTTTTCGCAGCGTTCTTAATATTTTCGACAGCAACGCCGTCTGATCCATTTGCGACCAGAATGCCAATTGCTCGCCCGGCGAGCGTGTCTTTCATCTTCCCGATAATCTGCAATGCCGGAGAAGGAGGCAAGTCTTGCACGGGAGCCGCAGCTACCGGTGCATCCGGGATTTTGTCTAATCCAAGGCCCGCGGTGACCTGCCTGGCAAGGTCTTCGTCGATATGTCGCAGGTGGCCGACCATCGCCTTCCGCACATGCACGTGTTCGACCTTGGAAAGCTCGAACACCAAAGCCGAGGTGATATGCACCTGCTCATATGTGGTTTGACTGCGATAGAACTGTCGCGCTTGGCTGTAATGGTCAGCGAAACTCTCGGCACGGATGCGGCCTTTCTGCCCCGTTTCAGTTACCACAGCGCTTCGAAAACTACTAGACGGCATTTCGCGTGGAGAGTTTTCAGACAGGGAGTTGGGATCATAGGCGGCGCGGCCAGCCGGTTGTGACATCTGCATGTGTCCATCGCGTTGCTGGTTGGAGACAGGGCACTTAGGCGCATTGATCGGAATCTGCTGGAAATTAGGCGAACCCAAACGCGAAAGCTGTGTGTCCAGATAGGAAAATAGACGGCCTTGCAGCAACGGATCGTTAGAAAAGTCGATGCCCGGCACAACATTAGCGGGGCAAAAAGCGACCTGTTCTGTTTCGGCAAAGAAATTGTCTGGCCAGCGATTCAGTACCATACGACCAATTATTTTCAACGGCACCAGCTCCTCGGGAATCAGCTTTGTGGCATCCAGGTGATCGAAGGGAAATTTATCCGCTTCCTCCTGGGTGAAAAGCTGGACCCCGAAATCCCATTCTGGGAAATTGCCGGCTGCAATGGCCTCAAACATATCTCGGCGGTGGAAATCTGGGTCAGCACCGGTAATCTTGACCGTCTCATCCCAAAGAGTGGACTGCAAGCCAAGTCTGGGACGCCAGTGGAATTTGACGAATGTTGACTCTCCAGCATCGTTAATCAGCCGGAAACTATGCACACCAAAGCCTTCTATCATCCGAAGAGAACGCGGTATTGTGCGATCAGACATGATCCACATAACCATGTTCATGGATTCCGGCATGAGCGAAATGAAATCCCAGAATGTATCGTGTGCCGTTGCCGATTGTGGAAAGCCGCGGTCAGGTTCCATTTTTACGGCGTGGATGAGGTCGGGAAATTTTATAGCATCCTGTATGAAGAAAACAGGAATGTTGTTGCCGACCAGGTCCCAGTTGCCTTCCTTGGTATAAAACTTGACAGCAAATCCGCGTACGTCGCGAGGGGTATCTACCGACCCTGCACCTCCTGCGACAGTCGAAAAACGAGCAAAGACGGGCGTCTTCTCCCCAACTTCGGTAAGTATCCTGGCGGTAGTATATTGTTTCAAGGAAGAAGTCAATTCGAAGAAACCATGCGCACCTGTCCCCCGCGCGTGAACAATACGCTCGGGAATGCGCTCGTGATCGAAATGCATGATTTTTTCGCGGAGGACAAAATCTTCGAGAAGCGACGGCCCTCGTGGATTGGCCTTAAGCGAGTTCTGATTATCGGGCAGAGCGACGCCCTGGTTCGTGGTAAGCGGGGGGTGCTCTCCACCGGCGATGTGGTGCAATTCGCCCCCGGTAGCCGACCTATTTGTAGGTTTGCTTTTTTCTGGATTTTTCATTTTATTGTTTCTGTTCATGATAAATTTCCTCTTTAACGCATCTTTCTTGTTTAACTATGATTTATTTTTTTGCTTCTATGGCTTTATTTTCTATTGCGGACACACATAAAACTCCTCCAAACTGTTGCCAACGGCCTCAAGATAGGTTTGAGAACATTCCTTCAATTTTTAGTTTTGGGCATACTGCCTCCTTTTCTATTATTATCGTATCCTTGTTGACTAAAAGTTATAAAATCCCACAGTGAAAAGTCATAAAAGTATGAGAGTTGCTTTTATTATGGAGCCAGACCTAAGAACAAGAGTATCCGTAAATCTACGTAATTTTTATAGCAAAATTCCGTAATTTAGCGCCCGGCTATCGGAGTATTTATTCGAGAATTGCAATTGATATCTTTTTTTTATTAAAGTCATGGAGAAGCCGGGGGTTGAGGGCGATAAACGTTCTTCCCATATCCCATAATGCTTTTCTGTGTGATGTCATCACCATACACGCTGCACAAAACCAAGGAATGTTGGCTTTGTCAGCGCCTGTTTACTAATTTACATGCTAGCTTATGGCTCACTATATCTTACATGTTGATTTCTTCTTCTCTTCTGTGGAGCAGGCGCTTACCCCAGAACTGAAGGGAAAGCCAATAATCCTGGTTGGCCCTTTTTGCTCTTTTAAGCAAAGGTGTCAATTTTGTCTCTGGTCGCATGACATATCGGGCATTTGTCAGGCATGTTTTCCTCATGTGTCCATCCGCAAACAGTGCATACCCGAACGGGGCCAAGAGGCACATCTCTAGCTCCGGAATCGATGGACTCCTTGGCTTTCTGGAATAGTGCACGATGCGGCTTTTCTCCCTCAAGAGCATAGTGGAAGCTCAACTGACCACCTTTTTCTTCATGAAACTTGGCAGTCTCAAGGTAGGTGGATACATCTCGTTAATCTCATAAGTCTCTCCAATGATACCTCTCTGCAGATTTTGAGACGAGCTACCTGCGCCAAAGACAGCCGTTGAAGTGCAAAGCGCATCCCCGAACTGGTCTTCCAATTCACTGAAATGATTGCTGGCGCGAACTGTTTCAGCTGAGGCAATGGCTCTGAACAGGCGAGCAACGTTTGAGAATCCTTCTCTCTCGGCTGCATCACCCCAAATCAGATAGCGCATATGAGCCATTGATTCACCGCCATGAGCATTCCGAAGATTAGTTGCTGTTATTGAATGCATCTTAAGAACCTCCTCTACAAAATTTCCCCTTTTATTTTGGTAAGTTGAGAAGTGACTCTGGCTTGAGTCACTTAATCTTACTGAGGCAGTAATAAAAAGTCATAAAAAGTAACAGTCAAAAGTTACAAAGTTATGTAATTTTGGGAAGAATGTGGTAATTGCTTAACAACGGCAAGACTAAGTTACAAGATGAGTTTTATTCAAATTATAGAAATCGCACATTTGGCAGTATTATTGAGTCACTTTTCGTCATGTATTATCTTCAGGTAGGCTCTGGAACCGGGTTACAATAAGCCTGACGGGTTCCGGTGAGGTGCACAATTCGTTGGGGAGTTCAAGAGCTGCCCCGTCAATTTGATTGCCTGCCGG
>Ga0180433_10001775_pt1 | contig 35343 bp, 33 predicted proteins | sample SS_ome_8_FD_132980 | JGI IMG/M metagenome (GOLD analysis project Ga0180433, IMG submission 132980) | Hypersaline lake sediment archaeal communities from the Salton Sea, California, USA - SS_1_D_1 metaG | ecosystem: Environmental > Aquatic > Non-marine Saline and Alkaline > Hypersaline >...
AAGACGATTCCGGTCCGGAGCGTGGCCAAAGCGCCACGTGAGGGCCGGAATCGTCGCAGCGACGAAGCAGATCATGTGCTTGCGGCGACCGCAGTAGTTTTCATGAATAATCCGGGCTAGGGAGGGATGGGGGATGGGGGGATTCCTGGATATCCGGTCAACCCGTATGCAAGAGGAGAGGCTCATGAAGTTCGCGGGATGCATTGCGTCGGCGGCGCTGGTGGCGGTATCCGCGTGGGCTCTCGACGCGCGGGCGGGGGAGGCGGAGGAAACGGGGACGTTTCCGAGGCGGGTGGAGCTCGAGCGGTGCGACGGCCACTTCTGGCTGGACGTTCCGAAGGCCTACTTCGAGGAGGAGACGGAAGCGGGGAAGGAGGCGGGGAAGGAGACGCGCTGGCCGCTGGTGGTCGCGCTGCACGGGGCGGGGGACACGGCGAAGAACTTCATCACGGGGTTCTGGCCGATCGTGCGCGCGGGGTACCTGATCGTCGCGCCGAAGAGCCCGGGGGCGGCGTGGAGCGGCAACGAGGAGGACCTGGTGATGGCTGCGATCGCGGAGGTGAAGGAGGCGTACCGGGTGGACGCCGGGCGCATCTCGCTGGCGGGCTTCTCCTCGGGGGCGTACTTCGGGATGCCGCTGGCGTTCCGCCGGCCGGACGTGTTCAACGCGCTGGTGGCCATGGGGGGCGGCGGGTACGCGGGGGCGAGCCGCCGCGCGCGGCGTCTCCACGTCTATCTGCTCGCGGGCGAGAAGGACCCGGCGCGGGCCACGCTGGAATCGGCGCACCGTCAGCTGGAACGCAAGCGGATGGACGTGACGCTGAGGATCGTACCGGGCATCGGCCACGTCTGGCCGCCCGAGGCGGAGATCCGGAAGATCGAGCGTTGGTTCTACGGGTTCTCGCCGGCGGGGCTGAAGGCGAAGGCGCTCGCCCGGGCGGTGGAGAAGGCGGAGGCGCTTCTGTCGCGGGGGCGCAAGCGCGCGGCGATCGGGATTTTGAAGGAGACGGAAGCGGAGGAGATCGCGTGCGGGGCGGTGGAGAGGGCGAAGGAGGCGCTCGAGGCGCTGGAGAAGGAAGCGGACGCGGAGATCGCGCGCGCCCGGGACCTCGCCGGGGAGGGGAAGACCACCGAGGCGAAGATCCTGCTGCTCAAGATCTCCCGCGACTACCGCGGCCTCGAGGCGGCCGAGGAGGCGAAGCGGATCGCGAGCGTCCTGCAGTGACCCTGATGTTGCGAGACCTTTTCGAGGCAAGCGCGCCATGCTCGTCTTCTCCTGCCACGCCGACACGGGGTACGATGCCCATTACCTGGAGAAGCGCGCCGACGGGAGATTCTACGGCAACCTGGACAACTTCGTCGGGGTCCACGCCGTGATGCGGGCCTACTTCTCGGGACGCCTCGCCCGCGACTACGTGCGCATCGAGCTGACCTACGACGAGGAGAAGGACTTCGGGGGCGCCCGGGAGGTGCTGGAGACGCTGGCCCCCACGGACACGGTGGTCGTCGTGGACGTGACGGGCGCGCCCCCGCAGGGGGACGTCCACGTGGAGAAGTGCCGGAACCCGGCCGTGTGGTCGTTTCTGGAAAGGGCGCTCGACGGCCTTCGCTTCGCGATGTACGAGCACTGCGAGGACCCGGTATCGGAGAGCGACGAGACCGACGTGTACAAGGCGAAGACGGAGCGCGTCTTCTTCCTGGGCGCGCCGTGCACCGGCGGCGACTACAACCGGGGCTGGGTCTCCTGCACGCCTCGCACGATCGAGGCGCTTTCGGAGGCGGTCTGCCGCATCGTGGAGGGCTATCCCGCCTTCTGCGAAAAGCAGGGCCTGCCGCTGAAATGATGAAGTTGGGAGGTTAGGAAGGTAAGAGGTTAGGATGTGAACGCGCGAATGGTGGATTCGCAACTTCATAACTTCTCAACTTCACAACCTCAAAACGGAAAGCCCGGGCCTCGCGATGCGGCGTCCGAGAACGCACTCACTTCACGGCCGGCACGGCATTCAGTGTCTCCGCCCCTTTCCGCATCTCCTCTTCCGTGAGGTAGACGTGCGGTGCGACGCGCAGGTAGCCGCCGCGGGCCGAGCAGACCACGCCGCGTTCCCGGAGGGCTTCCAGAAGCGGGGCCGGCTTCTCGTCGCACACCAGCGCCAGGATGCCCGAGCGGTTCTTCTCCGGAAACAGCGCCGGCGGGAAGCGCTTCCGGTCGAGAACCTCGAGAAACGCGTCCTGGAGGCGGAGGATCTCGTCGCGGATCGCGCGGACGCCATGGCGAAGCGGGAGCTCGCGGATGCAGGTCTCGAGCGCCGCGGCCAGCGTGACCGGCGAGGTGGCGTACTCGAACCGCTTGGCCGTCTCGTGCGGCGCCCAGGTGTGGTCGAGGTAGGCGGAGCCCTGCACCATGAGCTCGGCCCCTGCGGCCGTCTGGCCGAGCTTCTCGCGAAAGGCCGGCGCGGTGTACATCAGACCCGTCCCCACGGGCCCGAGGAGCCACTTCCACCCCGATGCTGCGATCGCGGCGATCCCCCAGGCCTCCGGCCTCACGGGCAACGCGCCGAGGCTCTGGGCGGCGTCGACGACGAGATCCACGCCCCGGTCCCGGCACAGCGCCCCGAGCGCCTCGAGATCGGCCGCGAAGCCGCTCGTGAACTGGACGTGGCTCACCGCGACGATCCGGGTGCGGTCCGTGAGGGCCTTCTCGACATCGGCGGCGGTGAAGGCGCCGGGCCGGGTCCCGGCGACGCCGGTGAGGTCGCGGCTCTCGAGCAGATCCAGCGCGACGTCCCGCCGTTCCTGGAGCCGCCAGGGGTAGTGGTTGGCGGGGTACTCGTGGACGTAGCTCAGGATGCGGTCGCCGGGCTCGAAGGGGTAGCCGCCGGCGATCATGCTCATGGCCTCGGAGGTGTTCTTGACGAAGGCGAGGTTGCCGGGCGCGGTCTCGAGGAGCGCGGACGCGGCCCCGCGCAGGCCGTCGAGGACGTCGGGGTAGGTTTCCATGACGACGGCGCCGGTCTTCATGTGCGCCTCGGCGAGGCTTTGCTCGCGCGCGAAGGCCGCGGGCAGCAGGGGGGAGACGGCGCAGTGGGCGAGGAAGAGGAAGCGCTCCTTGACGGGAAAGGAAGCGGGGCTCTTGTCGAAACCGGTCATGGGAACCTCCTTGCGTGAATGTTTGATTTGGGATTCCGGATTGCGGAAACCTGTTGAAGGGCGAGCCTCTCCTCCTTCGCTTTTCGGGTTATGCGATAGCGACGGAGGACCCTACGTAGCCTCGAAGATCCTGCGTAGCCCCGGTAGGAGCAAACAGGCGAAGCCGGACCGCATGAGCCGACCGGCGAAGTACGGGCCGGCGAACCCGAAACGAACCTGGGCTCGGGGGGACCCTCGCCCTCCAACAAGCAAGAGAAGCGCCGCCCGCCTTGGAGGGCGAGCCTCCCGGCGAGCCAACCACGAAACGGGGTCTCTCGACAATCTATCAGAGGGAAAGAACCTTCCGCAGGCCCGCGTCCACGTCCGAGAGGATGTTCGCGGGCAGGCGGGTCACGCGTTCGGTCAGAAAGGCGCGGTCCAGGGTCAGGACCTGGGAGACGTTGACGACCGAGGGGCGCGAGAGCTGGCTCTGCCGGCGGGTCAGGCGGACGTTGCCCGGCGCCTTGGCCAGCGAGACGTTCGACGTGACGGCCGCGACGACCACCGTCCCGATCCGGCTCCGGTTGAACGCGTCCGACTGGACCACCAGAACGGGCCGGCGATAGCTGGGTCCCGATCCGCGCGGATCGCCGAGACTCGCCCACCAGATCTCGCCGCGCTTGATCACCAGTCCTCCCGGGGCAGGCTCGCGCGCTGGAGTTCATCGAGAAGGGGATCGACGCGCGCCTTCTTGCCGGCTTCGCCGTAGACCTCGTCCAGCGCCTGCGTGACGAGGGCGTCTTCGTGCCGCGCGAGGAAGGACGCCAGGGCCCGGCGGTAGAACTCGCTTCGATTGAGGCCGAGGCGCCGGGCGGCCTTCTCGGCGGCCCGGAACAGATCATCCGGGATCGAGATGGCTGTCTTCATGGAAGAAGTATAACAAATGTTATACCACTGACCCATGACCTACCCCATCCCCTCGGCGCCTCGGTGGCTCCGTGGCTTCGTTTTTTTCGTGGCCCTTTGCGTCCTTCGCATCCTTTGCGGTTCCCCTCATGAACCTTCGTGACGACTTCCCTGGTTGACGTCGCGTTGCGGGTCCTTCCGCCCCTCCAGCACGACGAAGGCGCCCTCCCCGAAGCCGTCGCGAACGGTCGCCGACGGCTCGCCCGGCATCAGGGTCTGCGCGCTTCCCGCGAGGACGAAGCCCGCCTCCTCGAGACGGGACCGCACCTCCGTTGCGGAGTAGAAGGTCGCCTCGCGGTAGAAGCGGCTCTCCGCCCGCCGGCGCTCGTAGCGTCTTCCGAGCCCGCTCTCCCGGTCCACGAAGCCGAGAAGGACGCGCCCGCCCGGCTTCAGGACCCGGCGCGCTTCCCGCAACGAGCGGGGGAGATCGTCCACGAAGCAGATCGTGGTGACCATAAGCACCAGCCCGAAGCGCTCGTCGAGGAAGGGGAGGCGCTCGGCCACGCCGGCGCAGACGCGGATGCCGCGCTCCACGGCCCGTCTCGCCATCGCCCGCGACGGCTCCACGCCCCGCCGGATCCCGAGGGGCGCGGCGAACCGGCCGCTTCCCACGCCCACTTCCAGGGCACCGGTTCCGTCGCCGGGCATCAGCCTACGCACGGCCTCCAGCTCGGATGCGTAGCGTTCGGCGTTCCGCTCGAACCACTGCTCGTACGCCTCGGCGTGCCGCTCGAAGGGTTTCGTCTTCGCCATCGGTCAACCTCTTGCCGCTGGATTTTCTTCGAACCTGAAAACGCTGAAATTCACCTGAACGACGCTGAGAAGGATCTCCGATGCCTCCCTTTCAGACAGACGACGGAAACGACGTTGAGCGCGAGAACGACCCAGGCCAGGACGAGCGAGGCGCGGAAGACCCCGGTCTTTCTCGCGCGGTAGTCTCCCGTGTCCAGGCTTTCGCCGGCAAGCGTGCAGTACGCCACGTCCTCCTCTCCGTCCGACTGGTTTTCCAAGGCAGCTCGTTTCTCGTCGATCACGTTTTCGAGGGCGAATCCCTTGACGGCGAAGTCCCCCGCTTTTCCGTCATACGCTGCGATGGGGTCCATGGGCTATCCAGTCCGAACAAAACCGTTTTGGGATTTTAGATTGGAGATTGGAGATTTTAGCAGCTGCCGCGCCCGGGAGCGCGGGCGCCTGCCCGCCATAGGCCTTGCGCGCACAAAGCAGGCGACGGCGGGTCTCGCCCGCGCGCCTCGGTTCTCATCGCAACCGGCTTGGAGGGCGAGCCTCCCGGCGAGCCATGAAACTCGTGGCTCGGGAGGACCCTCGCCCTCCAAAACAGCTCCATGGAACCGACAAGTCTCGGTGTGGCGCTGCTAGGACGATGCCTTCTGCCGCGGGCCGGTCCAGGAATCGTCCTCGACGAGCCGCTTCACCAGGACCAGCTCCGCCGCTTCCTGTCCCGGAAAGAGGATGGCGCCCGCGTCCCGGAAGCCGATCTTCCGGTAGAAGAACTGGGCGTCCTCGGCCGCCTCGGTGCTCGTGAGCAGGATCCGGTGGCCTTCCCTCTTCATCTGTTCCTCCCAAAAGTCCATCAGCCGGGTCCCGACGCCTTTCTTGCGGTGCTTCTCGAGAACGAGGAGGAGCGTCAGGAACGGGTCGAGATCGCAGAGGTAGTCGAAGCGGGCCAGGCCGATCCGCCGTCCGCCCTCTTCGGCGACGTAGACCTCTTCGCGCGCGACCTTCTCTTCAAGGACCTCGCGCGTCAGGAGGGGATCGTTCCGGTCCAGGAAATCGAGATCGTCCGCGGTAGCCACACGGATGGACATGCTCACCGTCCTCGCTCACGCGTCGTCGCGCTTCTCACCTGAAGGGTCCAGATCGGATTGGAGGGCGAGCCTCTCCTCCTTCGCTTGCCGGCATCTGCGAGAGCTACGGAGGACCCTACGTAGCCCTCGCAAGATCCGATCGGCGAAGTACGGGCTGGCGAGCCTCCTAGCCTGGGCTCTTGCGTCCGCCCTCGATTGAAGGTGTAGAGTTTCAATCCTCTTCCCATATTCCTGGCTCGCCAGGAGGCTCGCCCTCCAATGCGAAACGAAGCGTGCAGGTCGATTGTTCGAGGGTTCCCGGGACATCGAGCTCACCGGCTCGCGAGGCGGAAGCGCGCCGGTTCTTGGTGCCGCAGATCCCGTAGTCGAGGATGTTGTCCGACGTGGTGTCGACGATCTCGACGTCCGCCATGGCGAAGGCCCGTTCAACATGTCACGTGATGTCCCACCAGGCACGGACCGCGTGGTTTCGCCTCCGGTGGGACTCGTCGCCCCCGAAGACGAGCACACCGCCCCCGTCCCCGGAAAGGTCCGTATAGAAATCCAGGTTCTTGAAGAAATCAGAGGCCACCGTGCGGCCGGCCTTGGCCTCCACGGGAACCCGCGTCCTGCCCAGGTCGATCAGGACGTCCACCTCGCGACCGCGGGAATCCCGCCAGTAGAACAGCGGCGGCGTTTCTCCCCGGTGGAGGAACATCTTCCTCAGCTCCGCCACGACGAAATTCTCGAAAATCGACCCGCGGAGAGGATGGTCCCTCAGGTCCGCCGGAGACCGGATCCCCAGCAGGTGACAGAGCAGTCCCGTGTCCACGAAATGCAGTTTGGGGCTCTTGACGAGCCGCTTGTTGAAATTCCGGTGATGGGGCAAAAGGAGGTCCACGATGTAGCTCGCACGCAGGATCGAGAGCCACCGTTTCGCCGTCACGTGGCTGACGCCGGCGTCGCTTCCGAGAGCCGACAGGTTGACCAGGCGCCCCGCCCGCCCGGCGCACAGCCCCAGGAACCGCGAGAAAGCCTCGAGGTCCCCGACGCCGGAGACCGTCCGCACGTCGCGCTCGATATAGGTTCTACGGTATCCGTCCAGCCAGGTGCGGGGAGAAAGCCCCCGGTCGTGGATTCTCGGAAAGAATCCCGTGAACATCGCCTCGTCCAGCGTGAACCCGGATCCCCTCGTTCGCCGGCCGCGTCCCCGGAGAAACGCTTCCGGAAGCCGCGGTTTCCGTCGCTCGAGCTCGGCCAGGGAGAAGGGGAGGAGTTCGAGCACCGCGGACCGGCCCGCCAGCGACTGGCTGATCTTCTCCGAGAGGAGGAACTGCTGGGAGCCGGTGAGCAGGAAAGGGCCCCCCCGTTCCTCGTCCACGAATCCCTGGAGATAGGAAAACAGGCCGGGAGCGCGCTGGACCTCGTCCAGGATCACGCCCCCCTTCCCCTCGAACCGCGCCAGGAACGACAGGGGATCCTGGACCGCCTCCTCACGCGTGTGCAGGTTTTCGAGGGAACGGTACTCGAACCGGGGAAAGGTGTTGCGGGCCAGCGTGGTCTTCCCCGACTGCCGGGGACCGGTGAGAAAGACGACCGGATAGGGCCCGACGAGTTCCTTGAGGCGTCTGGCCAGTGTTCTCGGGATCATGCCCGAATCTTAGCGCTTCCGAAGGAGCGTGTCAATTGAAACCTTAGGTTTCAATTTGTACCCCTCTGCAGGTGCGTCGCCTGCGGTGCACATGCCGCCCCCCTCAGCCCGTGACCATGCACTGTCGTTCGTACGCTGCCCATCGACATGTCAACATCCCCCAAATTCACGAAGTGAATTTGGGGGATGTTGAAACCCCTGGTAGAATGGGCGCGCCTCGAACCGGGAGAGGGACATGGCCGGCAAGACGAAAGCGGAGACCGTAGCCCATCTGCACGCCTTCCTGGAGGAGGAGATCGTCAAGATCGTCCTCTCCGCGCTGATCATCGTCTCCGTCCTGCCCGAGAGCGTGCTGCCCGCCGGCATCGCCGGGCCGATGTTCCTGGTCTTCTTCTTCCTCTTCGGCTTCGAGTTCTCGGTCCGGGTGGCGAAGTTCGTCCCGGACTTCCGCGCCAACCGGGCGGGGTACTTCGAGGGGGTCCTGCTCCTGTTCGACCTGGTGGCCACGCTGAGCTTCCTGCCCGTGGAATGGATCTATCCGCCGGCCAAGGGGCTGAAGATCCTCCGGCTCTTCCGGCTGACGCGGATGTTCCTGCTGTTGCGCTACTGGGGCCCGGTGGCCAAGGAGATCTGGATCATCCTCATGAAGCGGCGCTACCAGCTGCTCTTCGCAGCATCGGTGGTGCTGATCCTCTCCTTCGTGGCGGGGGTGCTGCTGGCCAACTTCTCGACCGGGTTCGACTACAACGACGACGGCTCGATCACCGGAGAGGACCGGGGGTTCTTCACCATCCTCTGGTGGTCCTTCCGGCAGGTCCAGGACCCGGGGAACCTGGTGAGGGAACCGCGGGGGGGCATCATCTTCGCCCTGTCGTCGCTGTTGACGGTGGGGGGGCTGTTCATCGTCTCGTTCCTCATCGGCATCGGGACGACGGTGGTGGAGGAGCTGGTGAAGTCCTCCCGGAGCCGGCCCATCGGCATGAAGGAGCACTCGGCGATCCTCAACATCTCGCGCTCCTCGCACCTGCTGCTCACCGAGCTGCAGAACTACTACCTCAAGCACGTGCGCAAGTCCAGAATCGCAGTGCTCGGGCCCACGGAAGCGCGCCCCGACTATCTCTTCCTGCCGGAGCTGAGGCGGGTGCGCTACCGCTGGGGCCACCCCTCCGAGGTGCAGGACCTGAAGAAGGTGGACTGCGAGCGCGCGAGCCGGATCATCCTTCTGGGGGACGTGGAGGAGCCCGGCTCGGACGCCCAGGTGATCTCGCAGGTCCTCTCGGCGCGGCAGCTGAATCCGAAGGGCCGGATCCTGGCGGAGATCCACCAGGAGACGAACCTGAACGCGGCCGCGGAGGCGGGCGGGAGAGGGACCGTGCCCATTCCCGTGGGCAAGTTCTCGGGGCTCTTCCTCACCAACATCGTCCTGTTTCCGGGGATCGAGGACGTCTACCGCGAGCTGCTCACCTCGACGGGCCAGGAGATCTACACGGTGATCTTCGGCGAGCGGGAGTTTCCCGTCCTGCCCGCGGGCTACGAGACGCCGCCCTTCGAGACCCTGTTCACGGCCGCGTACGAGCGGTACGGGATCATCCTCTTGGGCGTGTTCGGCCCCCCGCCGGAGGACGGTGCCCCCTGGAAGGCGGGGCACCACCCCGTTCTCAACCCCGGCGCCTCGGTCCGCTTCGGCGCCGACCTGCGGGGCGTCATCGGCGTCTCCCACGTCTTCGAGGACCTGGGCGACTTCGCGCGGGATTTGACGGAGGGGCGCGTGACCGAGGCGCAGGGGCGCCCGACCGACGACGCGTTCCCCACGTTCATGCTGTGCCCGGAGTCCTTCGGGCTGGAAAAGGTGCTGATCTGCAACTGGCGGGACAGCCTGGTGGATTTTCTGGAGCAGCTGGCGCTGTTTTTGAAGAACATCGAGATCTTCGTCATGGTGAAGGACGAGGCGGAAGCGAAGGGCGTGGAGGAGGCCTGCCTCGCCCACTCGCTCCGCGCGGCGGCCGGCCGGGAGGAGCGCGGCGGCGGGTTCAAACGCCTGAAGACGGGGCTGGTCTACAAGTTCAAGAAGCGGGGCCAGCCCAACGTGCCCGTCCGCACGGTCGTGGGGGACCCCTCCGACGAGCGGGAGCTGATCGACAAAAGGATCGGGGGTTTCCGGCTGAAGGACATCGACACCGTGGTCTACACGCCCGAGCGGGACGGGTCGGAGGACCCGGACGCCAAGACCGCGGTGGGCATGCTGAAGCTGTGGAACCTCCAGCGCACGCGCCCGGGGGAGCTCAAGAAGTCGTTCCGGGTCATCGGCGAGATCAGCGATCCCGACAAGGGGGACCTGCTCGACCGCCGCGCCGAGACCGCCAACCTGAACGCCCACCGTTGCCCCCAGTTCACCATCCTCTCCCGGGAGCGGATCCGGAACCACTTCCTCGCCCAGGCCATCTTCGTTCCCGGCATCGCCTCGATCTACCACCAGCTCCTCAGCGAGACCGGCCAGGAGATCTGCCGGCTGCTGCCCGACTGGAAAGGCGCCGATCCCGACCGGATCGTCGAGTTCCCCGACCTCCTCTACACGCTCTACCGGCGGGACGGGGTCACCCTGTTCGGCGTGGAGATCTTCGACGAGGAGACGGAGACGCGGCGGCTCGTGCTGAACCCCCGCCGCCACGAGCGGGGCTTCCGCTTCCGCCTCGGGGACCTCATCGCCATCCTGTGCGTGGGCGACACCGAGAACTTCGAGCGCAAGGGGAAGCGCTGCCTCTACTGCATCCGCGCCCGGAAGAGCCGCCGCAAGCCCGCGGAAAAACCCCTGACGGAAGGCGAATGAGAAGGGAGCGGAGACGCGCAGGGATTGGGGATTGTAGATTTTCGATTGGAGATTTTCGATTGTGGATGGGAGTCAGCCATGAGCCTTCGGCCCGCCCGGAAACCATGAAAACTTGGAGGGCGAGCCTCCCGGCGAGCCGGCCGTGTTTGGGCTCGGGAGGCCCGCCGTCGCCTGCATTGACGGCCCAAGGGCTATGGCGGGTCCTTCGTGAACTTCGTGCCTCCGCGCCCCTGCGGCTACAATCGAAAATCAAAAATCTACAGTCCCTCCGTCGACCCGCGACTAGCTGAGCCCCGGATTCCGCTCCATCGGGACGTAGGAGCCCGTCACCCGGCGCGGGGCCCCGTCCGTCCCGTCCATGACGTAGTAGTCCGGCTCCTTGATGTTCGAGGCCATCCAGAACCGGCCGTCCGCCGACATCGCCAGGATCTGGAACCCGCCCGAGCCGCCCTCGAGGCCCTCCATGGCCCGGATCGCGGCCTCCGTCGCCTCCTGCGCGCCTGCGCCCCCCGCCATGCGTTCCACCGCTTCCCGCGCCGAGCCCAGGCGAAGCACCAGCTCCCCGTTGCCCGCGCACGCCGCGGCTCCGTACCGCGCGTCCGCGTAGTTGCCCGCCCCGATCACCGGCGAGTCCCCCACGCGCCCGGGCATCTTCAGCGCGAGCCCGCTGGTGGATACTGCCGAGGCGAGGTTCCCCGCGCGGTCCAAAGCGATCGCGTTGCACGTGCCCTGCAGCTCCGCGCAGAAGACCTCCTTCCAGCCCGCCCGGTCCTTCGCGACCTCGAGCAGCTTCGCCCCGTACGACTTCGCCCGCTCCGGCGACTCCTCCTCCACCCGCGGCCAGAGATCGATCGCCTCGCCCCGCATCAGCTTCCGGTACGCCTCGCGCGTGTCCGGCGTCAGCAGGTCCTCGGAGGGAAACCCCTCGCCGTCGGCGAACCGGTCCGCGCCCTCGCCAACGAGCATCACGTGCGGCGTCTTCTCCATCACGCGACGGGCGATCGACACCGGGTTCCGGTGCCGCTTCACCCCGGCCACGGCGCCGGCCGCGCGGTTGTTCCCGTCCATGATGGAGGCGTCCAGCTCCACCTCGCCGGCGAAGTTGGGAAAGCCCCCGTACCCCACACTCCAGTCGGTGGGGTTGGCCTCGATCCGGCGCACCGCCTCCTCCACCGCGTCCAGGGCCGATCCCCCCTTGCGGAGGATCGCCATCCCCGCGACGGTCCCCTCCCGCCCGTTCCGCGTCACCGCGATCCCCGGCCGGCGCTCCCCGCTCATGGGCCTCTCCAAAAAAGACGGAAACAGCATAGCCGCAAGCCGGGCGGCTCACAATCGGAAGCAGGATGGAACTGCCGGGAACGCCGAGGAAGGCAAAGGGGAAGGAGGTGTCGATGGACGATTGTGGAATAGAGATTTCAGATGGCAGCCGTCCAATTCCAGTCGAAATCATTATGTGGGAGGCGCGAGCCCTGAAGAAAGCGCTTCGCGCTTTCTTCAGGGTCGCGGCGACTTGCCTGGATGTAGGGGCGGACCCATGTGCCCGCCCCGAACCGCGTCGTCATTTTCTTGTTTGGGACTGCCCTTCATGCGGCAGAGAAAGGGGCGACCACACGGGGTCGCCCCTACCCTTGCATGGCAAGATGCCGGCTGGAAGCCGGCGGTCCGTTCAGCGCTGCTCCGAAGTGCTGCGGGCGAGACGCCCGCGCCCCGCTCTGCCGCTGAAATCTGGGGGCTGAAATCTGAAATCCCTGCCCGGCCTTGCCGGCCTTGGCGTTCTACGCGGACGAACGCTCTTCTCTCGCGGCCTGGAGCTCGTCTTCCAGCCCCGCCTCGCGGATCCACTTCAAGAGGGTGTGCGGCGAGGCGCGATCCCAGTGCTCGGCGATCCGGGCCAGGTTCCCGCGGTGGTGGTTGATCAGCGCGCGCATGAACTCCCTCTTCCAGTGGTCCACGTGGCCCGGCCAGTCGAAGGAGGCTTCCCCCGCCGTCCGGGGCGCCTCCGCCAGCATGCGCGCCAGGGCGTCGGCGTCGAGGGCCGGGGCGGGGGCTTTCCCGTCGCGGGGAGGAGGAGGCCCCGCTTCGAGGATCTCCGGGGGCAGGTCGGCCGGGAGGATGTCCGGGCTCTCGGAAAGGGCGACGGCGCGGCGCAGGGCGTTCTCCATCTGCCGGATGTTTCCCGGCCAGGGGCAGGAAGCCAGGACGTCCATCGTTTCCTCGGGGAGGCGCAGGTCCGGGCGGTTCGCGTCCGCGCCGATCCGGTCGAGGAGGCGCTCGGCCAGGGCCGGGATGTCCTCGGGACGCCGACGGAGGGGAGGCAGATCGATGCGAATGACGTTGAGCCGGTAGAAAAGATCCTCGCGGAAGCGTCCCGCGCGGACCTCTTCCTGGAGGTCCCGGTTGGTGGCGGCGAGGATCCTCACGTCGACCTCCACGTCCCGAACGCCCCCCAGCATCTTGAATCGCTTCGTCTCCAGCACGCGCAAGAGCTTCGCCTGGAGCTCGAGGGAGGCGTCGCCGATCTCGTCCAGGAAGAGGGTCCCGCCGTCGGCCAGCGCGAACAGCCCGTGCTTCTCCTCGTCCGCGCCGGTGAAGGCGCCCCGCACGTGGCCGAAGAGGTTGGACTGGATCAGGTTGTCGGCCCCGACGTCCGAGGTGAGACCCACCTCCACGATGGGCCCATCCCGTCGCCCGCTCATGGCGTGGATGATCCGGGCGAAGTAGCTCTTCCCCGTGCCGGACTCCCCGCAGAGCACGACCGTCTCGCCCGAGGCGCTGGCCTTCCGGATGCGCTCCCACACGCTCCGCATGGCGCGGCCCGAACACAGCGCGCCCTCGGCCGTGAAGAGATCGGACTCGGCGCGGCTTCGCTCGTGCAGCCGGCGGACATAGTCCAGCAGGATCTCGATGAACCCCTCGTAGTGGAAACGGTTCGTCTCCGACAACTCGAGCGTGAACCGCCCCTCGAGTTCCTTCCGATCGGCGCGGAGCTGGTCGGGTTGATGGCCGTGGACGGCCTTCTCCAGGAGCGCGGCCAGCGCCCCGTGGACCGTCTGGAAGCTGCGCCGGAACGCCTCCTCGGGGCGGTGGCCGGCCTGCTGGAGACCGCCGGTCAATTTCGCCGGGTGGCGGAAGGCGATCGTCATTTCGATGCGCTTCCCGCCGTCCTTCGTCTCCCGGGAAAGCCGGTAGACCTCCCCGGTCGAGCCCCCCAGGAAGCGCTCCACGAGCCAGCCGATCTGCTCGGCGAGCGTCCCCGACGTGAAGGCCGTCGCCTGCAGAAGGTCGGGCAGGTGGCGCCGCAACAGCTCGATCGTGAGCTCCCGCCCGACCTCCAGGCCCACCTCGGCGCCGCATTTCTCCTCGGCGAAGACGTAGAGGTCCTGCAGAAGCGTGTAGAAGATGTACTTGCCGCCGGCCCGGACCCGCCTCAGGTACTCGGCCTCCCCCTCGCCCCGCCAGCGGATGAAGGCCTCCCACGCCGCGGCGTCGTCCGCGAAGCCCTCGATCCGCTTTCGGACCACCGACAGCACGGCCTCGGCGACGATGAAACTCACCCGGTCGTCGATGGACGCTTCCGCCTCGGACATGGCTTCTCCTCGGCTTTCTCTCCGGGACCCCGGCGATTCGCTACGAGGGGGGAAGCGGAAGGCTGGATTCTGCCCAGGACAGGACCTGATCAACACAGGCTGCTGCCCTCGTCCGGTCCAGGGGCAGGTCCTCTTCCGGCAGGAGATCATCGTAGCGCAGGACGGTTCCGAAGGGCGTCAATACAGCAAGTTCTTCCTCGTTCGGCGGCGCAGACAGGTTGTTCTTTCGCAGGAGTTCGACCAGCATCGTCAAGTTGTGCGTTCGCGGGAATTCAACGGAAGCCGAGGCAAGGACCGCCTTGATGGCCTTCTCGACCGCCTGCTGTGCATGGAAACCGACGATCCAGGCCGGTGTCAGGGGATCGTCAAGGAGACGATGGCAAGCATGCCGGTCACCCTTCGCCTTCTTCATCAAGGCGCGTGCAGCCTCATGGGAGCGGTTCATAGACCTTTCCCTGCTTGAAAGCCCGATGATGCAGGGTATTCGGCGTATCGCGGAAGCGGTGGAATTCGTCCCTTCCCACAACGGCAACGTCCGCTGGAATGAGAAGTTTTCCCAGTAATCGGGACAGACGAACCATCTCTTCCATCCTGTCTTGAACCTCCGGTTCGATGACAAGAAAATCCAGGTCGCTGTCCGGTCGTGCGCGGCCCGCGGCATAGGAACCAAAGAGAATCACTTTGGATCCCTCCGGAGCGGCTTCCAGCAATGCGTCTACCGCCTCTCGAATTTTCGCCTCGTCGAGCATCCTGAAATCATCTTTCCGCAAGACAGAGTGAAGGAGGCAGAACACCTTCGATTTTCGTCACCACAGTGTACTTAACAATGTAAATTTTTTGCAACAGTAGGGACCCGCTACCACCGCACGGCCAGGGCCAGGCCGAGGCCGCGCAGCTGGAACTTGTGGATGCCGGGGCCGCGGTAGCCCGAATCCTCGTCGTAGTAGTCGCCGGTCCGGGCCTCGAAGTGCTCCAGGGCCCGCGCGTAGACCGCCCGGTAGAAGAGTTCCACCCTCACGGTGTGGTGCAGCCCCGCGAAGACCCGAAGCTCCCCGCGCGCGAGAAACGGACCGGCCAGCTCCACCCGGAACCCGGCCCCGAAGCAGGAGAGCCCCCCCTCCCCTTCCAGGCGGACCCCGACGAAGTAGGGCGCGAAGAAGAGGCGGTAGCGCAAGAGAAGGTACTGGTCCGGCTGGGTGACCGGGAGGGGGCGCTTTCCTTGCGGCGCCCAGTGCTTCTCGAACGCCCCCTGGAACCCCACCGAGACCTTGGGTACCCGCGCCCCGATCCTGACGGTCCCGAGCGAGGAACCCCGTAGCTCCGTCTCCATCCCCATCGCGCCGTATCCGAGGAATCCCCCCACCCGCAGCATCGTGCCCTCCCGCCTCCCGTATTCCCACGCCGCACCCGCTTCCGCCCACAGGTAGGAAAATCCCCAGCGCGTCGATACGGGATCGCCCGCCGGAATCGAGAGGCTGTCCCGCTCCGTCACCGGAACCACCGGAAGATCCCGCGCCGCCACCGTCTCCCCCTTCCCGCCGATCCGCCACCCGTCGACCCGGGCGTGGAGGCGGATCGACCGGACGTACAGGTTCAAGGAGCACTCTCCCCCGAACGTCGGGCCGTCCGTGCCCGCTTCCAGATCGCGCCGGAGATTCACGTGGTGGCCGTTGCGCGTGTAGACCGCGCCCCGCGCGAGCGAGGCGCCCCATCCCCAGAACCGCGCGTCGATCCCGATTCCCGCCTGCACGGGCGGACAGCCGGGCCCGCGACGGGGACCCGGCACCCGCGGATCGAAACGGCCTTGCTGGACCGATTCCTCCCCTCTCTCGCGAGTGGAAAATCGGTAGGGTATGGATTCCCCGGATGCGATCGAAGCGCAGAGGACGATCCAGCCGGCCGCGGCCAAGCAAAGGCCCTGTATTTTCTTTCGCGCTGCAACCATGGGACTCTCCTTTCTGTTTGACCTTTGACATGACCTATCGCAAAGACCGTTCCACAGGCCGATCGAAGGTTGGGGAAACTGGTGAGGGCTTTTGATAACCCTCTGTCTCCAAAAAGATTGCGTCCGCACAGACGTTCCGTACCTTGGTCACCCCCAGGAAAAAGGATACCGCAGAAATTGCCCGGGAACTGCGGTGCGCTCAAAAATTGCCCATGCCCGGGGCGCGGGCCGCCTGCCCGCCATAGCCTCCGAAAATGCAAACCAGGCGCGGCGGGTCTCGCCCGCAGCACCTCAGGAGCGACGCATGCAACGCCAAGGCACGAAGACCCGAAGGATCCTTCGGGCCGAGGTTATCGGGAACTTCCCTCTGGAAAAACTTGGGGCCTTCGTGTCTTTGGGTTTTGGTGTTTGAAGCAAGGTCTTCCAGCCGCCAGTGGTTCTGAATCAGGGAGATCAGCTTGCCGGCGAAGGGATGCTGAAATCTGAAATCTGTTCCGAAAATTTGGCAATAACCATGATCGATGACCGCCTTGGAGGGCGAGGGTCCTCCCGAGCCCAAACACAGCCGGCTCGCCAGCCCGTACTTCGCCGATCGGATCTTGCGAGGGCTACGTAGGGTCCTCCGTAGCTCTCGCAGATGCCGGCAAGCGAAGGAGGAGAGGCTCGCCCTCCAAATCTTCATGGTTTCTGGGAGAACCGAAGGCTCATGGTTGACTACAATCTATCTATGATGCGCTTTCACAGGATCGAGCACACCGCCGACGAAGGGATCGAATGGTCGGCGGAGAGCCTGGAAGGGCTCTTCGAAACCGGCGCCGGGGCCTTCGCGGAACTCGTCGCCGGAGAGGCCGGAGAGCCGGAAGAAGACCTCGAGCGGACCGTCGAGGTGGCGGGGACCGACCTGCCCGATCTGATGGTCCGCTTCCTCCACGAGCTGCTCTTCCTCTTCGAGACGCGATCGGAGATCTACCCGGCGGTCGAGGTCCGGCAGGTCGAGGCGCGTTCGGGGGGAAACGAGGCACGCCTCACCGCCACCCTGAAGGGGCGCCGCTTCGATGCGGTCAAAGAGGAAGGAGGCCTGGTCATCAAGGCCGTCACCTACCACGGGCTTCTCGTCGAGCGGGAAACGGACCGGACCTGGCGGGCGCGGGTGCTGTTCGACGTGTGAGAGGGAGAGCCCGGGCGGGAATGCATCAGGGGCCGATCGCATTCGAGGTCGTGTACGGTCAGGACGCTTTCGGTTTCAGGTGGAGCCGGTATTCCCCGCCTTCCTTCTCCACCACGACGGTGTATCCGCGGTTCCCGGCGAGCCTGGAAACGTTCTCCATGGAGACCTCGCTGTCGATTTGGACGCGGACCTCGGCCTTGGGATCCCGCTCGAAGGCCTTCTTGGTCTTCACCACGGGGAGGGGGCATGAAAGCCCTCTTGCGTCGACTTCAATCATCTCCTTCTCCTTCTTCTTTCGGAACCGTGCCGGTCTCCGACCATCGACGGAGGTGTTCCCGGAGAACGGGCCTGATCTGCCCGATGATCTCCTCGATCCGGGTATCCGGCCTTGCGTGCGCGTACTCTCCCGCCGTCCTGTTGGCCCGGGAAGCGAAGACGGCCGCCTGGTGGGGTTCCATCCCCGCCGACAGGAAGGCGGCGATCATGCCCGTGATCGTGTCGCCGGTCCCGCCGATCGCCTCCATCGCCGGCAGGTCCGGCGCCTCCACGACATGGAGGATGTCACCGTTCTCCACGACGAGATCCCTGGAGCCCTTGACGACGAGGACGCGGGCCGCGTTGCCGTGCCCGTAGGCGCTTTCCACCATGGAGGCGACGTCCTCGTTTCCGGACGTGAGGAGGTGGCTGGCGATGTAGGCCGGGTGGGTCGCACGAAGGTCGGCGAGGAAGGCCATCTCCGCGGCATCCGGGGTGAAGACGTCGAAGGCGGTTGCGATGCCCGCGGCCTTGGCGGCGTACATGGAGCCCGCGTCCGCGACCAGGAGGGGCTTTGACCGCTTGCGACCCAGGGATTCGACCACTTTTTTCATGAGGCCCATGACCGGCTGGAGGTAGTGGAGAGCGAGAATGGACGCCTCGATCTCGTCGCTTTTCTCGACGAGATGCCGGTAGATCGCCCTGCTGCCCTTGCCGTCGCCGATGTCGCCCGCGAGCAAGGCCTGCGGGGCTTCGATGCCCAGGTGTCCGGCGGTCTCCACGGCGGCGCTCAGCATCGCCCCCGTGCCCTGACCGCAGGGAAGCTTCCGGTCCCCGACGGCCAGCCGGCCCTCCTCAAGGCTGGCTCTGCCCGAGGTCAGGGGAAGATCCCGGATCGGCGCCGTTCCGGCAACGAGAAGCATCTTCGCGATCCTCAACGATCCTTGCGCTTTCCTCCCAGGCCCGGTCGAGCAGGAGGGCGCACAAGGTGGAGCCGAGTTCCCGAGGCCTTGCGCATTCCGTCACGACGCGACCGACGAGTTCGAGGAAGAGATAGGGGATATCCGGGCAGCCGCCTCCGGAAACGTTCGCGATGACTCCGGTTCGCCGTTCACAGGTCATCTTCATGTTTCCCGCCTTCACCATGACGAAATCGCCGAGTTCGACGACCTGGACGAGTTCAAGGAGTCTTGCGCTTTCGGAGCTGAGGACTTCGAGGCCCTCATGACGGACCGCGCTGTCGAGGAGAACCCTCTCCACCGCCAGCGTCTCGAGAAGGTTCACCTCGACCGCGAGATCGCATCCCCTCCTTCTCGAAAGCGGGGGGGCGACCAGCTTGGCGTCGAGCCCCGCCGCCCGGAGGACCTTCTCGGCTTTCAACGCGCCGGCCGTGGTCTTGAACAGGACGAGGCCGTCTCCGTCGAAGGGATCCTTCCGTTTCCCGAACAGACCGCGCATCTACTCCTTCTCCCGGTTCGAAAGGCCCACGAGGACGACGATGACCAGGCCCGCCACGACGGCGGCCTGCGCCGGGATGGTTTGCGCCGCGGCAAGCCCGAAGTTGTGCACCAGGGCCGCCCCGGTCAGCATGCCGAGGACGGTGAGGGACGAGTCGGTGTTGCCGCTTCCGGCCAGCACGAGCTGCCGGAGAGGACATCCGCCGAGAAGGGTCGAGGCGAGGCCCACCAGCGACATGCCCAGGAAATTCCAGGCGTGCCTCGAGTGCGCGACGGGCTGGTCCGCGAACCCGATGTGGAACCCGCCGAGGACGAGGTTGCCGATCGACGCGACGACAAACACCGCCAGGAAGCCCATCACGAGATGTCCGCTTCGTATCAGGATCACGTCCCGAATGCCCCCGGCGAGGCAAAGACGCGACCGCTGGGCGAAGAACCCGACGAGCAGGCCGGCGGCGAGCGAAACGAGGATCCCGGCGACTTCCGGGATGGCCCCCCTTCCCCCCGCGCCGATATGGCCGCTCGTTCCGAGGAAACGGCCGGGTCCCTCCCGGAAGAGGGGGAAGAGGAATGCGCAGGCGAGGAGGACGACCATCACGGCGGGCAGGATGAGGCCGCTCGACAGCCTCGTCTTGCGGGTCCGGCCGAAATTGAAGCCCGCCCTGAGCAAGAACACGCCGGCCCAGATGCCCGCGATGAACCCGGCAAACGCGAGCACGGCGTTCAGGTCCCCCCCGGCCAGGCGGAGGACCATCCTCAACGGGCAGCCGAGAAAGGCGAGCGCGCCGACCATCACGAACACGGCGAGAAGGAAACGCGCCAGCGGCGAGGATCCGCCCTCTTGACGGAACTCGCGGAACACGAGGGACGTCAGGAACGCGCCCAGCACGATCCCGAGGATTTCGGGCCTGAACCACGCCGCCTTCCAGGGGTGGTGCAGGCCGAGGGCACCCGCGATGTCGCGCTCGAAGCAGGCGATGCAAAAGCCCATGTTGGGCGGGTTTCCGAGCTGCACGAGGATGACGGCGAGGATGCCGACGGTCGCTCCGGCGGAAAGAATCCAGAACAGATCTCTTTTCATTCCCGGCCTTTCTTCGCATCGATTCCGGGCGCAGGCCCACGCGACCGCGTCGTCAGGGAAGACGCCGGGCGGAGGGGGCGCAGACCCCGCCGCTTCAGACGAGGACGATGCGCCCCTCCGGTTGCTCGACGATGTCTCCTATGACCGCGGCGGTGTTCCCCGCCTTCCCAAGACGCTCCATCAGTCCGTCAAGCCCGGACGAGGGAACGGCTATCAGAAGCCCCCCCGAGGTCTGCGGGTCGAAGAGGATGTCCATCGTTTCACCATCGATTGTGTGCCTATTCTCGATGAACGGCTCTCTGAATTCACGATTTCTTTGCGTGCCCGCGGGCACCAGGCCCATCGACACGAATTCGCGGACGCCCGGCAAGAGCGGAACCGCCTCCGGATCGATCTTCATCCCGACGCCGGAGTCTTGGACCATCTCGCAGGCGTGGCCCAGAAGACCGAAACCGGTGACATCGGTGCAGGCCCGCGCGCCCGCCTCGATCATGGCTTCCGAGGCTTCGCGGTTCAACGCGATCATCGACGCGACGGAAGCGGCCACCGCCTCGTTGCTCGCCATCCCGCCCTTGAGCGCCGTGTTCACGATTCCCGTTCCAATCGGCTTGGTGAGTACAATCCGGTCCGCCGGCCGGCTTCCCGTGTTCCGGAGGATCTTGCCGGGGTGAACCATGCCGGTGACGGAGAGACCGTACTTGATTTCCCTGTCGTCTACGCTGTGCCCTCCGGCAAGGGCGATGCCGGCTTCGCCCATTCTTTCCAGACCGCCCTTCAGGACCTCCTCCAGGACGTCGATCCCCAGTTCTCCCAGGGGAAAGCAGACGATGTTCATGGCGGCGAGGGGTCTTCCTCCCATGGCGTACACGTCGCTCAGCGCGTTGGAAGCGGCGATCCGACCGAACGTGAAGGGATCGTCCACGATGGGCGTGAGGAAATCGACCGTGAGGAGGAGGGCCGTGTCCTCCGAGATCGTCCAGACACCGGCATCGTCGGACCCGCCCACGCCGACGATCAGGTCGGGGTGCGTGGGGATGTCGAGCCTGCAAAGCGTGCGGTCCAGGTCCCCCGGACCGATCTTCGAGGCTCACCCGGCGCCCCGGACGAACCGAGTGAGTTTCGGGGTGTCCCGGTCCATGGAGACCTCCACGGTGGATTCCGATCCCCCCTGCCCCCTTACGGTCTCTTTCATGTTCCGCCCTCCGCCGTCGAAGCGGCCCCTGGCCTATTCCGCGTCCCTGCTTCCCGCGCTCTCGGCGAAAGGGACATCAGATTCCCGGCCCGGGCGACGAGAAGTCCCTCTTGATGGAAATACTCGAGCAACCTGTCTGACGGTCTGGAGGATGTGCCGAGGAGCCTCCTGAACGCCGCGAATCCGATCCTCGAGCCCGGATTCCCGCCGAAATGGTCGAGGAGAAGCCTTCTGGCCCTGGCCAAGCTGTCCGAATGGAGAAAGACGTCGTTTGGGAGAGGAACGATCCTGCCGACTCGAACAAGGCGTCCAACAGCCGCACGAATCTCCTCCCTGGTTTCCTGGAAACGGGAATCCAGTTCTTCCAAGCCTGTAGCGTGGAATCCGTTCTCCCTGACGGTTTCCTCGATCCCGGCAAGGATCGAAGATGTACGGATCCGCTTTCCACGACCCGCGGCGGGCAAACGGATCCGCCCCTGATCCACCTCGATTCTTCCCTCCTCCTCGAGGGTCTCCATGACCTTGTCCTGGAGCTCCTTCCTCCATCCCGAGAGAGCCACGGCGTGAGTCTTTTCGATCCAGGCGGACAGAGGATTCTCCTCGAAATAACGCATCAAGATGTTCATGAATTCCCGGCGGTGCCGCTCCAGCCGGTCTGACGATATGAGAAGGTCTCCGGAGCCGAGGGGCGTGATCTTCCCCTCCTTGCAAAGATGTTCGATCCGGGTCGTGAGGAAAGGCGTCGTGATCAGGGTTTCCCCCGCGAGATCGGTCAGGGATATCGGACCGTCCGATTCGAGCAGGAGGTACTCGAGCAGGCTGGCCGGTCCATCCACTCGTCGATCACGCTTCTCCAGGCCAAGTCCAAGCCACCGCTTCCCCTTCTGCTTTTTTCCGGAGAGGCTGAGAATCCGGCCCCCTCCCAGCGATTCCGGGGGACTCGGACGCCGGACGATGTACCGATCACCAGGAACCACGAAGACGGGTTCCAAGAGACGTATCTGGGCGAATGCCCTCCTTCCGGGTTCCACCCTCTCCCGGTCGAAAAGCACCATGACACCGGCGCGCTGGACGGTTCCATGGTGAAAGGTGACGTCGGACATCCTTTCTATGGGCCGCAGGACCTCCGGAAGGCACTCGAAATCGACCTCGAAGATGCGCACCGGGGAAAGACATCCCGGCTGTGCGATGGTGTGTCCGCGATGCACCTGCTCGGCCTTGACATTCTGCAAGTTCAGCCCGATGGAGTGGTTTCGCCGGACGGACTCGATCGGCTCGTGATAGGCTGTGATTCCACGGATTTTCGCTCGTATTCCGATGTCCACGATCTCGATCGTGTCGCCTCGTCGTATTTCACCAGAAAGCGGAACACCCGTGGCGACGGTTCCGAAACCCTTGGCCGTAAACACGCGCTGGACGGGCATGCGGAACACCCGCGGGACGCCTTGATCTTCGTGGAACCGGGACGCGATCTCCTCGATGGCGGTTTCGAGATCGTGGAACCCATCCCCGGTGACGGACGAGACCGGGATGACGGCCTTGTCCTCCAGGAACGTCCCTTCGAGGAGATCGGCCACGTCCTCCCGGGCGAGGGCTAGTAACTCCTCGTCGACGAGATCCGTCTTCGTCAGGGCCACGATACCGTCGCCGACTCCGACCAGTTCGAGGATCCGGAGGTGTTCCCGTGTCTGCGGCATGACACCGTCGTCCGCCGCGACGACGAGCAGGGCGGCCTTGATGCCTGTCGCTCCCGCAATCATGTTCTTGACAAACCGCTCGTGGCCGGGAACGTCGATGATTCCCACTCGTTTCCCCGAAGGCACAAGGAAGGAGGAGAATCCCAGGTCGGTCGTCATCCCCCGCTCCTTCTCCTCCTTGAGGCGGTCCGGGTCCGTGCCCGTGAGCCTCTTCACGAGCGCCGACTTCCCGTGGTCGATGTGACCTGCCGTCCCGATGACCCCGGCGACGATCCGGCTGACGCCCATGCACGTCTCCTCGCGTACGGGAACGCAAGGCCGCTCGTGCGGGGCCGCCAGGCCTTGCCTCCGGCGCGCCCCTCGGACGAGCGGACCGAAGACGGGGAACGCGCCGTGATCCAGTGGATCCGGGAAAGCCGGCAAAAGAGAAGGAAGGAATTCCGGGAAGGTCGGAGGGAGGGACGTGTCCGCATCCCACTTCATGGACCCGCCCGGATCTCCCTTCCTGTCTCCTGCAGCCCCTTGCGGCGGAAACGGACTCGCGGATGCACACGGTGCACCCCGTGAAGTCGCGCTTCCACTCAGCCCTTGCGCTGGAATCGTCTCATGAACACAAATCCTGAACGATCCCCTCGTGCCCGAGGGGGAAAGGGCGGGATTGCCCGCCGGCAATCCCGCCCCTGTATTGTGGAAGGCCCCCGCTACTCCTTCAGTTTCCTCGCAACGCGCTCCAGCCGGTCCTCGGCGATCGCGTGGAAGTACTGGGCTTCCCCGAACTCCTTCACGATCTTCTCCAGGGCCTTCCGTGCCTCCTCGTACCTGCGGCCGTCGATCAGTTTCTCGGCCTCCTCCACGGCCTTGCCGGCCTTGATCTCCACAAGGCCGTTCAGGCACTTCTGTTTCCACTCCGTATCCCGGTCGATGGCCAGCCCCTTCTCGAAGTTCGCTCCCGCCTTCCCCCAGTCCCATTCCCCGAGGGCTTCGGCGCCGGCACTGTAGAAATCGCGCTGACGGATCTCGTCGTAACGGAACTCCGCCCGCTTCACCAGCGCTGAATCCTCGTCCTTTCGGGCCAGCCTCCTCACTTGGATTTCCACCCGCCTTCGCGATCGATCCATCACTTCCGACAGCGTCGTGTACCGCAACCGCGGAGAAGGCGTAAAGTAGAGGTGCTTCAGGTTGAAATCGAGAATCATGACCACGGGTGCCCGGGCCACACGGTTCTTCCGCAAGAGATGCCTGTCCGCCTTGCGGACGTTCACCCGCACGCACACGAATTCCTTGGAGAGCTCCGTGATGACCCATCGCTTCCACAAATCTCCGTCCAGATCCTCGCATGCCTCCGCCTCCGGATCCTTCCGCTTCTTCTTCCCGAAAGCGAGGATATCCTTGGGCTTGTGGAAGTAGACCAGGATGGGCTTCATCGCTTCTGCCGCTTTCCTGATCTCGTAGATCCCGTCCTTCCCCTTCCCGTTCTCCTCTTCTCCTTCCGAATCGGTTCCCGTGAGCTTGGGCGTTGACTTGCCGTCGGAGTCGACCCAATCGATCGAGCCGCCGAACTCGGATCGGGTCAGGTCCCTCTTCGTCGGAGTCCCGCCGCTGGGTCCTGGTGACCCACCACCAGGGGTAACGCCGCCCGGCACCCGGCCGCCACCACCACCGCCGCCGCCTGATCCCCCCGTAGGCCTCGGGGCGCTACCGCCACCCGGGCATCACCCGGCTTCCAGGTGCTCGGCCGCCACGAAGGCCAAAGCACCCAGAAGGAGACTGGTCAAGAGCACGAACTTGTTCATGACGCCTCCTCCAAAAAAAACATCTCTTGGGTCTGATTCTTTTCCCACAAGATTAGTTCCCTATCCCCTCCCTTGTCTTACAGCATGAAATCACGAAAAATTCTCAATGATGAGATCGGGGCTTGAACTTCGGGCTTTTGGGGAAAATCACGAGACGTGGGGGGTTGACCCGGTGCGAAAAGATCGATATTTTATACGTATAGAATACGTATAAAAGAGGGGCCTCATGCGGAAAAAACTGACCATCAGCGTGGACGAGAAGATCTATCGGGCGCTCCACAAACGCCTGGGAAGCAGAAAAATAAGCAGGTTCATCGAGGACCTCGTCCGACCGCACGTGCTGGAAGGCTCCCTTCGAGACGGCTACGCCGAGATGGCCCGGGACGAGGCCAGGGAGAAGGAAGCCCTGGAGTGGAGCGAGGGGCTGATCGGAGACGTGGCCGATGAACCGCGGTGAGGTCTGGTGGATCGACTTCGACCCGTCCGTCGGCGGGGAAGTCAGGAAGAAGCGGCCGGCCGTGATCGTCAGCAACGACGCGTCCAACAAATTCCTGAACCGCGTCCAGGTGGTCCCGCTCACGCGGGCCGTCGACCGGCTCTACCCCAGCGAGGCCTATGCGTTGTTTCGAGGGCGCCGCAACAAGGCCATGGCGGACCAGCTCACCACCGTCAGCAAGAAGAGACTGCTGAGGAAAGCCGGCAGGATCTCTTCCGAGGACATGGAAAGGGTCGATGGCGCGATCCGGATCCAGCTCGATCTTGGAGACGCGTAGGCCGTCGAGAGCAAGATGCGGGTGGAGGCCAGAAGATTCCAGATTTCAGCCGGCAGATTTCAGTCGGCTGCTACGTGATGCGGCTGAAACCTCCAACCTGAAATCTGAAATTCCGATTCCAAGGAGTGTCCGATGAGCAAGGCATGGCAGGGCGAATGGAAGCGGCTGGACGACTCGCGGGTGCTGATCCCGAGGACGGGGCGGATGCGCGTGGACGGGCTGGTCTTCGCTTCCGAGGCCCTGATGGCGTCCATCCTCTCCGACCAGAGCCTGCAGCAGGTGCAGAACGTCGCGACGTTGCCAGGGATCGTGGGGCGGTCCATGGCCATGCCCGACATCCACTGGGGCTACGGGTTCCCCATCGGCGGGGTGGCGGCATTCGACGCCAACGACGGCGTGGTCTCCCCCGGGGGCGTGGGCTACGACATCAACTGCGGGGTGCGGGTTTTGAAGACCCCCTACGGCTGGGAGGACGTCGCGCCCCGGATCGAGGCGCTGGTGAAGGGCCTGTTCCGGAACATCCCCTGCGGCGTGGGCTCGAAGCGCAAGGACCTGAAGGTCTCGGAGGCCGAGGAGAGGCGGGTGCTGGAGAAGGGGGCGCAGTGGGCGGTGGAGGCGGGATACGGCGAGGCGGGGGACGCGGAGCACATCGAGGCGGAGGGGCGCATCCCCGGCGCGGACCCCTCGGCGGTGAGCAACCGGGCGCTTCAGCGCGGCCGGCCGCAGATCGGAACGCTGGGCTCGGGGAACCACTTCGTGGAGATCGGCGTCGTGGACGCCGTGTTCGAGGCGAAGCTCGCGGACGCGTTCGGGCTTTCCGAGGGGCAGGTGCTGGTGCTGATCCACACGGGATCGCGGGGCCTGGGCCACCAGGTCTGCGACGACGCGATCCGCGTGATGCTGGACGCCAGCCGCCGCTACGGCATCGACCTTCCCGACCGCCAGCTCTGCTGCGCGCCCGTCTCCTCGCCGGAGGGGAAGCGCTATCTCTCCGCGATGGCGGCGGCCGCGAACTTCGCCTTCGCGAACCGGCAGCTGATCACGCACTGGGTGCGGGAGACGTTCCGTCGCGCGCTCAGCAAGGACGCCTCGCTTCCCGTCCTCTACGACGTGGCGCACAACATCGCCAAGCTGGAGACGCACGAGGTCGAAGGCGCGAAGCGGAAGCTCTGCGTCCACCGCAAGGGTGCGACGCGGGCCTTCGGCCCGGGGCATCCGGAGGTGCCGGAGGCGTTCCGGGACGTGGGGCAACCGGTGCTGATCCCCGGGGACATGGGTCGTTCCTCGTTCATCCTCGCGGGCACGGCACGGTCCATGGAGGAGAGTTTCGGCAGCACGTGCCACGGGGCGGGAAGGACGATGAGCCGCAAGGGGGCGAAGCGGGCGGCGAAGGGGCGCGACATCCGGAAGGAGCTCTCGGCCCGCGGCGTCACCGTCATGGCGGCGGGGCGGGGGACGCTGGCCGAGGAGATGCCGGAGGCCTACAAGGACGTCTCCGAGGTGGTGGAGGTGGTGCACGCGGCGGGGATCGGAAACAAGGTGGCGAGGCTCAAGCCGATGGGGGTGGTGAAGGGGTGAGGGGCTCGTTCCGCGCTTGAAGGGAATGGAGATTTCAGCAGTCAGATTTCAGCCGAAAGCGATGTGTGGGAGGCGCGATCCCGCCGCAGCTCTCGCTTCAGCAAACCAAGCGAAGGTGGGTCGCGGCGATTTTCTTTGCTCTGAGGCCGGGCCTTGAGCAGCCGGCCCGCCACAGCCCTTGCGCGTGCAATGCAGGCGACGGCGTGTCTCGCCCGCAACAGCACGGGGCGCGGGCGTCTCGCCCGCAGCAGCACGGGGCGCGGGCGTCTCGCCCGCAGCAGCACGGGGCGCGGGCGTCTCGCCCGCAGCAGCACGGGGCGCGGGCGTCTCGCCCGCAGCAGCACGGGGCGCGGGCGTCTCGCCCGCAACAGCACGGGGCGCGGGCGTCTCGCCCGCAGCAGCACGGGGCGCGGGCGTCTCGCCCGCAACAGCACGGGGCGCGGGCGTCTCGCCCGCAACAGCACGGGGCGCGGGCGTCTCGCCCGCAACAGCACGGGGCGCGGGCGTCTCGCCCGCAACACTTTTTCAGGTCGGACCGCGGACATCCTGTCCGCAGTGTCTTGGCTCGGGAGGACCCTCGCCCTCCAAGGCCGTCATCGATTCCGGTTTCTTATAATGATTCGGAACAGGAACGAATGAACAATGCTTTCGACTGCCGCTACCCATTGAGATTTGGGATTTTGAGTTCCTTGGGATTTTGAAATTGGGGTTTGGGATTTGCAGACCTAGGCAACCGTATGATGAGCCGCCTTCCCTGCGGCTATGCTTCTGTGGAATCCGGCATTCGTCAGAGGCCCGGGCATGCAAAACGACACGGTGAAGAAGCAGCTCGCCCTGCTCGACTCGAAACCCTTCTTCGACGTCGAGCTGAGCGCTGCGTGCAACCTTCACTGCACGATGTGCCCGCACGGGAAGATCACGCGGCCGAAGGGGACGATGGCGGGCGAGGTCCTGGAGGGCCTCGCCGGCTGGCTTCCCCCGGGCGCCCATGTCGTCCTCAGCGGCCTGGGCGAACCTCTGCTCCATCCCGAAACCGTCTCCTTCGTCGTCCGTCTGAAGGAAAGGGGCCACACCGTCGCCCTCACGACCAGCGGCGTCCTTCTCGACGGGAAAACGGCGGAGGGGCTTATCTCATCCGGCCTCGACATCCTCTACCTCAGCTTCCCCAGCCTCGATCCCGGCGTGTACGAAACCATCATGCGCGGCGCCCGCTTCGATTCGGTCATGGAGAACCTGCGCCGCTGGAGCCGGCTGAAGCCCCCGGATCTCCGGGCCTACCTCGCCGTGACGGTCCTCGACGGGAACCGGGCCGAGGTCGGTGAGCTGAAGGTCTTCGCCTCGAGCCTCGGCTTCACGCCCTACGTGCGGCCGGTCCACAGCCGCGCGGGCATCCTCTACGACCCGGGCCTGCCGGTCTCAAAACAGCGCGCGCCCTGCGGGATCTTCGCGAAGGTGACCTTCGTGGACTGGCGCGGGGACGTGCTTGCCTGCTGCAACGATCCCGCCGGCGAGACCCGGCTCGGCTCGGTCCTCGAGGACGATTTCGAGTCGATCCGCGCCCACAAGCGCGACCTCATCGAAACGGGAACCCTCTTCCCTCCCTGCGCGCGCTGCGATGACGACTTCCGCTCACGACTTCTCGAAACGGTTTCCTTTCACCGCAGGGCGCGGACGAGCTCGATGGCGACGCCGCGGAGCAGGTAGCCCTTGGGGCGGCCGCGCCCCCGGGGGAAGCGGGAGGGCGGGACGCTGGGGTTGACGGGGGCGATCTCGATCTCCTCGTCGAGCTTCATGTACTTCCCCATGAGCCATCCCCCCGCCTCCAGAACGGCCGCGACGACGTCCCCGTTCTTGGCGATCATGCGCTCGTCGAAGACCACGAGATCCCCCGGCTCGATGCGCGGAAACATCGCGTCCCCCTCCACCGACAGCGCGTAGCGCGACGGCTTCCACCGCGATTCCGCGACGAGGAGGAACCCCTTCGCAGCGTCGAGATTGTCGCCCGGGGCGCCGGGAGGGGGCGCCTCGAAGACGGGCAGGCGCCGCACCGTCTCCTCCTCGCCGGAGGGCGCAGGCACGCCGGATTCCCAGTCGGCCATGTACTGGAGCGTCTCGACGAGATCCTCGCGCTCCTCCTCCTTCAGGCCGCTGATGGCCTCGCGGGAGCGTTGCCGGAAGTCCCGGAAGGAATCGAAGGTCCCGATCTTCTCCTCCACGCGGGCCAGGACGGCCCGTCCCCGCTCGCCGACCCGGCGGGTCTTCAGGGCCCGGCGCAGGGTGCCGGGACGCGTGAGGAAGTTGAACAGGGTCAGGGGAAGCATGTCGTCGAGCAGGGTCCGCGTGATCTTCCGCTGTCGCGTGAGGCGCGCGTCGAGGAGGCGGACCTTCCGGCGCACGTCCTTGGGTGTCTTCTCGAGGTGGGCGAGTTCGAGCAGTTCGGCGGAGTCCACGTCGAGGGCGGAGGAGATGCGGCGGACCACCTCGTCGCTGGGCGGGGGTTTCTTCCCGCTTTCCAGCTGGGAGATGTAGGCGGCGGTGAGCGCGGAACGGGAAGCCAGGTCCGCCTGGGTCATCTCGGCTTCCAGGCGCCGGGACTTGAGCAGACCGCTGAAACCGCTTCCGGGTTTCGCTTTGGACGTTCGGACCATGCTTCCCTCCGATGAGAGCATCCTACAAGATCGGGGGAAGGAGGGGGAGGGGGGAGGGGGGATGGGGGAGGGGCGATGGGGGAGGGGAAATTCAGGAATTCAGTCCATCATGAGCCTCCGGCTCTCCCGGAAACCATGAAAACTTGGAGGGCGAGGGTCCTCCCGAGCCCACCGATGTGGCTCGCCGGCCCGTACTACGCCGATCGGCTCTTGCAAGGGCTACGCAGGGTCCTCCGTAGCTCTCGCAAACGGCGCGGCGGTGCGCTCCGCAGGCCGCCGGAAAAATAACTAAAAAGTTACTATTTTCGCTTGACCCGGCGGGGTGGGGGCGTATACTTGATTGTAGACGCGCCCGGGACGGACCGGGTTTTTTTGGCTCCCGGGGATTAACCGGAAAGTTAACGGGCGCCTGGACATGACGGGGTGGGGGCCGCCGACGGGGCGGAGAAGTCAGTTGTACGTTTACCCATCGGCCCTCGAGATCGGGCTTCTCCCTGCGGCCCCCTTTTGATCGACCACGCCGGGTTTCGCGGCGGCGGCGCCGGCGCGAGCGCGGCGTTTTTTTTCGGGGATCGGCGGGAGGTCCATCCGCGCGGCGCGGGCTTTACGCCGCCGGCGGCACCCGCTATACTCGGGGGCCCCGTCACGCGGCGGGGCGAACGAGTCGAGAACGCAAAGAGGAGGCGATCCATGAGGCGTGGCATCGTGTATTCGGCGGTCGCCGCGGGGGCGGTCCTGTTGGCGCTTGCGGCGTCCGACCTGCAGGCGGACACCATCTATCGCACCAAGGGGACCAACCTGGAGCGCGTGCAGATTTTCAACGAGACGTTCCAGGTGGTGGAGTACTACCCGCCGGGGGGCATGAAGATCAAGCAGTCCATCCGCCAGAACGAAGTGGAGCGCGTGGAATACGACAACTGGCCGATCGACTACGAGGACGGGAAGCTGGCCCTGAAGGAGAGCCGGTTCCAGGACGCCTACAACGCCTTCATGGGCGCCGCCGGGGCGAATGACGAGGACTATCCCCAGGCCGAGCAGTACGGTCTGTTCTGGGCCGCCGAGACCTGCAGGAAATGGGCGCAGGCGGGGAACGGGAGCGCCCTCAACGAGGCGCTGAAGATCTACAACGAGCTGATCGCCCGCAAGCCCGACACCGTCCACCTCGCCAAGGTCCACGTCGGGCTGGGGAACTGTTTTCTGTTGATGGGCAAGAAGAACGAGGCCGTCGCCGAGTTCAACAAGGTCCTCAACGAGGACCTCTTCAAGGTCGCGGACAAGGTCTCGGCGAAGGTGGCCATGGCCCACGTCGCGGAGCTCGAGGGCAAGTACCGCAACGCCCTCAACAAGTACGACGCCATCAAGGACGAGGCCGCCAAGTACGCGCCCGAGACGCTTCCGCTGGTGAAGGTCCGCATGGCCTCCTGCAAGGTGGGGCTGGAGCAGTACGACGAGGCCCTGGGGGATTTCAACCGCATCCTCAGTTCCGCCAAGGCCCCGGAGGTGCGCGCCGGCGCCTACAACGGCCGGGGCGAGTGCCACTGGAAAAAGAAGCAATACGAGAAGGGGATGTGGGACTTCCTGCGGGTCGTGGTGCTCTACGAGACGGTGACCACCGAAAGCCCGAAGGCCTTCTACTACGCGAGCCTGTGCATGCGGAACGTGGGCTCCGCGCTCCGCGACGAGGGGAAGAAGGACGAGGAAAGGAAGTGGCGCTACCGCGCACGCGAGCTCATGGGCGAGCTCAAGACCAAGTTCCCCGGTTCCTCCTGGGCCAAGAAGTAGCCGCTCCCGCACGATCTCGGCCAGAGGGGCAATCCTTTCCCGGGAGAATCATGTTGATCAGAAGATCATCATGTGAATCCGGCTCGAGAAAACACCGCAGCACCTGAAAGGCTCGCAGTGGGAAAATCCCCTCGCGAGCGGAAGCAGGGATTCTTTCACAGCCTCTCACGTCCCGCCGCCCGGGGGATCGTCCTTCTCGTGCCGGGTCTCGATGATCTTCTTCTTTCCCGGCGCCGAGAGGCGCCCCGCCTGGCTCCGGAAGATGCTCGCGGACAGGTTTTTCCGGTCCACCGCGCCGAACGACCGCTTCCGGAAATCGTCCGCGAACCGGCGCAGGTCCCGGCGTTCCAGCTCCACCTCCGGCGCCTCGGGGACGCCGTCCAGCGCGCGGAGGGCCTTTTCCAGCACCGCCGCCCCGCCTTCCCAGTCGCCGCGGTCCGCCCGCGCCCTCGCCTGTTCCTTCGCCGTTCCCGTCCGGAACAGCGCTTCCGCCAGCCGCACCTGCCGCGCGTCCTCCGGCGGGGCGGGCGCGGCGTCCGCCCCCGCCGGCAACGACGCCGAGAGGGCCGCCTCGCGCGACGCGCCCGCGTCCGACAGGTCGTCGAACTCGAACGTGGCCGTGAAGAGGTCCCGCGTCCCCGCCGGACCCGGCGGGACCTTCAGCGAGAAGAGGAGGGTCCGCGTCTCTCCCGCGAAGACGTCTCCCGGAAACACCTCCAGGTCCCCGCCTGAGATCGAGGCGGGAAAACGGTTGAGGTTCTCGTCCAGGGAAATCCCCGGCGCGGGTCGGATGCGCCCCTGCAGGTTCTGGGCGGCCAGTTCCATCGCGTCCCCCAGCTCGGAGGCGAAGGCGCCGGGGGCGTCGTCGGGGGTCTCGATGAAATGGAAGCGGCCGCCGCCGGCCGCGGCCAGCGCCGCGAGCAGATCCTCGTTGAACGACGCGCCGAACCCCAGCGTCGTCGTCACGACGCCCTTCTTCCGGGCCTTGCGGGCCACGTTCTCGAGCGCGGCGGGATCCGTGATCCCCCGGTTGGCCCGGCCGTCGGTCATCAGCAGGAGCCGGTTCACGCTCTCCCTCGACCGCGCCTTCTCCACGAGACGCAAGCCCTGGAGCCACCCCCCGCTCAGGTTCGTCGTCCCGCGCGCCCGCACCTCCTCGAGGGCCCCCAGCAGCGCGCGACGATCGGACGCCTCCGTCGGCTTCAGGGCCGTCTCGACGACCGTATCGTAGAACACGACGGACAGCCGGTCCGGTCCCGACAGGCGGTCCACGAGCAGGCGCGCGGATTCGAGCGTGGCGCGGAGCTTCTCGCCCCGCATGGAGCCGGAACGGTCCATCACCAGCCCGATGTTCAGGGGCGCGCGCGCCCCCTCGCGGGAAGGCGCCTCCGCGCTCACCAGCACGCGAAGCCGGGCGCCCTCGCCCGCGGGCAGGCGGGACCGATCCGCCTTCCACGCGAAACGGATTCCTTCTGTCGCCTCATCGTTCATGACGCCAACCTTTTGTGCTCCCGAGCGTTGATTATAATCCGGAATGCAGTAGAGTGGATAGATGCGAAAACGGGTGCGCCGTCCGGTTCTCGCCGGAAGCCTCCCGTCTCTCCCCCGCGACGAACCGTACCTGAACGCTCGCCGGAGGGCGAATGCCTTGAACATCCGGACCGTTTTGTTCGCTGGTCTTCTCGTCGCCGGCTTCCTTCCGGCGCCCCGCGCGCTGGCGGGCGAGGGCTTCCTGCCCGGCGCCTACGGGCCCGAGGCGGCGGGCCGCGCCGGCGCCGACACCGCCGTCGCCGGCGAGGCCACCTCCCTCAAGACCAATCCCGCAGCGCTGGCCTGGCTGCGCCGAAACCGCTCGGATATCAACCTCCAGGCCTTCTTCAACAAGCTGGACCTGGAAGCCGGCCCCGCCGGCGCCAACCACAACGGTGACGAGGATTTCTTCACCGGCAATTTCGCCTACGCCTTCATCCCCTCCAAGCTCGCCACCGACCCCTTCGAGTACTGGTCCCGCTACGAGGAAGAGGAGGTGAAGGCGCTGACCCGGCGCGCCCGCTACCGGGGCCGCCTCGAAACGACGCTGTCCGGCCTCCCCCGGACCCTGGAACTCAAGGGGTCCGGACTCGGCTTCTGGGTCTCCGACATCGTCCTGCGTGGCCGGGTCCGGGGCGGACGCATCCGCGCCCGGTTCGTCCTCCCGCCGCTCGAACGGCTCCCGGAAGGCCGGCGCGCCGTCGAATGCAAGGCGACCTTCGCCTACCGCCTTCTCGGCGAGGCGGACGGCGGGCCCCCTTCCCTCACCCTCACGGCCTACGGGCACCACGAGACGATCCTCTTGAAGGGGGAACCCGGCGCCTGGCGCCGGCAATCCATCGCCATGGCCCTCCAGGAGACCGGCTTGCCGCCGCGCGCGTCCCTGACCGCCGTGTCCGCCGGGACGGGGGTGGAACTGCGCGATCTCGTGATCTTCCGGACCTACCTGCAGGGGGAGCGTCGCGTGGATGTCCGCTCCCCCATCGAAAAGAAGGACGTCCGGATCGAGGAGGACCCGGGGCTCAGCACCGTCATTCTCGACACCGCCCCCGGCCCGTTCCGGCCCGCCTACGAGGAGGACGTCCTGTGGGGACTGGAAGGCCCCGAGCCGTTCCGCGGCGAGGACCTGGCCGGGCTGGTCCTCGAATTCCGGTACGGCTTCGAGGGCGGCGCCTCGAAGGGCTCGCTGGCCCTGGCCGTGAACGGGGAAACGGCCGACCGGATGGACGTCGCGCCGGAAGCCGTGGAACCCTCCGCGAAGGAGGAAATGGAGAAGCGCCGGGCGACCATGGACTGGCTCGAACGGGAAAAGGTCCACCTCGGGGTCGGGGTCTTCACCGACGCCTGGATCGCGGCCGACTACGGCAACCTGCCGAGCGACGCCGGCGAGCACGAGGGGCAGGTCCGGTACGGCCTCTACTCGGCCGTTCTCGGGGGGGCCGTCGAGCTCCATCCCGACGCCTCCGTCGGCCTTTCGGTGGATGCCGTCCACGGCCGCTTCTTCAATCTCGACGGGCTCTTCTCCCAGCCCGCCTCCATCCTCGGCGCCTATGAAAACGCCTACCGCCTGCAGACCGGTCGGGACCGCGTCTCCCTCCAGGTGGACGCCGACGATCTCTTCACTTGGGGATTCGGCGCCCGCCTGGGGGCGCTCCTCCGCCCCGTCGAGAACCTTACCCTCGGCGCCACGGTCCACTCCCCCGTCTACATGGGCCGCCACGGCGGAAAGGCCACGGCCGATTTCAGCGACGATTTCCTGTTCTCCGGCTTCGACACCTGGCTGCGCGCCAACGTCCCCCTTCCGCTGGCCGGCGAGGTCCCCTTCGACGGCGAATACGACGCCTTCATCACCGGCTTCCGGCTTCCCCTCCGCGCCTCGGTGGGGCTCGCCTACCGGATCGCCGACGCCGTCACCGTCGCCCTCGACGGCACCTACATCGGCTGGTCCCACGCCCTCGACCGGCTGACCCTGAAATTCACCCGCGGCTCCAACCCCAACACGGACACCGTCGTCGGCCGCACCTTCACCGCGCGCCTCCCGCTTCGCTTCCAGGACCAGTGGGTCGCGGCGCTCGGCGTCTCCGCGGACCTCCACGAGAACCTCACGGTCCACGCCGGCTGGCGCTACGCCACGAATCCCGTGGACGAGGACGCGGCCCATCCCCTCGTTCCCGCCCACACGCAGAACGTCGTCGCCCTGGGCGCGACGGTCCGCGTCCGCTCCCTCTCGTTCAGCCTCGCCCTCCAGCACGGCTTCGACGCGAAGATCTCCACCGGCGACTCCCTCCACGGGCCGCTGCTCGACGGCAGTTCCTTCACGATCCGCGAGGAGTACGCCGTGCTCGGCGTGAGCTACGAGTACTAGCCCGGATTATTCATGAAGACGTAGCGAGGTTGCCGCAAGTGCCTGAGATGCGAGGAGCAAGACGATTCCGGTCCGGAGCGTGGCCAAAGCGCCACGTGAGGGCCGGAATCGTCGCAG
>Ga0180433_10001777_pt1 | contig 35336 bp, 29 predicted proteins | sample SS_ome_8_FD_132980 | JGI IMG/M metagenome (GOLD analysis project Ga0180433, IMG submission 132980) | Hypersaline lake sediment archaeal communities from the Salton Sea, California, USA - SS_1_D_1 metaG | ecosystem: Environmental > Aquatic > Non-marine Saline and Alkaline > Hypersaline >...
CCGTATCTGGCAAGACTATCCCTCCCTTGCTTACTTCTTCCTTCGGTGTGGGTTTAATCACCACTCTGTCTCCCAAAGGTTCAATTTTTGCCACTTTGGCCATATCTCCTCCTTTCGCCAATCGGTTTTAGCACTCTGTCTATGAGATTGCTAACCTTCCTATTATATCAGGAAGAATTGGAAATGCAAGAGGTTTTGTGCCAAATTAGGCAATTTTCCTTGAATTTATACACTAAAACGTGTATGATTTCCCCATATGGAGCGAAGAGGAAAGAAGAAACAGTGGACTAAGGAGGAGATCAGGTCGCTGAGGCAACATCTGAAACTAAGCCAGGTGAAACTGGCCGAGGAATTAGGCACCCGCCAGCAGACGATCAGCGAATGGGAAACGGGGCTGTATCGACCCCGTGGTGCGTCGGCTACCCTACTCAGCATAATTGCTGAGCGTAGTGGCTTTGCCTACAGCACTCAAGGGAAGCGCAATGAATCAGACTAGAACCAGCAGCTGTTATTCGGCGTTGGATAGCTGGCAGTATCTTAGTCAAGTCGAGGCGGTGGCAATACAACAGCCTGATGATAACCCTGCTTCCCACAGACGGTTCAACAGTAAGCTGCCCATTACTTGACACAAACCACAGGTACTTTTTTCGCACCATGGTTACACGTAATCGGATAGGACTATCGGAAAAGCACGTAGCTCTAGCATGGCAGCAAGTGGTAGGAAGGGAACTGACCACTGTCGAAGGAGCGCGAATCGTGGTGATTTATCCCGGGATGAGCAATGGTGACAAGGGCCCAGATTTTCGCGATGTGGTTCTCGCAACCGAATCTGGTCTGGCGCAAGGGGATATCGAGGTTCACAGTAGATCTAGCGATTGGTATCGCCATCGGCATCATTGTGATGCTGAATACAACGCCGTCATCCTCCACGTTGTGATGTACCACGACTGTGACTCGCCTATACTGCTGCAAAGTGGCAAAACAGTTCCTGTGCTATGTTTGGCTCAATTTTTGCAGCACCAACTTTATTTGCTGCCTTACCAGCTACCCTGCTTCCGCATCCAGGATCGCCTTGGCAAACGAACTCTGGCCGGTTTGCTCAACTCTGCCGGTGAACAAAGGTTCGAGCAGAAGGCGATGCATTTTCAAGCCGAGATTCTTCGTCTCACCCACAAGGAAGAGGCAGAGCAGGTGCTTTTCCGCGCTATGACGAGAGCCCTCGGCTATGCCAGAAACATGAAGCCTTTTGAAGAACTCGCAGACAGAACACCCCTCAGGTTCATCGGGCCTAGGAACGGATTGGCTCATAAGCAAGCCCTACTATTAGGCACCGCCGGCCTGTTACCTTCTCAGAGATTGCTGCACAATCTTGCTGCGGACGAACAAGTCCTGAACCTAGAGCAAATATGGCAGTCGGTAGCTGGAAAAACCAAAACCATGAAGGAGCATGACTGGAGCCTACCACATACGTATCCCAACAATTCTCCTGTCCGACGCATCGTCGCTTTGAGCTATCTGCTTGAGCGCTACTGTGAAGGAGGTCGTCCTCCCCGAGGGGGGTTATTGTCATCACTACTACGATTAGCAGAGAAGGCCACTCCGCCCAAAGGACACCGCTTGCTGCAGAATGCCTTGGTTGTGGTCGGCGACGAGTACTGGCGCAACCACTTCGATTTTGATGTCAGGAGCAAAACAAAGACATCAGCGCTCCTGGGGAATGGCAAAGCAGGTGAGATTGCAGTAAATATACTATTGCCCTTCGTTTTCGCCCTAGGGAGGATGGCCCACAAACGGCGATCAATGAAACAGGCTATGGAACTTTATCGCAGTTACCCCAAACTGGCAGAGAATGAGATAACACGTCATATGGCCAAGCAGCTTTGCCTTGAGCAAACTGCCCATTTCACTGCCTGCCATCAGCAAGGGTTGATTCACATCTTCAGGAACTACTGCCGCGAGGGTGCGTGCTCACAGTGTCTCCTTGTCGTTTGAGCAATAGTGAGTCGCAAGCTTGAAGTTAAGAGACTTGCACGCTGAAGGATTCTGGGCCTGGCGCTTTTCAAGACTGCCCCGCGACCCTCATACTGCGTAACGCGGCGCCCTGATGCTATCCGATACGGGCTTAGCCGAGCCCACGGCTGGGCACTACATCCAGATCATAACCGCTTGTGCTGCCGGAGCGGAAATGATAATAACCACAAGCAGCCACCATAGCGGCGTTATCCGTGCATAGATGAGGCGGGGGAACGAGAAACGGGATGGGCGACTTGGCAAGGAAACGCTGGGTTAATGTCTTGTTGGCTGCCACGCCACCACTAAGCAGAATTTGCTTCACCTTCAGTTGCCTAGCTGCTTCAATTGTCTTGGTAGCTAACACATCAGTCACTGCTAGCTGGAAGCTTGCTGCAACATCAGCCACTGACACCTCTCCCCTAGAAACAAGATGCCACAAAGCAGTCTTCAGACCACTGAAGCTGAAATCGTACGTATCCTTGAGCCAGGCCCGAGGGAGAGGCAAGTGAGGAGTCCCTGACCCGGCTGCCTTTTCAATAGCCGGACCGCCAGGGTAACCCAGGCCCAAGATTCTAGCCGCCTTGTCAAAGGCTTCGCCTGCGGCGTCATCACGGGTTTGCCCCAACTTCTTCAGCTGGCCATGCCCATACATCAGAACTAAATCACTGTGTCCACCGGAGACAATGAGACATAGACATGGGAACTCAACACCGCTAGCCCTGCCTTCATTGGAGTCCAGCCAATTGGCGTAGATGTGCGCCTCAAGATGGTTAATCCCGAAAAGGGGCAATTCCTCAACTAAGGCGATAGACTTCGCTACGTTAACCCCGACCAAAAGTGACCCGGCCAGCCCCGGACCAGAAGTCACCGCAATGCCATTGATCTCCTGCAGCGTGATCCCGGTCATTGCCTGACTGATAACTGGAATAACAGCGAGAAGATGCTGCCGGGAGGCTACTTCAGGGACTACACCTCCGTACCGAGCATGAATATCTATCTGTGAAGCCACAACACTGGAGACAATCCTGGTGCCCTCTTCCACTACAGCAGCGGCAGTTTCATCACAGGAAGTCTCAATAGCGAGAATCTTCGTTCCCATAGACACTTGTTCTCATCCTGAACCATTTGCGCACGCTGTCTGGTCGGTAGAACCGAGATCGGCAAGTCCCAACTCTGGCTCGTCCATATCTTGACCCCTGCGTGGTTTCCCTGGCCATACTACCTGCAAGGGCGCCCCTTCATACAAGTATCAAACACGTGCTTCTCCTGCCTTCCTAACAGCGTACTGCACCAAGGGCGGTGAAAGAAGTCCAAAAACCACTGTTGTGATTGTCGTAATTGTGATTATTGTGGCCCCAAGCTCATACCCCGATAACGCTTGAGCCGCCAGGAAAGCCAGGCCCATGGCAACACCAGCTTGAGGCAGCATGCCCAGACCGAGATACTTCTTGATTCTTCGCTCTGACCTTGAGACGGCAGCGCCCACCGTACACCCCGTTACCTTGCCGATGCTTCTGCCGACACAATATATGACTACAACCGGCCACATGATGTGGAAAAGTGAAAAATCCATCTCCATACCAATAGCGGCAAAAAACAAGACAAATATCGGCGTCATGATGTTGTCTAACAGCTCGCTTGAGCGATTCCCGATCTGGACATTGAAGTTGATTACTGCCGTTCCTAGAGCCATACATGCCAGAATGGCTGAAACTCCGATCCATCCCGCCACACCCCAACACAAAATAGCCACCGCCAAAGACACAACGAAGATGTTGTCAGAAGAGAGATGCATCTTCTTGCTGAGGTAAGAGGTAGCCACTCCAATCACCCCACCTAACCCCAGACCACCAAAAATCTCCCACAATGGGTGGGTCAAGGCAAAAGAAACTCCCCCTTCTCCGCCCAACAACATCTTCGCCCACACAATCCCAACCGAATACACAACTATGACGACTGCGTCATCCAATCCCACCAGAGCCATAGTCAGTTCCGTAAGCGTCCCCTTTGCCCTTAGATCCCTCAAAACCGCCATTGTTCCTGCCGGGTCGGTAGCACCAGCCAGTGAACCCAGGACTATCGAAAGCGGCATATCCCTAGTCAATAGGTAGACAAAACCCCAGGTGGCAACAAAGGTCATTAGAACCTGCACAATCAATATGATGACCATCTGCCTACCCATTCTTCTTAGAAATGAAAAGGAGAAGCTCAGTCCTATTATGTAGGCAACGAGAGCGACCGTGATGCCGGTAATCATGGCGCTGAATTGTGCGGGTGGACTGAAATCCAAAACCTGTCCGACAACAATACCTGCGAGAATATAGGCGAGGATTTCCGTTAAACGTAATCTGCGCAGTAGTTTTCCCAGTATGAACCCAAGGATGAGAATTAGGGCAACCAGTACGTAGATATTCATACGGTGCTTGTGAACTTGTGTCTGAGGTGCTTGGCCAACCGCTGGATCGTTATTTCGCCCAGAAGCCTTCTGTTCTTATCAACAACTGCCAACCTACGTATATCGAAGGAGGAAAACTTCTTCAAGGCATCAGCTACAGTTTCTTCCGGCGAGCATACAACGGGGTTGTGTGTCATCAGGTCCCGGACGACACTGTCCTTTAGGCAAAATATCTCAGCCCTGGGAGTCCCGAACATTCGTTCCTTCTTCTGTCTGGGAGGTATCATGGAATGTAACATGTCATGTTCGGTTACTACTCCCACGACTCTCATCTCCTCAGCATTATCAACCACCCAGGCATGTGCCCTGACGGAGAGTTTATTGAGGAACTCCGCACAACCCGCATTCTCCACCATAAACGGCGTGTCCTCCACAGGTATCATTACGTTTCTTACTTCTATCTTGTATAATTCTTCCATCGCGACGAACCTGCACTAGAGCCTTATGACGCGTTTGCGCCCCTATTCTAATAGAGAAAACGGGATTAGGCAAGCAATAGGTGGTTTTCCCGTGCTGTCCAGGCTGGTAGTGTAGCCCAATGATTTGGGTGCTCTGAGCATGACTGCAATTATTCTGGCCGGTGGCAAAAGTCTAAGACTTGGACAGAACAAGGCTCTTCAGATCATTCAAGGAAAGAGTCTGATCCAGCGGGTGGTTGACCGCCTTGCTACTCTCAGCAAAGAAATCATTGTAGTAACGGCACATGGCGAAGCAATTCCTTGCTCTTCGCCTGTGAGGATGAAGACAGTAGCTGACATCTATCCCGGAAAAGGGTCCCTGGGAGGCATCTATTCAGGTCTCGTAGCATCATCAAACCCCCGCGCCACTGTCGTCGGCTGTGATATGCCATTTCTGAGCGTCGGGCTACTTGCATACATGATCCAAATCTGCTCTATCTTCGACGTTGTCATTCCACGCATAGAGGACAAATTAGAGCCCCTTTGTGCGGTATATTCCAAGATTTGCTTAGTCCCCATCAAGGAATTGCTAGAGCAAAATGAACTCAAAATCAGCAGACTCCTCAGCACTGTAAATGTGAACTATGTTCGAAAGGATGAGATAGAAAGGTTCGACCCGGAGCATCTAAGCTTCTTCAACGTGAATAGTCAGGACGACCTTGAAAAAGCAAGAATATTGGCGGCCTAGGAGCGATGATTTCTTTAGGGCTGAATTGGCTCTTGGCTCTGCGCTTCGCACCGCCTGTCTGTATCTCTTCTTTCCTTCGCGGTCAGTATCTCCGGAGCAACTACATAACTCAAGCTATCGATAACCTGAGCCGCGACTGCCTCAGCCTGTTGCCTTCAGCCAGTTCTCGAGGCGGGCGAATCATTGCCTACCATTTCTCCTGAGACAACCGCAATATGAGCCAGGTCTTAAGCCGTTCATCCAGCTTGCCCAGCCACGCTTCTATCTTGCGTATATCCCCACTCATCAGTGCAGACTTTTCTTCCGTTGTCAGTTCGTAGTCTTGCAGAGCTTCAGCCGGATTCTCCGCCAGTCGAGCCAGAAAGGCATTGTCACGAGCAGCTCTATCAAGCACCGCCAACACGGCACTAACTGCCGCAACTTTCAACTCGGGAATCTTAGCAATTGGGTCAAGCGCATCGTTGGTAAGGATATTTGCCGCTGCCTCGTGCCAGTGAAAAGGCATGAACACGACCCCGGGAGGCAATTCGTCCGTAATATGCAATGGCACTTCCAATCGTCCTCTTTCTGAGGCAAGTACTATAGAGTCCCCCTCAATGAGCCCGAGTTTTAAGGCGTCACTGGGGCTCATCTCGACTACACCATTAGGATTAAGTTCACTCAGTACACTAGAGCGCCGACTCATGGTACCTGTATGCCAGTGCTCCAGAACCCGCCCGGTAGTAAGTACCAGCGGGTAGCCTTTGGATACCACTTCTGCCGGCGGTACGTAGTCTACGGCATGGAATTTGCCTTGCCCCCGCGCAAACCCATCCCGGTAAAGGAAAACGGTTCCCGGGTCTGAAGCATCAAGACAGGGCCATTGTAGGCCACGCCGGTCCAGCCGATCGAAAAGCATACCGCCATAAATGGGGGTCAGGGAGGCAATTTCTTCCATGATCTGGGCAGCACTCTGATAAGGCAACGGATGCCCCATCTTGTCTGCTAATGCACAAACGATCTCCCAGTCAGGCTTTGCCTCTCCCGGTGGCAAGACGGCTTGCCTTACTCTCTGAACTCGCCTCTCAGTGTTGGTGAAGGTACCATTCTTTTCTGCGAACGCAGCACCCGGCAAAACAACATCGGCTAACCAGGCAGTCTCAGAGAGAAAAATATCCTGAACTACCAGAAACTGGAGTTTCTCCATTGCATGCCGGGTATGTTCAAGGTGAGGTTCACTTAGCATAGGGTTCTCGCCCATGACGTACAGTCCTCTAATATCTTCCTTGAGTATGGCATTTGCTATCTCAGTAACCGTTAATCCCGGCTGGCTACTCAATTTGCAGTCCCAAGCAGTTTCAAATTTCATTCTTACAGCAGCATCATCAACTTTTTGATAGCCGGGATAGACATTAGGTAATGCCCCCAGGTCACAAGCGCCCTGGACGTTGTTTTGACCCCGAAGCGGACTGAAGCCAGTACCTTCCCTCCCTATGTTGCCGGTCAACAGCAGTAGGTTTGCCACACTTTTCACATTGTCCGTTCCTGTAGTATGCTGGGTTATACCCATTCCATAAAGGATACAGGCGCTCTTTGCCTCACCGAGCAAGCGCGCGGCTGTCTCAAGATCAGACTTGGGAACCCCTGTTACCGCCTCGACTACCTCAGGGGTGAACTTCTCCACAAGCTGACGCATATCCTCAAAACCTTCAGTGTGCTCCTGGATGAATTCCTTGTTCTCAAGGCCGTCTCTGATTATGACGTGCATCAGCCCATTGATAAGAGCAACATCCGTTCCTGGCTTGTGGACAAGCTTGACATTGGCATATTCCCCGAGTTCAGTACAGCGGGGATCAGCCACAACAAGCTTAGCCCCGTTAAACTTAACTCTCCTCTTAATCATCGCACCAATAATCGGATGGCATTCTGTAGTATTGGAACCAATAACAAAGAAGAGTTCGGTTTTCTCAAAATCGGAGTAGGAGTTACTCATCGCCCCTTGACCGAAAGCGGCGATACCCCCGACAACCGTAGAGGCGTGGCACAGTCGGGCGCAATGGTCAATGTTGTTCGTTCCTATGACAGCACGAACGAATTTCTGCATAACGTAGTTGTCTTCATTAGTGCACTTTGCTGAACTTAAGGCAGCGATGCTATCTGCTCCGTAGTCCTGCTTCAGTTCAATCAGCTTCTTTGTCACTAGCTCAAGGGCCTCATCCCAGCTGGCTTCACGAAAGATCTCTTGCACCTTCCCGTTGTGACTTGCCTGCCGGGCAACGCCTGGGATCCGCACCAGCGGTTTGGTTAACCTTTCGGGATGATCAACGAAATCGTATCCCCAGCGCCCTTTGACGCATAGACTGCCCTTGTTAGCCGGGCCCTCTGGATCGCCGCGCACGGAAACAATCTTATTGTCACGGACACCTAGATAGACAGAGCAACCGACTCCGCAGTACGGACAAACGGTTTGAACTTCCTTGGTAGGCGGTTTTTCCCATTTGGGGATCAGAGCTCCCGTAGGACACCGGGCCACACACTCACCGCAAGACTTGCAGATGGACTCAACAATAGGCTTGTCACCAAAGGTGGCTACTTTTGCTGAGTTGCCTCGGAAAGCCAAATCAATAGCTCCGACCACAGCTATTTCATGACAAGCTCGTACGCACAGACCACAGAGAATGCACTTATTGGGGTCGCGGAGGAATGCCGGGTGGCTTTCATCCGTGGGCAGCACCCGGGCGTCTTTTCTCAGACGGTCAATTTCGGGTTGTTCTATCCCGAGATACCTTGCAATCTTGAGCAGTTCACAGTTCTGGTTTTTTGCACAGGTAAGACAATCGCCATGGTGGTTAGCGATGATAAGCTCCATGGTTATCCGACGTGCCTTATTAACCCGTTCCGTTTCTGTGTGAACCGCCATACCGTCCGTTGCCGGCGTAGTACACGAACTAACCAGACCCCGCATTCCTTCGATCTCAACCACACAGAGGCGACAGCCTCCGTAAGGCTTAAGATCGGGGTCGTAACACAGTGTCGGGATGTAAATGCCAGCATTCAGCGCCGCTTCGAGTACAGTACCCCCCTTGTCTACTTCCACTTCCTTGCCGTTGATAGTCAGCTTAATGGTGGCTGCGCTCTTTTCTTCCAACTTGGTTGTAGTAGTTGCAGACATTTTTGTACCTTCCTTACACGCTAATATGATATTCATGACTCGGCGGCTACTGGCACCGGCTTCCCAGGAACACCCAGTGGTTGAGTTCCACTAACCTTAACCACTGCGTTGAACTTTGGTGGGCAGACATCTAAGCACGTACCACAACCAATACACTTGTCTTGGTCAATAACGTGCACCATCCGTTTGCCACCTTCAATAGCCTGAACCGGGCAATTCCTGGCACAAATCATGCATCCCTGACATTTATCAGGGAGTATGTAGTACGACACGAGGGCTTGGCACTGCATTGCAGAGCAGTATTTCTCCAATATGTGCCTCTCGTATTCTTCTCGAAAGTAGCGAATGCTGGTAAGCACTGGATTAGGAGCTGTCTGGCCCAGACCGCACAACGAATCATCTTTGACCGCTTCCGCCAATTCCTGCAGAAGTTCAATATCTCCTGGCCGGCCTCTTCCTTCGGTGATGTCTACCAGAATGTCCAGCATCTGCTTCGTGCCCCACCGGCATGGTATGCACTTACCGCAAGATTCAGATTGGGTAAAGGTGAGGAAGAATTTGGTAATATCGACCATGCAAGTATCCTCATCAACGACCACCATCCCACCCGAGCCCATAATAGATCCCGCCTGGGCAAGGGATTCGTAGTCAACCGGCAGGTCGATCAGGCTCTCGGGGATGAAGCCACCTGATGGTCCCCCAGTTTGAACTGCCTTCAGGCTTTTGCCGTCGGGAATTCCTCCACCTATATCATATACAATCTCCCTCAAGCTAATCCCCATCGGGACTTCTATAAGCCCGGTGCGAATGACTTTCCCCGCTAGAGAAAAGTTCTTGGTCCCCTTGCTTTTCTCGGTGCCATAGCCAGCATACCAGTCAGCACCCTTGGCAAGAATAGCCGAGACATTGCTCCACGTCTCCACGTTGTTGATGTTCGTCGGTTTTCCCCAGAGGCCGGACTGAGCAGGGAACGGAGGCCGCGACCGGGGCATCCCACGCCCGCCTTCAATAGAAGCCAGCAACGCTGTCTCCTCTCCACATACAAAAGCACCAGCTCCTTCCTTTATTTTGATATGGAAGCCAAAGCCGGAACCCATAATATCATCGCCTATCAACCCATACTCTTCCATCTGCTTGATAGCAATGCGTAACCTCTGGATGGCTAACGGATATTCAGCTCGGATATAGATGTACCCCTCGGTCGCACCGATAGCATAAGCCCCGATGAGTATTCCTTCCAGTACAGCATGTGGATCACCTTCCAGAAGCGCTCTGTCCATGAACGCCCCGGGGTCCCCCTCGTCGGCGTTACATATTACATATTTGTTATCACCGGCTGCATCGTGGCAGAACTGCCATTTAATTCCCGTGGGAAAACCGGCCCCACCACGACCTCTCAGTCCCGATTTCTTTATCTCATCTATCACATCCTGGGGGTTCATTCTCAAGGCCTTGACCAGACCTTCGTACCCACGATTAGCAACGTAATGGTCTATGTTCTCAGGATCGATATTCCCACAGTTGCGCAAGGAGATGCGCACTTGAGGTTTGAGCACAGGCAGGTCAAACAGATTGGGGATGCCCGCCAGTTCTCCTTCGCCGCGAATGCCCAGAGCTAAATCAGCACGAGGATTCCCGTTGACCAAGTAATCCTTAACGATCTCAGGTACTATTTCCGGGGTCAAGTTGCCATAGAAGACGCCAGGCATGCCCGGTTTGACTACTTCGGTTAAGGGCTCAGCGTAGCACAACCCAATACATCCAACTGGAAGAATATCAGCTCGAATATTCTCCCGGCTCAACTCTTCATTTAGCGCTTCCAGTGTATCCTCAGCACCGGCTGCTCGCCCGCAAGTACCCATACCAATTAGAATACGAGTGTTCTCGCTTTGCTGTATGGCTTTCCATTGCCGTGTAGCTTGATTTCTGATTTCTTCGAAATTCACTGCGTCTCCTTGTCCAGTATCTCTCCAACCTTTGTCGTCGTCATCCTCCCGTGGACCTTGTTGTTAGTAACCACCACTGGTGCCAATGCACAAGAACCAAAACAGGCTATTGTCTCCAAAGAGTATTCCAAATCTGGTGTAGTCTCGCCGGCCGTAATGCCCAACTGTTTCTCTATGTCGGAGAGAATTTGTCCACTGCCGCGCACGTGACAGGCAGTACCACGACAAACTCTAATGACATTCCGCCCCGAAGGGACAAGTTTGAACTGGGCATAGAACGTCCCTACCCCAAAGACGGTACTTTCCGGCAACCGAAGGAATCTGGCTATCTTCTTCATCGCTGCCTCTGGCAGATAGCCAAAAGTCTGCTGGACTTGTTGCAGGATAGGGATAAGCTCCTCTCTTCCACCCTGATAGGCGGATAGAATCTCATCCAGGCGCTTCTCATTTGCCTTCTCTTGCTCTTCTAGAAGCACCTGAGTCTCTTGCGCTGTTGAAGGATTCGCCATTTCTGTGCCTCGCTAATCAGTATTTTTCTTGCGACAAGCGACACCACAGCCAAGTAGCCAGCTCCGTGTCTAGCTTGCCTACCCAGGATTCTATCGTCTTGATGTCGCCGCTGGCTAATGCCGCTCTTTCCTCGCTGGTCAAAGAGTAGTATTCCTTGAGAGCCTCTTGCGGGTCGTCCGCTAGCCGGGCTAGAAACTCTGTTTCGCTCGCCGCTCTCCTCAAGACACCGAGCAACTCTGTTCTCCCCGGTACCTCCTGCACCTCAACATTCTCTCTGGTTACTGGATAACTTTTTCCCATTGCTGCCTCTCCTTTTGACTTCATTGCACCGTAATTCTAGCAACCCCCCAATTGGCTGCCATCGTCCTTAGGTTGCAATCTGCCCTAGCACTTTGGTGACATTCGGAGGCACAGTTAACTTGCCCTAAAGGGCATAGAGGTCTTATAATGGCTTCAGAAATCTGGGGAATTGACAAACAAAGATCAACTGACTGTCCTGATTGCCGACGACCATCCTTTGGTGCGCGAAGCGCTACATCGAGCACTGGAGGTCGAGGAAGACATGAAGCTCGTGGCGGAGGCCAGCGACGGTGAAGAGGCAGTCAAACTCGCCTCAGAATTGAAACCCAATGTGGTGGTGATGGACATTGTCATGCCCAAAGTCAACGGAATCGAAGCAACCAGAAAGATCAAAGAGGTTGCTCCTGACACAGCTATCCTGATTCTCACCGCCTACGACGATGAAGAGTATGTGCTAGGACTGCTTGATGCGGGAGCTGCAGGGTACCTATTGAAAAGCGCTAGAGGGCGTGACCTGGTCGGCGCTATTAGAGCCATACGGGCAGGTGAGTCGGTACTCCACCCTAATATTATTGCCAGGTTGCTGAAGCGGGCCACGGTGGCGCCGGTCAAGGACAACAAGGCTCCAGGATTGCTGAGTGAACGAGAGGCAGAGGTGCTAAGATTGGTTGCACTGGGGATGAGCAATAAAGAAGTAGCAGAAGAATTGTTTCTCAGCCAGCGCACCGTCAAAGCTCACCTGACCAGCGTTTTCAATAAATTAAACGTTGCCTCGCGCAGCGAAGCCATAGTAAAAGGGTTACAATGGGGATTAGTTACTTTAGAGAATGCCGAACGCAAACCCCAAGACTGAGCAACCCCCACCTCTGGATTGCAGTTATCTTGTTTGGAGTTCTGACCCTATCCCACTTCACCCAGTTGCCCGGCCAAATACTTCCCTGGGGATCAGACTCTCTGTCCCCGGTTCTAGGGCTTTCACGACACAGTTTTGAGCGTTTTCTTTATCTCCTGCTGGTGCTATATTCTGGCTGGACACTGGGGATACTTGGTGGTGCCGCGCTATGGCTAGTCAGTGCTGCGGCGATGTTGGCTCGTACCTTTACGGTGTCCCCCACTTTCACAGATGCACTACTGGAAAGTCTTTCTTCCATTGTTATTGGAGCTTTAGCCATTGCTTTGATGAAAGCCTACGATCAGAACAAGCAACGTCAAGAGGGATTCGAAAAGGTCACCAAAGACTTGGAATCATCCCGACGAAGTTACGAAGAGTTATTCACCAACGCCAGCGACGCTATCTGGATCCATGATGTAGATGGCCGTATTACATTGGCTAACAAGGCCTCTGAGAGACTCACAGGCTATTCAGCTTCTGAGTTAATCGGCAAGAATGTACGGGATTTTCTCAGCCCGGAAGCTCTGACCCTGGCCAGACGAGTGAGAGATGGGATTCTCAGAGGGGAAGATATGGAACATCGCTATGAACAGCGACTAACCAAGAAAGATGGCTCTGAAGCGATAGTACAGTTAGCCACACGTGTTATTATCAGCGACGGCAAGCCTCAGACTTTCCAAAATATGGCTCGCGACATAACCGAAGAAAGGAGATTACAGGACAATCTGCAATTCTACCTCAGGCAAGTACTCCAAGCTCAGGAAGAGGAACGCAAGCGTCTTGCTCGTGAGCTTCACGATGACACCTCTCAGCAGATATTGCTTCTGACGCATGGTGTGGACAATCTTGCCTCCAAAACCGACAACTATCTGCCTCAAGAGTTAAGAGACGAGTTTGAAAGACTGTATGACCTATCCAAGCAGACATACCAAGGCATCAAACGCTATGCCCAGGCATTGAGGCCAGGCATCCTGGATGACCTAGGTCTGGGCCCAGCCGTCAAGTGGCTGGCTCAGGAAGTACAAAACCTTGCAGGTATCGAAGTCAGGGTTACAATTGATGCCATGCCACCACTGGCCCCCGAAACCCAACTGGTGCTATTCCGCATCGCGCAAGAGGCTCTAAACAACGTGCAACGCCATTCGGGAGCATCTGAAGCCACCGTCACTATACGGTGCCAAGATGACCAGCTCACCATGACCATTGATGATAACGGCGAGGGTTTCGAGTTGCCTCAGCAGCTAAGCGATTTTGCCGGTCAGGGAAAGTTAGGATTGGCCGGTATGGCAGAACGCGTGCGGTTGATAGGTGGTGAACTACAAGTCAGCTCCCAAATAGGCAAGGGAACGACAATAGTCGTGAAGGCATCAACAAAGCTCTACGATCAGAGTAGCAGCTAACGCAGCACCGCGCCGTTTCCCGCCTCCCTCTATCCTTGTGCTACCGCCGAGCTCCGTCTCATTGACTGTAACGTGCTCACAATTTCTCCACTCTAACTGCTGAGACTTTGAGCTCGGGGATCTTGGATACTGGGTCGAGGTCGGGATTGGTGAGTATATTGGCCGCACTTTCGGCGAAATGGAAGGCCATAAACACCACTCCAAGCGGCAATTCCCCAGTCACCTTGGCTTTAGTTACCAGTTGACCACGCCGGGAGCTGACCCTAACCTTGTCACCTTGAGCTATGCCAAGTTGAGAGGCATCCTGGGGGCTGATCTCTACTACTCCCTCAGGCTCCATCGTATTTAGTCCGGCTACCTTGCGGGTCATCGTACCAGTGTGGAAATGATACAAATTGCGCCCTGTGGTGAGAATGAGAGGGTACTCTTCGTCCGGCATCTCCCCAGGAGGAATGTATTTCAGAGGAACGAACCGTCCCTTCCCTCTTACGAATACATTTGTGTGCAATATGGGCGTGCCCGGATGATCATCCAGAGGGCAAGGCCACTGGAGTCCGCCATCCTCTAGTCTCTGGTAATTTATCCCGGCATAGCTGGGGGTAAGATTGCGGATTTCTTCCATTATCTCAGATGGATGCCCAAAGTCAAAGCCCTTGGCATCCAATTCTTGAGCCACCTGACAAATGATCCGCCAATCAGGCCTCGAATCGCCAATGGGCTCGACGACTTTTCTCACTCGTTGCACCCTACGGTCAGTGTTAGTGAACGTGCCATCCTTTTCGGCGAAACTTGCTGCCGGTAGCACAACATGCGCAAGTTTCGCTGTCTCAGAAAGGAATATGTCCTGAACCACCAGGAAATCAAGCCGATTCAACGCTTCCTCAACATGCTGGCTATCAGGGTCGCTTAGAGCTGGATTCTCACCAACCAGATATAAAGCTTTGATCTCTTTCTGGTAGGCAGCTTCAAGCATTTCCACCAGCGTCAGCCCCGGAGATGACGGCAGCGGAAACCCATAGGTGATTCCAAATTTATCTTTGAAGGAAGGAGGTAACGAACAGCCCCAGGCAGCTTCGAACTTCTCTCTGATATCTGGATTACTTACTGCTTGATACCCAGGATAGACGTTAGGCAAGGCACCCATGTCGCAAGCGCCCTGCACGTTGTTCTGGCCTCTCAGTGGATTAACCCCCGTTGACCGCTTCCCCATGTTTCCGGTTAGCATTGCTAGGTTGGCGGTAGCCAGCACATTATCTGTGCCATGAGAATGTTGAGTAATACCCATGGAATAGAGGATGCTAGCAGGACTATTGCTGGCAAACATACGAGCAGCTTCCGCTAGCTTCCCGTAAGGCACACTAGTGACCCCCTCAACGAAATCAAGATCAAAGTCCTTCAGCGAGTCCTTGAAAGCCTCGAAGTTTTCACACCTCTCCTTGATAAATACCGAGTCCAACAATCCCTCATCCACTATAACTCGCATCATCCCCATCAGAAGGGCCACATCCGTGCCAGGTCTATGCTGCAACCAGATAGTAGCGAAGTGACAGAGGTCGATTTCTCGGGGGTTAGCCACTATTAGCTTTCCTCCGTTGTTCACTGCTTTCTTCATTTCGAGTGCAATCACAGGGTGGTCTTCCGTGGTATTGGTGCCAATAGCCAGAATACAGGCAGCGTCGCCAATTTCGCTGATAGAATTCGTCATGGCCCCGCTGCCAAAGCTCTGTACTAGGCCAGCCACAGTAGGGGCATGACATAGACGAGCACAATGGTCAACATTGTTGGTGCCCAATACCGCCCGGGCAAGTTTCTGCATCACGTAGTTCTCTTCATTCGTGCACTTGGCTGAGGTGATGACGCCTATTTCCTCGCTTTTGTAGCTTCTCAATTTCTCTGCCACTAATTCTAGTGCCTGGTCCCAGGATGCTTCTGTCAGCTCGCCGTTCTTCCTTATCAGGGGGGCGGTCAACCTTTCAGCATGGTGGACAAACTCAGCGATCCCAAAACGGCCCTTGACACACGCCTGCCCCCGATTAGCTAGGCCATCTGGATCCGGGATAGACGCGATTATTTTCTCGTCCTTGACCTGCAAGTTGAGTTGACAGCCAACGCCACAATAAGGGCAAATCGTTGCGACTATGCGGTCAGGCTTGGCAATACCTCGGGTAGCCACATCGGTGAGAGCGCCCGTAGGACACGAATCAACGCAGGCACCGCAGAACTTACAGCCGGCCTCGCGAAGTGTTCCCCCTCCCAATGGAGCAATAACATGACACTGAAGGCAACGTTGAGCTTCGGCTACCGCCATCTCCCAGTTCAGGCCATACTCTACCTCGGCGAGACCTTTGACCCGCGCTTCAGGCGGAACGCAGGAAACCTTGGCCAGTCTCTCTCCTTGAGTCACATCTTTCGACCACGTTATTCCTTCCTCAGCAGGTACGAGATGCTCTGTAATGTCTCCTCTGCCACCAAGATAGCGGTCTATTGACTGGGCCGCCCTTCTTCCTGCCGCGATAGCATCGATAACCAAGGCAGGGCCGGTCACACAGTCGCCGCCAGCAAAGACGCCTTCTCGACTCGTGCTCACCTCTTCATTGATCTGCAATGCGTTTCCTCGTCCCAACTCGACCTCAAACTCTGCTGGGACATCGGGTCGCTCACCGATGGCGGCAACCACAGTGTCAAGTCCGGCAACAAACTCACTCCCTTCGATGGGAATAGGGCGGCGTCTACCGCTGGAATCTGGTTCCCCCAATTCCATGCGGACCAACCTCAATGCTAAGTTGCCGTTTTCTTTCCGAATCCTCGAAGGGGCGACCAGGAAGACGATTTCTATACCTTCCTCCAACGCCTGGTCTACTTCTTCCGCTTGAGCTGGCATCTCGTTCTTTGTCCTGCGGTAGAAAATGGTTACCGCTTTGGCACCCAGCCGCAAAGCGGCGCGAGCAGAATCAATAGCTACGTTTCCTCCGCCAATCACACCTACTCTCTTCCCTATCTCTATCCTCTCTCCAAGGTTAAACCGTCGGAGAAACTCCACACAGCCAATTACGCCCGGCAGATCCTCTCCCTCGATATTCAAAGCCATTTCTTGATGGGCGCCTATAGCAAGGAATATGGCCTGGTACCCATCCCCAAACAGGGAATCCAGCGAGTCAACCCGTGTGTTCAACCTGATTTCCACGCCTGCAGCCTCGACTTCTCGAATTTCATCGCGAAGTATGTTTCGCGGGAGGCGGTATTCAGGAATCCCTACTCTCATCATTCCCCCAGCCTCCGGAAGAGATTCGAACACAGTCACTTTGTGTCCCAGCTTTGCCAGATAGTAAGCACCGGTGAGCCCAGCCGGCCCCGCCCCCACTATTGCTACGCTCTTGCCCGTCCCTGGAAGAGACTTGGCTTGCTGCTTCCAGCTGTCATCACCTTTGTCAGCGGCAAAACGTTTCAGCATTCTTATGTGTAATGCTTTATCTACATCACGGCCGCGTCGGCATTCCTCCTGGCATGGCGCGGCACATACTCTGCCCAATACGCCAGGAAAAGGAACTCGTTCCCTTATTACCGCCAGGGCGGCGCTTGGCTTGCCCCTTGCAACCAGACGAATGTAGCGAGGAACATCTATGCCGGCCGGACAAGCTACCTGGCAAGGAAAGGCAGTCTCAATCACACCAAGACCCCTGATCTCCTCACAGACCCGATGGCAGCGATTGCACAGAATGCAAAAACTGGAATCGCGCGCAAAGAAGGGGTTGTCCTCAAGAGGCGTTAGAGACCTGGGCACATGGACAGGTATCTCCTTTAGACCAAGGTGATCGACGGCTTGCTGAAGTTCGCAACCAGCCCTCTCCAAGCAGATATCGGCAGGTTGTCTAGCTAGAATGGCAAGCAGGTTCTTTTGCTGTACCTGCCGTACCCTTGGCGTATTTGTCTTGACCACCATTTTGCCAGAAACAGGAGTGGTACAGGAAAGTACAAGCTTACCATCTGCTTCCACGACGCAAAGCTGGCAAGCTTCGTCAGGAATTACCTGAGGGAGAGGTTCAAGGCCTGGATAGTAGCACAGGCTGGGAACATAGATTCCTGCGCTTCTGGCTGCTTCCAGTACTGTCTGTCCCTGTCTGGCCTGTACATCCCGACCGTCAATGTTCAATGTAGTGATGTTGTCTTCAGCCATTATCCGTTCCTCCCTTGAACATCGGTAGTTACGCCACCTTGATCCGGGTAGGCGAAACCAACAGAGTCTAGCTCTAGAAACATAGCTGGCTGCAAAACATCAGGACAATCGAGTTCCACAGATCAGCGCCAAGGGTTGGACTATACCATACATACAGGGCTCAGCACAACTGGCGACTTTGAGACCAGACGGTGTCCGCTAAGAGATAACCCGGCAGTTGTTGGCCTAGGTAGGTGGAATACTCTTGACCAGTTTCCAAGTGATAGTCTCGCTGAGCACAGCCACATCCTCGGTGGAAAGGTAATCCGAAACGTTAGCATCGAACAGAATAGTGCCATTGGGGGCCACCTCATCATCGCCTCTCCATAGCACTAAGGTTATGGGCACATGAGGGAAGGCATAAATGGTCACAGATTCATCTCCGCGGTCTGTCTCCTGGCCGCCAAACTTCTCTGATATACCTTTCAGCGACTCAGGCTTCGTGCCGAAGTGCTTCACCAAAGGCATTATCGTTCTCTTGTAGAATGCTGAGAAATAGGCGACACCTCCCGGCACTTGCTTGTAGGTAATCAATATGCCAGTAGCCGGCGTCCCTTTTGCCAAAGCAAAATAGTGCAACATCAGGATTTTGTCCTTCAATGGAATTTCCACATCCCCGCCTTCCGGCACAATCCTGGCATCGGGAAGCAAGATATGGTACTGCTGACCGAGATAATCCAGGACCACTTCCTCAGGTCCCAGGTACCTGGCTCCGCTTCTACGACACTGTTCCTCTATATCGCCGATTCCAGCCAACTGCTCACAAGCAATCCTGTGAGAGAGTTCAAAACTCTTGTCCCAGGGACTAGCTGACGAAGAACTACGTTCCTTCATTATGTGCCAAACCTAGGCCGCGGCAAGAGACCTGCCGCCTCCAATATCTCAGGCACAGCTTCCTCCCATTCGATAGCCATGACATGGATACCGGACACCCCCTCAATTTCGCGCACCTGTTCGATAATGTCAACGCACAGTCTGATACCTTCCCTAGGTACCTCCTCCTTAGTTACTCCTTGAAGCCGCGCAACGATGCCATCCGGCACATCCATCCCAGGAACTCTAGTTTTCATATACTTGGCAGCACCAACCGATTTTATGGGGCCGACACCGGCCAATATCTTCACCTTCTCATGTAGCCCCTTATCGCGTACCTTTTTCATCCATTCCGCGAATTTGTCCACATTGTAAACAAGCTGGGTCTGGATGAAATCTGCCCCCGCTGCCACTTTCTTGCCCAGACGCACTGCCCTGAACTCAGCAGGGTCGGCAAAGGGATTAGCAGCAGCCCCGATGAAGAGACGAGGCCCGACTTCCATTTCCTCACCACACTGGAATTTCCTCTCATCCCGCATATCTTTCACCATCTTAACAAATTGAATGGAATCAAGATCATAGACACCTTTAGCCATAGGGTGATTGCCGAACTTCTGGTGGTCGCCAGTTAGACACAACATATTGTTCATGCCTAGTGCAGCTATACCCAGCACATCCATCTGAAGAGCAATCCGATTGCGGTCTCGACAGGTCATCTGCACGATAGGATCCAGGCCCTCTTCCTTAGCTATAAGGCAAGCCGCCCATGAAGCCATCCGCACTACCGCGGTCTGTCCATCCGTGACGTTGGCAGCGTCAATATTACCCTTGAGGATTTTTGCCTTTCTCCTGACCACTTCCGGGTCAGCACCCTGCGGTGGACCTAGTTCACCAGTAACCGCAAACTGTCCCGCCTCTAGCACCCGCTCTAGATTACCTTTCGTTTTCATATGTTCCTCCTAATGCTACTATTTGCTACACGCCCAGCGCCTCTAGCACCTTCTTTGTCCCCTTCAATTCCTGTAGCAGGTCGATGGCTTCGACTTCCAGGCTGCGTGGCCTTGTTGCTTTACTCCAGTCGTGCGGCGCCTGTATCTGCGACAGGTCGCCGAGTTCGCCAAGTTCCTGCAATCTTCTGTATATCATGACCCAAGCACAATCTCGAGTAGGGTCTACTTCACACTTTCCATCCGTAGTCGTCCCTCCACAGGGACCATTCAACAACCCTTTGGAACATTGCACCAGCGGACAAATCCCGGCAGCCCTGCCGAGTTCACACTCACCGCATGCCTGGCATTCTTCTTTGAACTTGGTTGGTCCTCCGCTGGAAAACCCGAGAGCGTTGTTTGACGGGTACATAGGCTTTACAATGCCCATCTCCTGCTCCAAATACCCGCGTACTGCTTGGGCACCGTCCCCGCAACTCTGCATTAGTATGGCATCGCAGTGTTCTATCTTATCCCGGTATTCTTTCAGAAACATGGAGGACATAGGAAGATAGCAGGCAAATACCGCGAAAGGCAATCCAATCTTGCCTACAATTTCCTTCCCCTCCTTAGTCAATTTCTCTCCCATTTCATCTACTTCTCTTATGCCGCCCGTATGAAAGACCGTAGCGCATCCTCCACACCCCATGAGCAATATCTTCTTCTTACCTTCAAGATACCCCAGAATCTCCTCAAAAGGTTTTTGGACTTGTGCGTTCATTTCTGCCTCCTCAATGATCTGTTTATCTGACAAGTGCGACCAGATGCCCATCAAGGGCTGCCTCTACCACCCACGATGGCATTCAAGAAAGCCTCTTCACCGGCGGCCCTGACGTAAGGCTCACACTCCAATTCTTCGGTGTCACCAGTCTTTCCAATCTATCAAGCTGCCCCAACGTAGCAAGGCGATCGACAATCTGTTGCCATACGCACGGTATGTCTGGATCAACTTCACATTTTCCCTCTTGTGAGCCGCCACAGGGACCATTGAGCAGATGCTTCGAACAGCGGGCAATCGGGCACAGTCCGCCGGTATAATCCAGCATACAATCGCCACACTCAAGGCAACGCTCTGCTTCTTTCCATTCGGCGTGGGCACCACCCGAGGACAGCGTATTACAGCCGGGATGTACCACCTTATCTACCACTTCTGCCACGGTCTGCACTCCAGCTCCGTCCGTCAATACCAGGATGGAATCAGCAGCATTGAGTTCATTCTTGTAAGCCCTGAGTTTCAATTTGGTTAATGCACTGTCACACAGCATATCAACAACTACTGAACCCGAGACGGCTTTGCCTTGTTCTTGCAGGGTTTTCCTCATGTCTGCGACCTGTTGCTCCCCTCCACTTCCCCAACCCTCCGCACAACCCTTACACCCGATGAGAAAGATGCTCTCATCTCCATCCAGATAACTTAGGATTTCTTCTAATGGCTTCTGTTCTGAAATCAGCATTTCCTCTCTCCTTCAGAATTATTGACTTCTGCCAAAACGGCCTCTATTATCTCCGGTAGCTTCTTCTCAACCTCCTCCGACAATTCCAGACCCCAATCTATTTCTTTGGGTTCGATCCCAATAATGACATCTTCGCCTACCTTGTCCCAAACCTTCATCAACACTAGATTATCCAGTAAGCTCAAGTCGTGAACCGACAGAAGCGGCTTCTGTTGTAGTGTTAGGTTCTTAAGGCGAAAGCGATAGATTTGGCCTGGCGCGCCCCCGCCCTTAACGGCGTCTACTATGATGAGCTTGTCGGTACCCTCAACCAGCCCAACGACATCGGCGGATGTTCCTCCATCTATTACTCTTGCCTCGGCCAGAGCCATACCTTCCAAAGCATGTGCCACATGGCAACCAACCCCTTCATCTCTCAACAAGAGGTTCCCTATTCCCAGGACGACTTTTCCCACTCTAGAGTTTTTCCTTCGGTTTTTCACTAACAGACTCTGAACCTTGTCAGCTCATGTCCTCTAGGATTGACTAAGTGTACAGAACACGCAAGGCAAGGATCGAAAGACCTCACGATGCGCACTATCTCAAATGGATTAGCTTCATCCTTTACTACAGTCCCCACGATAGCCTGCTCCAAGGCACCGGGTCGGTCCTGGTCATCCTTTGGAGAAATATTCCAAGTCGAAGGAGTAATGACCTGATAGTTGGCGATCCGGCCCTCTTTTACCTCTATCCAATGCCCCAAAGCACCCCTCGCTGCACCAACCAGCCCCATTCCACTAGACTCTTCGGGAAGCTTGTACTCTATATAGGCTGGTTCTCCGGGCTTAAGTTCCAGAACCCAGCTGGTCATAGCATCGGCTATGAGTTTCGTTTCCAAGGCTCGGGCGAGGTTGCGCCCCATCACAGAAAACATTTTATCCGCGCGGATACTTGCCTGCGATAATGCAGAATCAACTAGGTTCTTCGTTCCAGGATCGCCGCCAACATAATTGACCATGATTCGAGCTAGTGGTCCGACTTCGAAAACTTCCTTGCCGTAGCGAGGCGATTTCAGCCAGGAATAAGCCCCCTCCTTCTGCTCATCAAGAACAACATCTCCTTGCGAAGGATGTCTCCCGCTAATAGAATTAGCATACCAGGAATGCTTCACCTCTTCGGTGATCTTGCTTGGATCCAATTGGCTGTATTCTAGATCGGAGGAGGTGCTCCCTGGCTTGAAGAATCTTTTCCTTCTGGTAAGGTCTGCTTCCTTTCCGTCCAGCTCATAAGAGCCGTAAGCAAGTAGATTCTGACAACCACGGCCAATTTCAAAATGGTCTGAATACACCTTGGCAATGGCCACTACATCGGGGAGGTAGACATTGTCAATGAACTCCTGAAGCTCCTTCAACTTCCACAGGAAGGACGTCATATTATCCACCGTTGGCACAGAAGCAACTCCGCCCGGCATTACACCCATATTGTGCGGCATCTTGCCACCGAACAGGGCGAGCATCTCCTGAGCCTTGCGACGCATGTCGAAAGCCAAGACATAATGAGCTACCGCCTGTTCATTGGCTGCATCCGGTAGACGATAGTCACCTTCGTAGCGAGGCACGAAAGGACCGAGTTCCCCTCTCCCGATGAAGTCCTTTATGGAAGTCAAGGTGGGATTGTTGCCATCATATTGTGCTAACCTAGCCACGTCCACATAGTCAAGAGCCACCAGATGATAGAAGTGAAGGATATGGTCGGCAATATGTGCCGCCCCCAAAATCAGGTTCCGTATGATTCTCCCGTTGTCAGGAATCTTATCGGCGATGCCAAAGGCACTATCCAGGTTTAGAGCGGCGGCAGTAGAATGACTTGTAGGGCAGACTCCACAAATACGCTGGGTTATCCGTTGGGCATCGCGTGGATCCCTGCCTCTCATGATTAGCTCCAGGCCCCGGAACAGGGTCCCTGAACTCTCGGCTTCCTTCACTTTCCCACCCTCAACCACCGCCTCTACCTTGAGGTGTCCCTCAATACGACTTACCGGATCGATTACTATCTTGCCCATTGATTCAAACCTCCTCTGGCAGAGCAACTTCGCTGATTTTTTCATAAAGTGGGGCTATGTCAAAGAACTCGGGCTCCGTACAACCTATGCAGGTAGCACCACAACCGACACACCAGTTCATCTTGTCGTTCCACAATCTCACAGGACAATCGGCATGGGTTACAGGTCCCCTGCATCCTAGTTCATAGTTGCACCCAGGGTCACCAAACTTTTTGGCAAACTTATTCTCGTCGTAGTAAGCACGCCGTGGGCAGTTCTCGTGGATCGTTTGCCCGTAGAAAGCCTTAGGACGCCTGAGCTCGTCCAAATCCTCTGAACTTGGTAGACCCGAAAGCAGAACTGTGGCCACCGTACCTACAAACCAGTCGGGGTGTGGTGGACAACCAGGGATATTTATTAGTGGAGTATCAATACCTCTGGCTTGAAGAACCTCGCCGACGCTACGACATTGGGTAGGATTGGGAAAAGCAGCAGGAATGCCCCCAAATGCCGCACAGCTACCCAGAGCAATAACCGCCAACGCATCCGCGGCCAATGTTTCCACCCATGATTTCATAGTCATTGGCCTACCGTCCTTTTCACCAACCAATCCGTGGATGCCGTCTTTCGCTGTCGGTATAGCTCCCTCTACAATAAGGATGTAACCTTTTTTCTTTGTTTCCGAGGTATCCACCATAGCTTCGATTACAGGACTTCCTGAGCCAGCCATTACAGTAGGATGAAACCTCAGATTTATGTGGCTTCCCGGGAGTACTTCATCGACTAGAAGGTTCTTAATGGAGGGATTTATGACGTTCAGCAGGGAAACCGAGCAGCCGGTACATCCAGCAGTCTGCAACCATATCGCCGGGTATTCTTTTGTATCCATGAATTCTTACCTGCCTTTCTACAGACTTGTTATCTACAATCCTCCACAAGGAGGATTCTTTCAGTCACAATTTTAGGTCTTCAATTATCTCTCTGACCTTTAGCCGAAGAGGAGACTCCTGCGCCAGTTCCGTAACGGGCTTCCCCTGCATCTCCAAGCTGGCTATATCAGGATCCTCTGGAATCAAAGCAACAACCTGAAGATTTGATCCATCGATTGCGCTTTTCATCTCTGGAGAAAGCTCTCCTCGAACACGATTAACTATGAGCCCGATTCTGCCAATCTTGGTCCTTAGCTCTCCAATAAGATCCTTCATTCGAGCCGCCGTAGAGATGCCCCTCATAGTGGGGTCGGACATAATGAGCAGAACATCCACATCTCTCGTCGTCTGGCGACTAATGTGCTCCATGCCTGCCTCACAGTCCATGACAATATAGTCATATTTGTAATCTTTGACCAGCTTGTCTAAGGAGACACGCAAGAACTCATTAGAAGCGCAATAACATCCCGGCCCTTCGGGGCGCCCCATCGCTAAGAGGTCGAAACCTTTGGACTCTACCAAGGACTCCATTATCTTACTGAACAGATATTCCTGCTTGGCAACGGCAGGGTTGAAGCGACCCTTGGAAACATCCTCGGTCATCTGTTCTCGTATTTTGCCCACCGTTCTACCATCCTCGAGAGGCAGTCCAAGTGCCTGGTTAAGATTGATGCTGGGATCAGCATCTACAGCCAATACCAGTCCCTTCTTTGAGAGGAGCTTCACCACCAAAGCGGCAATCGTGGTCTTACCGGTTCCCCCTTTCCCTGCGATAGCAATCGTTTTGGTCATTTCCTCACCTTCTTCTCAGTTGAATTCGTGGAAGGTAACGAAGTAACAGGTGATAACTTCACTACCGCATCATACTCGGGAGGACACACTTCCAGGCATGTGCCGCATTTAGTACACTTCTCCTGATCTATCACCTTCACCTCGCCTTTGCCTCCCTTGATGGCCTCGGTGGGACAGGTCAAAACACAGTGTTCACAGGCCCTGTCACACTTCTCTGGAAGTATATAGTACACAATCAATTCCGGACATACTTTGGCAGGGCAGCGCTTCTCCATGACGTGAGCCTCATATTCATCCCGGAAATAACGGAGTGTTGTGAGGACAGGGTTGGGAGCCGTCTTGCCCAAGCCACAAAGAGACCCCACCTTAACATCCTCGGCCAACGCCAGGAGAAGGTCTATATCCTCCATTCTGCCCCGCCCCGCTGTGATATCCTCCAGAATCTGCAGCATCTGTAAGGTCCCTAACCGGCAAGTAGTGCATTTCCCGCAAGATTCCTTTGTAGAGAAATCAAGAAAAAACTTGGCAGCATCGACCATACAGTTATCCTCATCCATGGCGATCATGCCCCCTGAACCCATCATAGATCCGGCCTCTCGTAGAGAATCGTAATCGATAGGGATGTCGAGCAAAGTCTCAGGGAGGCAACCCCCCGAGGGTCCTCCTATTTGTACTGCTTTGAACTGCTTATCCCGAGCAATTCCACCACCAATGTCATAGATGAGCTCGCGAAGTGTGGTTCCCATAGAAACTTCCGTCAACCCTGAACTAGCCACCTTGCCCGCCAAGGTAAACACCGCCGTGCCTTTGCTTCCCTCGGTGCCGGTGGACGTGAACCAACCAGCTCCACGCTCAATTATTAAGGGGACATAAGCGAAAGTCTTAACGTTATTCAGCACAGTAGGTTTGTTCCATAACCCAGCCTCCACAAGGTGAGGAGGCTTGACTCTGGGTTCGCTTCTTCTACCCTCCATAGCCGCAACCAGCGCCGTTGCTTCGCCCGAAACGAAGGCACCAGCACCAGCTGCTATTTCGATGTGAAACCCAAAATCACTCCCTAATATGTTATCTCCTAAGAGACCCAATTCCTTAGCTTGCTGTAAGGCAACCTTGATGCACTCGATAGCCAAAGGATATTCAGCCCGCACATAGATGTAGCCTTGTTCAGCGCCTACAGCATAGCCGGCGATAATCATACCTTCAATAACTTGATTCGGGTCGCTTTCCAAAACGACACGATCCATGAAAGCGCCAGGGTCGCCTTCGTCAGCGTTACAAATGACATATTTTGGGGCGGCTTCAGCTTTCCGGCATTGCTCCCACTTACGATAGGTCGGAAATCCGGCCCCTCCCCTACCACGCAATCCCGACTTCCTCAATTCCTCCACTATTTCCTCGGGCGACTTCTTTATGGCTCTCTCGAGACTAGAATAGCCTCCATTAGCAATGTAGTGATCTATGTTCTCAGGATCAATGTGGCCACAGCGACCTAGTATGAGGTGAAGTTCACTCTCAAACCTGGGAAGTTCTGGGATATAGATCGCCTCCCCGTCACCTCCTTCAACGGTCCCCAAAGCGAGCTCAAGGCAAGGGTCATCACTCACGATATAGCCTTCGACGAGCCGCTGCGTCGCATCCGGAGTTACATTCCCGTAAACGACACGAAGAGATTCAGGTTTGGATATGATAACCAGCGGCTCCGCATGGCATAACCCCATACACCCCACCTGCACAATTGGGACTTCCAGGTTTCTTCTCGTTAGCTCTTTCTTAAAGGCATCAACTACATCCAGAGCACCGGCTGCCCGCCCACAGGTGGCCGCGCCCACCATAACATAGGGGCCTTGCTGCAGAGCTTCCCATGCCGACTTCGCCTTGGTGCTAATTTCTCTGAAACTCATGTTAAACACAATATCGAAGTGACAGCAGGCCCTGGCCTCAATCCGCTTCGCCCTCGGATTCGTGTTTGTACGGTATCAAAACTTCTTCTACCTTAAAGGGCGTCATTTTGGGATAGATTTTGTCCTTTATTACTACGACGGGAGCCAGCATGCAGCATCCAATACAGGCTACTCTCTCTAGGCTAAAGAAACCGTCCGCGGTGGTGTCGCCCACTTTGATATCTAGCTCGCGCTCTAAGGCATCCAAAATAAGCTTACCCCCAGCCAAATGACAGGCAGTCCCCATACAGACCACAGTATGGTACTTTCCTAATGGAACAAAGCGAAACTGATTATAGAAGGTTGCAACTCCCCAAACCTCGACTTCTGGCATCTCCAGGAAGCTGGCAATTCGCTTCATCGCTTCCTTGGGGAGGTACCCAAGTCTTGTCTGGACTTCCTGCAATAAGGGAAGTAGATTTTTCCTATCTTTTCTATAGGACTCTAGAATCTCAGTTACTACCTGGCCAACTTGTTCCTCTATGACCATTCGTGCGCCAGTCTGAGACTATCCCTTCAGTTGCTTGGCAAATCCAGGCAGAAAAGCCCCTATTCCGGTCGTTTCCCGAGGACCGATAGTTATCTCCCATTCAAGGTTGAGAGCGTCTTCGAGTTCGCCTTTGATCCTAGCTACTTTCCCCGGGATAACTAGCTTTCGATGTTTGACCCTATCTCCGATGCCGGACTTCTTAATGAATGTCCCCACGGAGTCCCCGCTGAACTTCCCTGCTGCCCAGGCAGTCAGGACACCCAGTCCTTCCGCATCCTTAACACAAACGTATGCAGGGATCTTGGTAGCCTCGACAGCCGAAGACACCAAGAAGTACGTCAGAGCCCAATTCGAAGTGATAAGAACCGGAGAGTATTCGTCAGGTTCTCCTACTTCATAATACTTTTCCTCTACGGCCATGGGGAAACGAGGATCGGTGTAGATGTTAAGACGCTGAACCAGAATAGGAAGCAGAGAATGACGATCAAAATCAGAAAATACGATAACGCTAGCCCATTTGTTTATGAAGGCGGACCCCACTAGCATTTCCTTCAACCCGTCTCCAGCTATGAAACAAGGAAAACCAATAGTGGGATAGCCAAGTGGCTTGAAACCCTGTTTTAGCGCCGCCTTCCTGATAAAAGTCTGGTCTCTCATAGCATCCAGTAAATTGTCTGAACCCGGATCCAGAACCAGTTCCTCAATACCGGCATCCTTCATCTTGGTAGTTAGAGAGACAAGTTCTTCTACGCTATGCCCATGAAGACCAACAGGAGTGAGATTCTCCTTGATCTTTGGTATCGCCTCATCAATGTTTTCCTTGGTTATGGGGTAAACGAGTGGGTGCCTGTCCGCACATATATCCCGTGCGGCGAACAAGGCATCCATGTCCTCAGAGATTAAGATCATGCCCAGGTCTGTTGAATCGTAGACTTTCTTCACCAGAGCCAGAAACTTGTCCTTACTCCCGGATTCGAAACGCAGTGCTAACAAGTCTGCCTCCAGGCCTACACCAACCCAGGGAAACTGCAAATCCTTTATCTTCTTGATTTTCTCCTCGATCTTGGCATCGTCATCTTTGTCTGAGATGAGGAGGGCAATGCCGGGCGAATGGACGAAAGTCTTCTCATGACGGTATATCACCTCTTCGTTACCGATCTGTACCGCGTTGTCACCGGCACCTATGGTGACAAGCTTTATCGGCGGTGCCAGAAGATCCAGCAGCTTTTCTTTCGTCTCATCCGAGAGATAGGGGCATTTGTCCACAGTAGTCCCGGCCGACGCCAGTTTCATGGCAAAGGCAAAACAGGTAGGGAATCCACAGTCTCGACATGGTTTTCTGCCTGGAAGCATCTTTACGATTTCAGAACCTGCAACTGGCATAATAAACCTCCTTCTGCAGCTACTAGTTGTCAGCTTGCATTAAGCCGACTGCTGAATATTCCCATAGTTATGTTGGAAGCTCCACTTCCCCCTGCAACCAGGGATGCTTAACTTTGTCCAGGAACTCCAAGAGTTCGTCCACGTTCTTGACATCTTCCTCGCTGGCTATTTTATCGTAGAGTCCTTTTGCTTCTAGGGCATCTTTGAACCTTTCCTTCAACTCTTTAGGCATCCACACTATCCTGGCCAGACCACCATCAGCCTGGATGAACTTCGGAGACCTCAACTGCTCCAATCCGGTTCCCAGTCTTCCCTCTATCTGTTTTCCTCCAGAAGTCTCACCGGCCATGTGGGAAAATGTCTCCCCAATCACTGTCTCGCCCTTATATTCTCTATGCACCACTCCAAAAGCGTCCGTTTCGGGAATGTAGTAAACGATTGCCTCGAAGCAGCCACAAGACGTGTGGGGGTGTTCAAACGCACTATATAGGTAGACCCTGTCATAACTTCCCAGCGACTTTTCGGCTTCTATCGAATTCGCTCCCGAATACTCACCTCTCACGGGGTCTATCAGCTCTCCCTTTGGTATAGCAAATATGGGGCCATCGGGGTCAATCTTGGCAGCCGCTCTGCCGTCGAACCAGTTTATCGCTCCACAGTTGGCGATTCTATTGGGAGTAATGATAGAGACGTGTGTTGGGGCGAAGCTCTGGCACAAAACGCAGCCGTAGAAAGTATCTACATCCTCGTCATTCAAGGTCCTTGCACGCTCATCCCGCGCGCCATATACTTCTAAAGCATGAGGGAGCAGCTCCTCTATCTTCTTTTCGTCCGTGATAATAGTCACCTGGATGGCTTCGATGATTGGCATCTCTGAGGTATAGAGCAAGACGTAGATTTCTCCCAGCTCCCGCAGGGAATCAAAACCCTTCTTATAACAGTCCTTGTTCATTCTCATCCATGTATCTTGCCTTTGATTCATATGGTACCAACCCTCAACCATATTGGTGAACATGTGGATCCTTCTCTCGATGATGGCTTCAGCGTCCTTGTCCAGTTCCCCTCCGGCCACATCAACCAAGACGGCTACAGGGTAGCTTCCCCCTTTGCCCGTCGCCTCATCGTAAGGCTGCAAATCACCTATGTCCGGGCCAATAATCTCCACTTTTTCATTTTCTATCTCGTCAGGACTCTTGACTGTCGCCAGTTCAAACTTATGCGCTACTTTCGGTCCACCGAATTCAATGTATAGGTCCTCCTTCCTTATCACCTCGCCTTCATACTGAGGTCCTATATCTGCGTGAAATTCACCTTCCATTTTCCTTTAGTCTCCTTTCTTTAGATTGGCTATAAGGCTTTCCAGAAATTCCACCCACTTCGCATCTTTCTTGAAATTAGGCAGCGAGTAGTTGGCATGGGGGAAGTAATGCTTGCACAGAGTCATAGTCTTCAGATGAGGTGCGAAATGCTTGAGAGTAGAAAGGCCCTGGTTACCGAGATCGGACCTTATGCCGCAAAACATCACCAGGTCGTGGTTTCCTTCTTTCTTAACTCCCCGCCATTCAGGGTCCTTAAGAGCATTCACTATCTCAACGGCGTCGTAAACGCAATCCGGTTGTGTTCCCAGTTCTACAATCTTTCCTTTGGTCTGGGCTGTCGCACATATAGGAACACCGGCTGCTTTGGCTATTTCAAGGGCATATTCCATGAGAACCTTGCCATCGTCTGTGGATTCCAGTAACAGAGGCCCAACTACAAGAAGCGGCCTCTTGGCCTTCTTTATGAGATTGGCATACTCAGCGGGATCTTCTATCAGCTTCGCCGATTTGATTCCCGTTAGTACGTTCACTCTGTGGCGTGGTACTACTGCACTCATCTTCTCCTCCTTCTAGGACATTTTTCCGGTTACTAGTGTATCACTGCGTCAATAGGAACCTTGGTAGGATAGGTACCGATGAGGGTAGGCAACCCGATAGGCTCCCTCGGCTGCCAGCCGATTTCCTGCAGGTATGCGCGGACCTCCTTTTTGTACACTAGCGGAATATCCGCATCCCTGCGTACAAAAAGGTGAATATCCTCAGGAAGACCGGTTCCAATATACTTCTTGTACAGAGAGATATAGTGGTTCAGTTTTATCGCTCTTCCTTGAGGAGTATCGTTTCTTCTTATGCAAAGCTTGGCTATCATAGGCATAGCTTTTTCCTTGGTCTCGCACACATAAGCCAGGTGCTCGGGTGCCGGCTCCACTGTGTCCACAATCTCTCTCTTTCTCGCATCCATAGCCTTCCAGTCATCCTCTTCCTTCCTGGACAGGTATAACCTCCTATATTTGGAGGAGTGAGGGCCCAGAACAACAGGCACACCCAGCCTGTTGAACCCCGTGCCGATGGAAGCCGCCTTCTGGGAATATGCTCCCCAAGCTACTCCACAGGCACCCACTCGGTTAAGGACATAGTCTGCCATTACTTCGTAGTTCGCTCTCAAAGGCAACGCAGCAAATATATTAGCTATCTTTATTGCCGCTCCAGAGATGTGACTATTGGAAACACACGAACCAATATTCACGACACCGCCGCCGTCAAAGTCAGGCGGATACTTTTCATACACCGTCAAGCCGTCCTTGTCCTTCTTCATCCCGGCAACCATGGCCGCGCAACCTGTCAGAACCACGATGTACTTTCTCTTGGCGAATTCATCCACCATGTCGGCAATGTCCTCTATATCGGGGTAATTGGAACAGCCCACCAGGGCAATGACTCCCGGGATTGTACCCAGGGTTATGGGCGCGCCAACGTTCCTGATCTCGGTATCCATAATTGGACCACGTCCAGCCCTGCACTTCCAGGTCTCCATACTTGCCGCTGTCTGCATTATCTTGAAGATAGCAACGTTGTTTGGACATTCCTCTTCACATTTGCCGCAGCCGATACAGTTCAGGAACTGCTGCCTTATTGGGTCGAAGTTACCTTTGGCAACCTCAGTTATACCGCCACCAATGTTAAAGAGGTTGGGACAAACCTGTTCGCACATCTTGCAGTTGGTGCACTTCTTAGCCAGCTCTACAGCTTCTTCCTCCGTTAGCAACTCCTTCTTTCTGTGGGGAGCAATCTCCATGGCAACTTTGACCGCCACCTCCGCCGCCTTGGGTGAGTCCAGGATGGCGAACTGCTCCTTGTTGTCCACCATTCGCCTCACTATCTCGTCTGTATCCATTTCGGTGGCATCCTCAAGCCCGTACATGGCCTTGTCCAGGCAGGCGATCATTGCTGAACCCACCTTGGCTGCTTCCTGAGGAGTATCAGTCCTTATACACTGCTCGTCGGTCATTATCACGTCGGCAATGCCTGTTCTCATGAAGAAAAGGGCACGGGAGAGAGGACCAACGATTTTGGCTTTGTCCGAATACCTGGTTGTCTCCAGCGCAGTGCAGCACAAGCCACAGACCTCCACCTCATCTTCAAGGTTGTGCTCCCTGAGGTAGTCAATTACCACGGTCGAGGTGGCCGGATTATGACCTGATACCAGAATAACGGGCTTGCTTTTATCTATTGCCCCCCAGCCCATGTCAACCAGCGCAGTATCAGCGACGGAGGTAGGATAGCCAAATCCCACTATTTGTGCGATGTCAGCTACTTCCATGCCAACATGATCCAGCATACTGGCATGCAAGGCCTTGGACTCATAGTCAAGAGCACTTCCCTCCTGCCCTGTATGGCAAGAATCAAGAAGATGAGCAATCTCTTTAAACACATACTCCAGCGCTATCTGAAGGTCTCCTAGGGTCTCGGGCTTCAGCCCTACAACTGTCCTTATATTTGGTGCTTCCAGTTCGATCGATGTTCCCAGATCTATCTTCTTATCTGGACCATACCTATCAATCAGGAACTCCAGTATATGCCCACCGTGAGCAGCATGAGCGGAGCATCCCATCAAACATGCGATAAGTACAAACCTGGCCTGTTGGGTAGCTATATCTATACCACAGGCACCCCTTCTACCCTCTGTGAGGTCACACTTACCGTAGGTGCAGAAGCAACACAGATCACAGAATGGTGCATAGAAAGGGGCATATGTCTTCAATAGCCTCATATCCCACTGTCTGAGATCAGGAAGTTCCGGCATTGGAGTCGGACCTACCGGCTCCCACGGAAGCTCCGCCTTTATCTTCTCATGGATTTCTTCTAGTTTCCGGGTTATCTCTTTGACCTCTGCCATTTTTTCACCTCGTTTCTATGGTCTCCTTCACTAGCTTTAGAGTCTCAGGATGTCGTAAGACAAGGATATTCGCTCCAGCCAGCAAGAGAGATAATACAGTAATTCCTTCCCAAAGCAATCCCTGTTCCTTGCTTTCCTTGGCCTGCTTCGTTTTCCAACACTCTGCCCCCAGGTCAGCGATAATGGGCATCATGGTCATATTGTCTTTCGTGATTATCCCGATCTGTTTCACCCTTTCCATCAGAGAAAAGCTGTATTCCATACCGTAGCCCAATGCCACAGATTCAGGGTCGATAACTATCTTTTCAGCGGGAAAGAACTTGCAGAGCTTTACATTCAGTTCCTTCAGCAAATTGATATCCAGAGGGCTTAGAGCGCTGGCATTGTGTCCATGGTCTAACAGTGTCTTTCCAACAACCTCGTAATTCTCCTTCTGGACTGGTCCTATAAGGAGGTTCATACCATCGCAAGCTTCGGCGACTTTGGGCAGAACCTCCGCATCTTTTCTATCATCTCCAGAGCCGTAGATAATGAGGGGGACATCTATAGCCTCGGCTACCTTTTTTGCTATGTCTGCCGCTCCATCAGCGGAACTATCCTTCACTGCCGGATCGGTGCTTACCAGACGAAGGAATACCGCGTCTGCGCCGAATTCCTCACACTTTTTGGCCCATTTCACCGGATCGGCTATCACATCTTTGAAAGGTTCAACTAGGTGTTGGGCCCAGTCCTGAGGCTCCATATCGATAATCTCTAGGGCAAATTTCGCCGGGTTAGGATTTGATCCCTGGTCAAAAAAATGAAAGGGGAGAATATTCTCTCCCCCTATCTTCAAGCTCTTCTTTCCCTTCCCAATGGTTACCTCTCTGACTACTCCACTATACGCTTCAACTGGCGGTTCATATTCCATTCTTTACCCTCCTAACTTTCAAGCCAGGCATCTGAGTACAAGTTCTCTCCGGTAAGGACCTTGGCTGTCTTAACATACTCAACTTCCTTTGGAGACAGGGAAGACAGGTCTATGTCCTCTCCGTCCATGGTCCTGTAAATAAGTTCCACTATTTCCGGCATCTTTCCCTGGATCAAGTTCATGAACTCCTCATCCAAAGGATCGGCAATCGCGGAATAAAGACCGTTTCTATCCAGCATAACCGCATATGTGCGGTTAAGAAGTGGCCTGAGGTCATCGGGTACCCCGTTGGACACGTTGGAGAGTCCTACGGTCGACTTGATCTCGGGCAACACGTCCTGAAGTATGTTTATGAATTCCAAACAGACTACGGCGAATCTCTGTCCTTCTCCAGCCGTACTCACGGGAAGGATTATGGGGTCAACCCAAATGTCTTCGTTAGGAATCCCCAATTCGTTAGCATAGGTTACCGTGTCCATAATACTCTCTATCTTGGAATCGACATCCGGAGGCATCCCTTTGTCAGTGATTACCGAAATCACCACGTCGCTATTGTATTTCTTGGCTAACGGCAGCATTTGCTCTTTGGAGAGAGATTTCCCCGAAGCGGAGTTGAGCAGAGGTCTCTTCTTGCAAGCTTTCAGTCCCGCCTCCATAGCTTCAGGATTCATAGTATCTATGGACAGAGGTAGGTCACTGGCCTCCTGAACTGTGTTCACCAACCATTCCATGGTCTCCTCGGTATCCTTCTTCATAGGGCCGACATTCAAATCAATGTAGTTGGCCCCAGCTTTCGTCTCGGCTTTGGCCAAATCCTGGATCACTTTGGCATCCCTTTCCTTTATCGCTGTGGAAATTGCCTGCGCTATGACGTGTATGTTCTCTCCTATGATGACCATGCCGAGTACCTCCGATTTGTTGGTTCAAAATCCACAAGAAGCAATGCAATATAGCAGGGATAAAGCAATTTGTCAAACCTCTGTGTCGGCTCCGTCGGAATCCCAACGGCCCTATCTGCTATGGCCTATCATGGACCTCCCTTCCAAGGAAGGAACAGAGCCAGTTAGCTATGGTGCCACCGCTTTGCTATAATCTTTACACATATCGATCAACAAATAGACATCGGAATGCCGCAATTGCCTCGGAGTCGCGACTGGTCGGGATAGCAGGCCCACATGCCTAAGGACTACTATCAGATTCTGGGCGTGGCAAAGAACGCCTCGGATACAGAAATCAAGAAAGCCTATCGCAAGCTGGCTATGCAATATCATCCCGATCGCAATCCTAGCAACGAGAAATGGGCTAATGCGAAATTCAAGGAAATAAACGAAGCCTATGCAGTTCTCGGTGACCCTCAAAAAAGGAGGCAGTACGACCA
>Ga0180433_10001779_pt1 | contig 35326 bp, 33 predicted proteins | sample SS_ome_8_FD_132980 | JGI IMG/M metagenome (GOLD analysis project Ga0180433, IMG submission 132980) | Hypersaline lake sediment archaeal communities from the Salton Sea, California, USA - SS_1_D_1 metaG | ecosystem: Environmental > Aquatic > Non-marine Saline and Alkaline > Hypersaline >...
TACCTGATCTCATTCATGCTTCTGCTCTTCTAAGAATCTGCACCGAGGTAACTCAGCAAACGCAACAAAGTAGGCAACTCTCGTGACACTCCCCTGATTGTAACACATGGCAACGGCCCAATCAGTCAGAAAGGATCAACGGCAAGGCAATATTCGCGGCGGGAGTTTTGCTATACTACCAATCGGGGCTAATCCGATGCGACATACAAAAGGGGCAAAGCGAAGGATAGAAGAACTCCGGCGACTAGTCAATTACCACAATCACCGGTACTACGTAATGGATAGCCCGGAAATCAGCGACGCCGAGTACGATGATTTGATGAAGGAACTCAGGCAGGTCGAAGCTGGGCATCCTGAGCTTGTTACTCCCGATTCACCAACACAGAGGATTGGGGCTCCTCCCGTAGAAACGTTTGGAATCGTAGAACATCCCCGGCCAATGTTGAGCTTGGCCAATGCGTTTTCTTGCCAGGAAGTGACAGCCTGGCACAAAAGAGTAAGGAATCTTCTGGGCGGCCGTCGATTCCAACTCGTTTGCGAGCCCAAAATCGATGGCCTGGCAGTAGCGTTGACCTATGTCGACGGCTTGCTTGTCACAGGTGCAACCAGAGGAGATGGCTATCACGGTGAAGACATCACCCAGAACCTGAGAACTGTCAGGAGTATTCCCCTTTCCTTATCCAAGGAGGCGCCGCCCAGGTTTGAAGTCCGGGGTGAGGTTTTTCTTCCCAAGGCTGGGTTCAGGAAGCTTAACCGCGAGCGAGCTAAGGAGGGACTGCCCGTCTTTGCCAATCCCAGAAATGCCGCCGCAGGGTCGGTGAGACAGCATGATTCCAGCATCACTGCCAGACGTCCCCTAGACATATTCATCTACGGTCTGGGCTGGGCCGAAGGCAAGACGATGCCCGACACTCACTGGCAAACCATGCAGTACCTTAAGACGTTGGGCTTCAAGATAAACCCCAACATCTCTTTGTGCCACGACCTTACGGAAACGGAGGAATACTATCAGGGCTGCGCAGAAAGTCGAGAGGATTCTCCTTACGAAGCCGATGGCATAGTGGCAAAAGTCAACTCGATTGCCCTCCAGCAAGAACTGGGCACTGTAGCCCACGAACCAAGATGGGCCATTGCCTACAAGTTTCCCGCCGTTCAGGGTACTACTCGTCTTATTGATATTGTCATAAATGTAGGCAGGACGGGAAGCCTTAACCCTTATGCCACCTTAGAGCCAGTTCGGGTAGGCGGTGTAGTTATCAGGCAGGCGGCACTGCATAACGAGGAAGACATCCATCGCAAGGATATCCGAATCGGTGACTGGGTCATTGTACAACGGGCTGGTGAAGTTATACCTGAGATCATTGGGCCTGTGGTCAGCCGCCGCACGGGCAGGGAGAGAATTTTCTCTACACCTAGGAAATGCCCCGTATGTGGAAGTGATGTGATGAGACCTGAAGGAGAGGCTATGCATCGCTGCACCAACACCGCCTGTCCTTCTCAAGCCCTGGAGAAAATCAAGCACTTTGCCAGCCGTGGGGCAATGGACATAGATGGCGTAGGTGAAAAGCTATGCCAAGCTTTGTTTGAGGCCGGCTTTGTCAAGGATGCCGCTGACTTATACTATCTCACCAGGCAGCAGCTCCTCACTCTGGAAAGGATGGCGGACAGAAGCGCTGCCAATGTGCTTCATTCCATTGAAGCCAGCAAAGGCAGACCTTTAGCTCGGGTAATTTTTGCCCTGGGAATTCTACACGTAGGCGACCAATATGCCGAATTGCTGGCGCAGGCCTTCGACAGCATAGACGGTCTGGCCAAAGCCAGCGAGGAAGGCCTACTATCTCTTCCCTCCGTCGGCCCCAAGGTAGCTGAAAGCATTGTTGCCTTTTTCAGGCAGGAAGGGAATAGGCAAGTTATTGCAAAGCTGGAAAAGGCTGGAGTCGCGCTACAAAGAGAGAAAGTCAGCGCCAGGTCCGAAGGATTACCCTTAGCCGGACTTGAATTTGTCTTGACCGGCAGGCTAGACTCTTTCTCACGTTCACAAGCAGAAGCCACAATAAAGGCTCTCGGGGGTAAGGCAGGCTCAGATATCACCAAGAAAACCTCCTATGTGGTAGTCGGGACTGAGCCAGGTTCTAAACTCGCCAGAGCTGAGAAGGCAGGGACAAAGAAGCTGGATGAAGCTGAATTTGCCGAGTTCCTAAACAGGGCAGCAAGGGAAGCACGGAAACCTCCTCAACCGTAGGTCTATGAAACTCATTGTTGGTTTAGGCAATCCAGGTAGGGCCTATTCCCGTAATCGCCACAACGCTGGCTTCCGATGTCTGAATCACTTCGCCAGGCTTCATTCTATTCGTTTCGACCACAGGGAATGCCGCGCCAGGGTTGGCATTGGCGAAGTAGGCGGCCAGAAATTGATGCTGGCCAAGCCCAGGACGTTCGTGAATCTCAGTGGCAACTCTGTGGTTTGTCTGGTGCAGAAGCATAGCATTCCTTTGAGTAATATCCTGATAGTCTATGATGATCTCGATTTGCCCCTGGGCAAGATTCGCCTACGCCAGAGCGGAGGCTCGGGAGGACACAAGGGGATACACTCTATTATCTCCGCCCTCTCCAGCAAACATTTTTGCCGGATCAGGATAGGTATTGGGCGACCAAAGATAGAAGGCCAGCATATCAGCGAGGACGCCATAATCGATTATGTACTCAGCAACTTCTCCCAGCAGGAAGAGAAAGTGATCAAGCCCTCAATCGTCACAGCATCTGACGCTATTCATTGCTTTCTCAGCCAGGGCATAGAGGTTGCCATGAGCCAGTTCAACTAGTACGCTTCGCAGAGCCACCTGTAACACCATTCAGAACCGAATCCAACAATGTATACTTCTATGATTCAGTCCGTACGGTGACCCTTGGACACTGCAACTTGTTGATGAGTTGGCCACTGGTGATATAATAGCACTTCAAGGCTAAGGCAAAGTTGATGGCCAAGTGTGAATCAGAGGGTCACAATAGCTCCGACAATACCCAGTCGGCCGTGTGTAGATGTGTTACCGATGTAGCAGAATAGACTATTCGCTTCACAGAGAGAGGCCGTTGCTGACCGTAGCCTAGACAATTCCTTTCAATTTGGAAATAGAAGAACAGGCACCTGTTGAGGGCGCTCGGTTGAGCAATCACTGGAGTCCCATTACACGGTGGTTGTTTCAACAGAAAACACACTCGTTACGAAGAAGATAGGCATGAAGATATCCCACGGTTCGAGGAGACATCACTGCAGCACGAGATCTAGCATCTTGTTCGTTGTGGTTGCTCTAATTGTCGCGATCGCAGGCTGTAGCCAGCCCCCACCTGTTCCTAAACAGATCGCCCGGATCACTGCGGGCTGGTATTTCACGGTGGGACTGGCGACTGACGGCACGGTGGTCACGGTGGGAGACAACGAGGACGGCCAAGGCAACGTAGGCGCGTGGACGGGCATCAATGAGATCGCCGCAGGCGCCTATCATACGGTGGGCCTGAAGGCGGACGCCACAGTGGTCGCCCTGGGACGTAATCTCGAGGGGCAGTGCGATGTCGACGGCTGGGCGGATATTGTTGAGATCGCTGCAGGGGGGTTTCACACGGTGGGACGCAAGGCCGATGGCACCGTGATTGCCGCGGGCCATAACTACCACGGCCAGTGTGACGTCGACGGCTGGGCGGATATCGTCCACATCGCCGCTGGCGGGCATCACACTCTGGGGCTTAAGGCTGACGGCACCGTAGTCGCGGCGGGGCTGAACGATGACGGCCAGTGCGATGTGGCGGGTTGGACAGATATCACGCAGATCTCGGGAGGTGGATTCCACACGGTGGGGGTTAAGTCCAACGGCACCGTCATAGCCACGGGGCGGAACGAAGACGGGCAATGCAACGTCGATGATTGGACGGGTGTCCTCCAGGTTACTGCGGGCGGGTATCACACGGTGAGCCTCAGGTCCGACGGCACCGCGGCCGCTGTGGGATTGAATGCCGCCGACCAGTGCGACGTAGGCGGCTGGTCAGGGATCACCCAAGTTGCCGCAGGTGGCTATCACACGGTGGGGCTCCAGAACGACGGCCTTGTCGTTGCTGTGGGCCATAACGACTACGGCCAGTGTGACGTTCGCTAGCGGGTGTCCATACTGATAGTCGCGGTAGCCTCGGAATATGCGGCGTCTTGAACTCGTCCGTACCACTCTCACCGGAGGCTTCGAGGTCGAACTCGCTGGACGGGACCTGTCACAGCCATCATTGCTCGTCGATACTTGTCCGACGCACGAGACAGCAATAGCAGGCTTGCTGACGCTAATTCCAGTGACCCCGGCATTATGATTGGTGAGGTGACGCCGCGTACGTTCGCAGCATACATGAGGACGGAATTACCTGTCAGGCTCTCTTGCTACCTGCGGCACACCAGTGTGGCGGAATGTGTGATACACCCAGCCCCGTTGCACAATCCTGATTTCTGTGCGAATGGTGTATTCTTGCCGCGCGCGTGGCACGGCTGCGAGAAATCATCCCGTACTCATTTGGAAACAACAAAGGCCTGCTATTGCGAAAAATCACTTCAAGAGGGCACGCAAGTTCCTCGGTAGCACGTCCAAGTAGTCGACTATATAGCCTCGATTCAGTTTCTGAACTGTTTCACTAGGGAGCTCATCAGGTGGTACTTCATCCAGAATTAGCCCGGTCTCAGCTTGCTCGAAGGATTCGCCTGCTTCCACCCATTCCGCAAAATGCTTGTTTGCTGGGCAGATAAGCTGGCACTGCATGCAGCCTATAAGGCTGTTGTGCCAAGCTGGGTCTATCCAGCCAGGAAAATTTCCTGTATTCTCATTGAAGAACGTGATGCATTTCTCGGCATGAATCAGAAAGCGGTCCGCGGCAATCGCTCCGGTGGGACATGTATTGAGGCACGCCTTGCACCTATCACATTCATTCATCACCTGCGGTTCTAACCAGTCAGCTTCATCAGCGGGCATGTCTGAAAGAAAGGCTTTGAGTCGAACAAAACTCCCCATTTCCTCTACGTAAGCAATGTTGTTCCGTCCATACCTAGCCATTCCCGTGGATACCGCCAGTACCTTCAGCGGCAACGCAGCTGGGTAGAGTTGATATTCGGTAGAATCGAGAATGTTTTCAAGCATGCTCCCGATCTGGTCATCCGTGTCACCATAGTAAGTAGGAGGGATTATGACCGAGTAGGTCTGCTCGTTGAAATGGAACGTGGTTTCTCGCTGAGGTTGCGGAGCCGCGGTCAATATGATTGAACGAGCCGCTCCATAGCGACCCGTCACGTCGAATTCAAAACAACTCAGGTATTTTTCGTACACTCTCGCATCTATTTGCCCCTGCGTGAGGCGCGCTGCTATTTCGTGTTTCAGTTGAGCAACATGCTCGACCGGCAGCACCCTGCCGCGACAACCTCTTTCCTTGAGCTTAAGGCATATGAAATCCGCCATTCTATCGTGAGACATCGGCTGACCTTTTGTGTTCAACTATACCCGATTATGTCTCTTGCTGTACAGCATTCTGAGTAGCAGCAGCAACTCTGGCAGTATCAGAGGGAAGATCACACTTCTGCCGCAAGTCATGGGCCGTACTGGCTTCTTGCTGGGCAGGTGATGGAGTATCTAGTCGTACTCCCTTGCGTTGTTCTCAATTTACCTGCCTAGGACAGAACTCGAAACCATTGAATCTCCGCATCCTCATCAAATGGTTAGCAGTTTCGGTGCTAGGCAGCTACGACTGCTGGTGCTACACTGAAGCGGTCCGTCGTTTGATTAACTCAGATCTCCACCCTTTCTCGCGCAACACGAAATCATGCTACAATAGAGTTCACAGGCACTTGGCACTGTGTGACAACACTGTGTGCCAGCCAGAAGATGAACATCGCGGTCATTGGAGATTCGACGTGCTCTGCACAGCAATCCAAACTGGCAGAGACCATCGGTGCATTGCTGGCCCAGCGCGGTGTCACGATAGTGTGTGGTGGCTTGGGTGGAGTGATGGAGGCTGTTTGCCGCGGGGCTAAGTCAAAAGGCGGCTTCACCATCGGCATTCTGCCCGGGGCCGACGCAAGCACAGCCAACTCGTGGATAGATATTCCCGTACCCACTGGCATTGGTGAGGCCAGAAATGCAGTAGTGGTGAAGTCAGCTCAGGCAGTAATTGCCGTCGGCGGAGGCTATGGAACGCTAAGTGAAATTGCCTTTGCTTTGAGGAGCAGTAAGCCAGTCATCGGCTTGAATACCTGGTCCCTGTCCCGAAACGGGCGGGAGGAAAACTCTATCATCAGAGTTCAGAGCGCTGAGGCAGCGGTGGAGAAAGCAATTTCTCTAGTCAATGGGCAGAGAAGATAACGAGATTGCTTCAGCATGTTTGCTGTGACGGTGGTTCAGCCACAGAATGCACTTAGAAATGGCAAGTATCGAAAATGTGAAAGCCAGGCAGATTCTTGATTCTCGCGGTAATCCCGCCGTTGAGGTTCAGGTAGCATTGATTGATGGCACCGTGGGCATCGCCTCCGTTCCCTCAGGAGCAAGCACCGGAAAGTATGAGGCCATCGAGCTTCGGGACGGCGACAAAAGCGTATATCGCGGCTTGGGCGTCCTCAAAGCCGTAGAAAATGTCAATACTGAGATTGCCTCAGCGATGGCTGGCATGTCTGTCGCAGACCAGGCATCTATTGACCAGCGACTAATCGAACTTGATGGCACCCCCAACAAGGCCCGACTGGGGGCCAATGCCATTCTAGGCACATCACTCGCCATAGCCAAGGCCGCAGCCAACTACTGGGCGATTCCTTTGTACCGCCATCTAGGACAGGCAGAAGCGAATCTGTTGCCCATCCCTATGCTGAATATCATTAACGGTGGCAAGCATGCTCGTGGCTCTACGGATTTTCAGGAATTCATGATAGTGCCACTGGGCGCCGCCAGTTTCAACGGAGCAATGCGAATAAGCAGCGAGGTGTACCACTCCCTACGAGAAGTCCTTGAAGGCAAGGAGCTGGGCACCAATGTAGGAGACGAAGGCGGATTTGCCCCTCACCTTGCCTCCAATCATGATGCGTTGGAGCTAATATTGGAAGCCATTGAAGGGGCGGGCTACAAAGCCGGGCAGGACCTCTTTGTCGCCCTGGATTCCGCCGCCAGTGAACTCTACCAAGATGGCAAATACGTCCTCTCCCGAGAAGGTGTCGCTTTCAGTTCCCCAGAGATGAGGGGTTATTATGTCAACTTAGCCGAGAATTACCCTCTCATCAGCATTGAAGATGCGTTAGCTGAAGATGATTGGGAGGGCTGGTCGTCACTTACTGTTCAGCTAGGAAAGCGAATTCTGCTTGTGGGCGATGACCTTTATGCCACCAACATGCAGCGTCTCGAACAGGGCATTGCGCGGAAAGCCTCCAACTCGATCCTCATTAAGGCTAATCAAATAGGCACGCTTACTGAAACTATGGCCGCCATCAAAAGGGCACAGGAGGCAGGGTGGACAACCATTATCAGCCACAGGTCTGGCGAGACGGAAGACACCACCATCGCCGACATAGCAGTAGCTAGCAACGCTGGATTCATCAAATCCGGGGCCCCTTGTCGGAGTGAGAGACTGGCCAAGTACAACCGCCTTCTCAGGATAGAGGAGGAACTCGGAGGGGCTGCGCAATACCCCGGCAGAAGGGTCTTGTATAACCTGGAGGGAGCGAAATAGTGGAGGTACTGAACGGCGTCCATCAAATAAAGGCCCCGTCCCCTGCAGACGGATCGTGGCCCACCAATGTTTACGTAATCGAAGGCACCGATGGTCACATACTGGTTGACGCCGGTTGGGATAGCCAGGAAGCTCTCTGGGCACTGCAGGAGGGGCTGAAAGCTGCTAACCTCAAACTTCGAGACATCAAGAAACTAGTCGTGACCCATGTGCACCCCGATCACTATGGGTTGTCAGCCAAGATAAAACAAATCTGTGGCGCTGAAGTAGCGATGCACAGGGTTGATGTGGATCTCATCCTTCCCAGGTACAAGGATTACGCGGCACTGCTCAAAAGGGTGGGAGAGATGCTTCGGCAGAACGGCGTCCCTGAAAACGAATTGCCTCAGCTACAAGATGCTTCCCTATGGATGAACAAGTACGTCACAGCGGATCTACCTGAAATCAAGTTGGAGGATGGCGATACCATTTCCAACGACTCCTGCGAATTGGAGGTGTTATGGACGCCCGGGCACTCCCCTGGCCATATATGTCTTTATGAACGAGAGAGGAAGTTCATTCTCAGCGGCGATCACGTTTTGTACGACACCACCCCCCACGTTGGCTTCAATCCACACTCTGGTGACAACCCTCTCAGCGACTATATCGCTGCGCTTGGGAAACTGGCACGCCTTAAGGTTCATTTCGCCCTTCCCGGACACGGACCGGTGTTTAACGCCCTGGGCCTGAGAATAGAAGAGATACTCAAGCACCACCAGGACAGAAAAAGAGCCATTATGAAGTCCATGGGCAGCGGCCTCAAGACAGCCTATGAGATAGCCCGGCAGATTCCCTGGACAGTGGGCGGGGCAGGCACTGCCTTTCAGAACCTGGCACTCTGGGACAAGCGAATGGCGGTCAGTGAGACTATTGCCCATCTTAAGCTGTTAAAGGAAGAAGACAAGGTCGGCAACGTTGACATGGACGGTGCTTCCTTGTATATATCTAAAGACTAATCTTGCCAGCCCTGTCGCTTGAGACAACGAGACAAGCTGAGACTGAGAACCAACTAAGAAAGGCGAGGACAAGAATGGCAACGAAGATAGGAATCAATGGCTTCGGACGCATCGGCAGGTTGGCCCTGAAGGCAATCCTTCAGCGTTGCGGCGGCAAATTGGAAGTAACGGCGGTGAACGACCTTACCGATGCCAAGACAAATGCCCACCTCTTCAAGTATGACAGTAACTATGCCATCTACCCCGGAAAGGTGGCGGCCAAAGACAATTCCATCACGGTCGATGGTGAAGAGATTAAGGTATTGGCTGAGCGCGACCCGGCGAAGATTCCCTGGTCTGACTACGGAGTGGACATTGTGATCGAATCTACAGGACTTTTCACCCAGGCAAGCAAGGCGGCCGCGCATCTTCAAGCCGGTGCCAAGAAAGTGATCATCTCAGCCCCGGCTCAAGAAGAAGATATATCTGTCGTAATCGGTGTCAACGAGAAACAGTATGACCCGGCCAAGCACCGTATCATATCCAACGGCTCCTGCACCACCAATTGCATTGCCCCCGTGGTAAAAGTGCTTCACCAGAACTTCGGTGTCCTTCACGGGTTAATGACTACCGTCCATGCTTACACGAATGACCAGAAGATACTGGACGTTTTCCATCGCGACCTGCGCCGAGCAAGAGCGGCTGCCATCAACATCATCCCTACTACCACCGGTGCAGCCCGCGTTGTAGGTGTAGTCATTCCAGAACTTCAGGGGAAACTACATGGCATCGCCTTGAGAGTACCCACTTCGGTGGTATCGGTCGTTGACTTCGTCGCCGATCTAAACAAAAAGGTAAGTTCTACTGAGGTTAACGACGCCTTTCGCAAGGCCGCTATCGGAGACCTCAGGGGAATCCTGGAGTATTGTGAAGAACCACTGGTGAGCTCGGATTTCAAGGGCAATCCAGCCAGTGCCATCTTCGATGCCCCAAGTACTATGGTGATCGACAACAACTTCGCCAAGGTTTTGGCCTGGTACGATAACGAATGGGGCTATAGCTGTCGTCTTGCTGATCTCGCTACTTATATCGTCGAGCAGGGATTGTAACCTCCTCTCCTTTCGCCTGAAAGGGACTGGATGGTATACGGATTCCCCTTCGCGGTACTTTCCTGGCCTGCCGGAAAGGAACTATAATGTAAGGTATGCACCGGCAAGGTGACAGCTGGCAACCGGACAATGAACGTAAGTGTATGCCGGATTGAGCTTCGCGTCCCCGAGAACCAGTCCCTTAAAGGTAAGAGGCAGGTGATCAAGTCCATCATTGCACGGCTTCAGAATAGGTATAAGGTCTCAGTAGCTGAGACGGATAACCAAGATCGCTGGCAGCTAGCCACTTTGGGCATAGCTTGCGTTAGCAACCACAGGAGACATGCCGACGAAACCTTGTCCAACGTCATCAGGTTCATCATCCAGAACTATCCCAACGTAGAGCTATTGAGTTCGGAAATAGAAACGTTCCCTTGATGGACGCCGCTGCTTTCCTTCACTATCTCGTTACTCTGCCCGATTATCGACAGCAGATCGTCCATGTTGAACGTATTCCTCCGCAGGATGCCACTACTGGCAAACTGGACCAACCTCTTCACGATGGGCTCCGAACCTGCCTTGAAGCTCTGGGTATATCTACCCTCTACAGTCATCAAGCAAAGGCGGTCAACGCCATCTTCGGCGGCAAAAATGTAATCGTTGCCACGCCCAGCGCCAGTGGCAAGACTCTATGCTATCACCTCGCCACTCTTGATGCACTTTTGCATGATAAGAACAGCCGCGCTCTCTATATTTTCCCCACAAAAGCTCTCGCCCAAGATCAATTACGTAGTCTAAGACAAATCGTTCGCCCACTGTCAACACGATCATGTCAGGGCGAAGGAATCAAACCACAAGTCGTGGCTACTTTTGATGGTGATACACCCCCCAATGAGAGAGCAAACATCAGGAAACAAGCAAGAGTGGTGCTCACCAACCCCGACATGCTGCACCTTGGTATTTTGCCCAATCATCAATCGTGGGCCAGATTCTTCCGCAATCTGAAATTCGTCGTAATAGACGAGACGCACATCTACCGGGGCGTTTTTGGCTCTCACGTGGCTAATGTTCTGCGGCGGCTGCGACGGCTTTGCGATTTCTATCACTCTAGCCTCCAGTTCATCTGCAGCTCCGCTACTATTGCCAATCCCGAAGAACATGCGCAGCATATCGTTGGCTTGCCTTTCCAGGCTATTGTCGAGGACGGGTCACCACATGGCGAGAAATACTTCGCGTTCTGGAACCCGCCTTTCCTCGATGAGGCCAAGGCTAGCCGGCGCAGCCCCAACAGTGAGGCAGCATCCCTTTTGAGCCAATTTGTGCAGAAAGATATGCGGGGCCTGGTGTTTGCCCGTACTCGCAAGCTGACCGAACTCATTTACATCTATGCCCGCGGACAACTATCGCCGTCGCTCGCCAACAGAATCAGCCCCTACCGGGCGGGATACCTCCCTGAAGACAGACGCAAGATTGAGCATCAATTCTTCGACGGTGAACTTCTTGGCGTAGTTGCTACAACGGCTCTGGAGCTAGGCATAGATATCGGCGACCTTGACGCGACCGTGCTTACCGGCTATCCCGGGAGCATCGCCAGTGCCTGGCAGCAGGCGGGACGTAGCGGACGAAGTAGCCACAGCTCCTTGAGCTTTCTGATTGGCCAGGAAGACCCGCTCGACCAGTACCTGATGCGTTATCCAGATTTCTTTTTCAGCAAGAACTTTGACAACGCCATAATCAATCCTGACAATCCTTACATCCTGAAGCCTCACCTCCTCTGCGCTGCCTGGGAGAAGCCTATAGGTAGTGAAGACGAGCAATTCTTCGGCTCCACGACAGGCACTATGTTGACTGAATTGGAGCGTGAAGGGAGACTAAGGAGCCGCCAAGAGAATTGGTATCCCGTTCCTTCCATCACGTACCCCGCTCAGGATGTAAACATACGGGCGACATCAGGAGAGATGTATGCTGTCATCGATCGGCGGGATGGTTCCTTACTAGAGACAGTAGAAGCCAGTGTTGCCTTCTTCCAGTTGCACCCCGGCGCTATATATCTCCACCAGGGTGCAGCTTACCTCGTAAACGAACTGGATTTGACTCAGTACATTGCCTGGGTGGAGCCAAGTACCGCAGACTACTATACTCAGTCTATGGACATAACCGACCTTCGGGTCAAAGGCCTGATCAAGCAGAAGGACTGCCACGGGACCAAAGTACGTTTCGGAGATGTTGATGTTACTACCACGGTGGTTGGCTACAAGAAGAAAAGGCAGCTCACGGAAGAGGTAATTGGGCAGGAGCTTCTCGACTTGCCACCACAGAACTTCCCCACAAAGGCCCTGTGGTTCGATCTACCGCAGAGAGGGGTTGACAGGATAGCCTCTGCGGGGCTCGACTTCCAGGGCGGTTTACATGCTTGCGAACACGCCGCCATCAGCATACTACCCCTGTTTGCCCTTTGTGACCGTAATGATATCGGCGGCGTTTCCACTCCCTTCCATGCCGACACCGGCAAGGCGCAAGTCTTCATTTACGATGCCCACCCCGGAGGCATCGGCATCGTCGAGAAGGGATTCGAGATGATAGTCGAGCTCTGGCAGGCCACTTTGAAAGCAGTCGTGGCATGTCACTGCGCTGATGGGTGCCCCTCTTGCGTCCAGTCACCCAAGTGCGGCAACAACAACCAGCCTCTGGATAAGGCAGCCGCCATCATATTGCTTGAAGAACTGGCAGCTCACGGACAGATAACCGGATAGCTCAGGAATTTCTCTTGACGACTAAATGCAACAATGTTGCATTTAGTCTTTTGCTCTGTTATGGTATTCCCGTGGTTCAAGAATCAATTCGAATCTTGCAGGCCCAAGGGCACAAGGCGACCAGGCCCCGAAAGCTGGTGCTACAGGTGCTAGAACAAGGTGAGAAACCGCTTTCTCCTTACGATATACAGGGTATCCTGCGGTCCAGAGGGAACTACTTGAATCACGTTACCATCTACCGTATACTCGATTTGCTATGCAGCCTGAATCTAGCTCACAAACTGCTATCCAGCGGTAGATTTGTGAAATGTAGTCTGGATACAATAGAAGGCTGCCATCGCTTCATGGTTTGCCAGCACTGCGGAGCCATCCAAGAGTTCACTGATAAAGGGTTATGTGAACAGGAAGACAAGTTCGCTCGCAATTTCGGGTTCCATACGCAACATCATTGTTCAGAATTCTCGGGAATCTGCTCCCGGTGTTATGAAAAATAGGCCGTTCGGCAAAACGAGAAATGTTCAGACGAATAATAGAAGAACTTAAAGAACATAGTCCGTTTACAGCCCTTGGCGCTCTTTCCGGTATTGGCGTTACCATTATAATAGTACTGGCCGACGTTCCTACCTATGTGTCCCATACGATCTTCTATACGCTGCATCCACTGCATGTCCTGTTGAGTGCACTTGTGACGACCTCTATGTACGTAAGGTACAGGAGGGCCAAGATCTGGGCAGCCATCCTGATCGGTTGGACAGGAGCCATCGGCATAGCCACTATAAGCGATGCCATGCTCCCTTACCTAGGGGGAACCTTGCTTCATGCCCGAATGGAGTTTCAGGTCCCCTTCATCGAGGAATGGTGGATAAACCTATTGGCATTAGCAGGCGTTGCCATCGGCTATTGGAGGCCAACAACCAGAATCCCACACTTTGGACATGTCCTGCTGAGTACCTGGGCATCCTTGTTCTACATCATGACATTTGGAATGGCTGATTGGATTCCTCTACTCCCGTTCATTTTCTTGTTTCTGTTCCTGGCGGTCTGGCTCCCTTGTTGCACTAGTGACATAGTCTATCCCCTCCTGTTCGTGAGAAAACGCCCCGATCTGCCTTCGCCAGAAAGACAGGAAACCGCCAACTAAAAAGTCTTTTACACCTGTGTTATCATGTACCGGTCTTTTCCGCAACGGAGCTGCCATGCTTGATTCGCTAAGAAAGACAGAACTGGGAGTGAAAAGAAGCAGGGAGACCTGGTTTGGCAAAATCGCTACCATTTTCAACCGGCAGGCTTTCGGCGATGAGGTATGGGAGGAACTGGAAGAGTTGCTTGTCTCGGCCGATGTCGGCGTGGACACCACGGACAAACTCCTGAAGAAAGTCAGACAGCGGGTGAAGACTGATAGGCTGTCGGAGGTACCTCACATACGCGAAGCTCTGAAAGAGGAAATGATAAACCTGTTGAGAGCCCCCTTATATGGAGCTACCGCTTCTCGCATGCCCATGTCCGTCCGTTCCGAATCCCTCACCTCCTCTTCTAAGGCCGTCGCTTCCGGCCATTCTGAGCCAAGCGAAGAACCTGATTTCGCCCGGGACAGCCTTGGCGAGGAACCTTATGATACGCCGGGTAGAGTAAGTAAGGGAGAAGCGTCTCCTCAGGTCATCCTTGTGGTAGGCGTAAACGGCTCGGGCAAGACGACCAGCATTGCCAAGCTAGCTCACAGCTTCACTTCTCAGGGCAAGCAGGTTATCCTGGCGGCAGCAGATACGTTTCGAGCAGCAGGCATTGAACAGCTTGAGCATTGGGGCGAGAAAACGGGTTCGGAAGTCATCGCCCATCAACCGGGCGGCGACCCCGGGGCAGTTGCCTACGATGCGGTTCAGGCTGGACACAAGCGCCACGCTCAAGCGGTTATCATCGACACCGCTGGTCGCCTTCACACGAGGTCTAATCTTATGGAAGAACTCAAGAAGATAAAGAGAGTGGTGGCCAAACACGATGCTTCGGCTCCTCATCAAGTTTTGTTGGTAATTGACGCCACCACAGGGCAAAACGGCCTGGCTCAGGCCAGGCATTTCGCCACAGCTGTAGACATCACAAGCGTTTTCCTAGCCAAACTTGACGGCACAGCCAAAGGTGGCATAGTATTTGCCATCTGCGACCAGCTAAACACACCCATTTCTTATATCGGCACTGGCGAAAGGCTACAAGACATGGCTCCTTTTGATGCAGAAGTTTTTGTTGATGCTATTTTCTCCTGAATAGAAAGGTAAAGATACATGCTCACTATCGGCGTAGACCCGGTTGCTTTCAGCATTGGCTCGCTAACAGTTCGGTGGTACGGCATTGTGGTCGGTGCAGCAGTGATAACAATGTTGGTCGTCATGTCTAGAGAAGCAAGAAGGCTGGGCATCGAGCGAGATATCTACAGCATTTTCCTGTGGGGAGTCCTGGGCGGCTATGTGGGAGGCCGGCTAGCATATGTAGTCTATGACTGGGAATATTTCGTAGCGAATCCTCTACACGTGATTGGCTTTGCTGGCCTCGCTCAGAATGGGATGATCATAGGCATCATTGTGGCCGCCTTGATCTATATGGCGGCAACCCGAATGCAGTTCTCCACCTTACTTAGCATAGGCGATGCCGTCGCTGTTGGAATGCCTCTGGCTCTGGGGATAGGCAGGATTGGCTGTACCATAAACGGCTGCTGCTCTGGCAAGCCTAGTCCTTTTGAGTATTTCCCGGGGGCAGTCACCTATGCATCCCGCCCACCCGGCACATCGCCCCAGGACTGGTATCTGCTCCCCTCACAGTACACAGGGGTGCCCATCTACCCCTCTCAGCTCTATCATCTGCTATGGGGCCTGATAGTCTTTGGCATAGTGTGGCGACTTCGGGACAGGTTCAAGCCCGAAGGTTGTCTCGCATTCTTCTGTTTCTCTCTTTTCGCCGCTGGCGATTTTGCCATCAGGTTTTTCCGTATCGGCGAACCACTGATCTTGGGTCTTCATCACGCCCAAGTCCTCGACTTGGGCATAGTGGCAGTATTCCTGCCCTGGCTTATCATCAGAATGCGCAGATACCAACGTCAAGCCTATACTGAGCCCCAGACGGACAGCCTTTAAGGCAGTCTTGAACTCGCTCTTACTTCGAAGACGCCCACTATCTACGATCCAGATGCCGACTATCTACCACGCGGTCCCGACACAAGCAAGGCGACTTCAAATATGATGATCAAAGACCTGACTATGGACTTTGATTCTGTGCTTGAGAGTCGTACCCTCACTAACAGCCCTGGCTGGGGGCAAAGTCACGAAGGCCAAGGCTCAGTACATCCTCCCCATTCCAGCGACTGGTTTGTAGGTTGTATACAATATCTATGTAGGATGGGATTTCTTCTCTCATTCTCTGCGACCCGAAACAGACAGCCTGCCAGACTACATTTCCCTGCCTAAGTTTTAGCCTCAGCCGCTCACCACGGTTGCCGAATTCGCGACATTCAATTACTTCAACCTGTCGAGTGAGAAAACTCGGCTGCGGGTTGCTCCGACCAAAAGGGCTTAGTTTCTGCATAAGGTTGAAGGTTTCTCCCGTAAGAGTAGACAAGGGAAGCTCAGCATCAACCACCAGTTCGGGGTGCAGGTCAAGATGGCCCAGTCGCTCCGTAGCCATGCTCATAAGCCTTTCATCCAATTGAGCCAGATTCTGTCGAGACACGGTGAAGCCAGCTGCCAGGGGATGACCACCGAAGGCGGTAAGCAGATCCTGGCATTCTGCCAGGGCAAACGCCATGTCGAACTCAGGTATGCTGCGACAGCTACCTTGACATAGTTCTGGACCCAAATTGATGATGATAGTCGGCTTATAGAACTCATCTGCAAGCTTCCCAGCCACAGGCCCGATAACCCCCACGGAGTAGCTCTCGTCGGCTTCTATCAGCAACGGCAGGTGTATTTTGCTGGCCAGTCTTTCTCTAGCCCGGCTCAATAGTTCCCCGGTTAGTCTTTGTCTCTCGGCATTCTTTTCTTCCAGTTCCAGCGCCAGAGAGCGAGCTTCTTCTTCTGATTGAGTAGTCAGTAGCTGATAGCTGGTCAACGCGTTGTTCATCCTGCCGGTAGCATTAAGGCGAGGGCCTAGAACCCAGGAGATGTGTTCCGCGTCAAGTTCACCTGGTTTAAGTCCGGCCAATCTGACCATCTCTTGGATTCCCACGCGCGAAGTATTATTAAGCTCTTTGAGTCCTTCCTTCACCAGATAACGATTCTCACCCACCAGCGAGACTAAATCGGTAACAGTAGCCAGAGCCACCAGGTCCAGAAATCTGGCCAGCCATTTCTCGTTGCGATTCCTATGGAACAGTGCCTGTAGAAACTTGAAGGCAACACCAGCGCCAGCCAGGTCCGGATAGGGATACACCGAATCCTCGCGCTTCGGGTCAACCACAGCTACGGCTTGAGGTAACCTCTTCAATGGAATGTGATGGTCGGTAATAACCACATCCATCCCCAGCTTCTGGGCCAACTCTACCTCCGCAAGATCAGTTACGCCGCAATCAGCAGTGATTACCAAATCCACTCGCTGGGCGTGAAGCTGTTCCAGGGCCGGAGTCTTCAATCCGTGGCCTTCGCTGAAGCGGTCAGGAATATGAAAGACCACTTTAGCACCCAGCCTTGACAGGCCCTCCACAAGGATGACCGTGGCTGTGACGCCATCAACGTCGAAGTCACTATAGATGGCAATCTTCTGCCGGGCAAGCAACGCCTTGTATACTCGGCTCACCGCATGAGCTACGTCAGGGAGCATGAAGGGATCACCTTCCAGTCTGTCGTCAGCTGCCAGGAAGGCTTCTATCTCACCGGGCTTGATGCCACGATTGTAGAGAAGCTGGGCAATCACACGAGGCAGAGCAGAAGCATTCAAGTATTCGTCGGGCACCGAAGGCAACACTCTCCATCGGGCTCGTCGATTCAGTTTTGTACCCAAGCTTAACGCCTCTGGTTAGAATCGCTAACTATACTCCATGAAAGGGTAGTCAAGCAAGCTCAGCATAGCAATTTGACCATTCCATCAGGCAATAAATATAATCCACATCAATGAAGTTAGCGTTCTACACATTAGGATGCAAGCTGAATCAGGCTGAGACAGAATCCCTGGCCAGTCGCTTTAGCGAAGCCGCATTTGAACTTGTTCCTCCTGATGACGGGGCAGATATCTATATTGCCAACACATGTACAGTCACCCATATTGCCGACCGTAAGTCACGCCACTGGCTCAGGTTAGCAAAGCGAAGAAATCCCCAGGCCCTGGTCATCGCCACCGGCTGCTACGCCCAAAGAAGTCGCCAGGACTTGGCTGGACTTGCCGACCTTGTTGTTGATAATCAGCAAAAAGACAGCCTGCCTGAAATAGTGAGGCACTTGTCATTGCCAGTACTCCCTTACACATCTGGCGGCACTCTCTTACATCATTCTGAGGCCCAGTCTAATCGGCGTCAACCAATCTCTACATACACTGCACCCACTCGGGTTCGCAGCCTCATAAAGATTCAGGACGGCTGCCACAGTCCCTGTGCATATTGCATCGTGCCCAGGGTAAGGCCTCAAGAATACTCAGTGCCCACCGCCCGGATAATCGACGAAGTCAAGCAGAAGGTAGCCCTCGGCTACAAAGAAGTCGTTCTCACTGGAACCAAGATTGGCATGTACAGGGACGGAGGTACTGACCTGGAGGATTTGGTACGGCGTATCCTCAGCAACACCAGCATCAAGAGATTACGCCTCTCGTCTCTGCAACCTGCAGAAATAACCCCGCAATTCCTCGCCTTATGGCACGACGAAAGACTTGGCCGCCATTTTCACCTCGCGCTGCAGAGCGGCAGCGAAACTGTGCTGCGAAGGATGCGGAGGGGCTATTCTCTGGATCAATACCGGAAAACGGTAGATTTGGTCAGGCAGATACCTGGGGCAGCCATAACAACAGACATTATGGTCGGTTTCCCCGGAGAAAGCGACGAAGAGTTTGAACAGAGCTACTCCTTCTGCCAGCAAGCCGGTTTCGCCAATATTCATGTGTTCCCCTTCTCAGCACGCCCCAATACCGCGGCTGCCGCCACGGCCGACCGGACAGATGATAGGGTCAAGAAGAAGCGCAATCAGCGGATGTTAGGCCTATCCCAAAGCTCTCGACGCCGCTTCTACGAGCAGTTTTTGGGGCGGATTATGCCGGTCCTCTGGGAAAAGGAGACTAAGCCCGGCAGCGGTACATACTCAGGCCTCACCAGCAACTATATCAGGGTATTTGCTCACAGCCAGAAGCACCTGAGCAATGAAATAACACCTGCCAGACTGCTCGGACTTGATGCCCGTGGCATGTGGGGTGAAATAATCGATGGAAATTCAAGTTAAGGTGAAGCCAAATTCCAGGACCGAAGAGCTTGTCCGTGAAGGGGAAGTGTTCATAGTCAGCGTGAAGGAGCCGCCCAAGGAAGGTAAAGCTAATCGGGCAGTCATTGGATTGCTGGCGCAGCATTTCCGCGTTTCCCGGAGCCAGGTCAAGATCGTCAGCGGCCTCAGGAGCAGGAGCAAAGTGATCAGGATTATCCAAACCTAGCGTACAAACATCAACAGCGTCCTGCTAATTCACGGAGAGAACAAGCGTTGACAGCTCACTTGGCAGATAGCCTGTTCATCAGGTATTGTACAGCTGTGTAAGCATGAACCGCTATGGCGGCTATGATGAACCGCGGTATCAGTAGCCAGAGAGGATTCACTCCTAATGCCAAAAACAAGACAGGCTCTTCCACCATACTATGGTTAATGCCAATAGAAATATGCAGGTGCTCCAGTTCCTTCTTGGTTAGCGCTTCCTTCTTAGCTTCTTCAATGATGACGGCGCTCCCGTAGAGCAGGCCAAAACCAGCGCCGGTTATCCACATCGTTACCGCTTGATCAGAAAGTCCGAGAACTTTCATCAACGGTCTGAAAAACTTGACAAGATATCTGATCCATCCCAGAGACTCTAACGAGTAGAGCAGCATCATGACCAGCATGATGATTAAGAGGATCCTGCCCAACAATTTCAGTGTGTCAATTGCCCAAACGCTCAGCACATCAGTAAAGGGAGCACGAGCTGCAATGTCCGCTGCTGAACCAATGCTCTGCTCAGTACCGGTGAAGAACTGGGAGACAACAAATACAGCCAGAGTGGCTGCGCCAATACGAAAAAGGGTTGCTTTGATGAAATTCAAACCAGATTTGTGTTGGACCGCTCCTTCCACAATAAGCATGTGCGCGATCGTAATGAATAAAGCAATCAGGGTCATCTGTCCTATGGTGAAGGGAAGCACTACCATAATGGCGATGGCCGCGTAGAAACTAACTGTCATTGCGATAATGATTGGCAACGCGGCCGCAGCCGGCAGATTGATCAGGTTCATCAAGGGGTGCACCAAGAAATCCAGTTGATTTAGCCAACCAGTCCACTGAATGACGGCCGCAACAAAGGAGACGGGAACAATGATTTTGCATATCCAGACAAAACTGCTCCATCCCTTTCTGGTTCCTGTCCGGACACCTGCTTTTAGTCGGGGACGAAATTCAGACATGTTGTCGAAAGGGGTCACCCAAGAGCTCTTGAGTGCCTGTGTTGCCGAACCGCGAATCCAAGATCACGGCACTTTTGCTCCGTATCTTCCAGAATTTGTCGCTCCGGACTGCCCCGGGTCTCAGATCGGGTAGCATTAAGGCAACCCGCAGCGCTGGCCATGATGAGCGACTTGCGCAGATTGGCTCCCAGAGCGTGGTAGGCAGCAAAGGCCCCCACAAAAGCATCTCCGCAACCCACAGTGTTAATCACATTCAGACCTAGCTGCTCAAGAGGCAGGGCTGGTACTTCCACCATCAAGTCTTTTTCTGGCTCAAACATCACCGCCCCTCGAGCGCCGAGTTTGAGCACTATGCGGTTACTGAACCCTGTCTCCTGCAATCTCTGTAAGCTCGTATCTAACTGTTCTGTTCCCAGTAGGGAACTGGCCTCCGTTTCATTTAGGAAGAGGACTTCTACTTTTCTTGCCAGAGTCCGCAAGGCATCTCGGTTCTGGCTTACCAAGACTCCCGGATCCCACAACACACCGACACCACTCTGCTTTGCCACATCTAGTAGCTCCTCTGCTGCCTCAAAAGGAGGGTCGGTGATCACGACGCTCCTAGATTGATTAAGCTGCTGATTAACCCACGCTCTGTGCACATACTCCCGGCCGAGCCTGGCGTTCGCTCCCAGATGACTGGCAACAACATTCTGGCCGGCTTGATCGACCAATATGTAAGCCTGCCCTGATTCTTCGCCTGCAATGCGCTGAATTCCTTCGGTGATCACCCCCTCAGCCTCGAGGGCAGCAATCTGTTGCTGGGCGATATCATCCTGACCCACAGCACCTATCAGTGCAACTTTCTCTGCTCCTAGAATCCGTGCTCCCGCCACCGCAACGTTGCCGCCTGTCCCACCCGACACGCGGGTGATCTGCCTTACGGCAACCTCTTCCCCAGCTACTGGCAACCGGTCCATAAAGCAGCTAACATCCCAGTTTATGGCGCCACACACTGCCAGGCCGACCATACTAGTCCTCCAATACACGCGACAGAAATAGCTTCAGGAAGCGCGGCCCCTTCACAGCGGAGGCTATCTGTATCGACTGAGAGCTGCCAGAGGGCTGCACGCGGGTAATACCTCTATGCCAACCATTTCCTCCAACCACTTCCACCTGCGCAGACACAAAATCGAACAAGGAAGGATCCAACAGCACTGCCAGAGCTAGCGGGTCGTGCATCCGACACAATCCATGGTGCTCTATATCGTATCCTACCAGTTGGGCTGCCAGACGTGCAGCCTTTGACGAACTGCCCCTAATCTGTTCCAGATGCTGACCATTCAGGCAAGCCTGGGGATCCATAGTGATATCCAACCCCACAGCCAAGATGTTCGGCCCGGTTCTAAACACCACCTGGGCAGCCTCGGGGTCCTGCCACATATTGAACTCTGCAAAGGGAGTGCGATTTCCCTTCCCATAAGGTGTCAGGCCGTAAGCTCCCCCCATGAGGACCATCTTGGCCAAGCGTCTTGGCAGTTCGGGATGAAGCTCGAACGCACGAGCCACATTGGTTAGAGGGCCTGTGGCTACCAGAGCGATTTCCCCCGGAGCATCCAGCGCTGACTGTGCAAGGAAATCCCAGCCTTTCGCCGAAAGCAGCGGCAGCCTTGGAGGAAGTAGGTCACAGTTGCCTAGTCCATCGGCGCCATGGTAACTTAACGCATCTTCTAATGGACGATTCAAGGGATCTGCCCTACCGATCGCCACTGGAATGCTCCCTGCACCCATGTACTCCAATACGCGACGAGCGTTGGCACCGGTCATTTCTACGGGGGCGTTGCCCGCCACGGCAGAGACGCCCACTATTTGGACTTCGGGTGATTCGAGGGCCAAGATCAAAGCCAAAGCGTCGTCAATCCCCGGATCCATATCCCAGACGACTTTCTGCATCGAATACTACGCAATACACTACCATAAATTGCGGAAGATAATAAGGTTCTCCCACATAGGGACGCTGCTCACTACAAAGCCCTGCAGAAAGCGAGAGAAGACACTCCGGACATCAGGGTTACAGGGCCTTATGGTAGGGAACAAGACCACCCACCTCCACCATTTCGATGAACCATGGTGGAATTATGAGACGGAACTCAAATTCTTTGCCCGTATTGAGGTTCCTGATAGCTCCTTGCCTAAGGTCAACCACTATCTCTTGCCCTGTCTCAAATTCAGCAGAAATTCCCGGCAAATCTATGGCGGGGCAGCCAAGATTCCAGAAGTTCCTGAAGAATATCCTGTGGATTGAATCGGCAACTACAGCCTGGACACCCTTGAACTTCAGGGTCTCCGCAGCCTGCTGCCTGCTGGAGCCAATGCCAAAATTCTCTTCGGCAACTATGATGTCTCCCTTCCCTACGTGAGCTATGAAACCGGCTGGAACATTCTCTCGATGCCCGACATCACTCAGCCCGCTCCTTGCGATGAACTCCTCATAGCTACTTCTGCTTGTTTCATCACCACCCATGATAAACCTGCCAGCAAAGAGCTCATCAGTGTCAACATCCCTGCCGAATTTCCACACCCTGCCTTTTAGTTCCATCTGTGTCTCCTAGAAGAACTCCCGTGGGTCGCTAATCTTGCCTTTCAACGCCGATGCTGCCACCGTGGCTGGCGATGCCAAATATATGTTGGCAGTCGCATCTCCTGCCCTGCCCTGAAAGTTGCGGTTCGCCGTGCTTATACAAACCTCTCCCGGGCCCAGTATGCCCATATGAGCCTCCATACAAGGACCGCAGGTGGGAGGACCTACCACAGCCCCAGCCTCCACAAACGTGGCTATTAATCCCTCTGCCAGAGCCGCTTTAAGCACTTCCTGCGAGGCTGGGAGGACGATAACCTTGGTTAGCCTATCCACCTTCCGGTCCTTAAGTATTGCGGCAGCAATCCTGAGATCCTCCAATCGTCCGTTGGTACAAGACCCTATGAACGCCTGGTCGATTTTGGTCCCCTCGAGATCAGTAACGCCCACAGTATTGGACGGCTTGGGCGGCACGGCGACCATGGGCTCCTTAATATCGTCAGCGTGAAACTCAAGTGTCTCCGCATACTCTGCATCCCGGTCACCTTGAACAGCTTCGAAAGAGCGATTGGTCCTCGCCCTCAGGAAATCCACAAGTTTCTGATCGGCCTCGATGACGCCGTTGGTGGCACCGGACTCTATTGCCATATTGGTTAGCACCATGCGACCAGCAATGCTCATATCGCTTATGGCCGAGCCCGTATACTGAAGAGACTTGAACAGGGCACCGCTCACCCCCAACCTCTTCAGTATGAGAAGCATCAGATCTTTGGACATTATCGGAGGCGCGAGTTTGCCGTCGACATTTATTCTGATGGTACCCGGGACTCGCTCCCACAGCCTTCCTGTCTTGAAGACCACGGCCATTTCGTCAACACCAATTCCGGTAGCGAAAGCCCCAACCACACCCGACGTCGTGGTATGACTGTCCACGCCGACAAGAGTACTTCCCGGCAATACGTGCCCTCTCTCTACCAGCACCTGGTGGGCTATACCTCCTTTCCCAACTTCGTAGTAGTTTTCTATACCTTGTTCCAGTACAAAGTTCTTTATATTGAGACACTTCTTGGCAGTATCAATGTCCTTGTTAGGCACATAGTGGTCCAGCACCACTATTATCCTAGTCGGGTCCCAGACCCTGTCCACACCGAGTTCCCTGAACTTGGCAATCGTATGCGCACCCAACGCATCATGTATCATGGCCACATCCACGGAGAACTCGACAAGCTCGTCCGCCCTCACAACATTTTTGCCAGCTTTCCTCGCCAGTATCTTCTCTACAAGGGTCATGTCCATCTCCCGGGCTCGAAGCGCTTATCTTACCCGATTCACCGAGGTTGCAGCAAATAATATCGCTCAGCAACCTTCTTTGCACCAAGAGGTGCCGACATGATACTTTTTGGATCGGTGGCTATTGACAAAATCATTCAGCTTCTGGAACGGGAATACGGGCCTCGCCGCTGGCAGCCCAGCAGGGACCCCGTTGATGTGCTGGTATCAACCATACTCTCCCAGAATACCTCGGACGCGAACTCAGGAAGAGCCTTTGCCTCTCTTAAGGCTAGTTTTGATAGCTGGGAAGCTGTGGCCTCAGCGCCGGCAGAGCATATCGCCCGACTCATCAAGTCCGGGGGACTATCCCAAATCAAGGCTGCCAGGATCAAGCAGATACTTAACCAGATCAGAAAGGAGCAGGGGAGCATCACTCTTGATTTCCTCAAATCGAAGAGTATCGCTGAAGCTGAGGGCTACTTGACCGGTCTGTCCGGAGTAGGGCACAAGACCGCCAGCTGCGTGCTGCTCTTTTCGCTGGGGAAGCCGTCCTTGCCTGTGGATACTCATATTCTGCGGGTAGCCAAACGACTGGGACTGATTGATTCAAAAGTGTCCGCAGACAAGGCACATAGTCTACTGCAAGAGCAAGTCCCGGCCTCGAAGGTATATCAGTTTCATCTACATCTAATAGAGCACGGTAGGCGGATATGCCACCCGCGGCGACCGCGCTGTGACAGGTGCATGCTGATGGATGCTTGCCCCAGTGCGCTTCGCTGATTTGGTCTCTCTGGTAAGTGATATAATGGTTAACATGGCACAAATACTAAAGAGCAAGAACCTGGCTACCAAGTTTCAGATAATGCTGGAAATAGCAGCGAACCAGCCCAACATACAGCAGAAAGACATCGCTCCCAGATTAGGCATCACTTCACAGGCCGTCTCTGAGTACGTGAAGGAGTTGATAAAGGACGGCTGGTTGGGCTCAGAGGGTCGGTCCAGATACAGGGTAACCAGAGAGGGCGTAGACTGGATTCTGCAAATGTCCCGCCAGCTGCACAGCTATGCCTGGTTTGTGAGCAAAGTGGTGGCTGATATATCCACTTCCGCTGCCATAGCCGATAGCGACTTGTCTATGGGCCAACAGGCATCTCTATATATGAAGGATGGCTTGGTGTTCGCTTCCCATACGGTAGGTGACACAGGAGCTAAGGGAATAGTCGTAACTGAGGCCAAGAAAGGACAGGACGTTGGGATCCGCAACGTTGAAGGGGTAATCAAGCTGGATACAGGTAAAGTAACAATAGGCAAAGTACCCGATGTTCAAAACGGGGGCTCCCGGAGCACTGACCTCGCCCGTCTGGAAAAGGAAGTGAAGCAGGCCAGGCTGGTCGGGGCGATGGGCACCGAAGCTCTCGTAGCCCTAATGCGCATACGTGTTAAGCCCGACTATCTTCACGGCGTCGCCGAAGCAGCCGTAGAGGCAGCCTATTGTGGCTTGCCCTTCCTGGCTGTTTGCAGCGGAGACAGAGCCTCAATTCTGATGCAGCGACTCGAGGAAGAGAACTTGGACTACCAGGTTATGGACCTGCGTGCGAACTCTTCCAGGCCACCTGCTGGTTAGATACACGCCACTATGAGGCATCGGCCTTCCCTGTCACCGCGACAAATACTGTTGCCGTCATTGCGAGGCTGATCTAGTCAGCCGAAGCAATCTCCCCGAGACCCGTGAGATTGCCGGGCTTCGCTGCCAATGACTCCACGGTGGTGATTCGCTAAAATTGCCGGCAACCCTTGACATCCGCTTCGGGACACCTTAGAATATCAACCAATCCAGCAAACTTGCCTGAAAGCAAGTAAGCTTGCCTAAAGGAGGCCAAATTGACTCAAATCAAACGGTCCTGCAAACAAATCCTCAGTCCAGGTACGAACTTGTTCGTGATCCTTGTGACTATCGCTCTCATACTTACAGCCTGCAGCCCCGGCGAACAGACACCGACCGAATATGTATTCGATGACCTGGGAAGGCTAGTAGCCATTAACGGAACGCCGGAGAGAATCATCTCGCTGGCTCCGTCTAACACTGAGATCCTGTTTGCTTTGGGCCTCGAAGAGGAAGTGGTGGGAGTCACAGATTGGTGCGACTATCCTCCGGAAGCTCTGGAGAAGGAAAAGGTAGGCGGGTATGACACTCCAGATATAGAGAAGATAGTTGCCCTTAACCCTGACCTCATCCTTGTTGCGTATGGTACCCCTATGGATGTCATCAATACCATGGATGGACTCGGCCTCACAGTATTCGGTATAGAGTCTACTAATTTGGACGACGTGCTTACTGATATCAGGACGGTGGGGGAAGTAACTGACAGGGAAGTGGAGGCTCAAACACTTACGTCCCAGATGGAGGGCAGGATCGAAGCGGTAATTGGTCAGACTGAGGAATTGGAGGAAAGGCCGAGGGTATTCTACATTGTCTGGCATGATCCACTCTGGACCGCCGGCTCGGAGACTTTCATCCACGAGTTGATTGAAAAAGCAGGTGGCATAAACATCTGTCAAAATGTCACCGGTTATGCGACAGTCTCAATTGAAGAGGTTGTTGCCCGCAACCCTGAAGTAATTGTCGCCAGCGAATGGTCGTTCGAGTGGGCGCAGAACGTGACCTCGCTTAATAGCACCGATGCAAGACAGAACGGCAGAGTCTATCAAGGCAATGATGACCTGGTTCAACGTCCCGGTCCCAGACTGGTTGACGGCCTGGAATGGTTTGCCTACTTCATTCACCCAGAGATATTTGAGGAGCCCGAGAGTAGCTAAGTGAAGGTTTTTTCCTCCTGGAGTGGTGGCAAGGATTGTGCCCTGGCGATGTACAGGGCAATTTCCCAGGGGCATGAAGTTCTAAATCTGCTTAACTTCATTTCCGAAGATGGCAATAGGTCGAGATCCCACGGTATCAAGGCAAGCGTTTTAGCGTTGCAGGCGCAAGCCATCGGCGTGCCCATTATCCAGGTGAAGACATCGTGGGAAGACTACGAAGACAACTTCAAGAATGTCGTCAGGGAACTCAAGGATAAGGGCATCGAAGGAGGCGTGTTCGGCGACATGGACCTGGAAGAGCACAGGCAATGGGTGGAAAGGGTATGCGGCGAAGTAGGTGTAAAGCCGTTGCTACCACTGTGGAGTATGAAGTCCGATGAGCTAATTGAGGAATTCCTGAGATTGAAATTCAAAGCCATAGTGATCGCCACCAGATTGGAGAAGGACTTCGTGGGGAAAGTAGTTGATGAAGCTCTCGTGAAACGAATCGGTGAACTTGGCTGCCATCCCAGTGGTGAAAATGGTGAATACCATACCTTCGTCATCGAGGGACCGATTTTCAAGAGAACGCTGAACATTACCGGTGGTGAAACAAAAGCACGAGACGGCGTATGGTTCTGGGAAGTCTCGACCAAGTTACAGTAAAGGGGAACTCAGATGAAACAGAAAGGCCTGGTCCAAGTCTATACCGGGGACGGCAAAGGCAAGTCCACCGCCGCTATCGGTCAGGCAGTTCGCGCTGCCGGACACAGTTTCAAGGTCGGCCTCGTCTCCTTCTTCAAGGACCCCGAGGCATTCGGATACGGTGAACACAAATGCCTGGAAAAGCTGGGGATAAAGACCTTCCTTTTCGCCAGGAAACACCCTCACTTCTACAAGGAACTGAACCTGGAGGATGTTTGCCAGGAATGCTCCAGCGTGCTCGAGGTTATCAAGGAGCTTTTCCAGGACCCGTCCTGGGATATGCTTGTCCTGGACGAGATAAACATTGCCGTGCGCGACGGGTTTCTGAAAGACGAAGACGTCATTTCTCTTTTGGAGGCAAAGCCAGAAAAGTTAGAGCTCGTCTTAACCGGCCGGGGAGCCACAGAGAAGATTATTGAAAAAGCGGATTTGGTCAGTGAGGTGAGGGAAGTGAAGCATCCGTACACTCAAGGGATAGCGAGCCGGGAAGGCATCGAGTATTAGACTGGACTTCAACCATGGCGACTACTGTATCCAAGGTCAATACTGAGCCGGTTGTTCCATACGCCATTCGCTGGCAAGGTAGAATCTACTCCTTGCTGGTACTCGCCGGATTGCTGGTGCTGGTAGTCGTGTTTGCCACTACTCTGGGTAGCGTCTCTATACCGTTCTCGACAACCGTGCAGGTCCTTCTTTCTCAACTGCCTTTCATCGACATCACCCCTTCTTCACCCGAGATTTTCGGGGCACCGGTTAGCCTGGAAATCCTGCAGACTATAATCCTGGATATTCGGCTACCCCGCATCTTACTGGCAGGCTTGGTAGGAGCGGCCCTGGCAGTAGCGGGAGCTACTTACCAGGGACTGTTTCGCAATCCTCTGGCTGACCCCTATCTCCTGGGTGTGGCTTCGGGAGCAGGACTGGGAGCTACCATCGCCATGCTCATTCCTTTCACATTGGCCTGGATGACCTTTGGGGCCGTCCCGTTGTTTGCCTTCATTGGAGGCATAGGCGCCGTTGCTGTAGTCTATTTGCTGGCCCGTGTCGGTAAGACTCTGCCGGCCACCACCCTTATTCTAGCCGGAGTAGCCCTGAGCGCCCTTCTGGCCTCTACCAACTCCTACCTTATGACCGTTTCCGGTGAAGAACTGCGGGGGATCGTATTCTGGCTGCTGGGTGGACTTTACCTCACCAATTGGTCTGAGGTGTGGATCGTCCTTCCCTGTGTAGTGGCCGGCCTAGCAGTCATATGGATTCATGCCCGTCCGCTCAACGTGATGCAGCTTGACGAAGATCAGGCCCGGCAACTGGGCGTGAATGTGGAAAGGGTCAAGCTCATATTGCTGGCCGCCGCCACTCTGATCACCTCCTCGGCGATTTGCTTCACGGGCCTCATCGGTTTCGTAGGCATACTCATCCCTCACGCAGTGAGGCTTGTCTGGGGGCCTGACTACCGCTTTCTTTTGCCGCTATCCACGCTGGTTGGCGCCATCTTCCTCATCCTAGCCGATACTCTGGCTCGTACCGTAATTCCTCCTACCGAAGTTCCGGTAGGAATAATTACTGCTCTGTGCGGCGCACCTTTCTTCCTCTACCTGTTACGCAAGAGAAAGGGGCTTGCTTTCTTTTGAATTCTCTCCGTATCACGTTGAACGTAGTGAAGCGTCTCGAGATTCTTCGCTCCGCTCAGAATGACAAGAGGCGAAGGGCTCAGAACGCAAAACGGAACCGGCTGAACAAGAGAAGAAACGGGAGAACCATTGAGAGGTACAAGTGGCAGCAATGATTGAATTGGACAACGTCAGCCTGGGCTACAACCACCGGCCCATCTTGCGTAACGTCAATATGAAGGCCAGGCCCGGTCAAATAGTGGGGCTGGTTGGCCCCAACGGCTCGGGAAAATCAACACTAATCAAGGGAATGACCCGCGTAATCGACGTGTTCTCGGGCCGCATACTCATTGAAGGCCGTGATATGGCGACTATCAAGCGCGATGAGCTGGCTCGTCTTATTGCCACGGTGCCGCAAAGCCCTGCTCTGCCCGGTGCTTTCACAGCTTTTGAAGTTGTGCTGATGGGACGAACGCCGCACCTTGGTCTTCTTCGCTACGAAGGAGGAAAGGACCTAGCAGCCTCCTGGCAGGCCATGCAGGCGACTCACACTCAATTTTTCGCCGAGCGCAGGGTAAGTGAGCTCTCAGGCGGAGAGAGACAGAGGCTTGTTATCGCCAGGGCACTAACCCAGCAGCCAAAGGCCATGCTACTTGACGAGCCAACCGCCAATCTTGACATAAATCATCAAGTCGAGATTCTTAATCTGGTCAAAAGCCTTTGTCTGGAGCAAAGCTTAACCGTCGTTATCGCCCTGCATGATTTGAACCTTGCTGCTCAGTACTGCGATTGGGTAGTCATGCTAAACGGAGGAGAAGTCTACGTTGAGGGCACACCCGCCGACATACTCACAGCCCCGAATATCAAAAGGGTCTACGGCGCCGACGTATGCGTTTATCCCCACCCCATCAATAAACTCCCTACCACCCTCATCACCGGAGGCGGAAATCATGGCCCGAATTGATACAACTCCTTTCCCGCGTCACAACCCGGTCCACTCTTCCCTCAAGATGCCAAATTCCACACGGTCGTGATATTGCCCGTTCTTGAACATGGCCTGGCGCAAACGGCCCTCTTCTCGAAAGCCAACCTTCCTGTGAAGCTTAATGCTGCGCTCATTGAAGGAGATCGCAGATGACGAGATGCGATGTAGATTCAGTTGTTGGAAGCCATAATCTACTAGCAGCCGGGCAGCCTCCAAACCGTATCCTTTGCTCCAGTAGTCCCTTTCGCCTACGATTATCCCAAAAACAGCATTATGGTCCTTCGGACTAATTTGGTGCAGACCGCAGTTGCCGATTGGCCTGCTTGAGTCACCCTCAATCGCTTCAATAACCAGCAAGACATCGATTCCCGCCCTCGTGGTCCCTAATTCTTCGATGAATTTCTCCTCAGACATTTCAGTCATCGGCAGATACATGTCAAGATACTGGAGTATCTCCGGGTCGTTAAACCATTTCAGGAAATATGATATATCCGATCTCCTAAACGGCCTCAAAAGAACACTCTTGCCCCTTAACACTGAGCCCCTCCTTTCCTATCCCGGCGCTAATTATGCTGTCTCCAATCGGGCACCGGGCGGAGACGATGCTCGCTGCAATACAGCATATGATATCCTCGCCAAGGCAGGATGTAAAGGAGCTTCATCGTAGGGGGCGGGACAAGCCGCAGGTTTGGCAATGGAATCTGCCCATCGGCGCTCCACAGCAGGGACAACTAGGTTCACCACCTTTGGCCTTGAGGACTTCTCCCACGACCCTATCATAAATTCGCCAGTAGAAGAAGTGCTCCTTATTGAGAAACTTTATGTCCACTTCACTCCTTGCCCGCTGGAATTCTTCGTCTGTCACCATCCCGTCTACTAGTCTGTGGAGCATGGTGGAGCCTGAGCCGAACTCTATAGCCTCCTTTTTCCGCCATACTATCTCCCTTGGCATCAAGTTCTCAAAGCTCTTTCTCAGGATATACTTCTCTACCCCGTTTTGGATCTTCAGTTCCGGACTTATTTTCAGGGCGAAACGAACGAAATTCTCATCAAGGAAAGGCTGACTCACTTCAACGCCCAGAGCCCTACCCAGTTCACTAGCCGAGAAATGCCAGTTTTGTGAAAGAGTCCTTAGATACCGTTTCAGACCTTCGATTGGAAGCCCTCCCATGTAAGAATAGCCCGCGAATAGCTCGTCCGCGCCATCGCCTGTCATTACAGAAGTCACTCCATAATCTCTGGCCAGCTTCACGGCGAAATATATAGAAAGGTCGTTGGGGAGGGCGAGGTCGAATGTTTTCAGTATTCGGATAACCTCAGGAAGCGCATTAAGCGCTTCATCGGTAGTGAATTCCATTTTCCTATGCCGTATCTCCAGGAATCTAGCAACTCTTTCTGCGTAGACAAGATCGGATGCCGCGGAGCCCTGCAACGCCACGGTGAAACCCACATCTGGCCTGCCTACAAAAGCCAGGATGGCGGTGTCGAGCCCTCCTGACAGAAGGAGACCGTCGGATCTATTCCTGTTAGCAGTCTCTTCGAGCTTATCTCTTATCTCCTCGCAGATTTCCATACTGACCTGTTTTCTCGTATTCATAATAACATTTCCGCATCTTTCACGTTGTTGACCGTCTAGACTCCACCGTTGCGTTTTTGACAAGCAAGGGGACAGCATGCTACAATAGCGATGCTAGGCAGGGAGAGGCCATGCCTGGCAAGGAGGTGGGGCATGACACGCAGAGAGGCTTGGTTATGCCGATGGGTGTTTCCTCATCGGAGCTCTCTAGCAGCGTAGGTCGGAGATGGTCGGGATAGCTAGGGTGCGTTGCTCGAGAGCGCAGGGAAGCCCCGAGCTCTTCGTGCGAAATGCGAGGACCCCAGAACGGGGCAAAGGCAGTTCAGCCGGAAGCTGAAGTGGAAGAGTAGGGGTGATGCAGAACTGAATAGCGATATTCAGGGGCGGGCTTCAAGAGTTGGAGCCCGCCCTTCTTATCGCCCACCATGCGCTCATCGCTCCCAGCTTGTATCATCTGAACAAGCGCAACACGAAGTTCAGAATAATAGTGAGCACAACGCTGATTACCACGCACGTCGCTATGGGAAAGAATAACCGCAGGTTACCGTTCTGCAGGAATATGTCGCCGGGGAGTCTTCCCAGGAGAGGAATCCGCTGCCAGAAGATGAATAGCAGACCGAGCACAAGCAGAAAGACTCCGACCAGAAGCAGAATCTTGCCTGTACCTTGAAAATCCATTCTACTCCACTCACTATCAATTCTACCTCATTTGTGGTCCTCCGCATAATTGCACGGAATCTTCACGCGCTTTCATGTAGTCTTCATGCTCTCATCGGAACACAAACCAAAGCCGGGCATTCGGACTATCTGGTCGGACCAAGTCTCCCGGATCATTGACCACGTAACACCCTGACTACTCTATTGCGTGAGGTTGCTTAATCGTCGCCCGGCGACGGGGATTGCTTTCGTCGCCGCTTAGAGACAATGAGTAGGGGCGGGGGATTATCCCCCACCCCTACTATCAAACGAAAGGCTAGACATGGTTGGAAATTACGGTGGACATACAACTGATTCCCACCACAACTTTAGGGATGGCACGCCCAAGATAGTCGGGGCCTCGCCGGGGTAGTACGCACTAATCTCCTGTGCGCCAAACTGATTGTTAACCGTTTTAGTGCCCGAACCGAAGATCCCTTCAGTAACCAGATCATAGAACACCAGATGAGCATTATAGTGATCGACTGGCGTTACTTCATCACCATGTGTTTTTTGGACGGGGTTTGCGAAGAAAGCGGGGATAGTCACCCCGACCGTTTCCCCGTCTATGAACTGGTCAACCAAATAGACACTCTTATCCACCGGTGTGTTGTAGCCTATGACCGTGTAGAGAAGGTAGTGGTCCAGACCCACAGGCGTTCCATGCCCCTCCTTCTGTGTCGGCACGGCCAGAGCAACCGGACCGTAAACCGTTAGCAACTGAGCTCCGCCAAACTGGTTGCTGACCTCGACGTCCCAACACCCGGGTGTAGCGTAGTGTATGCCGTATATATAAAGGTGATGGTCCGGGTGCCAGATTGGCGATCCGTGCCAGTCGTCGATCCATTTCTCGACAGGGTTGCAGAAAAACCAATTGTTGTACACCACTGTCGCGCTGATAGGCTCGCCCGCGTGGAACTGGTCCTCAAGGATCACAGACTCATCCAGGAGTCCCCCTGCAGGGTCCACCCAGTAGCCCCTGAAATGGCCCAGTGCTGGCGGTGGGAGCACGGTCTTCTCGGATGGCACAGCCAGGAACGCCGATTCGAATGCCACGAAGTTCTGGTCGCCGAACTGATTCTTGGCCTCTACATCCACATTGATTTCCTCGCCTGTTACTTCGATGCTATAGAACACAAGATGCGTATCGGGGTCTGAAATATCGGTTACCTCATCGCCGTGCGTCTTCTTGACGGGATTGGCCAGAAAACGCGGTGCTAATACCTGGGCGTCCGGTTCACCCTCAAACTGGTCGTTCAGGACGACGGTGACCGGTTCCATCGACGGGCTTTCTATGACGTCGTAGAGCAAGTAGTGGTCGAGACACATCGAAGGTTCATACGGGACAGTCGGGCAGACGTCGTCGACCCACAGCTCTTGGCCGCCAATGTCAAAAGAGTTGATGACACCTGAGAGTGTGAGTTCTCCTTTGCCAGCACCAAGATCGGTAACGGCGACATTGATACCCCCGATGGTAAGTCCGTCGATATCGGCGAAGTTTTCGAAGTTCTGGAAGTCGCCGTTGATATCGATGTTGAGGTTGCCACCATACTCACCGTAGAGCAGAGAGAGACCATCCAGAGGGCTGCCGAAGTCGAAATTGATGTTGACATTGTTGCAGTTGACGTCCAGCCCCGAACCACCGGCATCCTGTACATTGCAGACCGTGGCGGTACCGTCACTGGTCCAGGTTCCACCGCTCCACTGGAAATCCTTAACGGTCATGGTGGCACCCGAGTCCGTAAACGTGTCCGTGACGCTGTAAACTGTGCCCGACGTAAGGTCCTCGAAATCGACACAGGGCGGGTGGCTCCCAGCCTCTACTTTCTGCGTCGGTACGGCCAGCTTGACCGGGCCGTACACGGTCAGGTTCTGGGTCCCGAATTGGTTCGTAACCTCGACACGCCGAGATACGGGATCCGCTTCGTACAGCAGGTTGTAGATCGTCAGGTGGTTTTCAGGGTTTGAAATCGGCGTCGTTACAGTGCCGTGCAATTTCTCGGTAGGATTGCAGAACAGTTCCGCCTCCCGTACCTGAGCGTTGATCGTTCCGAACTGGTCCTCGAGAATCACGCTCTCTTCCTGGGGGCTGCCTGCAGGGTCCACCCAGTAGCCCTTGAAGTGATCAAGTGATGCCAGTTCAAAATTGGCGGTAACGGTCACATCTCGAGCCGGCATGGTGAAGGTAGTCGTTTCTGCATTTTCGTCAGCGAATGTGCCCGCCGGTGCTGTCCAGCCCACAAACTGGTAACAAGGGTCCGGTGGATGTGCACTGATGTCAACTACTGCGCCCTCGGCGTATGGTGACATGTCCGTCTCATCAGTGGCCGTTCCAATTCCGGGAGGGTTCACTGCCATGTCAAGGTCGTATGTACCAGGACCGCCAGCACAGCTTACCGCCCCGACAACTATGGCTGCTAAAATTAAGAAGGTGCCGATTGCTGTCAGGTAAGATTGTTTCCGCAGACTGAGTATTGCCTTCATATTTCTATCTCCTTCCTAGTTACCCATTTCGTTGGGCAGCTACATTTCTAAATATCTAGATAGAAGCTGTTTTGCTCATGTTTTCGCTTTACCCCAGAAAGACTTGAGGTGTAGCTGAACGCCCATGATCGACCCCGTCCCTGACGCAGGGCACTCTCCATGGGCGAGGACAATCACTTCCATCGGTTAGCCACCGTTCATCCTTATCGGCAACCCCCTCGCAGAGTCACTCGATATCCAGCCCAGCAATAGTCTCCCACAATACTATCCTGCGTATCAATCATAATACCACCAAAACTAAGAACTTGCTAAGGCTATGCAAGCTTATTCAAGCAAATAGACTTTTCCCCTCCCCAACATCTTCATCACGCTTCGAGCCGCAGGTCTCTCAGGCAACATGGCCGCCGCTTCTTTCATACCAAGTATCCGCCGCAAGACGACGGTCACAGCACGTTACATCACTTGTCTCCTGTCGATCTCCTTGAACCCTCTCAAGAGA
>Ga0180433_10001781_pt1 | contig 35277 bp, 27 predicted proteins | sample SS_ome_8_FD_132980 | JGI IMG/M metagenome (GOLD analysis project Ga0180433, IMG submission 132980) | Hypersaline lake sediment archaeal communities from the Salton Sea, California, USA - SS_1_D_1 metaG | ecosystem: Environmental > Aquatic > Non-marine Saline and Alkaline > Hypersaline >...
CGCAAAATGCACGCATCTTCCCTCGCTATTTGATGTGTCTGGCCCGTTCACGCTGACCGGCCCAGGCAATAGCGGCGATGAAGTAGATCACGGTCGTTATCATGAAACCCGTTTTGTACGCGGCAACGTTCACTTCATAGACTTCCGGGTCAGATCCACCCAGAAAAACCCGGACAGGAAGATACAGGCAAACCGCCAACGAAAGCAAGGTCACGGTGCTGGCAACGTAGGAAACACCGTTCCTGGTTAGCGTCACCGGCCGAGATACGGGGGACGTCGCGCCCGCAGTCGAAGTAACTGGACCTACACCGGTTGGAATCGTGGTCGGCGCTTCTTCCGAAGACCCTCGCGCTCCGGGCCATATCCCGCAAAGGACAACATAGATCACGATGGACAAGAACCATCCGGGCAACCAACGGAAGAAGAGGTGAACGCCGAGCATTTCCATCGGTGACTCTAAATAGTGCTTCGTGAAGTCCTCGATCGGGAAGCAAACCACCAGTACGGCAACCCAGGTAATCAGTGCGGGTAGATTAACAAAAACCTTCCGCTTTTCCGCCCAGTATTGCCGCAACCCCAACTTCGGGAAGAGCCAGTGTTCCGCAAAAATGATGGCGCCGATCGGCATAAGGCTCAGGCCGTAAATCGCCACAAAACTCAGAAGCTTCATGAAGATCACCGGGAAACACGCGATGATCGTCGTGATGCCACCCGCCACAATGGTAATCGCCCACCGCGGCCAGTTAGGTGTGGCAATTTGCAACGCCAGTCCCGCCCGGTAAATCGTCGGATTCGCCGTCGTCCATCCTGCAAGGAGGACCGCCAACAGGCCCGCCATACCGGCAGCGGTATAGGCCATCTCACCCGGATTGAGGCCCGAGCTGACTGCCGCCCCCATAATCCCGGCACAAACCCAGGCAAGAAAATGCCCAAGGTACATGCCAAAAGCGGAGTAAAACCCGTAGGTCCAGCGCTTGGCGTAGCGAAAAAGGGCCATATCCGAAAGGCCCACGTGCATGGCCAAATTAGCGAACCAGGCAAAAAACATAATGTGCCAGAAGCCGAGTTTCGCTTGACCCGCCGGCGGCTCGCCCTTGAACACCTGTGTATCGAGAAGGGTCCACAATTCCGATAGGTTGCGAAACTCGCCCAGCTTCGGCAAAACCGCCAACGCGCCGGCAATGAAAACCAGGAACATCCACGGCGCGCATACGGAAGAGAACAAGCTGAGCTTCTTGAAGCCGAGGATCGCCAGCGTAACCACGACCGCGCCGACCAACATCACCACCACCACCCAGCCAACACTGTTCGGATAAACGTCGGTGAGACTCGGATGCTTGATCACAACGCCGAACTTGGGAATCTTCGACAAGGCAAGAATAACCGCCGACGCCGACACGCCTATCATGGCGGCGGCCAGACAACAATATAGCATCGCATTGACAATGTTATAAACAACGGTCAAGCCAGGTCCGACAATGCGGCGGACGTACCAATAAAGCGTAAGGCGCACGCGCACCGCGATCGGCGCACAAATCAGTGCCCATGAGAGAACCGCTAAAAGATTCCCCCACACCAAACCCCATAGAAGATCCGCGGCACCAGCTCCCCACGTGACAAACAACGCACCGATCACGAACTCCGTGGCAGCGACGTGCTCGCCGGCAAAGAGTGCGGCAAAATACTTGCCGCTGTGTAGCTTGTCGTCCGTGATTGGCGCACGTTCAAATTCGTTGAGTTTGTCCAGACGGGCAGCCAACGTTGCTGATCGAGGATGTGAGGATATGGAATCATCTGAAGACACGGATGCCTCCCCCTTGAGAAACGTCAGACATCGTCGTACTGGCTTTCGCGTCCATCATCGTCTCGATGGGACCATCGAGGTCAGCTCTTGCTGATGTGGTCGGGATACGCCATGAGGTGTTCCGCAATATTGTCGGCATAGTGCTGCATCGCGTTCTGAACCGTCGCAGGATCGTCACCCGCGGTGTCAGGGTCGACCAAAGGCTCCTTGACGATCAACTTGAAATAGAAGTTCTTGCTCGAAACCACGAAGCCCTGCAAAATCGGCGCGCCGCAGCGAAGCGCAATATGCATCGGACCGGTTAGGAATTCCCGCTCCTGACCGAACATCTTCACCTCGGACGTTCGCAGATGCGCACTGCGTTGCCGAGCCACATCTAAGGCACTTCCCAAGATAAAACCGTCACGAAAACAACGGTACAGATCACGTGGATAGGAATCGGCGAAAAACATGCGGATCGCCCGGAACTCAGGAAACGTCTCGTCGTATTTTTCCTGCACGTATTTGCGCAAAGCGCCCTCGTTCTTGTCGCGAACCCCCGCCACACGATACCCCATCAGCGCCATCAATAGGATAAGCACGTGATGGGAGCCGTTGTGGCTCATGCAGACGTACACGCCCTTGTTGCGACGGATGGCTTCATCCAGAATCTCCCGGTTGTGGAAGCGGATCCGGTTGAGAATTTTCTCTCTCGGCAACTTATCGAAAATCAAGTAAAAAAGCTTATCGCAACGAATCCGGGTGAAGTGCCGCCAACATGCCCAACGTAACACCCCACGGTTCTGCTCGAAAGCAGCACCGAAGATTTGGTTCATGTTTTCGTGGAAACGCCGCCGCCGTTTGTAATTGATCAACCACTCACAGGTTCCGAAGAACTGGCCAAACAGATAAAGACCTTTGAGGGAGAAACTCCGAGCCCACGCCCACAGGAACCCGCGGACGAGCATGAACTTCATGCGGTCCCATACGGATAAGTCGCCGGCGCGAGTCGGCCCTTCCGTCCGCAAACCGGTTGTCTCCTGCGAGGGTGGCCGCGCAGTCAAGGAGGCGGGCTCGCGTGCCAATTGGGTATTGTCGATCACGTTATCAGCGGCCATACCATTTCACACGTAAGCACAAGGCACGCTACGGTAAGACAATCGGCGGCAGATCAAGAAGGGGAAATCCCTCTTCTCAACCCGCATTCTCGGGCTCACCCCCATGAGGCTCCTCATGTCGGCCCCTCCACCTCCCAGTTCATCCCGCACGCACCTGAAGCCGCCATGGTATCGGTCCGATCCCCGCGTGGCAACAGGACAAGCCCCCCCGGAGCCGGTTGCGTCGTGATGTTTGGTTTGCATTGCGGGTGTGTGGTTTTGTGGGGGGGGGCGACGATTCTACGCTTTCCTGGGCGCCGTCATGGTCGTTCACGCGAATTCGGGCTAATCATCTGGACTTCGTCGACACCTCACAGCGAATGGCTCCTCGACTGGCGACCTACGCCGTTCAAGTGCGTCATCCGGACCTCAGCGTCACGGCCGTCGCCCACCGTGCAGCGCGAACCGGCCGCCGCGTTGCTAACGTCTTGGCGTCCTCCAATATTCCTGTGGCAATTTGTCGTTGGACCTTGGCTTCGATTCTGGGGGAGAGGGACACACCAGCACGCCCCCTCCGTCGGGGTTTGGGCTGTGTCTCCAAGCTCGTTGACGGGGTCGAGGGGGTGTGACAGAATGCCTTTGTTTGAAGGCGACTGGCCGGGCTGTGATTGACTTAGCCGATGATAAGTGATGCCCTAGCAGCCGTTACAGGGCAACTCATCGGCAATTGTATTTCGTAGGACCAAGGGGGGCCTCGTCCGGGTATTCGCGATGTGCGAGCCGGTGTGCAAAGACCCGACACGGTGGTTCGCGTCATTCCTATCGGCCCGTAGCGATATGGTGGTCGGTTTCCATGGTTGGGTGGATTTGGTGAAGCCACAAGTCAAGCAAGCATCGAAGCGTCAGCCAAGTAGTCCCCGGCCGCCATCCGGCTCGGCTCCGGTTCGGCTGATCGGCGGCGATTATGAAATCGTCAACCGATGGCCTGTTGTGGTCCTTGCCTCGCTGACATTCTTCTTGAGCCTTCCGCTGTTTGCTCCAGCATCATTCTGGCTCCTGGGCTTCGTGGTGTTCGTGCCCTGGCTGGTTGCGGTCTGCATTTCACGGCGATCCGGATGGGTCTACCTGGTCAGTTACCTCCTTGGTGCAGCCTTCTTCCTTTGGCATCTCCGTTGGATGTATCACACCACGCCGCCGGGTTACATTCTCGGCTCGTTGTTTTGGTTGGCGCCAGGTTTTCCGCTTGCAGCATGGCCGGTCCGCTTCCTCTATCGCCAACATGGCTGGAGTATCGCTATCGTTTTTCCCATCATCTGGACCGCGATCGAGCTACTGCGATCGCGCGGGCCACTCAACTTTCCCTGGTTCCTGCTGGGCCACAGCCAGATTCGCATCCTGACGTTGATTCAGATCGCCGACCTGGTTGGCGTTTACGGTGTGTCTTTTCTCCTGGCGCTCGTCAATGGCTGGATGGCCGATCTACTCCTTCGCCCGATCCTCATTTGGTGGGGACGCAGCGCGACGGCATCACGACGGGTGCCCATCGGAACCGTCGTCATGGTCGTCTCACTCGGCGCAACGATTGTCTACGGCCAATACCGACTCAGCCAACACAACCAACTGGCGGAACAACCGGAATCACTGGGCCCCAAAATTGCTGTGCTCCAGGGCGATTTCGTCCTATCGCCCACCTATGACCCCAAGGCTCCGACAGAAGGCGACAAGTTTCGGACCTATCGTGAGCTGTTGGAGCGCGCAGCTGCACAATCCCCGGATATGCTCGTGCTGCCGGAAACGCCGTGGTCACTCTATCTGCAGAAAAACGGCGAATATACTGAATGGAACCCTTTGTTTACCGGTTTGGCGACACGTTATAGCACCCCTCTCGTCGTGGGGAGTCTGCGGGAATGCCCGCAGCAAGTTGGACCTGATGCAAAGGTGTGTCGGCATAATTCCGCCTTTGTGTACACGCCGGGCGTCACAACGCCGAAAAGTTACGACAAGATTCACCTCGTCCCGTTTGGCGAATATGTGCCTTTTCGTAACAGCGAGCGATTTCACTGGCTGTATCGCTTTCTAAATGATGGTCCTTGGAATCCGTGGGGGGCGGGTGGCCATGACTATTCATTGACACCCGGAACGGAATACAGTGTTTTCGCCATGCAAGCAAAGTCTCGCCAAGGTGATGCCTTTCGGTTTGGGCTAACGATCTGCTACGAAGACGTTGTGGCGGATTTGTTTCGCCGATTCGTGACGGATCGTGATGGGGCCAAACGCGTCGAGTTCATGCTGAATATCAGCAACGACGGCTGGTTCGGCCGAGGGACACAGCAACCCCAGCATCTCGTCTCGTGTGCCTTTCGCGCGGTGGAGAATCGTATCGGGATCGCCCGAGCGGTCAACACCGGCGTCAGCGGCTTTCTGGATTCCGACGGATCATGGCACGACCTGATGGTTGCGGAAAGCGAGTCGCCTCATGCCGGCGGCACCGGCTATCGAATTGCGCCGGTCCGTATCAACCGTCGCGTGACGTTCTATAGCCAATACGGCGACGTATTTGCTTATGGATGTACTTTCTTGGCCATGATAGCCATGGGAACTGCTTTGACCACCCAATGGCGAAGCCGACGTGTATCGCGACGCGAAGGCAAAGAGATGGTGACAACATGAGCAATGCCGACGGGTATGAGACAAACGATTCGCCGCATTCCCTGAAGACTGATATGAACTACCCTGTTTTGACCCATCGCTGTTTTTGCCACCGGTCGGTTGTTGGCTCGTTTGTCATGAGTGTCTTGATCGGCAGCATGGTGACGGGTTGTGCAGCATCGCCATCGGCTTCAGAAGAGATTCTATTGCGAGAGCGCGCGACGCTTTGTTTGAATCGAGCGCTTCACTACCCTGAAAACCCCGCCGTCCGCGCTCAGGCCATCGAGGCGGCCGTCGAAGTGCTCGGTACGCAGGGTAAGATGTCGGTGCGCGAGAAACTCGAGGACGAGCACGCAGGCGTACGATTCGCTGCATGTGTCGCACTCGGCCAGCTCCAGGATCGGTCCGCGTGGGCGGTCATTCAAAAACTGACCCGTGACCCTGACCCCAGTGTTCGCGTTGCAGCATATTTTGCGGCTGAGCAAATGGGTGAATCGCGTTATCGGCGTGCCTGGGTCGAACTTCTGCGCCGTCATGAAGACCCGGTTGTCCGGCGTAACGCGGTGATGCTCCTTGGGCAGCTCGGTGAACAACGCGTCATTCCCTTGCTTCAGTCCGCTGGTTTTGAGGATAAGGACGAAGGTGTTCAGCTCCAAGTTGTCGAAGCTTTGGCGCTCTTGGGTGATGCAGACGCGGTGAACCGTCTGATGCGTGACGCGTATGGCGGTTTGGGATTTCGGCAACCCTTTGCTCTCTTGGCGATCGGGAAGGTGGAAAACAATCGGGTGGTGTCGGTTCTGCGATCGCGTCTTGACAGTGCTCCCTACCCCGAAGCACGCCTGGCGGCAGCGCGCAGCTTAGCGATGCATGGGGACCCTTCAGGATACGATTGTGCTGTTCGCTTGCTTGATTGGAGCGATGCCGACGAGCAGTTGCCGGACGACCTACCGGCGAACCAGATCATGCGTGTACAAACTATGGCTGCGATGGCGCTGGGAGACATCGGTGATCGTCGGGCACTTCGCTGGCTGCGACAACGCATGGAATCATCGGATGACCCGCGGATCCAACTGGCAGCCGCCCGTTCGATTCTCGTCATTCTGAACGGAACGCTCGTCGAAGATCGTATCGAAGAAACCTTGCCTGAACCGGAACCATGAGACAATCAATGATGAGATGGGTTCCGTTTATCATTTTGGCTTGCGTAACCATCGTGTGTCAGACAACGGTGGTGCCGAGGATGACGATCCAATCGGTCTGGCCGGATTGGATGTTCATCCTCGCGGTGCACTATGCGCTGTGGGGTCGCTGGCCCGATGTGGCCATTGCGGCTTGGATTTTGGGGCTTGTTGTGGATCTGCACAGTAGCGACCGTATTGGCCTGCACGCATGCACCTACGGCGCAGCGGCTTGGGCGATCATTCATCTCCGACAAGCGCTGTTTCGTGACCACCCTTTGACGCAAGTTGCCGTGACTTTTGTCTTTGCGCTGGGCATTCAATTGATTGTGGGATGGTATCGCCGGTGGGGAGAACAGCCGACCGTCTTGGATTCGCTTTGGTGGTCGGCATTTTTGACCGCTGTGTACACAGCTGCGTGTGCACCCTTTCTCCATTGGTTGCTTATTCGCCTGAAAAGATGGACGGGGCTTCAAGCATCTCGGCGTTTTCAAACTTCACGGTAACGCTTTTGTCCAGTTGGCCATGAAGACCGTGGGAGCAGTATGTTCGAGCGTCGGCTCAAATTCCTGCTGATCGTCTTTGCTTGTCCGACGATTGTGTTCGTCGTTCGGCTCGCGGAACTCCAGTGGCTGCGCGCGGACACCTATCGAGCCCTGACTGAGCAAGCGTTACGACTTCGCTCCCGCGAGTTGCCTTGCTTGCGCGGACACATCACCGACCGTAACCATCGTTTACTCGCTTACGATGCTCCGCTTTGGGACATTGCGGTCCATTACAGCGTCATCGCTTGGCGATTCGGCGGGCTTGAACCCGATTCCAGCGCAGCCAAGCCTCTGTTTCGATCCCTCGGTATCAAGCCGGCCAAGGAGCGCCAAAGGGTCCAAGAGTCGTGGCAAGCCATTGTCGATCTAACCGGCGTTGACGTCGAAGAACTCCAACAGAAGTGTCATCGTGTCATTTCTGAAGTGACACGCATCAAAAGATATGTGGAACAGAAAAGAGGTGTTGATACCACGATTCATGAAGAAGTCACCGTTCACCCCGTCGTGAAGGGCTTGAATCAAGATCAACAGGTGGCGGCTCGTATACGGTTGGCGTCTTATCCTTGGATCGAAGTACTCCCCAGCCAAACGCGCCAGTACGAAGGCGGTTCAGCATTTGGCCGGATCTTGGGCACGCTGAATGAAGTGGACTTAGATACCATCCAGAATGATCCGGCCCGGGAGGACCAACTAAGCCGATACAAGCCGGGCGATCTGCGAGGCATTACAGGCGCTGAAGCGATGGGTGAGCGTTGGTTGGAGACGACCGGCAACCGTTGGCTGCGAGGTCGGCGAGGTCGTATGTTGATCGATGCAACCGGCCAAACCGTGGAAACACCTGACAAGCCACAAGACGGCAAAACGCTCCGTTTGACCATCGACTGGACGCTGCAACAGGCTTTATACAACCGGTTGGCGGCAGTGATCGAAAGTCACCCCATCAGTCCCGGCGGGGCTGCGGTCATACTCGACATCCCGTCGCGCGAAGTCCTCGCCATGGTCAGCTACCCTTCTTTTGATCCCAATCTCAGTTACGCGGAACGCGTCCGGTTGAACGAAGACGATCCGTTACGACAACCTTTCGTGTTCCGAACGGTTGCCAAACACTATCATCCCGGCTCCACCGTCAAGCCCGCGATTTTGGCGGCGGCTCTTGCAGACGGAACGGTCTCAACCCATACGCGCATCACGTGTGAGAAGTACCTGTTTGCTGAGCAGCGGGACCGCTTTACCTGCACCGGTTACCACGGCCTGGTAGGCCCCGTGTTCTCGGTCCAACATAGCTGCAACATCTTCTACTACAAGATCGGCGAACAAATGGGTATCCCTCGGTTGGCCCATTGGCTGCGTCTGTTCGGCTTGGGGAAGTCTTGCGAAACAGGTTTACCTGGGGAAACATCCGGCAACTTGCCGACGGGTGTTCAAAGTGGATCGGGACGCGGTTTCGCACGAAGTATGGCGATTGGTCAGTGGAACCTGCAATTAACGCCCATCCAAGCCGCGAACATGACCGCGACGGTGGCTTCCGGAATTCATCGGCCGGTGACTTTGTGGGCCGACGACCCAAGGCCACGACCCTCTACTCGACTCCCCATCCCCGAAGAGGCTTGGCGTATCGTGCGACGCGGGATGTATGCAGCGGTCAACGAGCCAGGGGGGACCGCTTTCACGAAACCTGATTTCGAGCGAGCCACGCTCGAAGATGATGAATATGTTCTGCTGGGCAAAACCGGTACCGCCTCGACCGGTGCTCGTACGTATGAACGTCTTTATGTGCTTCGGTTACCAGACGATACCACCCAAGAAATATGGGCGCCCCATCGGCGTGCAGCACTACGCGAGTATCCTAATGCTGAGGTCATCAACGTTGAGGCCTATCGTAAATGGCCGGTGGGCGAGAAAGATCCGACCGACGCCTGGTTCATCGGCTACCTGACAGCGCGTTCGCGTTACACGAAACCTGTAAACGACAACGGACTGAACGTCGCGATCGCGGTGGTCATCGAGTATGGTGGACACGGCGGGGATGTGGCTGGCCCTGTCGCGCGCGATATGCTGCGATCGGTGTTACTTCAGTATCGTGGGGAGTCCGTGCTCGAACCCGTTTCGGAAAACGAACCCGTCGTGGAGGCGAAACCGTGAGCCTCGGATTGGTGTTGCCGACTCGTCACGCATGGGGCATCCTCTTAGCGGTAGTACCGCTTTGCCTGGCCGGCGTGTTGACGATTCATGTTGCACCCGCCCCTAACGCCACCGGTTTCTTGGCCGGAGCACCCAAACAGATCATTTTTATTGGTGTCGGCATACTTGCCATGGGTTCGGCTTTGGCCATCGGGTATCAACGGTTCGGACGGTTCGCCAATCTATTGTTTGTTCTATGCTTGGTGCTCCTGTGCGTCCTACTGGTCGACCGTTGGGTCGATTTGCGATTTGTTCCTTTGCGAAACGGGGCACGGCGGTGGATCCAGATCAAATCGATACAACTCCAACCCTCGGAAATAATGAAGATCGTCTACGTGTTGGCGCTGGCATGGTACTTGCGCTACCGTCGCAACTATCGCACGTTGCGCGGCCTCATCGCCCCGTTCGCGCTGACCTTGGTACCGATGGCACTGATCAAAATGCAGCCCGACCTCGGCACGGTTCTTCTGTTTCTACCCGTACTGTTCGTGATGCTGTTCGCTGCGGGCGCTAAAGGCAAACACCTGTTAGTTATTATCCTGTTGGGAGCCTGTTCACTACCTGTTTTCTGGCTCAAGATCGAGAAGTATCAACGGCTACGCATTGTGGGCATGTTCCTCCAAAACGACACCTTACGCACCTACTTCGAAGAACACCCTGACACGTGGGATTGGTTCCGTCCTGGCAGAACGACACCGCGTGAATGGCGCCGCGAATTAGCGAGCTGGGCCTCGCGTTCCGGCTACCAGCTCGAACACAGCAAAGCCGCGATCGGCACGGGTGGCATGTTCGGCGAAGGTTGGGGCAAAGGTAGGTTCGTTGAACAAGAAAACCTGTTGCCAGAACGACAAAACGACTTCATTTTTGCCATGATTGCCCATCAATGGGGTTGGCTTGGCGCGATACTACTCATGCTCTGCTATGCGACGATTGTGGTCGTCGGTTTTGACATCGCCACACTGACCAATGATCCCTTTGGCCGGCTCGTGGCAGTAGGCATGTCCACGCTGATTGGTGTCCAAACACTGACGAACCTCAGCATGACCGTCGGCTTGGGACCGATTACCGGCATGACGTTGCCTTTTGTGAGCCAAGGCGGCAGCAGCCTCGTCGCTAGTTTCATCTGCATCGGCCTGCTCATTAGTGTCGCTCAACGAAGGCCGATGCTCATCGCCAACCCACCGTTCGTTTTTGACGAAGAGGCGGAAAAATACGAATCGTCCTCGCGATGATTGCTTCCACCATGACGTGTGGGGGGATCCACGCGCAAGGTTCTTCGTGTCAGCGAATACGCCTTTTCATCTCGACGAACCGTTCATACAGTTCCGGCGCGCGTTTCTGTAACTCCTTCCTGGACTTAAACGTCATGCGCAACGAGGTGCGGTTGTCTCGTACGTGCACGGTGATGGTGCCGTCAACGCCCACCTCGAACTCGGCCTCTTGAGTCTTCTCTGGCTTTGAGGGTGGGACCACGCCATCGTCTCGGAAATACTCCATCGGTCCCTGGAAAAAACGTTCCATCCATTCCTGCCAACGTGGATCCGGCTTAAGCGGCTCAGAACCCGGAGGCCAATGCGGCGGAACCCATCGTTTGGGCACACATTTCTTCTTGTGCCATTTGCCATTCGTACCGGGACGAAGCAACGCGTAGGCCTCGGGGTCACCTTGACGCAACGCGTTCATGTCTTCATAAACGGCAATGTCGGCTTTCTCCTCGCCGTCGGTTCGCCGATACCGTTTGACTTCGATCGTGCCGTCCTCGCGGCGCTGCACGTGCAACACGCGACCTTGCTTGTCCACCCGCCGACCTTGGTCGATTCCCGGCTCATCTGCCCACGGCAACCAATCTTGGATGCCCTTCTCGTGGAGATGTTTTTTGATCGCATCGCGGTATTTGCGCCAGCCCGGCATGTCGCGCAAATCATCCAGTTCCCAGCCATTCGGGCCGGGTCGCAAAATCTTGCCCCGCAAATCAAACTCGCGCCGAAAGGCAACGTCAGGATCGTCCTCGTATTTCAGTTCCATCTCATCCCAGTCCGCGGGCATGGCTTCCAGCTGGATGACAACTTTTTTCGTCTCGCCTTCGTGGATCAGTCCCAAACGAAGCTCATCACCGGGTAACTTGGCACGAACATGTTCGGAGAACGTCTTGACCGCTTCGATACCACCGGCCACCGGTTTGTTTCCCACTTGGACGATGACATCGTAGCGATCCAACCCGGCTCGATCTGCAGGACTATCCTTGAATACATTGCGAACCATGACCCCCTTGTTCCTTAATTGCAGATGCGCTGCGACCGCTGCCGGTACAGGATTCAATTGAATGCCAAGCCATGTGGTCGATCCGTCTCGATGGCGCACGTGCCGAATATCATTCGCCAACAAAGGCGATGCGAACACCGCCATCAGTCCTGAAACGACTGCGAGATGTGTCACGTATCTCATGACTGTTCTCCCGATTCTTGACCTTTTGGGATCGTCCAGCCCCCGCTGCACGCGGTACGTTTACGCCCAAAGGACTCGAATACCGTGCGTTTCGGTATTTCCATCTCCTGTGCCGGGGGTAACCCACGTTGTCGTACTAGTAGTTCTCCTGAAACGGTACCGACATCGATCGAATCTGGTCGATCTCCAGCAAATACACTCTTTGCGTCCGCGGGTCGTAGACGGCAATGACGTTTCGTTGAATTTGTTCCTTTTCCTGACGCGGCCCCTCCATAACGGGTACGGAGCCGGCCCAATCGAACGGCATCACGCCCGCTTCGATCGGCGCAATGCTGTCGGATGGGTACCGGGGAGACACGTCCGAACCGAGCCGACCATTCGGCAATCCCCCGATCATAACTGCAATAAGGGCGGCCACGGCCACGCCGAGTCCTCGACGCGACCGCCATCGCCATCGCTGCCCTGTCGTGGTCCACGTACGAATCTCCGCCGGCTGATGCGCATGTTCAGGTCGACCCGCTAAAACAGCCGCCATTGCGCTCGCCGCTAAATCATCTGTCCGTTCGTATTCGTCCAACAATGTTCGCGCCTCGGGCGAACGAATCAACATCCTGTTCAGCTCGAGCGATTCAACTTCGGTCAGCTCACCGTCCAGCTTGCGATTGGTCAATTGTTCGGTTCGTTCGTCAATCATGAATTTGCACCAAGCATCGGCAAACCTACGTACCCACAGGTCACTGTTTCGCTCAACACCCCTACAACTTGCCCTTCAACTGTTCTCGCAAAAGCCTTCTTGCCCGTACCAACCTCGTCTCTACCGTATCGACCGGTAACCCCAACGCATCTCCGATCTGTCGATACGTCCAGTCCTCCAGGTGACGCAGCACGAACGGCTCACGGTACAACGGCGGTAATGCCGAAATCGCGTTCAGCATCATCCGTTGTTTTTCGTCGGCGACGACGCGCTGTTCGGGCAAAGCAACCCGATCGTTCTCCTGAGAACCCGCCAACCGAATCCGTTGTCCTGCCTCGTCCACCAGTCGTCGCTGACGCTGTTTATGCCGACCGGCATCCGTGGCTGCGTTGCGGGCGATCCGGTAAAGCCAGACACGCCACCGGGCGGGGTTCTCCAGTTGCCGGGCTTGCCGCCACACCTGCATCCAGACCCGTTGAGCCACGTCGTCCACATCGTCCAGTCGCCCCAGCACGCCGAAGAGGACACCCCGGACCCACCGCCCCTGCCGACGGACCAGCTCCGCCATGGCGTGCGGATCGCCACCCTGGATCGCTTCGATCACAGGAATCTCCGGGTCGTACTCAACTTCCACAGCTTTCATGACTACCCTGGCATCCCCGTCCACACCCTCTTTTGTCCCTTTATCTAGGAAGACGCCCATGCAGGCTCCATCCTGTCAAGATAGTACGCGAGATAAACCCTGTTTCGTAGGTTCCATCGGCCCCGATCGGTCCTATTCATGATACGATCGACAGGGCCCACCGGCGCAGGGGCACCGTAAGTGAGGCATGCGGCAAGTTGGATGACGGTTATGTGGCGGTTTGGGGTCCGCACATTCAATTGAGCAACCGTGCGAAGCGCTCGCGGGCGTGCAACAGTCGGCCAATCTCGTACCAGTCCGGGTCCTTGTATCGAAGCCGATTCAGCACATCATTCAAGACGCGTACGGTCACATGTTGCTGCCAGATGGATCGGGCATGGTCTAAGAACGCCCGATCAAGCGGTTCGGAAGCGTTCTCAGGCCAAGCGATCGGCTGTCCGATGGCCTCCGTCACGGGGCCGGCTGTTCGCCTCAAGTGCTCCACTGCGAAAGCCCGAACATTCGCATTCCTTTCACCGGCCAATTCGATCAACAGCAACCCGCCGACCGGCTGGCCGAGCTCGAGCATACCGGCGGCTGATCCGGCCCGGCGCCAGAGTTCCGTCGATTCCGTACCGGTCATCAGCCAATCCACCAAACGCAGGTCCCGGTCCGAGAGCCGAGCCGCGTCACAAATAAGCTTGGCACGGGTGACATCATCCGGACCCTCATCCGCTCGGCGCTGCAACAAAGCCACGCCGCTTGGGTCATACGTCCGCATGGTCGCGTGGCCCGCCATCTCCAGCAGCCGACGATCCTGCTCCGTTTCGAGTACCTCGAGGAGCGCGGGCATCGCTCGTGCTTCATGCGTGCGGGAAACATGTTTGATTGCTTTCTCGCGCACGGCGGGATCCCGTGAACGCAGGTTTGCCATACAAACACGAAGCTGCACCTGATCAATCGCTGCGCCCGCTAAAACTGCCAAACCCACAAGACCCGCCAGGACGAGCGGAACGCGAAGAGACCATTTCTTACCGGTTGATTGTGAACTATACATCAGCACCCCTACCTCGAACCTTAGACAAATTACTCGGCATCCTAACAATGATATAAGTTGATGTCCAAACGGACCATGAACAACGACTAACGCCAACGGGGCATCCGATCTGTAACCCAGGTTGTACCCATCTTGGGTCAAACACGGTTGAGAAGTTCGCGATGGCTTTGGTGCTAGAGCAGGTTAAGATCGCGTATACATCGTTTGTCGTACCAACAGCCAATGCGTTTGGCCGTTAGTGTCTCAAGAGGTCGTGCCGGCTGGGACAATCACTGGCCGGCCGATCGAGTAGTACTCGAACCGATGGCGTCGCATCGTGTCGAGCGCGTAAAGATTTCGGCCATCAAAAATGACGGACTGGCGCAAGCGTTTGTGCATCTGTTCGAAGTCGGGCGATCGAAACTCGTTCCACTCGGTCATGATCGCCAGCGCGTCGGCACCGTCGAGCGTTTCATACGTTGAGTCGTAGTAGCTGATCTTATTGCCAAACCGGCGGCGGAGGTTCGTCAGGGCCTCAGGGTCATGGGCACGCACCACGGCCTTCGCTTCAAGCAGTCGCTCGATTAACGCGATGGCGGGTGCTTCGCGGATATCATCGGTTCGCGGTTTGAATGCGACGCCCCAGATTGCGAAAACCTTATCCGTGAGATTTTCACCGAAGCGCTTGACGATCTTTTGAAAGATAATCTGCTGCTGCCGAGTGTTGACCTGATGGACGCTGTCGAGCAGGTCGGCATTGACGCCGGCTCGTTGGGCGACGTGAACCAACGCCTGCACGTCCTTCGGGAAACAACTTCCGCCGTAACCGGCCCCCGGATAGAGAAACTGAAAACCAATACGAGCATCGGATCCCATCCCAACCCGAACCTCGTTGACGTCAATTCCCAACGCATCGCAAATGTTGGCGACCTGGTTGATAAAACTGATTCGCGTTGCTAAACAGGTGTTGGAAGCGTACTTCGTCATTTCAGCGGCCATACGATGCATAGTGTAGATGGGTCGCTGATTGCGAACGAAAGGCTCATGCAGCTCGTGAACGAGGGCGGCAGCCTCCGGATCTTCCGCGCCGAGGACAACGCGATCCGGTTTTTGAAAGTCTTCAACGGCCGTTCCTTCCTTGAGAAACTCCGGGTTATTGACCACGCGAACGCGGAACTTGCCCCGCTTGTTAATACGAGCCTCCAGCTCGTCGCCTGTTCCAACCGGAACGGTACTCTTGATCACAACAATCTTGGGTTCGTTCAGGTGATCCGCAATATCGTCCGCCACCGCATGCAACGCGGTCAAGTCAGAGGATCCGTCTTGACGAGGTGGTGTCCCGACGGCAATGAAGATCAAGTCTGAATTATGAATGGCGCGCACGACGTCGGTGGTGAACACGAGACGACCGGCGTGACAATTGGCGCGAATGAGCTCCGTAAGCCCGGGCTCAAAAATAGGACACTCGCCACGGTTCAGCGTCGCGATCTTTTCCGCATCGATGTCATAGCCAATAACGTCATTGCCCGTATCCGCCAAACACACGCCCGTAACAAGCCCAACATATCCCGTACCAACAACCGTCAGCTTCATCAGAGTGTCTCCACATATATTCTCATCGGCACATCAATAGATATACATCGCCGTGCGACGAGGCCAACTCAAAGCAACCCAACTCGCTTGTTTTCGGATATTTCAAGCGTCATCACTTAACGTCCTTGAAGTAATCCGACGAACTGCCGCTGAAGACGTTCCATGGCAGCTAAGTCGGCGACTGCAAAGACCGAAGCCAACATCGTCCCACACAAAGGAACGACAGGCGACCACGAACAATCCTGCAATGCCAACACTATCACAATACCCCAAGGAAGAATACTCAACAGCCAGGTCACGTCTGCCAATATTAGCGAGATACTCGGCCCTTGCTCGGGATGCCCGGATGCGTCATCTCGTTCTCCGTAGCGTTCTTGAATACGCTTCTGAAGAGGGGACAAAAGGCGGTGCATCGCGAACCAATGGACCACGGGTACCAGGAGAAGAAGCGTCCACAAAGCAGGACCCAGGCGAATACGACGCAGGGCATATTGAGCGATAAAAACAAAGATAATGAACAGGCTACCGAGTACAGGTAGCATCACACGCGGCAAGGTTTCACGAAAAAGTGAGCTAGGATGAAAAGCGTTCAGGACATCCAACCATGGCGCCAATAACAACACCGCTGCGACCGAAGGAAGAACCGCCAACAGCGCGGTCCGCGTTCGGCGTCGGTGAGCAACATTAGGATTGGGCGGTACTTCTTGGAAAAGGTCATCCAAATCCGTGGCCAACTGGATCACCCACCACAGCATCAACACGTAATCCACCCACAGGAGAAAAGCCAATGCCACTAAAACAGCCGGTCTTTGGGGCGAGCTTATGACGGCAAGAGCCGCCAGCAACAGCAAGGCCAACACACGTGTGATCAACAGAAACTCGATACTTCCCTCAGGAAAGAATCGAAACCATTTCTTTCGTTCTGTGACGAAGTCGTCGTTCATGCCAACTCAAACTCCGGCCCTGTCGGATTCCGGGCCATCGCGGTTCTCGCCCGGGGACCTTTTTTCTTCGATACCCGCCATGTCAAATTTCCAAATACCTGCAACCGTAGCCAAAAACGCCACGAAATAGACCAAAACCGCATAACGCAGGCGCAAGAAAATAACCGACGTTCCAACCGCTACAAAAGCGGTTGTCAACAAGTAGCTAATCACCACCACCTGTTTGACGGTCAAACCTCGGTCAACCAGTTGATCATAAAAGTGGCTACGGTCCCCTTGCATAAGCGGTCGGCCATTTCGCCATCGGCGAGCCAATGTTAACAACATGTCGCCGATCGGAAGACCAAACACCATCAGCGCACCCATCATCCAACGGATCATGTGCTCTTCAGCAAACAACAAGAGAATAATGGCCGCATTGAGTCCCAGGAGCATCGAGCCCGCATCCCCCATGAAAATCTTGGCTGGATTGAGATTGAAGGGCAAAAAACCCACGGCTGCCCCCAGCATCGCCAACGCCAAAATGATACGTTCATTTCCTGCTGGCGAAGCCTCGTACGCCCGAAGGTGGGTCGCCAAGAGCAGAAACCCGATCGAGATGATACCCAGTACGCCCGTACACAACCCGTCCAATCCGTCGATGAGATTGGTAGCATTGCACGCGCCGACCACGATCAGCAACATGATCGGAACCGAATAACATAATTGCAGCCATCGTTCATGCGGCTCAAACCTGACCCCCATGATGTCCGTCACCACCTGAATCAGTTGATCGCCAAGGCCCATCCAAAGCAGCGCCAGGGCGACCGCGATATTGGCAAGCAACTTGGCCCTGGCCGGCATGACCCGTAAGTCATCAAAAAGGCCGATGAGCATCGTCGCCAAACCGGCCAATGCGATACCAACCATGAGCGGGAACCGAGCTTGGGCGTCCTCGGTCCCGTTGTTCTCGCCAAAGAAAAGGGCGGCCCCAATGCCACCGGCCCAACCCAGAAAAATCGCGACACCCCCAAGATACGGGATGGGTTTCTGGTGGGGTTTCAGATGGGCGTCGGGCTTATCCACGATGCCGCATTTGATCGCGATAGAACGGCACACCGGCGTCGCTAGCAGCGCCAAACCGAAAGATACCGCCGCCACTGGCCAAAATCGGTGAATCAATTCTCCGTAGGACGTGCAAGGTCCCGGGGCCTCGGCAAGGGATAACCATGTTTGGATCGTCATCGGTCGCTCAACTCTCGCCCAGAACTCAGAGACGGATTTCCGTCACGTCACTCACCTAACCGGACAACGCTGTTGGTTGATAGGATCGGCATTTTTTGAAACGTTATCCGGCGAAACCTGTTCGCACATGGCGGATCGGTGCAAAACCTGCCAGGACACCGGTCGACGTGACCCGTGTTGGCCCAGCCACCCACGACAGCGGGGCATCGGTTGCAGGTCCCCGATCGGTCGCCTATTATCCGCGAGCGGCAAGTTTGACGCCATACCACCGGCCGGATCGGCAGCAAAACATTCCGCGACCGGTTTGGCGGTATCGGCAAGACTAAGTGGTGAGAGGGCTCGCATGGGGCCTCGTTGTCGGGTATTGGGCATCGTATGAACGTTTTGCTAGTTGGTAGCGGAGGCCGGGAACACGCACTGGCGTGGAAAATCGTTCAATCCTCACGTTTGACGCGCTTGTATTGCGCTCCAGGAAACGTCGGGACGGCACCTCTGGAGAAGACGGAGAACGTTCCTCTGAAAGTGGACGATGTGGACGGGATCGTCGATTTCGCCCGCCAACAGAAGGTCGATCTGGCCATCGTCGGTCCGGAAGATCCACTTTGCCTGGGCCTGGTTGACGAATTGGAGGCAGCAGGCATCCGAGCCTTCGGACCTTGCCGTGAGGCTGCCCGCCTTGAAGGCGACAAAGCGTTTGCCAAGGAAATGATGTTCAATCGCGCGGTCCCCACCGCAGAAACGCGAATCTTCACAAAGTATAAGGATGCGAAGGCCTATGTCGGCACACGGGACAGCGGGCTGGTAATCAAAGCGGCGGGGCTCGCCAAGGGCAAAGGCGCCATCGTGTGCGACGACCCGGCCGCCGGCCTGCTGGCGCTGGAGCGGATCATGGTCCAGCGCGAATTTGGATCGGCCGGCGACAAGGTGCTGGTCGAAGAGCGGCTTGTCGGGCCTGAAATCAGTGTGCTGGCATTCGTCGATGGGTCCAATATCTACATCATGGAGAACGCTCAAGACCACAAACCGATCGGCGAGGGCGACAAGGGGCCGAACACCGGCGGCATGGGAGCATACAGTCCGACCGAGCTCCTTAATGATCGGCTTTTGGGGCAAGTCGAATCCGAAATCCTTGTGCCAATCGTGGATGCGATGCGGGCGGAAGGGATCACTTACAAGGGCGTTCTGTACGCTGGCCTTATGCTAACCGCCGGTGGGCCCAAGACGCTGGAGTTCAATTGTCGATTTGGCGACCCCGAAGCCCAGCCACTTCTCATGCGACTCAAGAACGATATTCTTGACGTGTTTGATGCTGCCATCGATGGGAAGCTGGATACGATCACATTGGACTGGGATCCGCGGGTTGCGGTCTGCGTGGTCATGTCATCCAAGGGCTATCCCGACACCTATGAAATAGGCAAGGTGATCACCGGTCTGGACGACGTCAAGTCCATGTCGGACGTCGTGGTGTTTCATGCCGGCACCAAAGCACTTGGGGATAAAGTCGTGACGGCCGGCGGCCGCGTGCTTGGCGTCACGGCATTAGGCAACACGTTCGAGGATGCCCGAAAACGCTGCTACGACGCGGTGGACAAGATCCATTTTGACGGTGCCTACTTCCGCCGGGATATCGGCGCCAAAGCCATGGCCGACCAACCAGGAACATCCGTGTAAGCGGACTTTTCGAGAAAACCAACCCAGCCGCACAACCGATCTGCGATGGTTACGTTAACTCGCTCAGGCGGATCAGCAGGACGAAAACGACGTTGTTGACCAGGTGAAAGACAATCGAAGGGACTAAACTTTTACGCCAAGCGAAAAGTACACCCATCACGAACGCCAGACCCGCAATGACCGCCATGCCGATCACGCCCTCATAGTGATGAAGCACGCCAAAGAATGCTGCACTGACGGCAATGGCAAGCCACCACCGTTTGAAGATCGCTTGCAGTCGCGTCAACGCGAAGCCACGAAAGACCACTTCTTCCCAAATCGCTACGAACACCATCATCAGCACCAGCGTGCTTAAGGATGTCGGTGGAAACGCCTCTTGGAACGCTTTTTGAGCTTGCGGGGTCTTTTGGAGAATCTCGGGGTAGAAAATGACGCTGGTCATCGCCACGATGAACAAAGCAACGTAAGTGAGTACCAGTGCTCCAAGTCCGATGCTCACGTTGTTGAGGATTTGTGCGCGGGTCCAACCAATCGTCAGCGGCGTATGTCCAGCCACTCGAAGAAGCAGGGCACACGTCAGTAGCGCGCCCACGCCACCGCCGGCCGTACTGCCGACATTCAGCCATCGCTCGTCAAGCTCAGGCCAACCTCGCATCACGAGGCCTGTCGTGATGACACCCACAACAAACGCCAAAGCCACCAGGAACAGTTCAGCCAATGCGCGGATCCTCGACATGGGCATGGGCAGATATTGGACGCGACGTGCCACGATGCGCGGGGAATCGGGCATCGCTTGATCGTGCGGGAAGGGACGCGCCAACGGAGGGATGGTCGCACGAGGAATAGACTGATGGGACCTGTCACTTTCAGATTCGGATGGCACATCAGGCATATCAGCAATCCGCAACGCCAACCCCGATTCACGGCTTCACTGAGGCCAATCGCAAGGTCCTACGCTGGCCAAGAAGCCTTCACCTGTGATCGGAAACATCCGCAGGTATTCTGCCACCGTTTCTGCCGACACGGCGTCCACGGCGGCTAACCGTTCTTCAACGGGCCTGGGAGCTCCTCGATAGTCCACATCGTCGACGATCTGACCGAGACGGTAGAACGGTGCTTCGGACTCCGTCGCCAGTGCGGTCCGCCGGAGATTCTTGACACGCTGAATTTCCTCCGGCCGGGGACCCTTCTCGACGAGTTCCACCGCTTCGCGACGCATCGCGTCGTGAAGGCTTGCACAGTTCTCCGGCTCACAGAGCCCGTACATGACGGTCAGGCTGAAGTCGGCATACTGCTCCTGAAAGACGCCGGTTCGCGTACTGATGCCTTTTTGTACGATGTTCCAATAGAACCGCGAGTTGCTTCCACCCAGGATCGCCGCCACGACCTGGGCCGTTTCCTCCATCGGGTGGCCCGCCGGCACGGACGCGAATGCCAACATCACCACCTGCTGATGAAATCGACCCAACCGACGAACCGCCTTACCTTGCTTCACCAGCGGCGCTCGACGTGCAGACCCTATGTCGGTCACCGGCGTCCATGAGCCACAAAGTCGATTCACCCACGAAAGCGTCTCGTCGGGGTCCACGTTACCCGCAATGACAAGAATCAAATTGCCGGGCGAATAGCGGCGCGCGAAATAGTCGTGCATGCCGTCGCGCGTCATGGCCTTGATCGTACGCTCGTAGCCAAGCACCGGCCAAGCCAATGAGCTGTCGGCACAAACACATTCATGCAGGAAATCATAAGCGTTCGATTCGAGATCGTCGTTCGACATGGCGATCTCTTCCAGAATCACATTTTTCTCCATGTCGAACTCGTCAGCCGGCAACGTCGAACGCATCATGTCGGCGAGAATGGCTATCTGTCGCTCCAGATCGCCGGTCCGAACCCACCCGTAGTAAAACGTTCGATCTTTGCTGGTGTAGGCGTTGTAATACGAGCCGATCTCGTCAAGCTCAATGTTGATCTGTCGCCAGGTCCGATGAGCCGTCCCCTTGAACATCATGTGCTCGAGGAAGTGCGACACGCCCGCCAGCTCGGAGGGGTCATCGCGTGCGCCCGTACGCGCGAGAAAGCCGCCCGCAGCGGATTTCACGTGCGGCATCACTTCGATCACGACGGTTAGATCATTGGACAGTTTTTCTTGTACAAAACGTGTATCGGTCATGAATGATTTTTCCAACTCCGGTAAGGTCTTCTTGCCCAACGAACGGTGCATCGGCTCGTCAGTAACGGAACGGCTAGAGGCTCAGCTTTCGCGTGCCTAAGGTTACAATGCTGAGCTTATCGCGCGGATGAGCCTCCAGGTACCGACGGACGTCAGCCACCGTCACCGATTTGATTTTCGCCAACTTTTCTTCCGTGGGAATCGGCCGACCATAATAAAACAGATCGTCCAACAGTTCCGAAGCCTTGGCGCGAGTCACATCGCCCCGGGTCACCAGTTGAGCTTCCAGGCCGGTAATCGCCCGTTCGACCTCTAAATCCGTCAGATCATCAGCAAGCCGGTTGATTTCGCGAAGCAATGTCACGTAGGTGCGCTCGACATTTTGTGGCGTCGTCGATGCCCCCAAGTGCACCATACCACCGGTTCGCGGCTGATCGCTCCAAGCCCCAACCCAATAGACCAACCCTTGTTTCTCACGAACCTCCGTGAACAGCCGACTGCTCATGCCGCCGGAGAGCACGCCAACCAGGACTTTCTCGACGGCAAAGTCGTTATCGGTAGCCAGCGCGCCCGGAAAACAAAACGCAATCTGTTCCTGCTCCAAGTCCTTGTGATAATGACGATAGGCCGGCGTGAAATTGACGCAAAAATTCGGGCGATTCTCGTCACGGGAACACCCCGTTCCGTTTCGATGGTCGAAACCTTCGAAGTGCTTTTCCAGCGAATCAATTACTGCCGGCACATCCAGCGCACCGGCGATCGATACCTGCATGCGTGGAGCAGCAAAATAGCGTTTCCAGTGATCGACGATCTGGGTCCGGCCAATCGTCGCCAGCGTATGCTTCTCTCCCAACGCATGACGTCCCAAAGGTTCACCGTAAGCCTGCTGGTGCAATAACTTCTTTGCCAATTCGCCGGGCTCATCGTCGAGTGCAGCCACGTGCTGCTGCGACAACTCCACCGCCACCTGGCAGGCGTCTTCGGGAAAGGTAGGTGTGCAAATCAGCTCCGTCAGTAAGGCAACGACTGGGTCAATGAACTCAGGCAAACAAACGCACCCAAACGCAACGGTCTCACGGCCCGTGCAGGTACTGTGGGATGCGCCCATATCGTCAAAAGCGTCATTCAAGGCCCGCCCATCGTGCTTGGCGGTGCCCTTGGTGATGGCCTCCTCCAACACACTGGTCACGCCAAGGTGCGAAGGCGACTCATAGGCGTATCCACCAAAAACACGAATGTCGATCGCCACCAAGGGACGACCCGCCATCGGTCTGACCCCAAGTTCAATGCCGCAACCTAAATGACGATGTTCAATACGATCGGAAGTCTGAATCATGGAAACCTACGTCTCTCGAGAATTCGCCAAGGGGGCTATTTGTCGTCATTGATCCGAGGGTGTGCCAAGGTGAGGGTACAGCTTCTCAAGTTTGGCGTTGAGCATGTCCCGGTCTTTGGCTTCGACATTAAGGCGAAACAACGGCTCCGTGTTGGCTTGACGAACATTGAACCACCAGTCCTCATATTGCACCGTGACGCCGTCCAGATAATCGATTTTGGCATCGCTGTACAGGTGGGCAAGCTTTTTGATCGTCCCGTCAGGATCGTCGTTGACAAAGTTGAGTTCACCGGAATGGGCGTATCGCTTCAGAGGAATGAGCAATTCACTCAATGACTTACCCGACTTGGCCAGGATGTTGACGACCTGAACAAAAGCGATCACACCCGAATCGCAACACCCATTGTCACGAAAATAATAATGTCCGCTCAGTTCACCGCCCAGAATCCCTTTCGTGTCCGACAGCGCCTTCTTGATAAAAGCGTGCCCACATCGTTCCCGGCGCGGTATTCCACCCGCTTGCTGAATCTCCTCCTTTACCACGCGCGACGATCGAACGTCATAAACGACGGTTGATCCCGCCGCCTCCTGCAGTGCGTATCGCGCCATCAAAGCGGTGATCAGGTCGGCCGGCACGGTGTTCAACGCGTTATCCACGACAACACACCGATCCGCGTCCCCGTCGAAACATAAACCGAAGTGGGCCTTGGCTCGGCTCATCCGATCTTTGAGCTGGACGAGGCTGGATTCGATCAACGGATTCGGGTCGTGCACGAATTCGCCATTGTGATCGAAGTTGAGCCGAACGATCTCCAACCAATCCACATCATCGAACAACTGCGGAAACCAGCGACCCGCCATCCCGTTGGAAGCATCAACGACGATTTTCAATGGACGATCTTCATTGAAAGGGCCGCCGGGCTTCAGGAATTGCCGGACAAACTTCTTGTAAGGACCGGCAAGGTCGTTTTGCGAGAAATCGGCAAGCTGGCCACTGGCGTGGGGCATGGTGTTCTTGGCGATTTTGCAGATTTTTCCCAGACCGGTATCGGAGCTGATCGAGCGACTCATCTTTCCGCAGATCTTGAATCCGTTGACATGGGACCCATTGTGACTCGCCGTCACCTGGACCCCGCCGCAACAGGTCAAATGGTTCACGGCAAAATAGAGTTGCGGTGTGTCGACCAGGCCAATGTCGATCACGGAGGCGCCACCCGAACGTAGCCCTTGGATCAAGGCCTCAGCCAGAACGGGACTGCTTTTTCGCATATCCCGACCCACCACGACCGCTGATTTGGCCGGATCACTACGGTCGTAGCCGCGAAGCTCGGATCGCAAGAGCTGGGCCGTCGCATATCCGATCCGCCAGGCAATTTCCGTGTCAAGCGGCTCAGGATACATACCTTGTACGTCGTACGTACTGAAAATGGACTCGATGGCGTCCCGCTTTGTCTTCGCGTGGTCGCGACCACGCGCGGGCGTCTGCCCCATCATGGATTCAGCCCGGCTCTGCTTATCCTCGTCGTTGAACTGGCAACCCTTGCACTTGGGAAAATTGCCTCGCCGCCGCCCCAGGCAAATGGCGTCTGAAATCTTGATAAGCTCTTCACCGGAACAATAGCGATAGTAATCGTTAGCTTCTTGGATAAACATCGGCACGCCAATTAACCTCGAATGAGAGGCTTTCGCTGGTTCCCACGCTAGAACAACGACTCTATCATAGCAACTTATCCGAAACCTCCCAGGGCTGACGATCGGAGCGGGCCAAGGTCTCACCCGTACGTGACCGACTTTGAGGGAGTTGTCGGTGTACCGTCTTGCCGTGCTCGGCCGAGCCCGGCATCCTCCAGTACGGTCGGGCGGCCCACGTTGACACAGCCCTCCGCCTCACTAGAATGCTGGTTGCGTTGTTGCAGTGACGGGCGGGTGCGGTCGATTTTCGTCTGGCATTGTAAGACGTTACCGTGCGGCGATGCGGACAATGACGGCAAAGCGTTGCCCGCCAACGCGCCGATACATGGGCTCCATACCCGTTATCACGGTTCTTGATTGTAGGAGTATCCATGCCTTCCAGTGGGTGGTTCCATTCGGTTATTCGAGCCCTTGTGCTGTTGTTTTTGATTGCAGCCTTCGGGTGCGAATCGACGCAACGTGGTGTAACTTCGAGTGTTTCTTCCGCGAATCGCGCTGGAACCGTCATTTCAACCCGTTTGGCGGCCAACGGTAGCGACGCCTCCGAAGCCTCCGATCAAATCCCCTCGAGCCCGGTCGGTCCGAACGAAATTCAGTCGGCTGAAGCTATCGAAACGATGAAGCTCCAGGTCCCGGATCCCTTGTATGAGCCGGAGGCCCATGCCAAGCTTCTGGAGCGTGAACTCGCCCGACTTCCTCAGGACGATCCGGAGATTCCCCGAAAGAAAGCCGAGGCTGAGCAACGCCTTAAGAAGGTCCTGGAACGTACCGACTGTATCCAACGGGCCAACAGCGTCCGCCTCACCTTGAAAGACGCGATCCGCCGAGCCCTCGAGAACAGCTATACCATCAAGGTTCAGGGGTACAATCCTGCCATCGAGTCCACACGAATCGTTGAAGCGGAGGCCCAGTTCGACGCGGTTTTCTTTGCCAATATTACCAAGGACAAACAGGATCGCCCGACGCCGTCGCAGTTGGCGGCCTCGTTCACGGATATCGTTATTCTGGAGTCGGGTATCCGCAAGCTACTCTCCAGTGGCATGCAGGTCCAGGCAAGCTATGGCTTGACCCGAACGAAAACGAATCTGGCATTCGCGACGTTGAATCCCTCCTATTTCAACCAATTTGCCGTGGAGTTTCGCCAACCGTTTTTACGGGGATTTGGGCTTGATTTTAATCGTGCCCAGATCGAAATCAGTCAGCTGGACCGCACCATCAGCCTGGAGAGGCTTCGACGGGAAATCCGTGAAACCCTGTTCAACGTGGAACAAGCGTACTGGCGTCTTATCGAAGCGCGCCGGAACGTAAATGTGATCGCGCGACTCCTGGCCGAACTGGAAACGATCCTCGATTCGCTTCAACGGCGTGCTGCTGAGGGTTTCGATGTCTATGAAGTCCAGCTCAAGCTTCCCGAAAGCCGAATCGAGCAACGGAAGGCTGAGCTTATCCGCTTGTGCAACGACGTCCGCAACGCCGAAGACGCCCTCAAAGCCTTGATGAACGATCCGGATCTCAATCTCTCGCAAGATCTCGAAATCATCCCCGCCGAAAAGCCCTCGATCGAGCCGCTCATCGTGGACCAACTCGGCGAAGTGACGGCCGCTCTGTCTCATCGTGAAGAAATGCGTGAGGCCATGTTAGCCATCAAGCAAGCGGAAATCGCCGTCGGCGTCGCCAAGAACCAAGCGTTACCTCGTCTGGATGTCGCGTTCCGATACGTGGTCAATGGGTTGGGTGGAAATGCCGACAGCGCGTTTAGTCAACTCAGCGACCATGACTTTGTCGACTACCTGATTTCCGTGGAATTCGAGTGGCCGATCGGGAATCGAGGCCCTGAGGCCGCCCTTCGTCGGGCACGACTGCAGCAGGCCCAAGCGATCGCAGCCCATCGCGCCCAAATCGAAAGCACCATCCTGGAAGTCCGGCAATCCATCCGTGATCTGAAAACCAGTTACGATCAAATCGGTCCTAATCTTCGGGCCGCCCTCGCAAGCGAAGACCAGCTCCGAGCTACCAGAGCTCGCCAGGAAAAGCGCGACCCGCCCAACTTGCAGGTTGAACTTGACGCGAACGAGTCTTTGGCCGCCAGTCGTCAACAACTGCTTCGGTCCGTCAGTGATTACAACATTGCATTGATTGACCTGGAGCGAAAAAAAGGGACGCTGCTTCGCTATAACAACATTGTGATCCGGGACGCTGAGGGCGAGACGCTCGGCGACTAGTAACGCCTTACTACGACCACCGGATTTAGCGTCTTACTTCGAAACTTCTCTGCAATTTGCGCGCATCAGTGCGTCAAGGTGCCTGCATTGGGGTAGCGGCTTTAGCGACGCGAAGATACGATTGCCGCAACCGGATGCCCCGTGCCTTCGCCGCCTTCACGAGTTTCACAATAGCTTTGTACAAGAGATATTCGCAAATCCTGTGGATCGGCGATTGATCAGGCGGCGTCCTTTCTGAGTCCGTCCACGAACGGAACACCTCGTATGACGTCATGGAGCAACGAAGAGCCATTGAGAATTCGCCAGTGTTGCTCTTCGTGAGTCTTGTTTCGACTTTTCGCCAGCCCGTCAACTTTTGGTTATCTCTCTCGCGTAGCTGCGAAGAGATTGCTGTTGGCGAATAGTGGGGGCTTGACGGCTTGAAGCCGAACAAGCGGGGCTACTGACGACAACCCGTCACCCCATTGGGTCCCGAATCGCGAGCTTGATCTCAAATTTTTTCCGGCAGCGGTGGTTTTGGCTGATGCTAAGGGCTACAACAACAAAGCTTAGGCTGAGGAGGGTTCTCGCGACGCTGAGCGCAACAGCATCGCACCAAGGAAGCAGTGCAAGACAGCGGAGATGAGATGGTCCAGACGCTCACATCACTGATAAGGCGAACAGGCGGAGGCTCCCGCGTAATCATTAAAGAGCCCAATCGATTACACAGCCGAGTAGACCTTACTACAACTAGTTACGTTGAGAGAAATAGAGGGTGCGGGAAGCTCGCGAATGCACCTATGATCTGAACGGCATGATGTGGATACGCCGAACCGGTGCTCCTTGGCGAGATTTGCCGGAACGTTTTGGGCCGTGGCAGACAGTCTATCACTATTTCAATCAATGGCGCAATGAGGGCGTATTTGATCGGGTTCTGGAAGCGCTGCAGATTCGTTGTTGAAGCTGGCGATGATCGAACAGTGGTTGCGATACGAAATCTGATTTTTTTCAGACAGAACCTAGCCGGAGTGCTGAACACGCTCTACGAGTTGCATCTGCCGATTCTGGCAGTGCAAAAGCTGGACTCCGAATAACGGAGCCGGGCAGGATTGGCAAGAAAGAACCCTATTTATGCGGAGCGAAACGAGATATGCGGACAGACTGACGGTTAATCTGGCATTGTTCGCGGCTCTGCCACTACTTTGTGGCACGGGTGTTGCGTGGGCGCAATCAACAGGGTCTGATGAGGCTTCCCAGTCGCTGAAGTTCGGGCTGTCCTACGCCACTCTGGCCCAGGCAACAGACGCGAATGAACAGGCGGAGAGGGGCACCGGATCTTCGTCGGAGGACGACAGTAAACTGTCACTTGACGCCGGGCACGCTACAGGGAGCCCAGCTTCCTCCGCGCAGGCGCACCAGGGCGAGAGCCTGGAGGACATCAACAACCAACTCAACAATCCCGGTGCCGCTCTTGCCCAGCTCAATTTTAAGTTCACCTGGAACCAGTTCAAGGGTGACCTAGGGGGGGGAGACCTACGTTTTCGCTTGCGTGATCTCCGCCCACGACACTTGCTCAAAAGGCTGCGCAAGCTCAAGAGACTGTCTAAGGGAGAGGGGGCAAGTTCGCAGAATTCTCTGACGCTCAATTTCCAACCTGTCTTCCCGTTCAAGCTGGATGATGGAGGAAACTTCCTTGTTCGGCCTAGCATCCCTGTGGTCTGGCAACCTACCTTCAATAAGCGCAACCGTGGTTTTGACGAGGACTTCGGCCTCGGTGACTCGCAGCTTGTTGCCTTTTATTCGCGCACGAGCAAGGAAAAAGGCTACATGTGGGGCGCCGGACTGACCATGCAGTTTCCAACGCACACCGACGATTCTTTGGGGAAAGATCAGTTTCAACTGGGACCGGCCGGCTTTGCGGGGTTGTTTGGGAAATGGGGCAGCGCGGGCCTGTTCCCCCAGCACTTCTGGAACATAGGCGGCTCCGGCGAAGGCTACACGTCTCTCACTGTGCTCCAGTACTGGTACTGGTTTAACGTGGGCAAAGGCTATCAGATCGGTGGCTCACCGATCGCCACTTACGACTGGTCGGCAGACCACAGCGACGAGGCCTGGACGGTCCCTGTCAATCTCGGCGTGGCCAAGACCATCAAGATCGGAAACACACCCGTCAAGCTCAAGTTCGAAGGCATCTATTACATCACGCAACCCGACTCGTTCGGTCCCCACTGGGGACTGCAATTGACGATTACTCCTGTTATTCCGAATCCGTTTGAGGCCCTGGCGAAGAAGTGAGCAACATGCTGACACCGGTACAGCATCGTATAGAGGAGACGGATCCGAGATTGCGAGCCTGTTCGGGACTGTTGGCCGACTCTGGATCGAGAGAAGCGTATTCTCGTTCAGTCGGTTTTCAGTGTAAGGAGGAGCGAACCATGCAAAAGCGAGTTGTACTCAGCGTTCTGGCGTTGTGCATTGCCGGCTGGAGTGGTCTTCCGTTCACCGGGGCCGCTGCCGCGCTGGGCGGCGAATTGCCCCGGGAAGAGCGGACTTACGAGATCGGCGTGCAGGCCTACATTTATGCCTACCCGATGATCATGCTGGAATTGACGCGTCGCGTTTCGACGAACGTACCCGCGCCCATCGGCGATAACGCTCCGATGAATCAGTTTGCGCACCTGCGGGCCTTTCCAAATCCGAGTTTCAGAGAGGTCGTCCGCCCCAACGCGGACACGCTGTATTCCATCGTCTGGTTTGATGTTTCCAGGGAGCCGCTGGTGCTTTCCGTTCCCGACGCGGGCGGGCGGTATTACCTGCTGCAGATGCTGGACATGTGGACGGACGTGTTTGCAGCGCCGGGCAGCCGGACATCGGGCACCAAGGCGGGCAACTTCGCCATTGTCGGGCCCGATTTCAGCGGCGGACTCCCTCAGGGCATCGAGCGGCTGCGCTGTCCAACGAACATCGGCTGGATCATCGGGCGTACGCAGACCAACGGCAAGGCGGACTACGAGCACGTGCATCGGATTCAAGATGGCTACAAGCTGACGCCGCTGAGCCGCTGGGGCAAGTCGTACGCGCCACCGGCCGAATCACCGGTGGATTCGACATGGGACATGAAGACTCCGCCGCCCGTGCAGCTCGCCAGGATGAGCGCCGAGGCCTACTTCGAGATGTTCGCCGCGCTGATGAAGAACAATCCCCCCCACGAACTCGACTGGCCGATGGTGGTACAGCTTCGGCAAATCGGCATCGTACCGGGAGAGGACCTCGATTTCTCCAGCCTCGCCCCCGACACCCAGGCAGCGTTGAAACGTGCCATCGGCGACGCACAGAAGATGATCGCCGACAAGGCACAGCGGTCCGGTGAACTTGTCAACGGCTGGCAGATTGCCCGCGAGGGCATAGGGAACTACGGTACGTCGTACCTGCAAAGAGCCAACGTTGCGTTGTTTGGCCTGGGCGCCAATGTGCCGGATGACGCCGTTTATCCGATGTCGTTCGTCAATGGCGAGGGGAAACCCTACAACGGCAGCAACGGCTACGTGCTTCACTTCGACAAGGGCCGGATGCCGCCGGTCAAGGCCTTCTGGTCTATTGCGATGTACGACGCGGAGGCGTACTTCGTGAGAAACCCGATTCAACGTTACTCCATCGGGGATCGTGACAAGCTCGAGTTCAACGACGACGGCTCGCTGGACATCCATATCCAGCACGAGTCCCCGGGCAAGAACCGGGAATCGAACTGGCTCCCCGCGCCGGCAGGCGATTTCAATCTCGTCATCCGATTGTATTGGCCGAAGGCCGAAGTGCTGACGGCCGCGTGGAATCCGCCACCGGTGAAGCGGGTTAAATAAAATCATGAGACAAATGAAAGGAAACCAACGAGGCACTGCAGTAGGGAAATCATGATCGACTTCGTAGCAACATTCATCTTCTTCTTTGCCGTGATCGATCCTATTGGCACGGCTCCAGTGTCTATAGTGGTTACCAGCCAATATGACGAGCACATGAAAAGAAAAATCGCAGTTAAAGCGACGCTGGTTTCGATTGGTCTCACCATCAAGGAGTGAAACTATGGGATACTGCCCAGCAAATCGACACATCGTCACGATTCTTGTCTGCGTCTGGAGTGTGCTTGCGATGAGCGGGCTTGGGGCCATTGCCCAGGAAACGAGCTCGCCGTCTGCTGCATCTGATACAAAGACCGCCGGTGACGATATGCAGAAAGCGAAGGCCCCCGAGATGCCGTCACTGGTGCCGAAGCTGGAAGACTACTCCGGCGATTTCGGGTCGCGCAAGTACCTGACCGGCGACTGGGGCGGCGCTCGCACGAAACTGGCCGAGACAGGCATCACCTTCAAGCTGGATGTGACGCAGCTCCTGCAGGGCAACGCGCACGGCGGCAAGGACACGAACAACGCTTTCCGCTACTCGGGCTCCGCCGATTATTACCTCACGCTGGACACCGCACGGATGGGGCTCTGGCCCGGCGGCCTGTTCACGTTCCACGGCGAAACGAAAATCGGCGACAACATCAACCCGAAAGTCGGTTCGCTGCTGGCGCCGAATTACCAGGGTCTTCTCCCCGTCCCGGACGAACCAGGAACGACTACGCTCTCGGAGTTCTACTTCATGCAGGCGCTTTCGGAGCAGTTCGTGGTCTTAGCGGGGAAGGTCGATGGAACCTCGTTAGTCGATCAGAATGCCTTCGCCGGCAATCAGCGGACCCAGTTCATGAACGTCGGCCTTCGGGTCAATCCGATCCTGTTCTACGCCACGCCGTATACCTGTATGGCGGCCGGTCTGGTCTGGATCCCGACGGACTGGCTCACGATCACGAGCGCTGTAGCGGACAACGACCCGGACGGAGCGGCGACGACGACCGGCTTCAACACGGCCTTTCACGGACGTGACTGGTTGACGGTCTTTCAGGAGTACGAGTTCACCCTGAAGCCTTTCGGCAAGATCGGGCACCAGCGGTTCGGCTGGTTCTGGACGTCGCGCGATTTTGCTGAGCTTAGCGGCCCCGGCCGGATTCAATTCCCCCGAACGATCGGCCGGTCCCTGATACGCCGCCGGCTTGTTCCTCGCGGTGCGCGGGTCCTTCGATTGGGCAAGCAAGCGTACAGCTTTACGGACCCTGATACTTCTGCGGATACGTGGGGCTTCTACTACAACTTCGACCAGTACCTGTTCACCGAAGCCGATGACCCCGAACAGGGTGTCGGCGTCTTCGGCCGGTTCGGCTTCGGCGGCGAGCCGAACGTCTTCGAGCAGTTCTACAGCATTGGTCTGGGCGGCAAGGGCTCGATTCCCGAGCGCGACCGCGACACCTGGGGAATCGGTTATTACCACGCGAATATCAATAATGACATCGCTTCCATTCTGGGTCTTCACTCTGAACAGGGCGCCGAAGTCTTCTACAACATTGAGATTACACCGTGGCTGCACATCACGCCGGACCTCCAGGTGATCGTGGATCCTGGCGGATCGGACAAGAATGACGTGGCCGTGGTCTACGGCTTTAGGGCGCAGATAAGCTTTTGATCCGGCATGGGTTGTCAGCAACAGGTGAAACACGAATAGGAAGTGTTTCATGAAATGGCGAATCCGTTGTCAAGGCAGTATTGCACCTTCGGAGACAGCTACACTCTTCAGCCTGGGAAATCGATGATGAATTCCCGTACCGCGCTAACGCCAAAAGCGATTTTGGACTCGGTCAGCGATGGCCTTTACGTCACTAATACGTCACGGCAAATCGTTTATTGGAATAATGCAGCCGAACAAATCACCGGCTGGCCGGCCAGCGAGATTCTGGGCAAACACTGCTACGACGACATACTCTGTCACGTCGATAAGGACGGGCATCGCCTGTGCGGAGAGGAGTATTGCCCGCTGCATCGCTCGATCGTGACCGGCCAAGCAAGCACCGTACCGTTCATCGTGTTTGCTCAGCGCGGTAAGGGCGGGCGCGTTCCCCTACAGGTCAGCGTGGCACCAGTCCGGGACCCCGGTGGCGAGGTGATTGGAGGCGTCGAGACCTTTCGCGACATGTCCTACGAGTTCCGCGACATCGAACGTGCCAAAACCATTCAGTCTCTATCACTGCAGCAAGAATTGCCGAAGGACCCGCGCGTTCGCTTCTCGGCGATGTACATTCCGTGTGACGTGATCGGGGGAGACTACTACGCGATTGCCCCACTGGACGCCGACCGATACGGGTTCTTTCTGGCCGATATCACCGGACACGGTGTACCGGCAGCGCTCTACACGATGTATCTCAGCTCACTTTGGGAAAGCACGCATCACTTGCTCACGGAGCCCGTCGAGTTCGCCCGGAGCATGAACGAGCAACTCTGCTATTTGATCCGAGAAGGTGAACCATTCGCTGCCGGGGTGTGTGGTTTGCTGGACCTGAGGGACGGGACGCTGCACTTGGTTGGGGCGGGAAACCCGGATCCGTTCCTGATTCGCGCCGATGGCCAGTGGCAACGACTCGATGCCAAAGGCCTCCCCCTGGGCATAATGTCTGACCCGACATACCAGGAGAACGTTGTGAAAATCGGCAGCGGAGATTGTCTGCTGCTGTACTCCGATGGCGCGATCGAGATCTCAAAGCCGGACGGCGGCCTACTCGGCGTAGACGGGTTGGAACAACTTCTGAAGGAACTCGGATATCCGGACCTAAGCACCGATCTTGGCGCCATTGAACAAGAGCTTCTGACGCGCTCGGACTGCATTCGGCTCAACGACGATCTGACGTTACTCGAGGCCCGCATGACGTGAGTCCGCGCGGCAATTGGCACGTTCGGCCGGAAAGGCCATTCCAAGAAAGAAATCAGCAACCGTTTCGGAGACTCGGGTATAGATTTCAAGCGTGTATATGAACCTCAGTTTATGTGTCACACTGAACGAGAGGAGAGTCTGCCATGCGAACCGCGCTTCATTGCTTGTTGGCCGCAACAGCGTGTGGATTGGCGTTAACGGTAACCGGTTGCATGTCCAGTCAACCGGATTTCAGCAGTCACGGCGTCATCTTCTACTGTGACGGGGCCGGAGGCGGCGGGCTCACCAACTGGGGTCCGGGTGTCCAGAAAGGGTTGAAAGACGCCGGCTTCACCGGGACGTTTGACGAGTTTCCTTGGGAGACCGGCCTGGGTGTTCTCGCGGATCAGACCGAGGCTGTCTCGGCCAAGCGGGCTCAAGCCAGGAAGCTGGCCGATCAGATCAAGGCGTACAAGGCCCAGTACCCCGGCAGCCCGGTCCACATCATGGGGCTTTCGGCGGGAACAGCCATCGTGCCCTTTGCGATGGAAGAGCTGCCCGAATCAGTCGGCGTCGATACGGTCGTGCTGCTCTCCGGCTCACTCAGTTCGGGCTACGACCTAACCAAGGCCCTCCGTCGCGTGCACGGCGATATGTACGTAACCACCTCGCCGCACGACGCGATTCTCAGCGGAGCAGTACCGTTCACCGGGAGTGCCGACGACAAGAAGGTCGGCGACGATGTCGTCGGCGTTCACGGATGTCATCTGCCGCCCGAGACTTCCGCGGAAACCCGTCGCCTGTATTCAAAGATCGTGATCATCGCGTGGGACCCTTCTTTTCGCCAGTTCGGAGATGCCGGCGGTCACACGGACACGACTAACGCTTCTTTCGTGCAGCACGTCATTGCGCCACTGATCATTCGCGAGGGGCCGCGCCACATGCAGGTGCACCCACGAGGTTCGGCGGGAACATACAGCAAGGTCGGCGAGTAGATCGAGAAACATGAGCTTCCGGGCGGCACATAGCTGCGCCCGGACAAGTAAGAATGAGACATATGAGGTGCTGTGAATTAGTTGAATATAAACACGTGTCACCCGATTCGGCCGGGGTCACGAAAAGAAGTTCGCGCCGGCATCGCGAAAGGAACTCCCATGAATCACAGAGATATGCTGATTGGCGGTGGGTTGTCCCCCATTCTTGTGCCGTTGCTGGCTCACCAGAGCGGTGCCGAAGAGAAGAAAGCTGAGGGGGACAAGATAGTTGACTACCTCTTCGTTCAGACCGCCAAAGGTGGCTCGATCCAGCGAGAGATTAAGAACCACTCCGACACAAATAAGGAGGAGTAGAAAAATGCCATTTCACGTATGGGTAAAATTGAGCATTGCCTGCATCCTTGTTCTTGTTCCTTCGTGCGTTTCCATGCCGATAGTGCCACCGCTGGAAAC
>Ga0180433_10001782_pt1 | contig 35232 bp, 37 predicted proteins | sample SS_ome_8_FD_132980 | JGI IMG/M metagenome (GOLD analysis project Ga0180433, IMG submission 132980) | Hypersaline lake sediment archaeal communities from the Salton Sea, California, USA - SS_1_D_1 metaG | ecosystem: Environmental > Aquatic > Non-marine Saline and Alkaline > Hypersaline >...
AACGTGGAGAGCTAGGCAAATATGCCGGTTAGGGTAGGATGCTCATTCAACGGAGTAAGCAAATTTGAGGGAGGTGTACCATGTCTTATGATTGGGGACCGCACTATATTGTACCGTCGAAGGTTCTGGAAACGTATTCCGGCAGTATTCTGCTGCGAGAAGAACTTGACGAAGATCTTCTGCATAAGGAATTGGAGGAACTGGGTCTCGCAGGACCGATAGTCAGGATAAACAATCCCTGGTATTATCGAAAGAAGAACACCGATACGTGGATTATGATCGGAGAGTCCGATGATATACACGGGAATTTTGCGGTTAGGTGGGACACAACGGTTTTGGAGAACGGTCAATACGAAATAAAAGGGTTGATGCACGTGTTTGTCAAACCGCATGGTGAGGTGAAGGCCATCGCCAGAGAAAACGTAGCGGAGGTCGAGGTAAGGAACTAAGCCGCCACAGCTATATAGAGGACAAGAAACGAAGTGATCGTCGTGATCGATTATGGTGCGGGCAATCTACGCAGCGTGGTCAATGCCATCAATAGATGGGGCTACCAGGCGAAGATAACCAGCATCGCCGGTGAGATACTTGCTGCGCAGGCAGTTATCCTGCCGGGCGTTGGCGCCGCTGCCGACACGATGCGCAGCCTGGAGAAACTGGGCATAACCGACGTTATTCGGCAGCTGATACAGCGAAGACGACCACTCTTCGCCGTTTGCGTAGGGCTGCACATAATGCTTTCAGGAACCGAGGAGGGAGGCTGGCGTGAGTGCCTGGGTGTGATTCCCGGTATTGTAAGAAGGCTGCCTCGGGGGCTTAAGGTCCCCCATACAGGGTGGAATCAGGTGAAACAAAGGCTTGCGCACCCCATCTTCAGGAGCATTCCGGATGAAGCCAACTTCTACTTCGTGCACAGCTACTATGCCGAGCCTGAAGACGTTTCGGTGGTGGCAGGCACAACAGAGTACGGTGTCACCATGTGCAGTATGTTGATAAAGGATAACCTGATCGCAACGCAGTTCCACCCCGAAAAAAGCGGTGAGTATGGATTGAGGATGTATGATAACTTCCTGAAGATGGCGTTAGGCGCTAGCTGAGAAAGACATGCGAACCAAATACTTGATCATAGGAAATTCGGCCGGCGGCATCGGAGCAGCGGAAGCCATACGCCAGGTAGACAGGGAAGGGACCCTGACTATCGTTTCCGATGAGCCGTATCCTGCCTATTCGCGTCCTCTCATCTCAAAGTACCTGACGGGAGAGCGGACTATGGAGGAGATATTGTTCCGTCCCTCCGACTTCTGTGACCGGAGCGATATTGCTTTTCTCCCCAGCAAGAAAGTGACTCGCCTGGACCTGGACGACCGGACGGCTCATTTGGAGGAAGGGGACCGAATCGAATGGGAAAAGCTTCTACTTGCCGCAGGAGGGAAACCCATCTTTCCCGTCATGGAAGGGAGTGACAGGAGGGGTGTGTTCACTTTCACCAGTCTTGATGATGCCAGGGCGATTGACGGGTTCCTTGATAACGCCGGAAAGGCAGTGGTGATCGGCGGAGGGCTTATCGGGACAAGCGCCGCCGAAGCTCTGGCAAGAAGAGGAATCGAAGTAGTAATAGTGGAAATGAAAGAACGTATACTGAATACCATACTCGACCATCAGGCATCCTTGATGGCTGAAGATGTTCTTAAGCAGGCCGGGGTGGAGATTATCACAGGCCAGACTGTGGCGAGGGTGAACGGGAGGGAAGCGGTTGAAGAAGTTGTACTGGATAACGGCGCTGCCATACGTTGTCAGCTGGTGGTGGTGGCTATCGGAGTATCGCCGCGACTCGAACTGGTACTGGATACGAAATTGGAAACAAACCGGGGCATAGTGGTCGACCGCCATATGGCTACCAGCGATCCAGACATCTATGCCTGCGGGGACATGGCTGAAGCTTACGATTTTGTATACGGAGAGAATAGAGTCACGCCCATCTGGCCCAATGCCTACATAGAGGGCAGGGTCGCCGGATTCAATATGGCCGGCGTGCCAAGTGAATACCCGGGCGGCACAGCCATGAATTCGCTCAACTATTTTGGAATTGACATTACCTCCGCGGGGATGCCATCGGCACCCGACGATGACGTCTACGAGACTATCACCAGAGAAGAAGGCAATATATATCAGAAGGTAATACTGAGGGATGACCTCATAGTGGGAATGATAATGGTAGGGAACATCGAAAGATCGGGCATAATCTTCGGTCTTATGAGGGACCGAGTGAATGTGAAGGGCTTCAAGCACTTGCTTCTGGCCGATGACTTCGGCCTGGCATTCTTCCCCCGTGCACTGTGGGAAGAGGGGCTGGTGCCGTCATCCGAGGTGGTTATTCAACCGGCACTGCCTGACAAAGCGGAGGAGGAAAGCTGCGCCGGTGAATAGCTACTTTGCTTTGAAGCAGTGGGTTGAAGGGCAGGCCCATATTCAGGAGATGTTGATGGAGGGTTCGAGCGCATTTCCTGGCTGCGGTCTGCAAAGGAGCCAGGGCTGTTGAAACGGTTGGACGAGATAAGCAACCTGTATCGTGATGATAAGGTCATCGATGCCTGTTCCATTTTCGGAATGATGGATACGTCGGGAGCCCGGTTTTCGGGCAAGCCCGTGGTGGATGCCATTGCCAATATGCACGTCAGGGGCAATGGCCTGGGTGGGGGCTTCGCTGTCTATGGGCTGTATCCTGAATATGCTGACTACTATGCTTTGCATGTAATGTATCTGAGTCGGGATGGACAGGCCACCGTAGAGGATTTCCTGAGGCACAGGTTTCACGTTATTGACTCCGGAGAGGTGCCTGCCAGGCCAACGGCCGGCATAGTGAAGCCTCCCGCGGTGTGGCGCTATTTTCTGGAAGTGAAACCCGGGGAAGTAGATGGAGGGTCAGAGGACGACTATGTCGTGGATAGGGTCATGGAGATCAACACGAAGATGCAGGAGGCCTTTGTCTTTTCCAGCGGGAAGAATATGGCGGTATTCAAGGGGGTGGGCTACCCCGAGGAGATAGCAGAGTATTTCTGTCTGGAGCAATATGAAGGCTACCTGTGGACGGCCCATGGCAGATTTCCCACCAATACGCCCGGTTGGTGGGGTGGGGCCCATCCCTTCAATATCCTGGACTGGACCGTGGTTCACAATGGAGAGATTTCTTCCTACGGGATAAATCGACGCTATCTGGAGCAGTTTGGCTACAATTGTACCATGCAGACCGATACGGAAGTGGTGGCTTACGCTGTGGACCTTCTGATACGGAGGCATGGTCTTCCCATCGACATAGTCGCCAGCATACTGGCACCTCCTTTCTGGAGTTGTATACAACGCTGTTCACCGGAAGAACAGAGACTCTTTCAAACCCTGCGCCAGGTCTATGGCAGCCTTCTGCTCAACGGGCCTTTTACCGTAATAATTGCTCATCAAGGGGAGATGATAGGTCTGACCGACAGGATTAGACTACGTCCTCTCACCGTAGGAGTGAAGGGGTCGGTGCTTTACCTCTCTTCTGAAGAGTCGGCCATTCGCCTGGTCTCCCCCGACCTCGACCGGGCCTGGATTCCCATGGGTGGCGAACCTATCGTGGGCAGTTTGGAAAAACCGCTCCGACCTGAGGGAGCTCCAGCCGCAAAAACGGAGGGTATAGGCAAATGTTAACCAGGAGACTCATTCCCTGCCTTGATGTAGACCAGGGAAGGGTAGTCAAGGGCACCAGCTTCAGCGGCCTTCAGGATGCTGGGGACCCGGTGGACTTGGCGGCCTTCTACTACAAGGAGGGTGCCGACGAGCTCGTCTTTCTGGACATAGGCGCTACGCCCGAAGAACGTGACATCATGGCGGATATTGTCGAGCGGGTATCCGAGCAGGTTTTTGTTCCCCTTACCGTGGGGGGAGGTTTGCGCGGCATCGACGACGCGCGCCGGATGCTGAAAGCAGGGGCGGATAAGGTATCCATCAATACTGCCGCGGTGCAGAACCCCGGTCTCATAAGTGAAGGTGCGGAGAGATTCGGCAGTCAGTGCATTGTGGTGGCTATTGACGCCAAACGGGTGGGGGACTCTGCCGGTGCCGGATGGGAAATCTTGACTCACGGGGGACGAAAGCCTACCGGCACCGACGCCGTTGGATGGGCTAAGCAAGCGGTGGATCTGGGTGCTGGAGAATTGCTGGTGACCAGTTGGGATGCCGACGGTCAGCGGACCGGCTATGACCTGGAGTTGACACGCACTATCAGCGAGGCAGTCACGGTGCCGGTCATCGCCAGTGGTGGCGCCGGAAACCTTGAGCATCTCTATGAGGCGTTGGTCGTGGGCAAAGCTGACGCTGTTCTGGCCGCCGGCATCTTTCATTATCAGGTTTATTCCATTGGTCAGGCCAAGGACTACCTGGCGGAAAAAGGCATACCGGTAAGAAAAGGATGAAATGAAGACTTATCTGCCACCCAAGTTCATAGTGGAGCGAGACGATTCCCGGTGTATCAGATGCGAGGTCTGTGTGAATCAGTGCACGTTCGATGTCCATTCTTATGACGTCGAGGACGACGAGATGAGGAGCTGCGAAGAGAATTGCGTGGGCTGCCATCGCTGCGTCGTTTTCTGCCCTACCAGGGCTTTGACCGTCCGGCGAAATCCGCTGGACTATCGGGAGAACTACAACTGGCGTCCCGAGGTTATAGAAGATATCATCAAGCAGTCCGAGACCGGCGGCGTGCTTCTTACCGGAATGGGAAATGACAAGAGCTACCGGATCTACTGGGACCATCTCGTTCTGAATGCCAGCCAGGTGACCAATCCCTCTATCGATCCTCTGCGTGAACCGATGGAATTGACTACTTACCTGGGACGGAAACCCGAGAGGGTAGACATCGGCCCGGTTGGCCTTGAGACAGAACTGGCCGCCCAGGTCAAACTCGAGATCCCTGTAATGTTTTCGGCTATGTCCTATGGTGCAATCAGCCTTAATGTACAGGAGTCTCTGGCCAGAGCTGCCACTGAAATGGGGACTCTGTGGAATACGGGAGAGGGTGGCCTTCACCCCAAACTCTACAAGTACGGAGACAATACTATAGTGCAGGTGGCTTCGGGACGATTTGGAGTTCACTCCGAGTACCTTGATGCCGCCAGGGTGGTGGAGATCAAGATCGGTCAAGGGGCTAAGCCCGGAATCGGGGGGCATCTCCCCGGCGAGAAGGTGAGCGCTGAGGTATCGAGCACGCGAATGATTCCTGAAGGGACGGATGCCTTGTCCCCGGCGCCCCAGCACGATATATATTCCATTGAAGACCTGGCACAGCTGGTCTATGCCCTTAAGGAAGCTACAAACTATACCAAGCCGGTGGCGGTGAAGATTGCTGCCGTACACAATTCCGCAGCAATCGCCAGTGGCATGGTACGGGCAGGAGCGGACATCATAGTCCTCGACGGACTGCGTGGCTCTACAGGCGCTGCGCCCAAGATAATCCGGGACAACGTTGGCATACCTATCGAGCTGGCCCTGGCTTCTGTGGATGACCGCCTCAGGCAGGAGGGAATTAGACACCAGGCTTCGGTGGTAATTGCAGGTGGAATCAGAAACAGCGGCGACGTAGCTAAAGCCATTGCTCTGGGTGCCGATGCCGTGTACATTGGGACTGCAGCTCTGGTAGCCCTCGGATGTGCACTCTGTCAGCAATGCCACACGGGAAAATGTGCCTGGGGCGTCTGCACCACGGATCCCTGGTTGACGAAGAGGGTCAACCCTGATATCGGAACGAGGCGGCTATCCAATCTCCTCCGGGGTTGGAGCCTTGAGCTTAAAGACATACTGGGTGGAATGGGGATTAATGCCCTGGAAAGCCTGCGGGGCAACCGCCTTCACCTGAGGGGAGTGGGGTTGACCGATACTGAACTGAAGATCCTTGGAGTAAGGATGGCAGGAAACTAGGATGCAGAAAGTCGTAACAATAGATGCCCGGGGTATGTTCTACCGTGAGCTCAACGCCAGGTTGAGGCAGGTTGTATTGAACGGAACTGAGAAGATTGAGTTACGGAACGTCTACGGACAGAGATACATAGGCACGGACCTGGACAGGGCAGTCGAAATCGAGATATTCGGTACCCCGGGAAATGATCTGGGGGCCTTCATGAATAGCCCCAGGATTGTGGTGCATGGTAATGCCCAGGACGGATGCGGCAATACCATGAACAATGGGGAGATCATCATCCATGGTCATGCCGGAGATATTCTGGGGTTGTCGGCCAGGGGAGGGAAGATCTTCGTTAGAGAGGATGCCGGTTACCGGGCGGGCATACACATGAAAGAATACGGGGACAAGAAGCCAATGGTGGTCATAGGCGGCACTGCACAGGATTTTCTGGGAGAATACATGGCCGGCGGGGTGCTGGTCCTTTTGGGGCTAACGCTCAAGGAGGGAGCGCGACATAAGGCTAATTTCATCGGAACGGGCATGCATGGTGGCACTATCTACATAAGGGGAGAAGTTGAGGAGTTTCAGCTAGGCAAGGAAATAGGCGTTGCTGAACTCGATGAAAATGATTATTCAGTCCTGGAGAAGCTCCTGAGTGAATTTGCCCGGCACTTCGGCTACGACGCAGAGGCCATACTAGGGCACAAATTTGCCAAGCTCTTCCCTCTTTACCTTCGGCCCTACGGCCGGCTCTATGCCTATTAAACCAGTGTGAGGATGCCAGCTTTGCCTACAGTTTTCATAGTAGCCGACGGAAGCGAGCGAGCAAGGAATCTGGAGACAGTACTTGCAGAGGCAGGCTTTGACTGTCTGATTACTTCCCATATCGATAGCGTAATGGGAGAGATTGCGCGGCGATCACCAGGAGTGATGTTGTTGGACATGGAGGACGCGACGAATGGGTCGGAAGTATGGGAAGAAGCTCAAATCGTAAGGCAACAGAGCCATACGTCCCTTATCGCCCTCGTCTCGAGAGATAAGCTCGACGGCCTCGATTCGTGCGTAGACGATTTTGTGGTGAAACCGGGCGACGCGAATGAGATCATAGCCAGAGTGAAGCGACTTCTGCGCCAGAACGAGAGCACAGACGCCAAACAGACGATCAAATGTGGCGACCTGGTCATAGATCACGCCAGGTACAGAGTATCTGTTGGCGGCAGGCCGATAACGCTGACCTTTAAGGAGTACCAGCTACTGAAATTTTTGGCCAGTAATCAAGGGAAGGTTTTCGGCCGGGAGGCTCTGCTGAACAAGGTCTGGGGATGGGACTACTATGGAGGCGACAGGACGGTAGATGTTCACATCAGGAGGTTGAGAAGCAAGGTTGAGGACCCGACCCATACCTTTATAGAGACGGTTAGAAATATCGGCTACAGATTACGGGAGAACCTGTAGCTGTTCATCTTTCCTTCGTTTATTCCGTCAGTTTTCTTTGGTTACCCTACGTAACATGGATTTAACCCGCCTGTAATATCCCGGAAACAATGGCGGGCTAAATTGTGGACATGAAATACCGGAGGGTTCCAGGTGTCCGTCGACTCCGCTGATACGGCCTGGCTCTTGATCTCGTCCGCCCTGGTTATGTTGATGACGCCGGGTGTGGCTCTGTTCTACGGCGGTATGGTGAGGAGGAAGAGCGTACTCTCTACGATGATGATGAGCTTCGCCGCTCTGGCTGTGGTCGGTCTCGTATGGGTGCTCTATGGCTACAGCCTGAGTTTCGCTTCCGATAACGCAGGCATTATCGGCGGGCTTGATTGGGCGGGTCTCAGGCAGGTGGGACAAATGCCCTCTGCTGTCTATGCCAGCACAGTTCCCCATCTGGCCTTCATGATATTCCAGGCCATGTTCGCCGTAATCACCGTAGCTCTGATTACCGGGGCAGTAGTGGAAAGGATGAAATTCAGTGCCGTGCTGGTCTTTTCCGTCTTATGGCTGACCGCCGTGTATTGTCCGGTGGCACACTGGGTGTGGGGTGAGGGTGGTTGGTTGAGGGAGCTGGGGGCTCTGGACTTCGCTGGCGGGACGGTGGTCCATGTTGCTGCCGGCGTCTCAGCCCTGGGTCTAGCCAGGTTGCTTGGTGCGCGCAAGGGCTTCATGGGGAAGGAGCCCATGGAGCCGCATAGCGTTCCCATGGTAGCGATCGGAGCCGGGCTGCTCTGGTTTGGCTGGTTTGGCTTCAATGCTGGCAGCGCTCTGACCTCCGGGGGATTGGCTGCCAATGCGTTCGTCACCACCAACATTTCGGCTGCTGCCGGCGCCTTGACCTGGATGATGCTCAGCTGGCGTCAACGGCGTCCCAGTCTCCTTGGCACGGCTACTGGAGCAGTTGCCGGCCTTGTGGCGATTACTCCGGGTGCCGGTTTCGTGGCGCCTCTGGCAGGGATACCGATAGGGATTGTAGCGGCAGTGGTTTGCTACTACTGCATGCTTTTCAGGATGAGGCGCGGTATCGATGAGTCCCTGGATGTGTGGGCAGTGCATGGTATGGGCGGCACCTGGGGCGCTGTCGCTACAGGCATTTTTGCTACCACAGCGGTGAATGCGGCGGGTGCTGATGGTCTGTTGCTGGGCAATGGCTTGCAGCTTCTCAGACAGCTCGCGGGAGTTGCCTCGGTCTGGGCCTATGCCTTCATGGCTACCTGGATTTTGGGGAAGGTAATTGATGTCACCATTGGGCTGCGAGTTACAGGGACGGAAGAAACGGTAGGTTTAGATATCTCACAACATGGTGAAAGGGCATACGGGGGACTGCTGAGATGAAGAAGATAGAAGCCATCATCAGGGAGGAAAGGCTGGAAAGTGTGAAAAAGGGCCTTGAGCATAATGGTTATTTCGGCATGACGGTCAGTGAGGTAAGCGGTAGAGGCCGTCAGAAGGGACTAAGGCTGCAATGGCGAGCAGGAGAATACCGGGTAGACTTGCTTCCCAAGGTCAAGGTCGAGGTCGTTATCCTTGACGAAGATCTATCCAGAGTCCTGCATGCCATTACCAGCAGTGCCAGGACTGGCGAAATGGGAGACGGAAAAATATTCGTACTTCCGGTCGACAATGCAGTGCGCATCCGGACCGGCGAGGACGGCGACAATGCTATATGAAGGATGCTTAAGAACGCAAAAGGAGGTCAAGAATGGAACACAGAAGCAGAGAAGAAGCCAGGGAATATGTTCTCAAGACAGCTAAGGAGCACGACGTTAAGTTCATCAGGTTGTGGTTCACCGATATTCTGGGGGTGTTGAAGAGCTTTGCCATTACTGTGGAGGAACTGGAGGGTGCCCTGGAGCAGGGAATGGGCTTTGACGGCTCTTCTATCGAAGGGTTTGCGCGGATCGATGAGAGCGATATGGTGGCTATGCCTGACCCCGATACCTTTCAGTTGCTTCCCTGGCGACCGAGGGTACATCATGCGGTAGCCAGGATGTTCTGCGATATTCAGAGACCGGGTGGCGAGCTTTTTGAGGGTGACCCCAGATACGTGCTGAGAAGGAACTTGAAGCGGGCGGCTGACATGGGATACGCCTTCTACGTGGGCCCCGAGCTGGAGTACTTCTATTTTGAGGATTCAAAAGGAACTCAGGGATTGGATGCAGGTGGCTACTTCGACATGACACCGCTTGATGTCGCCACTGACCTGAGACGAGAAACCGTTCTCACCCTGGAGGAAATGGGTGTAGCTGTGGAGTATTCCCACCACGAGGTGGCTGCCAGTCAGCATGAGATAGACATGAGGTACACCGATGCGCTGACTATGGCTGATAACGTAATGACCTACCGTCTGGTAGTCAAGCAAATAGCTCTGCAGCAGGGAGTTTACGCTACCTTCATGCCCAAGCCATTGTTCGGCGTCAACGGAAGCGGCATGCATGTTCACCAGTCGTTGTTCAAAGGTGATGCCAATGCTTTCTTTGACATGAATGATAAGTATCACCTGTCTAAGCTGGCCAAATACTATATCGCCGGACTGCTCAGACATGCCCCCGAAATTACCCTGGTTAACAACCAGTGGGTCAATTCCTACAAGCGGCTGATTCCCGGGTATGAGGCTCCTGTGTATGTTTCCTGGGCCCGGCGAAATCGGGCGGACTTGATCAGGGTACCGGAGTATATGCCGGGCAAGGAGAAGTCTACCAGGATAGAGTTCAGGTCTCCCGATGCTGCCTGTAATCCCTATCTCGCGTTCGCTGTGATGCTGGCCGCTGGCCTGGAGGGAATCGAGAAGGAATATGAGATACCCGAACCTGTGGAGGAGAATATATATGAAATGGAGGAGGAAGAAAGAAAGAGGCGGGGGGTCGGCACTCTGCCGGGCAGCCTTTGGGAGGCGATCCAGCTCGCGGAAAAGAGTGAACTGGTCGAAAAAGCCCTTGGCGCCCACGTTTTCACTGCTTTCATCAAGAACAAGGTGATCGAGTGGGACCAGTACAGGAGCCAGGTGACGGACTACGAACTGAAGAGGTATTTGCCGATTCTCTGATTGAAATACACCTGTTCTCTGGGCTGTACACGTACAGTTGTGTCACGCCACTTCTGTCCGAAACGGCAGCGCGGTGAACACTATGTATCGTTTTCTGGCCAACTTGGGGACGTGTAATTGGACCATCAACCCTGCTTTTCTAACTTTCTTAGCAGTTCTTTTCTTTTGTCTTCGTCAAGTGTGGTTTTGTTTTCCTTCACCTGGTATCGGGGCTCAAGCAGCGCTGCCTTCCGGGCCGCGAGGTCCTGCCGCAAACATATGTGGGGTCCCACGAAACAATCAGGCCCCACCCTGACTCCGGGCACAAGGCTGGCATTAACTCCGATGCGGCAGCCTCGACCAATAATCGCGCCCAGTTTGTCATATCCGGTATCTATCAGGCTGTCGCCAACTTTTATCCGGATATTCGCTTCATCCAGCCGGAAGTTGGCCAGCACGGTGCCGGCGCCCAGGGAGCAATCATTGTCTATGATGGAATCACCGACATAATTGGAATGGAACCAGCAGTTGTCGCCGATGTAGGAATGCTTCACCTCGGTAGAATAGCCGATCACGGAATTGCGGCCGATATGGCTGTAGTCTCGCACCAGGACGTTGTTGCCGATGACGGAGTTTGCCCCGATGTAGACGGGCCCCCGAATCACGGCGTTCTCCAGTACCCTGACGTTGTCGCTGAGGATGACCTTTCCCTCAATGGTCGCTTTCTCGGAGATGCGGGCTGAGGGTGCTGTGTAGGGCTGGGCATTGTCCAGGAAATACTCTACAACTTTGAAGATATGCCAGGGGTATTTTACTGGTGCCCAGAAGTCGCGATAGGGAATCACCTTTATCTTGCGGCCTGCCTTCACCATGTTGTCCAGCGCACATTCGTAGACGTCGTCCCTGGTGGTCCGTACCGTCTCGATATAGCGCAGCAGTTCCTCCGGATCATTGTGGCAGTGAATGAGGATGTTTACCAGGTTGCTGGGTTCCTCCCCGGGGTTGGGCTTCTCCACGATGCGTACCAGTTCGTCGTGGGAATTGACCTGGAGATAACCGCCCGGGAAGTATTTGTCGACCTCGTAGCCCAGCATATAGGAGGAGGCGGCACCTACTTCGGCTTCCGCGATGATTTCTCTGCACGCAGAGCTTGAGAAGACATCGTTGGGATTTATTACGACGAGAAGCTGCCCCCGCAGAAACGGTTCAGCGCTTTTCAGGGCGTCAGCGATGCCCAGTGACTCCTTTTGCACAGCCAGGTCGACCTCTATCCCGGGAATTCTCCTCGTCACTTGCTCAATCTTCGCTGTATTGTCTGGATTCCCGATGATCACGAAATGGGTCAAACCCGCGTTACGGGCTGTGGTTATCTGATGCTCCAGCAAGGGCTTGCCGAGAAAATCCAGGAGAAACTTGTCTTCGGTTATAGGAAACATCCTCTTGCCGCTGCCGCCACAAAGAAGTACTGCTTTCATCTGTTGGCCTCCACTAGACTTTGGATAAGTGCGCTGCCTTTGCTTATCAGTTCGTCTGCTTGTGTCTGCGAACTTGACTCGGAGATTACCCGGATGAGGGGCTCAGTGCCACTGGCCCTGATAAGCATCCATGAATCAGGGAACTCCAGTCTGAGGCCGTCGAGAGCATTTACTTGCTGGGGATCGAAAGTTTGAGCCTTTTCCTTTGCCCGGGCCATGACTGGCTCCTTGAGTTGATTGGGGCAAGAAACCTTCGCTTTCTCAAAGTACAATCTGGGGATGGCCCGGAAGAATTGTCTGATTTCGCGCACATGGGTCAACTCGCTTAACAGGAACAGGGACGCGAAAATGCTGTCCGGGTAGTAGCCTGCCTCAGGGATGATATAGACGCCTACTTCTTCTACGCCCAGAGCAGCGTGGAGGTCGCGTGCTAGATAAGCGACCGCGACATCGCCTACTCTGCCCCTGACCACTTCCGCCCCCAGGTCCTTCACTGCCAGGTCAAGAAGAGTCCCGGCCTCTACTGTGGTTGCCACCTTCTTCCTTCCCGTTTTCTGGATGACCAGTCTCGAGATGAAGGCAATCAGCTCATTGAAACCGAGAAAGCCTTCCCTGTCGCAGAAAACAACACGGTCGGCATCGCCATCAAAGCAAATAGCTAAGTCGGCATCATGTTGTCTCAGGAAGGCAACTGTGCCCTGAAGCGTATCTGCCTTGGGCTCGGGGTTTCTCCCCGGGAAAAGGCCATCGGGCTCGTCGTTTACGGGTATCACGTTGAGGCCCATCTGGGCAAAGATGTCGCTGGCAAATCGCGAAGCAGCGCCGTTGCCAGAGTCGACCACTATCTTGAGCCCGCGATCGAATGTCGACTGCAAGAACTTGCTGCTAACAAAGGAGAGGTATTTCTTTTTCATGTCGTGCCCGTGCCCCAAGTCCCCTCTCTTACCCTGACGGAATTGTTTCTCAAAAAAAATCTTCTCGATCTCCCCCTCCTGAGCCTGGCTGTACCCCAGCGATTCCGCGGTGAAGAGTTTGATGCCATTGAACTCAGGCGGATTATGAGAAGCCGTAATCATAATACCAGCGGCGAATCCTAGTTCCCGGGTGAGCAGCGCCAGTGCCGGAGTAGGCAAGATGCCCAGATCAACCACGCTTATACCGGTGGCAAGCAACCCTGAGACGACCGCTTCCTTGACTAGCTCTCTGCTTATCCTGGTGTCGGTAGCTATACAAAGTGTGGAAGCTTGAGGTAGGGTGGTGCCTATGGCCAGGGCAACCTCGCGGCAGAAGTCGGGCGTTAAGTCATCATTGACTACACCGCGAATGCCGCTGGTGCCAAACAGTCTTCCTGCATTCATTCAATCTCTGACTGTGTCTTTGTGGCGGGCCTCAACTTTGGCGGACAGACACATCTCCGAAATGTCCTTCGGCATGTTAGGGGCGCTCCGGGGGGTTGACCCTTTTGCAGCAATGCTAGGACCAAACGGTCACCCCGAACAAAGATAGCATGGAATCAAACGGTTTCGCAATAGCCGCAGGTTGTGGTCGCGGCGCCGCCGCAATATGCTAAACTATGCTTCCCGGCCGCAAGCATTGCTGAGTTGGACACATGTGATGACAGAGGAAATAGCTTGGGTTCTGCTCGCCACCGTGTCGCCCATCAGTGAGTTAAGAGGCGGCATTCCATTGGGCATACTGAGATACGAGTTAGACCCCCTGTTTGTCTTCTGTGTAGCGGTCGTTGCCAACATACTGATATTCTTTCCTATCTTCTTTGCCTTACGTCTTTTCTATGTCAAGATTCTGTCCCGAATTCCGCTGTTCAACAGGTATCTGAATAGCTTGAGAAGGCGGGGTGAACCCAAGGTGGAGAAATACGGCTTCTGGGGGTTATTCCTGTTCGTGGCTGTACCGTTGCCTGTCACCGGAGCATATACCGGTACTATTCTGGCCTGGCTACTGGGCATGAGTTGGAGGAAAGCCTTTCCAGCAGTCGGTCTGGGTGTAATTGTGGCGGGTGTCGTAGTGTTGCTGATAACCCGGTTGATAGAGTTAGGGATACTCGCCGCGCCCTGGATTTTCCCCGGTTGGCTGGACTAGATTTCGGCCACTGGTTCAGTAAGCGTTCTTGCTGCGGGCCAACCGAATGTCAGCTTTAGGAAGCGAAGATAAAGGGAAAGCCGGGTATCCCCTATAGAGATACCCAGCCCCCGCAACAATTCTGAGATTCGCAGTACTGGTTCTAGCGCTTGCCTATTCTGAACATCTTGGTCCCGCATACGGGACACACACCTTGAGTGGCCGGCCTGCCGTTCTTCATGGTTATGCTCTTGGTATCTTTCATTTCCCTCTTGGCACGGCACTTCATGCAGTATGCTTGCATCTGTTCACCTCCCTTTTTATACAAGAATAAGCCATACGTTACTCGAATGTCAATAGTTTTGGTCAAATATTACCCAAATATTGGGGAAAATGTGGTTGCTAGTGCGTATTGTCTCCTATTTCGAGCCAGAGAGGAACCTCAGAAGGACGGGTTTACCAGTAGAAGGCTGGGTTAACCAGTTGAATGGGTTGATGGGTGGGCTAGGTATGAAGTTGCTGGAGGACCTGTCGCGCCTTCTGGCTGGCCTGGGCACGGTGGCTGATCTGGTTCTTCAACTGCAAAGGAAGTTCCGCCATGGTCTTGCCTGTCTCGGGAACGTAGAAGATGGGGTCATAGCCAAAACCGTTTTCTCCTTTAGCCTCGAAGGCGATCATGCCCTGACACTCGCCATAGCATACTTCGGACAGGCCTTCCGGAGTTGCTATCACAATAACGCATTTGAAACAGGCCGTTCTTTTCTCCCAGGGAACACTCCTGAGTTTGGCCAAAAGGAAGTTCACCCTGTCCGTATCCGTAGCAGTTTGGCCGGCGAAGCGGGCTGACCGCACGCCCGGCTTGCCGCCGAGCACGTCCACCTCCAGCCCGGAGTCGTCGGCGAGGGTGATGAGTTGGCCTAGGCGGGCATACGTAATGGCTTTCAATCCAGCATTTTGCTCGTAGCTGCCCCCCGACTCCTCGATAGTCTCTCTTATTCCTTGCGCAGCCAGCGTGGTTATGTGATAACCGAGACCGTCCAGGAGACTGCGATATTCCCTGATCTTCCCTTGGTTGAAACTAGCCAAAAGAAGCTCAGGCATTTGTACCCTTGAGGCAAACTAGATATCCCGGAATCTGGGTGCTAGCTTCTTGGCCACTTCAGGCATGGTGGTGTATTCCATTTCCTCAAGTGGCAGCCTGTGTGGTTCAAAGGGACCCATTCGGCGCAGGAAATCCGCCATAATGTTTGCCTGATGACGAGCCTCATCGAAAGCGGGGTCATCGAAGAGGTCACGAGGCCCGACGAGCTTGCCATCGGCAATCTGGAAACCGGCAGCCACCACTCTGGGGGGACCATCAAACCGGCAGGGATTGCTTTCACGAATAGCCACGGGCATCAAGGGGCCGTTGTGCGAGCCTCTCATCCAGCCTTCTACTATGTGAGGAGATGCAAAGGGTTCCAGTATTTCACCGACGGCGGGAAATTTTCCCTGGGAGCGAACGACACAGACAGGGTCGTCCTTGCCTACATATCTGCCTGCCATGAGAGATAATCTCTCGGTAGATGAAACTGCCGCGATTTCACCGCTCTCTTTGTGGTACACGGCTTTGATGGCATAACGGCCGGGCGCCCCCAGGTATACCAGCATATCGTAGATTTCCTCAGGGGCGTTAAACATAATTTTCTTATGCTCTTTGACGTCGTGGACTTCAAAGGTGAAACCGGCGTGCATATTGGAGGCGATCACTAACCCTATGGTGTTGAAGGGGTCGGCAAATATCTTATACAGCGGGAGGTTCCAGGCACCGGACGCGGTCTTATCCGCCATGAATATTATTATGGTCTCAGCTTTCCGCTCAGAAAACCTGATCTCCGCTGTGCCGGGCCCCATCCCCTTGACGTTGCCGGAAAAGGCATCCGCCAGAAGGTCCTGCCCGGCACCGTGCAGCTTCAACCTCTTAGCTACGTCGGTACATTCTACAAATGTGTCCCACGCTAGTTTGTGTATTTTTTCACTATCCTCACCTTGTTCGTGGGTCATTATTAGCTGGAGGTCATCCCCACAGACTGTAACATGGTGATCTATCAGCAGTCCCTGGCCCTGGGCTTGTTCCAGTTTTTCCCTGGCCTTTTGTACTACGTCAGGGTGGCTGGAAGAGTGCCCGACGTAGCCACCGATATCGGCCTTAATAGTGCTTAGAGTTACTTCCATCTCACCTCCTGCAATACGACCATAGTCTAGCAGCAGCGAGGCCAAACGTCAACGTTTGACAGGGATAGAGATTAGCCCCTCCTGGTTACTATCCAAGGCATCCACTTCACACTCGGGATGGAGAACAGCGAATCTCGCGCCGGGAAGAACAATTCGCCGGGAGCGACACCCCAACCCGGATGATTCTGAAAGCGTCCCTTTCTTCGGAAGGCTTGGTGTCCTTGTCCAGGATAGCGATGATTCAGACATCATGCCCGACTTCGGCCAGCGTTCTTGCCTCCCTTAACACGCGGGCATCGCAACGGCGGCTATTGGAAACGAACATCCATACCTTCATGACTTCAGCAAAGGTGTCTCGCAGCCGCATCATATAGGGATTGCGGAAAAAAGCACGAAACATCACGTTTCCTTAGAAGGCTCTTCGCCCAGCCGCTTCAATATCTCTCTGGCTGCCACTATACCCGAGGCTGAGGCCTGGACCAAGCCGCGGCTTACACCGGCACCATCGCCGGCGGCAAAGATATTGGTGATTTCGGTCTCCAAAGAAGGGGTCAACTTCAGCTGGCTGGAGTAGAATTTGACCTCTATCCCGTAGAGCAGAGTTTGAGGAGAAGCGACGCCCGGAACCAGTTTGTCCATAGCTTGAAGCATTTCTACTATGCTCTTAAGATACCGGTATGGTAGGGCAAAGCTTAGATCCCCCGGGGCTGCCGCCTTCAAGCTTGGTTCCAGTGGGTTACTTTCAAGGCGAGCTTGCGTGGAGCGACGACCGTCTATCAAGTCACCGAATCTCTGTACCAGTACACTGCCGCTGAGTATATTGGCTAGTCTCGCCAGGTACTTACCATAGGCAATAGGTTCGTGAAAAGGTTCAGTGAAGGTGGTACTTACCAGAAGGGCGAAGTTAGTATTCCTTGTCCTGGGCCGGGCGTAACCGGTACCATTGACGGTAATGACAGGATCCGAGCCCCCCGTGGACTCCATGATCACCTCGCCTCCCGGGCACATGCAGAACGTTCTAACCCGGTCATTGAAACTCCTGGAATAGAACTCAAGTTTGGACTCGTATAGGGTCGAAGTCAGCTTTTCGGTAGTTGCCATTGGCACTTCGACTCGGCAGCCCACGTCTACAGGGTTGGATTCTAGACTTAGTCCTAGCCTCTCGGCTTCGTTGCTAAGCCATTCCGATCCCTCCCTGCCCGGGGCCAGGATCAAATAACGACAGCTTAGCCTTTCACAATCGCTGGTCTCGATAGCTTCAATGGCGCCATCGCCAACTATGATGTTCCGAATTGTTGTTCTCAGCCTTATGTCTACCCTGGATGATAGGTAATCCCTCATACCCTTCAGCGTTGCAAGACAGAACTCTGTTCCCAGGTGACGCAGCTTAACAGGAGTTAGCTTGAGCCCGGCTGAAGCAGCCTCTCGCTCGAGTGCCGGCAGGTTGTCGCCCACGCCATAGACCTTGGGCGGAGCACCGAACCGGAGGTAGATAGAATCAACATAGTCGATTAGTGCTTTGGCTTGCTCAAAGCCAATAAGTTCTGTGAGCCGGCCACCTACCTGGGTGGATAACGTCAGTTTTCCGTCGCTGAACGCCCCGGCCCCTCCAAAGCCACTCACCAAATGGCACGGGGAGCATAGGCGACAGCCCTCACTCCCATTCTGAACGGGGCAGACACGACTATCAAGTTCTCTTCCCTTGTCCAGAAGCAGAACGCTGAGGCCTGCGTTGCACAGTTCTAAGCTGGCGAATATACCTGCGGGACCAGCGCCAAGTACGGCGACATCATAGGTTTTGGCCATCGACACTCGTTCTAGTGCTTGTTGATGTAACCAAGCGACGGAAAACTCTGCTGTTTCAAGGGCTTCGGGGGCCGTGAAACCAGGGTCAAGCGGCACACGCTGGAGCCATTCTATAGCTTTCTCCATTACTGGTCAAATGAATTTGCCCTGTTCGCGGCAGCATGGCCCACAGGCATAATGTACAAGGGGCTGATTTGTTCCTCTACTCCAAGAATCTGTCTTACCTCTTCGTCACGAAAGGCGCCAACTTCTACGGTTGCTAAGTCTAGAGCTACAGCTTGAAGATGGATATTCTCACCCGCGTGCCCGACCTCCATGTGAGTATACCGTTCTCCGCGTCTGCCATACGTGCGACAGGTCCTGTCATACAGGGCACAGATGACAATGTCCACCGGGGCTTCGAGAACGGATCCTTGGTCCAAAGCTGCTCGCGCTAGATCTGGCCTTGAATCTCCCGGCTTGTGTAAATTCAAAGAGTGAGACTGTGCTTCGTAGTGATAGATACCAGCCTGTATTTCACCTGAGACTTGCTGCGCCTCGCTTGCAGAGATACTCGTTTTTCCGATGAAGACAAAGATCTCCAGCGGATAGGTGGCTCCCGCACTTGGCACTGTCTTGAGCGTTCTCCCGGCAGTGAGGCCTTGCGCCGCCCACAGTATCTGACCCAGTTGGGAAAGCGTCAATGGCTCTGCACGGAAGGTGCGCACTGACCTGCGCTCTGCTATTGTCTCCTCCAGTGAGAACCTACCTTTTAGTTGAGGAGCAGGCAGCCTGATTTCAGTCTTGTCCATTGCCTAGCCCACCCTAGCTCTTGTCACCCTTTTCGCTTCCCGCGGTGAACAATTATACACTACAAAAAATTGCCGGCAGTATCTTTGTCCGGTGCATTCTGTTTTGCACGTCACTCAAGCTGTTGCTACAATTAACCACGCTGTTTCCAACTTGACTTCTCCACGTAGAAGGGTTATATGTTTGTATATTGTACGGAGTGACCGAGAAGTCCCAATTGAAGCTGCAACTGCCAAGTTCTACATGGAACCTAGTCCAAACAGGTAGATACTAATGCCGCATAAACGTTATATGGAGTGTGCTCTATCTCTGGCTAGGTTAGCTATGGGATATACCAGTCCTAACCCTGCCGTTGGGGCGGCAATTGTCAAAGATGGAGTTACTGTGGGCATGGGGTATACTCAACCTGTCGGCTCAGAGCACGCTGAGATCATGGCCCTTCGGCAAGCCGGTGACAAGGCAAAAGGCGCCACCATGTATGTTACCCTGGAGCCGTGTTCCCATTATGGGCGCACGCCACCTTGCACTCAGGCAATAATAGATGCCGGCATTTCAGAAGTGTACATAGCCGTCCCTGACCCCAACCCGATGGTTTCAGGGAACGGCATATGCAAGCTGAATGAAGCGGGTATCAAGACGCACATAGGAACCTGCGAGCAGGAAGCCTACGGTGTGAACGAGGCTTATGCCAAGCACATTACTACCGGTTTGCCGTTTGTTGTTGCCAAGTTTGCCATGAGCCTAGACGGCAAGATCGCTACCAAGACCGGTGATTCCAAATGGATAACCAGGGAGGAGGCCAGGAGGTATGCACATGCTCTGCGTCACACCGTCGATGCCATAATGGTGGGGGTGAACACAGTGGTGGTTGACAATCCTCACCTCACCGCTAGAGGTTGTGGTGGCAGGGGTGGAATAGGCAGGAGGCAGCCCGTGCGGCTGGTTGTTGATAGTAAGGGAAGGGTGCCGTTAAGCGCTCATATTTTTGAGGCACCGGGCGAAGTCCTACTTGCTGTGGCTGCACCGTTTGATCCTGTGAAGAAGGAGAAACTGCTACAAGCCGGTGCCGAGGTGCTGGAACTGCCTACCAGGGGAGACGCAGTAGACATTGTAGAATTACTGAAGTTGTTGGGGAAGCGAGAGATCGTCACTATTCTGGTGGAGGGAGGCGGCGAGCTTCTAGGTTCACTTTTCGACCATAATTTGGTAGACAAAGTTTTGGTTTTTGTCTCGCCGGTCATCATTGGTGGCACTGGTGCTACGAGCGTGGGAGGAAATGGTGTTGACAACATGAGTCGAGCCTTGCGGCTGGGTCGGGTTGACGTAAAGAGGTTCGGCGACGACGTGCTGGTCAGTGGATATGTGGGGAGAGAACTGGCAGGGGAAGTAACGGATTCCAGAGGCGCAGGATGTTCACCGGGATAGTTGAGGAGATTGGCCTGGTCAAAGAAAAGGCGCGGGACCGCTTAGGCGTGGAAGCTCATCAGGTGCTCCAGGGAATTAAAGTTGGCGACAGCATAGCAGTTAACGGCGCTTGCTTGACGGTGATCTCCTTGGAAAATCGTGGGTTCAGTGTTAACATTATGCCTGAGACGTTACGGAGCACCAATCTGGGTGGGCTTCGCTACAGCGACCATGTAAATCTGGAGAGGGCACTGCCGTTAGGGGGACGCCTTGGCGGACATCTAGTGCTGGGTCACGTCGACGATACAGGGGAAGTGATGGATATGAGGGGAGAAGAAGGTGCCCGTATCATGAAGATCTCGGCACCGGCCAGATTGATGCCCTACGTGGTGGAGAAAGGCTTTGTGGCCATCGATGGTGTTAGTCTTACCATCGTGGCCTTTGATGCACTTTCCTTTGTTGTGTCTCTGGTAGCTTACACCATGGAGCATACTACTTTGGGGATGAAGAGGCCCGGCGACCTAGTCAACGTAGAAATGGACATTCTGGCTAAGTATGTAGAAGGACTCAAGGAGCGAAGAACACAGACCCTGACCTTTGAGTTGCTCCAACAATACGGATTTGTAGGGGGGGGCGATGCTGGCTAGCATTTCGGAGGCAATTGAAGACATAAGGGCAGGTGAGTTTGTCATTGTTGTTGATGACGAGTCCCGCGAAAACGAAGGGGACCTGGCTATGGCTGCCGAGAAGGTCACCGCCGAGGCCATAAATTTCATGTCCAAGCATGGGCGTGGGCTTATTTGCCTTCCTGTTATCGGCCAGAGGCTCGATGAACTGCGAATACCGCTGATGGTTAGCAATAACACCTCGCGTTACTCGACTGCTTTCACTGTGTCTATCGAGGCGAAGGACAATGTTACAACCGGCATCTCTGCCTTCGATAGAGCTCAGACCATAAAGACAGTTCTCGATCCAGATACGAAGGCGGACGACCTTGCACAGCCAGGACACATATTCCCTATTCGAGCCAAGGAAGGTGGTGTGCTGGTACGAGCAGGGCACACCGAAGCTATCGTTGATTTGGCCAGGTTAGCCGGACTCTATCCTGCTGGCGTCATCTGTGAGATCATGGATGAGGACGGCGCTATGGCTCATCTTCCTCAGCTTGAAGCTATGGCCTCTGAGTTTGGCTTGAAGATCGTAACCATCGCGGATCTAATTTCCTACCGTATTCGCCATGAAAAGCTGGTACAAAGAGTGACTGAAACCAAGCTGCCAACCATCCACGGCGAGTTCACGGCCGTTGCCTATAGGAGCGCTGTGGACGCCGCCGAACACATTGCCCTAATCAGGGGCGACATATCCAACCACAAACCAGTGCTAGTTCGCGTTCACAGTGAATGCCTGACTGGCGATGTCTTTGGCAGCTTGAGATGCGATTGCGGGGCTCAAATCGAAATGGCTTTGCAGAAGATAGCTAGAGAAGGTCGAGGTGTCCTTCTCTATATGAGGCAGGAGGGAAGGGGAATTGGGTTTCACAACAAGCTTTGCGCTTATGCTCTTCAGGATCAGGGAATGGATACCGTGGAAGCTAACATAGCTCTAGGTTTTGCCCCTGATTTGAGAGATTATGGCGTCGGCGCTCAGATACTGGCTGACTTGGGTTTACATAACATTCGATTGCTCACCAATAATCCTAAGAAGGTGATCGGGTTGGAGAGCTATGGGATCAAGATAGTCGAGACCGTTCCCCTGATAACCCCGGCTACCCCCTACAATAGCCGCTATTTGGAAACCAAGCAGAAGAAGCTTGGGCATATTCTAGGTATACAGGAGGCAAGTAATGGCTAAGCACTACGAAGGGATGTTGATAGGGAAAGACCTTAAGTTTGCCGTGGTTGTTTCTCGGTTCAACGAGCTAATAACTACCAAGTTGCTTGAGGGAGCGAAGGACGCTTTCTTGCGTCACGGCGTGGAGGAGGGTGACATCGACATTGTCTGGACTCCAGGCTGTCTGGAGATCCCGCTTGTGAGCAAGAAAGTTGCGCAAAGTAACAAATACAACGCCATTGTATGCCTTGGCGCGGTTATTCGTGGCGGTACTCCCCATTCTGAGTATGTTGCTTCCGAGGTAAATAGAGGGATTGGGAGGGTTAGTCTGGATACTGGCCTACCGGTAATACAAGGCATAATTACCGCTGATACTTTGGAGCAGGCTATTCAGAGAGCGGGGGCTAAAGAGGGTAACAAGGGTTTTGCTGCCGCAATGAGCGCTGTCGAAATGGCGAATCTTCTCAAGGCTATTCAGTGATTTTGTAGACTTTGTCACCACGCCTTACTCTGTCAGGGACTTTTATGCCGATAAGGTCACCCGGTTTGCCCTCGGTAATGTTGACGCGCTCAATCTGCATAGACTCGACAGCCAGCTCCATATCGGTGGAGCTGCCCTTGATGTGGATTTTGTCGCCTATTCTCAACGCACCGCTCAGCTCTATGCCGGCTACCACAGGCTTAGCAAAGAAATCCGTCACCTTACCAATTTCCACTTCAGACATCTCGGTAACACCTCCTTTTACGAGCATATCTTACACTTCTCCCACTCAGAAATCAACGAGATTTCTGGTTCACTGCTAATGTGATTGACAAACAGGAGCGCAATGTGATAAAAACGAGCCACGTGGAGGTGGAGAGGATGGTGCTAAGTAGGAAAACGTCCAGATTTGATTCGATAAGCAGGTCACTTGCAGAGAAGTGGTTCTCTGCTTTTGTGAAGTTAATAGACAAATATGCGCCGGATAGGCTATTGCTGTTTGGTCTCAATTTCTTGGACAAGCGTGTGCCTAACAGGTTGATTACTCTGGCAATTAACTTGGTGGAGAGACTGGTTCCCCGTAGATTGCGCTCTACCGCCATTGCTGCCGCAGATGACTATGTCCCTGATGCAGTGGCCAATTCGAGAAAGGTCTCCGTTGTCATTGCTGGGGTGGGCAAATATATCCCAGATAAGATAATCCCTGCCGAGTCCACAGAGAGATGGGAGAATCTCAGGACCAAGCTGCATATCCCAAGGCTTATATCGAGCAAGCAGAAGTGAGTGGGTGGACTTGCTACAGGGTTTTCGTCTTAGCTCCTCACGGCGTCGGTGAGGAAGAAGTGTGGTATTGAATGCGGTACGGAAAGGTCTGTCTAGAGTCGTTTGGTTACGAGCTTCCTGAAAATATAGTCACTTCCCTGAGTCTTGAAGAAAGATTGGCCCCGGTATACGATAGACTGAATCTTTCCTACGGCCGCCTGGAGATGATTACTGGAATCCGCGAACGGCGATTCTGGGATGATGAAATAGCCCCCAGCCAGGCCAGTGTTAGGGCGGCAGAAAAAGCCATCAGCAACTCCGGGATCAAGAAAGATGACATTGGTTGTCTGCTTCACACCTCCGTATCCCGTGACTTTCTCGAGCCAGCAACGGCTACGGTGGTTCATGACTCTTTGGGGCTGCCCCCGACGGCTACCATTTTCGATATCTCCAATGCCTGCCTGGGTTTCATTAATGGCATGGTAACCCTGGCAAATATGATTGAGCTAGGTCAGGTCAAAGCGGGCATTGTGGTGGGTTGTGAGAGCAGCAAGCGGCTTGTTGACACGACAATCGAGAGACTTCTAAGAGACCGTGACATCACCAGGGCTAGACTCAAGCCGGCCTTCGCTACTCTAACGCTTGGCTCAGGATCAGTAGCAGCCGTATTGACCCACTCTTCGCTATCGCAAGATGGTCATAGGCTTCTCGGCGGGGTGACACGTGCCGCTTCAGAACATAACGGACTTTGTCGCATAGAAGCCGATGCGTCTCTGCTCGACCTGGGTGAACTCCCAGATATGCGTACAGAGTATGAAGGCGTCCTGAAGAATGGACTTAGACTGGCGCCTGACACCTGGGAAGCAATAAAACACGAGCTCGGCTGGAGCAACTCGGGGGTGGGCAAGTTCTTCACTCACCAGGTAAGCACTGTGCATAGTAGACTATTGTTCGAGGCGTTGCGGCTGGACAGTTCGAGGGATTTCTCCACTGTGGAGTATCTGGGAAACATTGGGTCGGTTTCCCTTCCCATTACGGCGGCTATCGGAATTGAGCAAGGCCGTCTAGATCCCGGGGATACGGTTGCCATGCTGGGCATTGGTAGCGGCTTGGTCTGCCTCATGCTCGGTCTGGAATGGTAGCGTGGGAAAGTGACCATTGCTGGTTGAATTCGGGGAAACACCTTCCAAGGCGGCAACATAACTGTATTTGTCCAATCTACGCCAGTATCTACTTCTTTGATTGGGGATTTGCTCTATGATGCTAGAGCAGCATGACGAGACACGGATTGTAGTAACCGGGGTTGGCCTCGCGGCGCCAAATGGAAACAACCTGGCGGAATTTCGACAAAGCCTGCTTGTCGGCAGGTCTGGTATTGAAAGAATTGATATACGTTACATGGGAGAAGTGCTGGCTGGTATTTGCCACTTCGACCCGTTGAAGTATCAGAAAAAGAAGGAATTGCGCCGGGGGACCAGGGCAGGTTCCATCGGTGTCTACTGTGCCCGGGAAGCAATGATTGATAGCAGATTGGATTCTGCGTGCCTGGACAAATCTAGGATGGGTGTCTACCTCGGGATTACCGAACATGGCACGGTGGAAACCGAAAACGAAATATATGAGATCAAGCAATTCGATTACGATGTGAAATACTGGTCCCATCATCATAATCCGAGAGTGGTGGCTAACAATCCGGCCGGCGAAGTCACCCTCAATATGGGGATTACGGGACCACACTATACTTTAGGGGGCGCTTGTGCTGGGGGTAACATTGCACTGATACAGGGATTACAGATGCTACTACTTGACGAGGTTGACCTAGCTCTGGCTGGTGGGGTTTCGGAGAGCAGCAGTTCCTTCGGCATTTTTGCTGGCTTCAGAAGCGAAGGGGCTCTGGCATCCCATCCCGACCCTGAGAAAGCATGTCGCCCCTTTGATAGGGATCGGAACGGTGTGGTTGTGGCAGAAGGCGGCTGTGTCTTCGTTCTGGAAAGACTGAGGGATGCTCTGGAAAGGGGGGCCAACATCTACGGCGAAATCGTGGGATATGCTATCAACTCGGATGCATTCGATTTTATTTTCCCGAGCGCAGAAAGGCAAGTAGAGTGCATGAGGCTTTCGATGGGCAAAGCCGGTATATCCCCGGAAGATATCGATATCATCAATACCCATGGGACAGGCACCATTGAGGGAGATCCTGTGGAGTGTCAGGCAATTGCAGCGGTCTTCGGGGAATATCCGCATGCCTGCATAAACAATACCAAGAGTTTAATTGGTCACGCCATGGGTGCCGCCGGAGCTCTGGAATTAGCAGGCAATCTACCCTCTTTCAGAGACTATTTGGTGCATCCTACTATCAACCTGGACAATCTAGACCCCAAGTGCAACCTTAGCAACCTTGTCATCAATGAGCCAAGAAAGATTGACAAGGTTGACTATATATTGAATAATTCGTTCGGAATGTTGGGCATCAATTCGGTTGTTATCGCAAAGAGATTTGCGACCTGAAGCCGAAAGCATTCTTCAGATACAGAGACTGGGGGCGCATGACCAAACAGCAAATTAGAGACAGGGTTCTGGAAATAATAGCTCAGATAGTACCGGACGAAGACCTGAGCAACCTTAGGGGCGATATCCCGATACGAGAACAAGTAGAACTCGACTCGATGGACTTCTTAGACATCATTATGGAGCTACGAAAGCGCTATGGTATCGAAGTCCCCGAGGATGACTATATACAACTTGCCACGCTGGACGGCTCTGTAGCCTACCTAGAGCCACGCATGAGAGATCTTTAGTCATCGATTTGGCAGGTTAGGGACGCGAATTTCTACTGACGTTGCCCGACGATTGGAGCCCTAGCTGATCTCTAGTCTTTGGAAAGAGCCTGATCGTGCATTACGATGTTCTGATTATCGGTGCAGGAATGTCTGGCCTCGCTGCCGGCATCAGATTGGCCTACTACGGGAAAAAGGTCTGCATCCTAGAGAAGCACTATCGTGTTGGTGGGCTCAATTCTTTCTACAATCTTGACGGACACAAGCTCGACGTCGGCCTTCATGCTGTGACCAACTGTGTTTCAGGGCCTGTCAAGTCAAGGCCTTTGGCGAAGCTGCTGCGACAACTGAAACTGAAAGCCGAAGACTTCGCCCTTTGTCCTCAACGGATGTCCATAATCAAATTTCCCGACAAAACGCTGAGGTTTACCAATGACTTCGACTTTTTCGTGCAAGAGGTCGTGGACAATTTTCCAGAAGAAGCCGACAAGTTCCAGAGACTGCTTGAGATTATTTTCGAATATGATGAGCTGAATCTAAATGCCAAGCCAATTTCTGCTCGTGAAGTTTTGAGTTCTGTTATTTCCAATCCACTCCTCAGCGAGATGATTTTTTGCCCGCTCATGTTTTATGGAAATGCCCAGGAGAACGACATGGAATTCGGACAGTTTGTCATCATGTTCAAGAGTATTTTCTGCGAAGGGTTCGCCCGACCCTGGGCCGGGGCACGGCAAATCTTGGATGTACTGGTGAAAAAATATCGGGCCTGCGGTGGTGAGCTAAAGATGAGATGTGCCGTAACCAGGATAAATTGTAGAGGCGGCAGGGTTGAGTCAGTCCTTATGGAAGACGCCGAGGCGGTGACAGCCGATAGGATACTGTCATCCGCTGGCTATGTGGAAACCATGAGACTTCTCTCCGATTATGATTCCGCGAGTTTTAGGCATGACGTTGGCAGAATCTCATGTATGGAATCAATCATGGTCTTAGGCAAGGAAATGTCCGAGATGGGCTACCAAACAGCAATTGCTTTCTACAATAATTCAGACAGGTTTGACTATCGACGACCTGATGAACTGGTTGATGTTTCCAGCGGTGTCGTTTGTTGTCCTAACAACTTCCAATACCAGGATCCTTTGCCGGAGGGCATGATCAGAATAACCAATCTGGCCAATTTCGATCTATGGAATAGATTGGACGAAGAGGATTACAGGGTTCAGAAGGCTATCTGGCGCGAAACTGCCCTTAACGAGGTAGTCAAATTTGTACCTGATTTCCGCGATTCAATACTCTTTGCCGACACCTTTACACCGAAAACAATCCACAGATTTACCGGCCACGTGAACGGTGCAGTATACGGTGCGCCGGACAAGGTAAAAACGGGGAGGACTCATTTGGACAACCTGTTTATCTGTGGGACTGACCAGGGATTTGTGGGAATCGTTGGAGCCATGCTCAGTGGTATCTCGATGGCAAACCTTCATGTTCTACAGAAGACCTAGTCGCGACTCACGTGATAGAATCTAGTAACAGGTGAGTTGCCAGGGATTGCCTTTCCCAGTACCGAGAGGGGCCAGGAGTTATGGAAGAATGCATATCCCAGAGCGATAGTGAAGGAGAGACTTCTGGTTTTAGAGCGAACTTGTGCGGCAGCTAGGCTGCCTCAAACCCAGAAAACAAAGGAAACGGTATGAAGTACGACTGGACTAAAGATACGAGGTCGGAATACGACGTCATCGTTATCGGAGGTGGGCTGGCAGGACTGACTTGTGCCAACATGCTCGCCAGGGGGGGGCATTCTGTGTTGCTTATGGAGCAGCAACGCAGCCTTGGTGGACTGGCTACCTGGTTCAAGAGAAAGGGTCACATCTTTGATATCGCCTTGCATGGCTTTCCGGTTGGCATGATCAAAACATGCCGCAAGTACTGGACAGCTGAAATTGCCGACATGATCGTTCAGCTTAGAGGGATAAGGTTCGACAATCCCCAGTTCTCCTTCACTACAACTTATGATAGGGAGGACTTCACCCGAATCTTGCGGGAACAGTTCGGAGTACCGGGGGAGAATATCGAAAGTTTCTTCATCACAGCGAGAAATATGAATTTCTATGATGACCAAAGCATGACCACAAGAGAGTTCCTTGAGAAATTCTTCCCTGGCCGGGACGACGTACACCGCATGTTAATGGAACCTATTGCCTATGCCAACGGGTCGGCACTGGATGATCCGGCCATCAGCTATGGGATTGTGTTCTCCAATTTCATGAGCAAAGGTATATATACAATTCAGGGGGGGACGGATCAGTTTATGGCAAAAGTGGGAGAGGAGCTCCTCAGGAACGGTGTTGATGTCCGGACTAATTGTCTGGTAGAAAGGGTCATCACGCAGAACAAGAAGGTTGTCGGGGTCCTAGCCAGCGGTAATATGATAAAGAGTAAGGCTGTAGTTTCCAATGCTAATTTACTGTCAACCATCCATCGACTGGTGGGGGATGAGAAATTCTCCAGTAGTTTCATGGAAGAGGTCAAGAAAGTCCGCCTCAACAACAGCACTTGCCAGGTCTACGTAGGCATCAGAAAAGGCGAGGGTATCGACTATATCGGGGACTTGATTTTCAGCTCGGAGGCCGACAAATTCGATTCTCGAGAACTTCGCAGTAAGGATACTAGCAGCAGGTCATTCTCTGTCTACTATCCCCAAACAAGACCGGGCTCTGATATGTATTCCATTGTTGCTTCCTCCAATGCTAACTACGAAGACTGGGCTTATTTGTCTGAAGGGGAATATCGTACTTCCAAGGAAGAACTGGTGCAGCGGACGCTTAATTCTCTGGAGAAATATGTTCCCAGAATTCGAGACAAAGTGGACCACTTGGAAGCTGCCACCCCCAAGACGTTTCAAAGATATACGCTTCATGTAAGTGGTGCCTCTTTCGGCACGAAATTTGAAGGACTAGAAGTCAGCACGGGCCTTCCCAAGGAGATGCCGGGGCTTTTTCATACTGGTTCTGTGGGCATTGTCATGTCGGGTTGGCTGGGTGCAGCTAACTACGGAGTAATTGTGGCTAATGACGTGGACAAATTCCTTTCACAAGGTGCACGAAATGTATGATTTCAAGGGGCAGACTGCCATTGTCACCGGTGGAACCCGAGGGATAGGCAAAAGCATTGCCGAGGGCTTTCTCAACGCAGGTGGTAAGGTTATTGTTACCTATTCGGCAAACGAAGCTTCGGCCGAGCAATTTAGACAAGATAATCGCGAGCTCGCCCAGAACCTTGATGTCCAGAAGTGCGATGTGACCAAGTATGAGGAAGTGGAAGCATTGTTTGGATATATTGATGGGAAATACCAGGAGTTCGAGGTCCTGGTGAATAACGCCGGGATCCGCAAGGACTCGGTCTTGGCCATGATGAAGGAATCTGACTGGCACGATGTTATGAATGTCAACCTTGCCGGGGTGTTCTACATGTGCAAATTTGCTGTCATGAGCCTGATGCGCAGACGATATGGACGAATTATTAATATAGCCTCTGTGATGGAGAGATACAGTTTTGAAGGGCAGGCGAATTACGCGGCCTCCAAGGCAGGCCTGGTTGCGTTGACTAGGTCTCTATCCAAGGAGGTCGCCACTCGGGGCATAACGGTTAATTGCGTCTCACCGGGGTTTGTCGCCACCGAATTGCTCGAGGACCTCCCTGATAAATTGCGTGAAAGTTACGTGGCACGGATTCCCTTGAAGAGGTTCGGCAGCACCCAAGAGGTCGCCGCGTGCGTACTTTTCCTGGCTTCCAAGGAGGCGTCTTATGTTACCGGTGCCAATCTTGAGGTGGCGGGAGGACTGTGAGATGGAGGAGGTTCTGAATGCCATACCCCACCGTCCGCCGTTCTTGTTCGTTGATAAGATTACGGAATTCAGTGGAGCCAAAATCAGAACGACAAAAGAGATAAGGTCCGACGAACCGGTGTTCGAAGGACATTACCCAGGACAACCGATCATGCCCGGAGCGCTTATATGTGAATCCATCTTCCAGACAGGCGCGATCTTGCTCTCAAAAATGATGGGTGGGATGGGTGAAGGTATTCCTGTTCTGACCCGAATCAACAATGCGAAGTTCAAGAATATCGTTAAACCGGGCAACACTATGGATATTGAAGCGGAATTGGTGGAAAAAGTCAGTAACGCATACTACATGAAGGGCAAAGCATCGGTTGGTGGCAAGACCTCGGTCACAGTCGACTTCACTGTTACGCTGGCGAAAGAGACTGCCTGAACTTGGAAAATGGTAACGGACAGAGAGGGCTGTCAGGTGTGTCGTGTAAGGTTGCCCCTGCCCATTTTTTCTGGGGCAAATGAGGAAGAACAGAAATGATGAGGAGTAAGATATGGATTTCTTAAATATTGCAGATAAGAATTTCCTTGTCTTCGGGGTGGCGAACAAGAAGAGCATTGCCTTCTCCGTAGGAGAGGTTCTCTGCGAGGCGAAGGCCAGGGTGATCTATAGCGTTCGATCCGAAGCTAGAAAAGAGAGTGCTTCGAAGATTCTTCCAGGTGCCGATATCTTCGTGTGTGATGTGGAACGCGAATGCGAAATAGAAAGACTCGCTGAGAGCGTTTCCAAAAAGTACCCCAAAATCCACGGTATAGTCCATTCCATAGCTTTTGCCAACTACGAGGAAGGCCTTAGGCCATTTCACGAGACCAAAAAGAAAGACTTCCTGCAGTCAGTCGATATTTCCTGTTATTCTTTGGTCGCTATTGCCAATGCATTCAGGGATTTATTGGATAAGAAAGGGTCTGTAGTCACCATTTCCATCTCAGCACCCAAGATGGCTGTTGAACCCTACGGTTTCATGGCTCCAGTGAAAGCTGCTTTGGACTCCACAATATGCTTTCTGGCTAAGTCATTCAGTTCCTTTTCCCAGATTCGATTCAACTCCGTTAACCCTGGGTTGTTGAAAACCTCGGCATCAGCCGGTATACCGGGATATCTGGACTACTACCTATTTGCCGAACAACTAACCTTGCGCAAGAAAGCCCTGACCACCGGAGAGGTGGCCAATACCGTAGCATTCCTATTGAGCGAGCGCTCCAGTGGCATTAATGCCCAGGGTATCGTTATTGATTGTGGAATGTCGGTCAACTACTTCGACACAGATATCGTGAGGAAGGCGACCAGAGATTAGCAGGCCGATGACTCTATTTCCCGTAATCATGCCGGTTGTGGGGGTCGGACATGGACTCTCAGGAGAAGAACAGGTAGCTCGTCTGAGCCAACTCGCCCGGAAGGCATTAAGGGTGAGTGCCGAAAGAAGCCAGGTTCGGCTTGGAGAATTGCTCAAAGACGAAAACGGGAGCCCGAGCCCGGCTTTCGGTACGTACTGGTCTCTATCGCACAAACCCGAGTGCGTGGCGGCGGTGGTCAGCAAAGACAAAGTCGGGATCGATATTGAGGAAATGAGGCCCCGAACTGATTCGCTCTTCTCCTATGTGGCGTGTAATGAGGAATGGGAACTACAGGATAAGTCCTGGGACACTTTCTTCCGCTATTGGACGGCCAAGGAAGCTGCTCTCAAGGTTATCGGAATCGGTATAGGGGGGCTAAAGTCCTGTCACGTAATCTCAGTCCCCGACCAGAACAATATCGTGCTGGACTACGACGGGCATTTCTTTATGGTTGAGCAGTTGAGGTACAAGAACCACATTGTGGCTGTGGTCAAGGGCAACAATGAGATCGAATGGGTGCTGCTCCCGGAAGCCTCACAGGCAAAGATCAAACCGTGAATCCCCATTTCCCTTCAAGCACCTGGAAGCACATCCGGACAGGCCCTGAAGTTCAAATAGAAAGCCGTCTGGTTCTTCAGGTGTCGGTTGTTAAACACTGGTGGGGGCTGAGGTACTGAGGATTCAAGACCCGGCCTCGTCGAGGTTCCCCCTCAAGTGAAGTGACTTCTATCAAATTCTTTTGAGCGGTATCGCTCCCACCCGGGAAACATCTCCCGGTAGATTCGCACCCTGATGCCAATCAGCTTCATAGTTCTCAGGAAAAGCATTCTGAACATCCTAGGTCTACTCAGAAGCGTTTTCGCAAGGAGGAAAAGGGTTTTGGTCAGTGTAGGCGGGCAACCCTCTATGCTGATAACGGAGAACTGGCGGTTAGCGGCCAGATTGAGGTTCTTGTTGCTCCTGATGGCACAGTCGCCATAGAGGACGACCTTTGTGGTCGAAGGGTTTGCCGTGTCCGTCCTGCGTCTTTGCGGTCTCAACGAGAGGCCATAATACAACTCTGCAGGGCTGAAGTCCATGCCAGGATTATCTTTACCCAGTATCGACAGCGCTAGAGCAAGCGTGGCGCCACAAGCGGAACAAAGAGTTTGCCCGGGGTGTGGAGCGCACAGTCCGGTTACTCTTGCCGGGTCGAGGAGTTCGAGGTCGGGCTCGAATCGCCACTCAAGTCGCTCCTTCAGTGATTCCATGTCTTCCCCTGTAATCTGGATTTTGCTGATATCGAAAGAACGACTATGTCTCTGGGCAAATTCTTTGAGATGGTCGACTTCCGCAGGATCAATTCCCAATATTGTTGCTCCCACAACATCGCTCTCGAATACATCCGGGCTGGCTATGATCAAGTCTTTGCGGTAGGCAGTACCGGCAAGGGTTTCCGGTCCCTTCTCCAACATATATATGCCATCGATTATGACCAGGTTACTCCTGATAACTTCGTTCAGAAGGCAAATGAGAGTATCCAGTCGTTTGCTGGTGTGAAACCTCTTTCTTGATTCTGAGCTGAGACAGCCCTTCAGGTTCTTGAAACCAAGAGAGACCTTCGTTTGAAAGTGAGTTTTGAGCACAGGAACATTGATCAGAAAGTCTGTCTCCAGGGCTGCTTCAGAAACCCTGACCTTTGTTCCTTCCAGGTCTACCTCATGGAAAGAACCATGATTGAAGTCAACCAGTCTAACCCCGTGTTTTGCTGCCACTTTGTCGATGCCTGTTCCCTGGAAACCCCGTTTGGTATACGGCTGAAGCTCATCGAATATGTTGATGATGGCGCCTTCCCCGATGGAGATGTCTCTGCAACCGCGCTCGAGCAACAGCCGTACGATTCCATCTACTATCTTCGAGGTAGTCACCATTCCATAGGGCGGCATTATCTTATGTCGGAAGCAGTTGTTGGGTTTTATCAGGACTCTATCATTGCCACGAAGTTTATCGAATCCCTGACACAGTCCGACAGCTTTGCGAAAAGGGTCCAGGGAGCCATCGAACCTCACAAGCGATACCGTCATATGTCCTGCCTATTTCAATAGTGCTTGATCTCTTCAACATATAGGTTCAGGAACTGCTTAGCTTTCTCTTCGGAGAACAAAGCGGGCCTATAGGTTAGAGAGAAATTCAAGTTCCTGTTGTAGATGCCCGCCGCTAGGCTCAATCCCATCGGAGTTACTACAGGTGCTGACCCGGTAACATTGACTATTCTGGCATTCCCCATGTTGCTCACTGCCGGCTGTTCAGAGCCCAGTTTTGGCCAGATAAACCCCACATTGGTGATGAGGATAGTGTCAACATATGTCCGGGTGATCATCAGGAATCGGGCGATCCCTCGCATAAGGGGCAGAGGGAAGCGAGAGCAGTAATAGAAGAAATAGATTAGGGAAAACGCTATTCTGTCCATGGTCGCAGCGACGATATCCTCCCGGACCTTTCGCAGTAGCTTCCCTGGATCAGCCCTGTCTTTGGGGGTGGTGGGTAAGGAGAACCACGATGCCTGATTGGAGACAACTTGGCGAAAGCCCTTCGGGCTTATATTCACCGGGGCCATTATGCGGATCTTTTTGCTGGATTTGCCGTGAATACTATTCCATTTTTCCACCGCTATGGAACAGGCTGCCACAAAGATGTCGTTCAGCTCAACGCCTGCTGATCTGGCTTTACATTGAAGGTGCTCCAGTTCCTTCGGGCCGATGGTTTTGAAACAAAAACGGAGTTCCCTGGACTGTCCGGACCTATCATGGAAAACCCTGGTCGGAGCAGGGATGGCCTTTACGACAAAACGAAGTAAAAGGCTCGAAATCATCTTTCTGTAGTAATGTTGCACCTTGAATCTTTGACTGTGGGCAAATTCAAGTAATTCGTCTTGCCTGCGGTTAATGCGGATGTGGTCAAGAATTTGTGGGCTCGCCCCTTCGGTCGCACCCTCCTGAAAGAACCCGCGGTTGTAGGTCTCAATTGCCTTCCTCACAAAGAGTAGAGCGCGCAGACCGTCGGCCGCCGAATGATGAAAAGTAAAGACCAGGGAGGTTTCTTCATCGTTCCTCTTCAGAAGGAGGACCGTTACCGGGAACTGCTTTCTAATATTTAGGGGCTTGTTCATCCATGATGCGAGATAGCTTTCGTGGTCGATATCCTGAAGTTGAGCCTGGTCGGCAATGCTCAGGACTCCTTTTCCGGGGTCCACCTGTATTTCACGGTAGAGTTTGAGACGCCTAGTGCGCACAATTGTCCTCATAACGGCGTAGGACTGCTGCGCCGAGGCGAGTGCTTGATTCAGCCTGGCGTGGTCGATTTCGCCCCGCAGGCTCAAAATCGTGTGAATCGGCATGGGCTCGTTTATGCCATCCAGCGCCAACAGACACTTGTCGACGCAATTCAGTGGCACTGAGTCTGGGGAGTATTCCGTTTTTCCTCGCATGCCGGTGTGGGATCGGAGTCAGTCGAGGCGGTGCCTACAATCGTTAACTCACCAGGCGTCATAACCCGGCGAAGCAGGGCGACTGCGTGCTACTCCGGTTCCTCGACCCTCTTCTTTGCTGCCTGGGCAATCTCGGCTGAAATTGCCTCTCCGCCACGGCACGCCAGTGGGGCCAGAAGCCCAGCGACTTCACCACCGATAGTAATCCTTGTCCTACCATTCAGGGGTTGGAGAGTATAAAAGCGCGTCAAATTGGTGCCCAGGGCTTTTCCTCGCATGACGACGGTCCGTTCTGGCACGAACTCAACAATCGTCATCAGCAGTCTTACTGGCAGACCACTCACTTCAGCCGTGACAGAAAGCTGCGAACCCGCTTTCAAAGGCCCCTCAGAGACTCTCTCAATCTTCTTTATGGAGGGCATCCATTGTGGCCACTCTTCGAGTCTATCTATCAGGCCCCAGACCTTCTCGGCGGG
>Ga0180433_10001783_pt1 | contig 35195 bp, 33 predicted proteins | sample SS_ome_8_FD_132980 | JGI IMG/M metagenome (GOLD analysis project Ga0180433, IMG submission 132980) | Hypersaline lake sediment archaeal communities from the Salton Sea, California, USA - SS_1_D_1 metaG | ecosystem: Environmental > Aquatic > Non-marine Saline and Alkaline > Hypersaline >...
TCGAGTCGGAGACGCCGTGCGACAACAGAATTTTCGCCGTTTTCAGCTGCTGGCTTTTAATCGGGGCGAAGTTCTTTTGCTGCTTCTCCAGCCACTCTTTCCAGTGTCTTTTGTCGCAAATGCCGATTCCGTAAGGAGGTTCCGGATAATCGATATACGATGTCCGGCTGACAACAACTTTGCGCACAGGCAGTTCAATTCCCGATCCCTTTAACAAGCCGGAAAGAACCGTGCCTGTCCTGAGAAGCTCAACAGCCGGATTTAACAGTGACCGTTCCCTTCCCCTTACCGTTTTTTCTTTCCAAAAACGATCTTTGGAACCGATAAATGCGCTGTCCTTCTCGCCTTCGAGAAATGATATACAGTAGATCTCAAGAGGTGTGAGAATCAAGACGCTGAGCTCTACCGCAGCCTGATTCACCTGCAGCACCGGCCGATACATGATGAAATATGAATCCGGCAGCTGCTGTGCCAAAATGTGCAGGATTTTATCGCTTTTTATTTCCCGGGAAAGCCTGGATATGTCAGAGATTGTCGAGCTTGCCCATTTCAGCTGAAACTCGTACACGTATTCTTTGAAAAACGACACGAGTTCCTCCCCTGCCGCAGGAATTCTTGCAATCAAGCTTTCATCCGTTTCTCCGTCCAGTCCGTTAAACCATTCATCGGCTTCTTTTCCTTTATTAATATCGGATGCTTCTTTTTTTCTCTTTAATGTAAATGTCTTCTTTCTTTTTCCGACCGTTTCATCATCGGCGGCTTCTTTATCGTAATGAAGGCTGTCTTTCTTTTTCTCAGCCATCTCTTTAATTGACTGCCAGCGCTGCTTTTTCAAGCGGATAAACTGGTTGATATAATGATAAGGATCCTGTTCATACCTTGAAATGCAGTCCTGTATTTTAATAATCTGTGCCATCTGCGTTCATCTCCGAATCTTGCTTTTCTGCAGCCGGCCGTTCACCGAAATGGAAAACGGCTTGATGCTCATATTTGGGAAGCCTGTCTAAATGAGTTTGAAAGATGGTGAAATGCCCGGCCATAAAAGACACCGCGTCTTCAAGAGGCTCCAGGCGGCCGTTAAAAGAAGCCGATCCATTCCACTTTCTAGCAACCGTCATATGTGGATGAAAAGGCCGTTTTTCAATTTCAAATCCCGCCGCATCTGCAGCATGCTTCACCCGTTCCCTCACGTGAAAGAGAGCGTCTGAGTATTCCGGTTCCGCATGAAGAATTCTCGGCTCCGACGGCTTGCCGAAGGTTCCGAAACGTTTCAAGGCAATCTGAAACGGAGCCGTCTCAGCGGAGATCAGCTTGAGGCTGTCAGCAAGCATAGCCAGCTGCTCTTCTTCAGCGGAGCCGAGGAACACGAGGGTGATGTGGTAGTCCAAAGGATGCACCCATCTATGAAAAGAAAATTCCGGACGGCTGCTGACTGTTCGATAAAGCGGCTCACTAAGCTCCGCCGGAATTGGAATTCCAATAAAGTAATGCGGTTTGACTGACATATGTATGGCTTCCTCCTCATTCGTCTTCTCTATATTTTAACAAAAAATATAAGGACTTATAACCTCTCTATTTTCCACTTTCCGAGGCCTTATGATAGGATAATGACAGAATCATGTTTTTTGGAAAGGGTGCACAGCCGTGAAAGCCGTTCACAATATTGCAGAATTAATCGGGGAAACGCCCCTTGTCAAGTTGAACCGCGTTCAGCCCGAAAACGCAGCCCAAGTTTATATCAAGCTTGAATCTTTTAATCCGAGCGGAAGCGTGAAAGACCGCGCGGCCTACCAAATGATTGTGGATGCCGAAGAAAAAGGCCTGCTGAAACCGGGTTCAACCATCATCGAACCGACGAGCGGAAACACCGGCATCGGCCTTGCGATGAACGCTGCGGCAAGAGGCTACAAAGCCATTCTTGTTATGCCTGATACGATGACAAAAGAGCGGATCAACCTTCTGAAAGCGTACGGAGCTGAGGTCGTCCTGACGCCGGGGGATGAAAGGATGCCGGGCAGCATCAAAAAAGCGCAGGAGCTTGCTCGGGAAATTCCGGGCAGCTTTATTCCGATGCAGTTTGATAATGAAGCCAATCCGGAGGCTCACCGGAGATCAACCGCTCTGGAAATTGCCCGGGCAATAGAAGAAATCGGCAAACCGCTTGCCGCATTTGTTGCAACAGCAGGAACAGGGGGAACGATTACCGGAACAGGCGAAAAGCTGAAAGCGTTATTTCCGGGGATAACCGTTCATGTGGCAGAACCTGCAGGGTCGCCTGTTTTATCCGGGGGCAAACCGGGAAAGCACAAGCTTGTCGGGACAAGTCCGGGATTTATTCCAAACATTTTAAACGAAAACGTCTATGACGAAATCTTAAAGATCAAGGACGAAGAAGCCTATGAGATGACGCGCAGATTGGCGCGGGAAGAAGGAATCCTTGTCGGCCCTTCTTCTGGGGCCGCTTGCTTCGCCGCTGTTGAAACAGCTAAGAAGCTCCCTCCCGGCAAAGTGGTCGTCTGTATGACAGCCGATACAGGAGAACGCTATTTATCAAGCGATTTATTTCAATTTGATTAAGAGAGAAAAGCCTGGTTTCTGTTGTGAAATCAGGCTCAGATTGTTGAAAAAATCCCAAAGCTAAGAGACGTTTTGGGATTTTTTCATCTTTTTAGCGTGAACCGCAACCCTTGCAGTCTAGGAAGGCCGAGCATTGGAGCTGGTTGTGATGACGGCAGTGTTCAGGTAGGACGACGCCTGCTCCGTTAGCCGCCGTTTCTCTTTTGTTCGTGAGCACCGACTTAGCAGGCCTGACAACGAATGCGAGGGTCTGCCGACACGGAAAGAAGCGGATAAAACGCCCGTAACCGAAAAAGAACAAAAAATAAAATGAATAAAACCGTTTCCTCACATGCAGCAATTCCTTTTCCTGCTTCAAAAAGCCCCTCTCCTGAAAACAGCAATGTTTAACAGCAAAAAAGCCGCTCTAGAGAGCGGCCGTCTTCGTTATGCTACACATGCATTCCTGTCCTGGCATCGTTGTGATCCGTTATATATTCAATCCGCTTGAAACCGCAGTCCTTTGCATTTTGATATAGAAGCTCCAGTTTTTTTTGATCTTTGCAGTATATCGTGACAAAACTCGAATCGGCTGTAAGCACAATCAGCTCGCAGCTGCTTTTCATATATGATTCATATGTGCTGACATCTTCAGGATGGCCATCCTTCGGAAAAGCCTTCAGATCGGCGAAGATGAGATAGTACCTTGCGTCTTCCAGCCTTTTTTTAAATGCTTCTCCTGTCATCACCTGCGGATCTTGAGGAAAAAGATTTTCATCTGACAATTCACCGTTTTCCACGAGATAGCATTCGCCATCGGCAAGCAGCCAATTGAAATCGGCCGGTTCAACCGGCTTCAGCATATCGAGAAGAAAGCGCCCGTACCCGTTCGGGATTTCAAATAAAACGCCTCGCTTATGACTCATGTCATCACTCTCTTTGCTACTTCGCCAATTCATAAATGGCCTGTGCATATATCGATACAGCCTTCAGCAGATCATCAATTTCCATATACTCGTCTTTCTGATGGGCAACGTCGGGACGGCCTGGAAACAGCGGTCCAAATGCCACGCCGGCTTCCAGTGACCGTGCATATGTCGCCCCTCCGATCGAAATTAATTGTGCCGTTTCCCCTGTCTGCTCCTCATAGACCCGCTGCAGCGTTTGGATCAGCTTATGGTCTTTTGCTACATGATGGGGCTTGCTGTCTTTAAAGCTCACCAGCCGGGCGCCCTTTATTTGCGAAAGCCCGGATTTCACCCGATCGCTCTCTTCAGTCACAGGATAGCGGATGTTAATATGGGCTTCTCCGCCTTTTTCCTGTTCATACTGCAGCCGGCCGACATTCAACGTCAACTCTCCACTGATGTCATCGCGGCAGCCGATGCCGATTTTTTTCCCTCTCGTATCTCCGGCAAAAGCCCCGCTAACCGTTTGAACAAACTGGAGCCCGGCTCTGTCAAGGGATTGGGTATGTAAAAACTCGGACAAAATGAGGCCGGCATTGACACCGTTATTAGGCTCCATGGCGTGAGCTGATTTGCCGTACACGGTTAATGTCAGTCTGCCGTCTTCTTGAAAAATACGCCCTTCTGCACGCTTTTCTTTTACAAACCGGACAAATGACTCTTCAAAACCTGATGGGGCAGACCCCTCCAGGACGGCTTCGGCGTCATCAGGCACCATGTTCAGACGCCGGCCGGACCGGAAAGTCTCCAATGTTAAGTCCGCACCTGTTTCCGCTTGATCAGTTTCAATTTTTAAAGCCGCGTCAATCAGGCCTTTTTCCGCATAGATAATCGGAAAATCAGCATCAGGCGCAAAACCAGCCGAAGGCATCTCTTCGTGTTTAAAATAATGCTCCACACAGCGCCAGTCGCTTTCTTCATCAGTGCCGATAATCATTCTGATTCGCTTTGATAATGGGAGGCCGGAGTCTTTGACAATTTTTAATGCATGATACGCGGCCATTGTCGGCCCTTTATCATCAAGCGCTCCCCTTGCATAGATGCGGCCGTCTCTAATTTCTGCAGCAAACGGATCGCTCGTCCAGCCATCTCCGGGCGGAACGACATCAATATGGCAAAGCACGCCGATGATCTCCTCGCCTTTCCCCCATTCGATATGGCCTGCATACCCGTCAAGATTTTTGACCGTAAATCCGCTTTCTTCCCCTTTATTCAAAAGCGCTGTCAGGCATTCTTGAATTCCTTTTCCAAACGGCCGACCCGGACCCGCCGTCTCTTCATCAAGGACGCTGTTGATTTTTAAAAAACCTTGAATATCCTCTACGATCTCATTCCGTCTTTTTGACACTTTCTGTTCCCAGTTCATAATTTCGCCCCTTCTTTTTTTAGTTTAGCCAAAAACCCTTGCAAAAACACCCGATAACGAATAATATAGATATTGTTTTGCTATAATGTTCGTTATTGGAGGAAATGATGTTTAACATAAAAGAAAACCAAACCACAGTCAAAAAAGAAATTCTCGCCGGTATTACAACCTTCTTTACAATGGTTTATATCGTCGTGGTCAACCCTAGTATCCTATCCGGTACAGGCGTCCCGTTTGATCAAGTGTTCACTGCCACAATCATTGCTGCCGTCGTCGGAACGCTTTGGATGGCGCTTTCCGCCAACTTTCCGATCGCGATTGCACCCGGGATGGGGCTGAATGCGTATTTTGCAGTGTCAGTCGTCGGCTCGTCCAACGGCGAAATTTCTTACCAGACAGCGTTCAGCGCTGTTTTCGCGGCCGGTATCCTCTTTATTATCTTATCGCTAACACCTCTTAGAAAACAACTGATCGAAGCCATTCCGGCTAATCTAAAATACGGGATTACCGCCGGAATCGGCTTGTTTATCGCTTTTGTCGGTCTGAGAGGAGCCGGAATCATTACCGCCAATGAATCCAATTTGGTCGGACTCGGCAATCTGCACTCGCCCGGAGTGATCCTGGCACTAATCGGCTTGGCTTTCTCCGTCGTTTTGATGGTCATGAATGTGAACGGCGCTCTATTTTTCGGTATGATCTTAACCGGCCTGATCGCCTTTTTTACCGGCCAGCTTGAGTTTACCAAAGGGATTCTGTCAATGCCTCATCTGCCGGAAAAACTGATCGTCACAAACCCTTTCGCCGCTTTTGGAGATGTCGTCCACTACGGCCTTTATTCGGTTGTCTTCTCGTTCCTGCTCGTCACGATTTTTGATACGACAGGAACGATGATCGGTGTCGCCGAACAAGCCGGACTCATGAAAAACAACAAACTGCCGAATGCAAGAAAAGCCCTTCTTGCCGATTCGACAGCAACGACGATCGGCGCAATGTTCGGGACAAGCCCGACGACCGCTTATATCGAATCATCCGCAGGGGTGGCCGCAGGCGGAAGAACAGGGCTTACGTCTTTAACAGTCGCTGTGCTTTTCGGAGCGGCGCTGTTTTTCAGCCCGCTTGTGAGCGCGGTCTCCGGGATCTCAGCGATTACGTCGCCGGCATTGATCATTGTAGGAAGCATGATGATCGGCGCTGTCACCAACATTCGCTGGAAAGAGCTTGACGAAGCATTCCCGGCCTTTCTCGTCATTTTGACAATGCCGCTGACATCATCTATTGCGACAGGCATTTCCCTCGGGTTTATTTCTTATCCGATTGTCAAAGCCGCGAAAGGCAAATGGCGCGAAATTCATCCGCTTGTCTTCGTGTTTGCCGTTCTCTTTTTCATACACCTCTTCTTTTTGGAAGGGCATTAAACGACTGAACCCCGTCTTTTTTAAAAAGACGGGGTTTTCAGCATCAGGCTGAGCGCGATGACGAGGCAGCACCAGATCAACCCCGGATAGAAAAACCAGTCAATGGAATTCCGCCTGGCTTCATAAAAAGCGTCGCTTTCTTTGTCTGCCCCCAGCAAAAAAACGCGTTCCATCACCTTGTCAAAATGGACGGACAACAGACTTCGATAAGCGAAGGCAAAAACCAGGAGAGCGCCCGCTTTCATCCAGATCGGTCCAACCATGATCAGCGCCGTAAAAATGCCGATCATTTGCATAACCTGTCTTTTATAGTCCGGATGGCGCAGCATCACTTTAAAAAAGATTTCCTTAAGGCCATTTTGCACTGTACGGGCTTTAAAGATGTTCCGAGATTTTTTAAAGAACAACCGCGGCCTTTTTGCCCCTCGTTTCCCCTGCTTCGGCACGCTTCCATCCAGGTTCAGCGACAGGAAAAATTTTGCGAGTCTCAGCTTTCTTCTGTTATCAAATTCAACCTCTTCATAAAATAGATACATGTTGCCGAGAGTGCCGCAGGCGGTCTTCAGCGCGGCCACAGACAGCACCATGCCGCTCAAGATTACAACCGGCCAGGAAAACAACAAAACAACTGCACAAGCCGACAGCCACACGAAAAAGATCAGTCCGGCGTTCAGCACCCGGTGTTTCAGCTTGTACTGCCATCCGATGTTCCGCCTCTTCAAGACGGTGATCAAGGAATTGAGACAGAAATAAAAAAAGAATACGGCGAGACAAGCGGGCAGTTCAATCCCAAATTGTCTGACGAACAGAGGAGTAAACACGGCCGCCGCCAACAGCCATTTGCAAAACTGGATAAACAGACAATATAAATAGCCGCACCTTTTCATGTCCAGCACGAGTGTCTTTTTTTGCAACAAATAAAGCTGATCAGCTTCCATTAAAAATGTCCTCACAGACCCAAACAGCGTAAAAACGGCCGGAGCAAGCACAATCAATCCGGCCTGCCATCCGTTATCAAACGACCCTCCATTCAGCCATTTGATATATTGATAAACGCCGATTCCAGCCGCAGGCAGTACAATATACAGCGCAACCGTCCAATCGATGACCAGTTTGATGATCCGGAGCTGATAAAGACAGTCCGCTTTCAGCCTGCTGATAAACAGAGCCCGGCCGCTCATGCGGGCGCACCTTTTACAGCAAAGTAAAAGCAGTCAAGCAGCGAGCCACCCGAAAGGCCGGTTTTCTCCTGCAGCTCTTCGAGCGTACCTTCCAGCATCAGACGGCCATTTGAAATCAGCAAAAAACGGTCACAGATCTTCTCGGCGGTATCCAGCACATGCGTACAAAGCAAAATACCCGCTCCCCGCTTCTGCTCTTCTTTCAGCATATCCAAAAAGAGGCGGCTTGCGATCGGATCGAGCCCGATAAACGGTTCATCGATAATATATAGATCAGGCTGCATGAGAAAAGCATGGATCAGCATCAGCTTTTGCTGCATCCCTTTCGAAAAGCTCCCCGGATAATCATGAAGCGCATGCTCCAGCGAGAATCGCTCGATGAGCCGATTCGCCCTCGGCAAAAACGAGGACTCGTCCTCCTGCAAAAACGTCCCTAAAGCCGTGATATGCTCCCATAAAGTCAATTCGTCGTAAAAACTGGGCTGTTCAGGTATGTATGCATAGTTTGACGTTTCAGCCCATTCAACCTGCCCGGCCATATGCCTTGTTAAACCGAGTATCGTTTTAATTGTCGTGCTTTTCCCCGCTCCATTCGGTCCGATTAATCCGACAAGCTCGCCTTCCCCCACAGTAAACGATATATTTTCGATCGCCGATTCCTTTTCTTCATAACCGGATTTCTCAATATGCACTTTTAATTTCATTATCTTTACCACCTCTCTTTTACTACGTATGAAGCTAGAAAAAGTTTAAAATTTTTTTGGCAAAAAAACGTGATCGTACTGCATGTTCTGCTCACGATTTTCATTTTTTCATTAATTTGGCTCCGGCTTTTTTCTGGATATTTGGCAAAGAGATCGTGTATAATATTTATTGATCATTTTCAAGAAATGGTCGCTAACCGTCCATGCTGCATTTTAGAGTCGTAAGTTGTGGTAGTCAAGTCCATTCGATCATACGATAGGGAGTGGTTGTTTGAAACCTTCAACAAACCGAATGCTAACCAGGATCAAATCAGTATACATGTTCATTCAAGAAAAAGGACTCGTTACAACCCAGGAACTGGTTGATGAATTTGGCACTACACCGAGAACAATCCAGCGTGATCTGAATGTGTTGGCATACAACGATCTAGTACACAGCCCCAGCAGAGGCAAATGGGAGACTACAAGAAAAAAAGTAAAAATCTCCTCATAGTAATATTCTGAAAAATTGAACTTTAGCGCTGAATATCATATAGGACAGCCATCAAACATAAAAAGCATCAAACCCGATGAAGTTTGATGCCCCATAAACCAGCTCTACAGGCACTCGACGAATCAGAGTGTCTTTTTGTTTTGCAATGCGGCAAGCTCGTGCTCAGAGAGCTCTCTGTATTCCCCCGGCAAAAGCTCTCCATCAAGATCGACATCCCCCATTTTCAGCCGCTTTAAATAGATGACGTCACGGCCGACCGCCTTCAGCATTCTTTTAACCTGATGAAATTTTCCTTCCGTTATTGTCAAAAGCAGACGTTCCACGCCGTTTTTGCTTGCCAAAAGCGACGCTTCAGCCGGTTTTGTGACATATCCTTCACCGATATCGACCCCTTTTTCAAGCTGATCGAGAGCCGCCTGATCAATCGGCTTATCGACATGTACTTCATACGTTTTAGGCACGTGTTTTTTCGGCGATAAAAGCTGGTGTGCCAACTGGCCGTCATTCGTTAAAAGCAGCAGCCCCTCGGTATCCTTGTCAAGCCTTCCGACCGGAAACGGCTCAAACCTCAGCAGCTCCGGATCGAGCAAATCAACAACCGTTTCCTGGCGGCTGTCTTCTGTCGCTGACAGCACGCCTTGCGGCTTGTTCATCATCAAGTAAATAAATTCCTGATAAACGACGGGTTCGCCGTAAACCGTGATGTCGTCTGATTCCGGGTCTACATGCTCTTTTGCGTCTTTGATCAGTTGATCATTCACGCGTACCGCCCCGTTTTTCAGCATTTTTTTGACTTCTTTTCTCGAACCGTAGCCGCTGTTTGACAACAGTTTATCCAATCTCATGAAGACACTCCCTTTTTTTACATAAAAAGAAAAGCCCTTTTTAGGAGGCCTTTCTTTTGAAAAAGCGATTCAACCGCTGACCGAACATTTTTTCGAGTAGTTTCACACGGTAAGCCAAGTACAGATAAACCGATCCGCCGACCGCGGTTGTGATGAAAATGACGACAGCAGATTTGATCTGCCCGCCTTCATATGAAATAAACAGACTGAGTAGCGCCTGAACAAGCAGCAACATGATGCCCATGACCGCCGTCAGGATCAGCATCAGCAAAAACCGTTTAAACAGTTTGCGATACGAATAGCCGGCATGACGTTTAATCATAATAAATCCGTACAGGAGTGACGCTGAATAGCCGAGCGCCGTTGCCAAAATCGATCCGCTTCCTTGAAACAGCTTGATGAGCGGAACGTTAAGCCCGATTTTGATTACAATCCCGATCATCAGGCTGACAACCGCAAATTTCTGCTTGTTCACCCCCTGCAAAATCGCAGCGTTGACGGTGAAGAGCGAGAATAACAGCGCCACGGGCGCGTACCAGAACAAAATATCTCGTCCCATTTCAGGGAGCAGGCTTTCCGAGCCGTAAAAGAACGTGTAAACCGGACCCGATAAAAGAGCCATACCGACTGATGCAGGAAGAACGATAAAAAGAATGATCTGCATCGCCTGATCAATCTGTTTATTTAAAGCAGGGAAATCTTTGTTGGTAAAGTTTTCAGTCACCGCCGGGATCAATGTCAGGCCGAATGCCGTCGCGAGAGATACCGGTATCATCACAAGCTTTGGCACGTACAGCGTCACGATCGCCATCAAATCCTGGCTGATGTTTTGATAGCCGGCTGCAATCATCGCTTTATTAAACGTATTCGTATCAATGTACTGGTAAAGCGGTATCGCCAATCCGACAAAGATGTATGGGGCGGCATAGCTGAACAGCTCCTTAAACATCTGCCGGTACGTAATATTGGCGGAAGGAACCAGGTTCGGCTTCAGCGCCAAAAGCGCCCCTTTTCTTTTCTGCCAGGAAAAATAAAGCGTGAACAGCCCGGCGAATGCGCCGATCAAAGCCGCAAAAGTCGCATAGCCGACAGCTACGACAAGCCCTCCGTCTAATACTTTGATCACCAAATAAGTAGCCGTTAATAGAAAGACGATTCTGGCAATTTGTTCAACGACCTGTGAAACGGCTGTCGGCCCCATCATCTGGTGACCTTGGAAAAAGCCTCTGATCAGCGCCAGGATCGGCACAACAAGTAAAGCGAGACTGACCATGCGAATGACATACACGACATGTTCAATCGTCAGCCCGTTGTTTTCTGTTCCGCCGAGGGCCATCTCCGCAAAAAACGGGGCAGACAAATATAGAATGGAGAAAGCAATGATGCCTGTGACGAGCATCATCGACATTCCGGCGCGCAGCATCCTTCTCGTTGTTTCATAATCGCCCATCGAGTTATATTTTGAAACAAATTTGGACACGGCCGCCGGAAATCCCATGGTCGCAATGCTTAAAAAAATCGTATATTGATTATAACCGTACTGGAACAGGGCACCGCCGGTGGCACCGACCATGGCTCCGAACGGAATCAAGTAAATCATTCCGAGGATCCTTGAAATATAGGTACCAAGCGTTAATACAAAGGTGCCTCTTAACAGTTTGCTTGACATGTTCCCAATCACCATTTTTCTTCAATAGATTCAACTTTTCTATTTTAACATACAGGCGCATTACTCAGGTAATAATAACATGGCTAAATTTTAACATCCCCATGTTTTAACGTTTTTTCATCCAGCCGATCTTTCGTTATAATAAGAAGATGGAGCGCGGATATTATCTGATGAAATCCCTCCCGCCTGCACAGAATGCAGGCTCTACAAGACAGGAAAGTTGAGGATATTGGTATGAAGTATTTTGATGTCATCGTCATCGGCGGAGGCCCCTCCGGGCTGATGGCCGCCATCGCGGCCGGTGAACAGGGGGCGGACGTTCTTTTGATTGACAAAGGAAACAAACTCGGCCGCAAGCTGGCCATTTCGGGAGGCGGACGGTGCAATGTGACGAACCGCTTGCCGGTTGATGAGATCATCCGGCATATTCCCGGAAACGGACGCTTTTTGTACAGCGCTTTTTCTGAATTTAACAACGAGGACATCATCAAATTTTTTGAGCGCCTTGGCGTCAAGCTGAAAGAGGAAGATCACGGAAGAATGTTTCCTGTCTCCGACAAGGCGCAGAGCGTAGTGGATGCACTTTTAACAAGGCTTGAACAGCTTCATGTAAGCGTGCGGACAAACGAAAAAGTGAAAACAGTCCTATACAATGAAGAAAAAGCGTGCGGGATCGTGACAGGCAGCGGCGAAGAAATTGGAGCGGGCTCTGTCGTTATCGCTGTCGGCGGGAAAAGCGTCCCGCATACAGGATCGACCGGAGACGGCTATGAATGGGCGGAAAAAGCCGGCCATACGATTACGGAACTGTTCCCGACAGAAGTTCCGGTTACGTCTGACGAGCCTTTTATCAAGCAGAAAACATTGCAGGGCCTATCATTGAGAAACGTCGCTCTCAGCGTATTGAACAAAAAAGGAAAACCGGTCATCACCCACCAAATGGATATGATTTTTACCCATTTTGGACTTTCTGGGCCCGCTGTCCTCAGGTGCAGCCAATTTGTCGTTAAAGAGTTGAAAAAGCAGGAAAAAGTCAGGCTGAAAATCGACTTGTTCCCTGACATTCATGAAGAACAGCTTTTTCAAAACATGCATAAAGAATTAAAGGACGCTCCGAAAAAATCACTCAAAAACATGCTGAAGCCTTGGATGCAGGAAAGGTATCTGCTGTTTCTTCTCGAGCGCAACAAGATTGATCCTTCTGAAACGTTTTCATCCCTTTCCAAAGACCGTTTCAGAGCTTTCGTCAAAGACTGTAAAGAGTTTACCGTCAACGTGAACGGCACTCTTTCGCTTGACAAAGCCTTTGTGACCGGCGGAGGGGTTTCCGTAAAAGAAATCGATCCTAAAAAAATGGCGTCCAAAAAAAAGGAGGGGCTTTATTTCTGCGGGGAAATCCTCGATATTCACGGCTATACGGGCGGGTACAATATCACATCCGCGCTTGTCACAGGCAGACTTGCAGGCATGAATGCAGGCGAATTTTCACTTTGCCGAAGAAAAAAATAAAATTGCTCCAAACCCTTGACAAATGTGGAATGGCAGAGTTTCAGCGCAGTGCTGAGACTTGTGCCTTTTTTGAAAAGTATGTTACGGTTAAAGAGTTTTGTTTCACCTGATTGTGGGGTAATAGGGGAAGCTAGGTCAAACTTCCTGAGAGAGAATGAATTTTATATGTGCAACTCATACTAAACATAATGATGGGAGTAAGGACGAAAAATGATTAGAGGGTGAGGATGATTTTGAAAAATATTTCAAGCGTTTTTTGGATTGTGATTGTTATCACAGCAGCAGCTGTATTATGGGGAATCGTTGCTCCTGATAACCTTCAGGCGTTAACGACTTCGATTCAAGGTTATGTTACGAACACACTCGGATGGTATTATTTATTGGTGGTTTCTCTGTTTGTGGCATTCAGCATCTTTTTGATCTTCAGTCCGATCGGAAAGATCAAATTAGGGAAACCTGAAGAAAAACCTGAATTCTCTCGATTATCTTGGTTTGCCATGCTTTTTAGCGCAGGTATGGGCATTGGTCTCGTATTTTATGGCGCGGCTGAACCGATCAGCCATTTTGCCATTAGCTCTCCATCAGGTGAAACAGAAACAGCCCAGGCCTTCAGAGATTCTCTGAGGTATACATTTTTCCACTGGGGATTGCATGCATGGGCGATCTATGCGATCGTTGCTCTTTGCATCGCGTACTTTAAATTCAGAAAAGACGCGCCTGGCTTGATCAGCGCGACGCTGTTTCCGGTCTTCGGCGACAAAGTCAACGGACCGCTTGGAAAAGGGATTGACTGCATCGCTGTCTTCGCAACCGTCGTCGGTGTAGCAACAAGCCTCGGAATCGGCGCCACGCAGATCAACGGCGGACTCCATTATCTATTCGGAGTGCCGAACAGCTTTCAAGTGCAGCTGGCAATTATTGCAGTCGTTACCGTGCTGTTCTTAATTTCCGCATGGAGCGGTATCGGAAAAGGCATCAAGTACTTGAGCAATACGAACATGGTGCTGGCCGGCATCCTGATGATCTTTATGCTGTTCGTGGGACCGACAGTGTTGATTATGAACTCGTTTACGGACACGATCGGAACGTATATCTCCAACGTGGTGCAAATGAGCTTCCGCCTTGCGCCTAATGATCCGGACAGCCGTGAATGGATCAATTCATGGACGATTTTCTACTGGGCTTGGTGGATCTCCTGGTCGCCGTTTGTCGGTATTTTCATCGCCCGCGTATCAAGGGGGCGCACAATAAGGGAATTTTTGATTGCCGTATTGTTTGCCCCTACTGTGCTGGCGTTTCTATGGTTTTCAATTTTCGGGGTTTCAGCGATGGATCTTCAGCAAAAAGGGACTTTTAACGTTGCAAAACTGTCTACAGACACGATGCTGTTTGGCATGTTTGACCACTATCCGCTGGCGATGATTACATCTATCATTGCCTTGGTGCTCATTGCCGTATTCTTTATCACTTCCGCAGACTCGGCAACATTTGTTCTCGGCATGCAAACGACTTACGGTTCACTGAATCCTGCGAATTCGGTCAAGGTATCATGGGGCATCATCCAGTCAGCAATGGCTGCGGCGCTTCTGTATTCAGGCGGACTATCGGCCCTGCAAAACACCGCCATCCTGGCCGCACTGCCGTTCTCAGTCGTCGTGATTTTCATGCTTGTATCGTTGTATAAATCTCTGTCACAAGAGCGGAAAGAAATTAAACAGGCTGAGAAATTCCAGAAGCCAAGAAGCCCGAGGGTGAAAAAAGCATAAACGAAAACAGCTCTTCCTTTGAAGAGCTGTTTTTTTATGTCCTGTATAAAATTAACGCAGAAAAACAGTAAAGCTGTTCGCCTTGAGGATCGCATGCGGCTGATACGTCATATTTTATATCGACCAGCTGGTCTTCCGACAGCTTTTTTAAGAATTCATTGATCTCATGCTGCAAATCTTTTTCGTGTTCTTCATCAAATACGGCTACCTTCAGCATACGCTCTCTCCTTTCTATAATGAAAGGTATTCGCACACAACCGAAGTTATGCTTAAAATCCTGATCGAAAGAACCTTGAAGGTCGCCGGCAGGAGGCTCCGAGCGTTTCCTGACATGTGATAAATAAAAAACTTCTTATCTGTACAGATAAGAAGCCGGACCCGCTTATTTTGTTTTCGGCTTTGTGTTTCCGGTCCATTCGAGCATGCCGCCGACCATATTGGTGACATCAAAGCCTTTATCCTGCAAATAGAGGCAGACATTTTCGCTGCGCTTGCCTGATCGGCAGACAAAAATATAAGGCTGCTCCTTTTGGAAGACATCGAGTTTTTCAGGAATATCCCCCATTTTAATGTGAACGGCTTCAGGGATCATTCCTTCAGCCACTTCTTCATCTTCTCTGACGTCAATAATGTTCAGCGTTTCTCCTTTTGCAAGCCTGTCTTTCAGTTCATCAGCCGAAATCTCTTTTATCGTCATCGTTACTGCTCCCTTCAATTGCCTTTAGGTGAGACTATTATAGCAAAAGTCGGGAGGCAATTTCTATTTCAGCAGGTTTTCTCTATCGTCCACTGTCAGGAAACACTGATTTTCCCAATGTCTGGAACGATCCGTCCTGTGCTGCAGAATCGCCTGTGAAGCTTCCCCCTATCAGACAAACAAGCATGACGGTGAAAAAACAAATGGATTTTTTCATATGAGCCCCTCCTTCATTTTATATATTTGATTCTTGGCATGCTGCGATTTTTCCAGGTAAAGCGCGCTTTTTTCATGGTCGCCGGACTTCATGTAGTAATCGGCTATATCTTTTGTCAGTTCGGCAACATGAGGCCATAGCCGTTTATCGCTCATGTATTCAAGCGAAAGTTCAATATCGAGCGGATGGCCCGCGTCATACAGGGCGAAAATCAGCCTGAATTTCGCCGCGTATTCATCCTCTCCTTGTTCCGCCGCTCTGGTAAATCCCTCTTTGCAGAGACGTCTCGCTTCTTCGGGAGAACCGTTTTTGTACAAGAGGTGGGACAGCTCAAAAAGGGTGTTAATGCCAAAAACCGATTGCTCATGGACACCGATTGAAAGAGCTTTTCTATAGTGCTCCTCCGCCAAAAGCGGCATGCTGCATTTGGCGTAGTTCAGACCCATATTATGATAGATCAGCCCGATGATTCGCCGGTTTTGGAGGGAAACGGCCTGATCAAGCGCCCGGCCGTAGTGTTCCTCGGCTTGTTTGATGCGGAACAGTTCAAACTGAACCGACCCGAGAATCATTTCGCACCCGATCGTTTTGTCTATGTATTCTTTATGCTTGCTGAAAAGTGAGAGCGCTTTTTCGGAGTAGTTCAACGATCTGAAATGATCATCTATTTGGTAGTAGGCAGTTGCGATCTTATAGTAAAATTCCGCTTTTTCAATTTCATCGGTCAGTTTATGCAGCTTCATTTCCGCTTTTTTGTAACAGCTGATCGCCTCAAGATAGTTTTTCTCATAAAACTCATACATGCCTGAAAAAAAGAAAAAATAGTACTGAATGATGTCATCCGCGTTCTTAACCGTTTCCTTCTGCCTTTTAATCTTCCGGAAGAGCTCGGCTGATTCTGCAAACTGCTCCATCATCAATTTGCAGCGGTAGTCCAAAAGCTGAAAATAGAGCTCCAAATCTCTGTTTTTCTCCATTTTAGAGAGCAGGTTTCGGATCTCGTATCTCAAAGATACAGCCTGGAGCGCTTCATGGCGCTTGATCATGGTGTACCACTGATTCAAGAGCCCGGCCGCTTTTTCGTATGCCGCTTTCGCTTCCACTTCTTCATTCATCCTTTCTTCTTTTTAAAAACACAAAAATTACATTTATTAACTTTATTTTACAGAAAATAATTGTTATTGGCAATTATTTTTATGAATAAGTGCAAGGAGTGGCATCAGCTCCAATATTTGAGCTGGCTTTCGAGGTTTTTGGCTGAAACAAGGCCTTTTTGGAATTGGTTCGGACAGGTGAGGTTGTATTTTTTAATTTTTAGGTTGATGGCATCGATCAGCGCTTCGCGCTGATTCGATTTGATCGCTTTTTCAATCTCTTGTTTAATTTCCTTTTGCAGCTTCAGCCACTCCGGCAGATAACGGGCGTTTTTAAGAGTTGACGAAAGCGCATCCCCTTCGAGCGCCTCTTTACTGAGCGGTCTTCCAAAACCGGGGAGGGACTTGAAGTCGTCTTTCTTTTCGCTTTCCTTTACAGCTTGATCAATCCAGTGAAGATATCGTTTTTCAAATTCTTCACTCATGTGGGCCATCTCCTCTCATCACACCTGAAGCAAAGGTTCAGGTGTGTCTTGTCGTTACGACAGTTCCCCTCTGTTCTACGGCCTCCGCTTTTTTCAATACTTGATATGCCAGCCACATGACCGCATAGCTGAGCAGGCTGACGCTGAAAAAAGGAACAATTCCGGGCAGAAAGGCAAAAGCGATATAAAGCACGGCAGCAACCGCCATCATTGTTAATGTATACTGTAAATACGATATGCCCAGAATCAGCGAAAACTTAAAATACATCCGCTTCTTCCAATCGAAATGGGCGAGCAGCGGGAACATATAAAACAGCATAATTAAAAACAAAAACCCAAAAATCATAATGACGAACCGGAGAACGTGCAATAGGAAATGCTCCGGATAAATAAAAGCAAGGTCAACATAAATGATGATGCCAACTGCCGCCAGAATAAGACCGATGACGTTGGAACGAAAAAACTCGCCGCGGTACGCCTGCCAAAACGTTTTACATATCGGAATATCGGTTTTGCCCATAATCCATTTTCTCATCACGGAAAACAATGCAGTCGTCGCCGGCATAAACCCGAAGACGCCAAGGCCTAGCAGCGTAAAAACAAACCACAGCAGATTGGCGTAAAAAAACTTCAGCACCCATTCACAAAAACTCAGCACCCTTCCCATGGAGACGCTTTGTTCCACGAATTCCCCCCCTTTATGTATATTGCCGGGTATACAGAAGTTCACTGATTCCTATCGGCTTTTTTTCTTTGATGGAGCGCCATAATGCCTCGCCGGCTGCAATTGAATAGGCGCCTGCTTCGGCACCGGCCAGAATGTCGTAATTCCTCAACGGGTCTTCTCCGCCAAACAGCTCTTCCAAAAGCAGCGGATCTCCTCCGCCATGCCCGCCGGGCTGCCTGACGACGCGAATCGTTTCTTTCGATTCAAACAGCGGATAATAATCGATGGTCTGTTCGGGAACTTCAAATGGAACCCTTGCCGGCGCATGATATTCCTGCGTTTCAAGCCTTCCCTTTGTCCCGTTGATTGCAAGCCGGTAGCCTTCATACGGGGCTGAAAAATGGACGGAGTAATTCAGCAGCGCCCCTTTGTCGTATTTCAAAACGGCTGCATACGTATCCTCGATATCGATTTCCTCATCGAAAATACACGCGTCAGGCCTGTAATCGGTATAGAGCAGATGCTGGCTTTCGTTGGTCTTGACATGATCGTCCTGCGGGTCGCCTGCCTGCCACCTCATATAATAGCGGCACTTCTTCTTGACATGGCATGTTCCGCAATAGCGTTTTTCCCCTTTTTCAGGATTCATTTCGCCGCCGGGTCCGTAGTAGTACAGGCCTCCATAGGCAAAAACCTCGCGAGGCGTTTGAGCAAGCCACCAATTGACAAGGTCGAAATGATGGGTTGACTTATGGACGGAAAGCCCGCCGGAGTATGCTCTCATCCTGTTCCAGCGTTTAAAATAGCTTGCGCCGTGATACGTATCGATGTACCAGTTCAAGTCAACCGACGTAATCTTGCCGAGCTTTCCTTCAAGTATCAGCTCTTTGATCTTGCGGTGGTACGGATTGCAGCGGTAATTAAACGAAACGGTCACTTTTCCTTTGCTCGCGGCTTCAGCTTTTAATACGGCTGCCGCATCCCGTGCTGTTGTCACCATCGGCTTTTCAGTGACCACATCGATATCCGCCTGTAAGGCGCCCAATATATAGCGGACATGCGTATCATCACGGCCTGCTACAATAATGGCGTCCGGCTTGATTTTATCAAGCATTTCGGTAAACGCTTTCTCCTTGAAAAACGGGACAGGACGAAGCGCCGGAAACCTGTCTTTGCAGACTTCTTCCCTTAGCGGATCGCTGTCCAGGAGCGCGGTGATGCGGTGTTCTTCCCCGTATTTTCCCACTAGAGGCTCGATAAACATGTTAAAAGCGCGGCCGCTCAGACCGCATATCGCATATGTTTTCATCGGTTCCTCCCCCTTTCATTTTCAGCGAAGCGCTTCGATGAGTTCCGTCGCTTCAGGGGTTTTCTTCGCATAGACCGGTATGAAAGCTGCCATGTCTGTATTCAGCTGAAACGTATAGCCGTTCAAACGTTTTTCTCCTTTTTCAATGACAGCCGCATACAGCTGTACGTCCCCGTTTTTGCCCGGAGCGCTGTACGGCTCTTTTTCTTCCGAAGCAACATTCAATGGCTGAAGTCCTTCAGGATCGTAAAAAGGTTTAAACATGTCTTCTGGAACGATAAACAGATCTCCTTCTTTCGCCGCAATTTCAACTAGAAGTTTTTCCGGTGCAGCCGGGAAAACGGTGATGTTGAGCTGTTCTTTCCCGGCTGCGCGCTGGACGTTTTCCTTTATTTCAGCCGGTGCATCCGAAAAGATCAATACGTCTGTTCCCCCGCCCCCATCCTTTCCGCATGAGGAAAAAAGAAGCACTGCTGCAAATAGAAGGACGGAGAAAGCGAAGTTCTTCACTTCACTGCCTCGCGGGAAAAGCGGCCGGTCTTTTCAAGTTCTACAAGAGCCATGATCAATGCGCCGACACCGTGAAGATCGTTGGTGCTTTTTTCCCGCCCGACATAATAATCGTATGTCCCTGCAGAAGTTCCGACGCAAATATCTTTTAAAAGCAAGCCTTCTTTTGCGCTCAGCTCGATTTTCTCTTCGACGAGTCCTTTGAAAGCCTTTGCGGCTCTATCAATATATGATGAATCGATATAGCCCATGCGAGCTCCTTTCGTCATCGCGTACATATATAAACACGAGCAGGAGCTTTCAAGCCAATTGTCCGGAAGTCCGCCTTTATCGACAACCTGGTGCCATAACCCTGTGCGTTCATCTTGAAAATTGGCAATGCTTTTGACCATCTCTTGAAGCACCCGGGTCCACTCCTGTCTCGTGTCATGCCCCTGCGGGAGCAGTTCGATCATATCGCTCAGTGCAAGCGCGTACCAGCCGATTGACCTTCCCCAAAATTCGGGAGAACAGCCTGAAACGGGGTCGGCCCAGGGCATTTCCCTCTTTTCATCCCACGCATGATAATACAATCCCGTCCGGCAGTCTTTCGTATGTTTTCTCATCAGTTTTTCTTCGAGGATGACCACATCGTACATTTCAGGCTCACTGAACGCTCTTGCATACTTAAGTGCGAAAGGCCCTCCCATGTACAACCCGTCAAGCCACATTTGGTAAGGATATTTATCTTTATGCCAAAACCCGCCTTCTTCTGTTTGATTCAGCGTATCAAAAAGGCCCTTCAGCTTTTTGGCGGCTTTACGGTAGCGTTCATCGCCCGTTTCATCATACAAAGGATAAAGGATAAGTCCGGCTTGTATGGCGTCCAGTTCATCCCTCCTGAAATAAAAATTCCCGCAGCCGTCAATGAGCTCATTGGCGTATTCTTTTACATAGTTGAAATATGCTTTTTTCCCCGTTTCTTCCCAGAGGCGAATCAAGCCGCACAGAAATACACCCTGATGGTAGTGCCAGCGTCCGGCCGGCGGCAGCTCCTTTGGTGTATACGCTTTCATTATTGTTTTGGCCGCTTCTTCGGCAATGTAAAGAGGCGTTTTTGTGATGAGAGATTGATTCATGTCATTCAATTCCTTTCATCAAAAAATATTAATATATTCCTTCTTCTCCAAACTTCTTCGCCATCCTGTTTGCAAATATGACAAGAATGAGACCGACAGCTGCTTTAAATAAACCGACGGCTGTACTGTAGCTGAACTGCCCCTGCTTTAATCCGGCCGTGTATACATACGTATCAAAGATCTCGGCCACTTCGCGGTTCGTTGCATTTAAAAGCAGATACACATGCTCAAAGCCGAGTTCGAGCGTATCGCCGATTTTCAAAATAAGTAAAACAACGATGACGCTTCTGATCGCAGGTAGTGTGACATGCCACATCCTCCTCAGGCGATTGGCCCCGTCCATTTTCGCCGCTTCGTAAAGCTGCGGATCGACAGCGGTAATCGCCGCCAAATAAATGATCGTCGACCAGCCGGCTTCCCTCCAGATGACCTGGAGAATGTACATCGGCCTGAACCAGCTTTCATTCAGCAAAAAGTTGATCTTTTCTCCGCCGAAGTAGGCGATGATCTCATTGATCAATCCTCCGTCAACCGTCAACAGAACGAATGAAAGCGATACCACAATGACCCATGACATAAAATGCGGAATATAGATCAGCGTCTGGACAAACTTTTTGAACAATGCGACTCTGACTTCATTCAATAAAAGCGCCAAAATAATCGGTATCGGAAAGAATACAACAAGGTTGAGGAAAAACAAAATCAATGTATTCTTCAGAAGCATAAAAAACGTCGGTTCGGTGAACAGCCTTTCAAAATGCTTAAAACCCACCCATTCGCTCCCCGTTATGCCGAGAAACGGCTGGTAATCCTGAAACGCTATGACAATCCCCCACATCGGCACATACTTAAAAAGCAAAAAATAAATCAGTCCCGGCAGAATCATCAAATATAAATATTTTTGCTGGAGAAGCTTTTCCCAAAAACGCGTCTTTCGTTTTTTTTCAACAATATGGGCCGGATTTTTTCCGGTCTGGACATCGGCTGCTTTCATAAACGGCCTCCCTTCGTGATGTTTGCTTTCACTTTATCCCACCATGAAAAAATAAATCTACAATCATATCATCACATCGGCCGCACCTCGCCCGGCAGCCGGCAAAACCTAATAAAATGAAACGATGGTTAGAAAATGATTATTGACAAATTCACACAAAAGTCGGATTAATTATATATGAACAACTCAAACGAAGATTTGTTGGGGGGGAATTTATGAAGAGAAAACAATATAAGTTTTACTATAAGCTGGTGACCTTCTTTCTCGTTCTGAGCACCATTCCGGTCATCATCGTCGGCTTTTTTTCCTATCAGAGATCAGCGGAAACCATTGAACAAAACGTTACAAACGAAAAGCTCCAAACCGTTGGCCAGACACAGCTAAATATCGAGCATATTTTAAAAACGGTTGACCATTCCTTCACCAATTACGTCCGTTCCTATCCTTTAATTCAGACACTCAGCCGCACCATTACACCAGAACGCTTTCAGCTGTATAACCAAATCAACAAGGAATTAAACGAACTGCAGACATTCGATACCGATCTGTCGGATATCACGCTGATCAGCCAAGAAAAAAAGTGGTATATCAACAATTCCGGTTTATATCCTTTAGATCAGGGAAAACAAGCCATCACGATCTCGCTTTACAACGCCTTAAAAAGCCGCTCCAGCTGGGTGCTTGAAAAAAACAACGACCTTGTCGCCACAAAAGAAGGGACTTCGGGCAACTGCCTGTACAACGTCAATCTGGTCAAACAGCTTCCGCTGAACAGCATGGAAAACAGAGGCCTTGCGATCGCAAGCATTCCTTCTTGTTCGCTTGTCAAGCGCATGCCGCATCATTCAAAAACAAACAGCATGATGGTGCTTGATGACAACGGACGGATCATCCTTCACTCAGACCCGTCAATGATTGGGCAATCGATCAAACAAGACGATTATTTCAAAACGATCCGCCGGCATCAGGAAAAAAACGGCCAGTTTGATACAACAGTCAACGACACCGCCTATAACATTACATACCAGAAATCAGATTACAATAATTGGATATACATTTCGTTAACGACCATTCCGGAACTCTATCAGCAGACGGCATCAATCGGCTGGTTTACGTTTACGATCTGCGTCATTTTGTTAGCGCTTTCATACCTATTTTCCTGGTTTGGTTCTCGTCATTTTTACAGGCCAATCAAGGTTTTGTACGAATCCGTCTCAGGCTTTTCTGCGGGGGCCGCTTCCGGCCAGGAGAAACCGAAAAACGAATTTGAACTGATTGAACGGAATATTAAAGAGATGAAAAATAAAAACCATGATCTGAAGGTGCGCGTCGAACAGCAGGTCACCCAGCTGAAGCAGTATTTTTTAACAAGGCTTTTGCTCGGCAAGCTGAGCGAAGAAGAAATCAAAGACCGCTTTACAGGGCTCGGCTTCCCTGAAGATTGGAGCCACCTGTCCGTTTTTGCCTTGCAAATTGATACATTGAAAGACACATCATATGATAAAAAGGATCTTGATGTCCTGCTGTTTGCGATCAACAGCCTTGTCGAACGATCTGTGCCCAAGAATAAGCGCCTCCCGCCGGTTGTCATTGATAAAACGCAGACCATCATCATGCTGAACCGCGGACAGCCGCTGGACAGGTTTCAGGAGGACTTGGAGCATACAGCATCATCCATCAGGGATAAAATTCATGAGGAGCTTGGATTGTTCGTCAGCATCGGCATCAGCCAGCCGTTTACAAGCCTTGCAATGTCGAAGCGCGCTTATTTGGAAGGGCTTGAAGCGCTGACATACCGTCTGAAATCAGGAAAACACGCGGTGATTTTCTATGAGCATCTTGACCGTAACAAAGCGTTTTTAACCCAGTTTCCAAAGCAGATCCAAAATGAACTGTTTGAAGCTATTAAAACGTGCAACCGTAAACAAGCGGCCGAACAGCTTCACCTTCTCCTTGAATCGATTTGTTCTGAAAACATGAATCCGCATCACTGCCAGGTAGCGATTGCAAGGCTCTTGAACAACTTGATTGAATTTATGCATTTGCTTGGAATCGAAATTTTTGAACCGAACGAAAATACGATGCTGTACGACGACGTCTTTGAGCTGACGACCATCGAGGAGATCGAAAGTTGGCTGAACGCGCAGATCATCGTCAAAATGATCGATACCCTCAGCATCAGAGAAGAATCGCAATACAAAAACATCTCAGAAAAAATCGTCCATATTATCCAGCAGGAATTCGACACGGACTTGACGCTCGAATCGATCGCAGGAAGGCTTCATTACAACCCCAACTATTTAAGCAGCATCTTCAGGAAAGAAATGAAAATATCGTTCAGCGAATACTTGTCATCCTACAGGCATCATATCGCGAAAAACTGGCTGACAGAAACGACGCTGTCCGTAAAAGAAATTTCTGAAAAACTGAAATACAAAAATCCGCAGAATTTCATCCGCTCATTTAAAAAGCTGGAAGGAATCACGCCCGGCAAATACCGCGAGCTGAAAACTCATTCGGCATAAAAAGACAATCCCGGCTTCCCGGGATTGCCTTCTATTTTTCTGCTTTTTTAAATGACTCTTCATATTCTTCTATTACTTGATCTCCGCCGTTCGTTCGCCATTTTTCAACCGCTTTCTCGAACTGGCTTTCATCCGTTTTGCCGAGGATGAATTGATATGTGGCATCGTCAATGATCTTTTGCAGTTCATCGCCTCTTTCAGATGCGGCCGGTGAGTACAAACTTTCGGCCGGATTTGAGACGATGATCTCATTATTGTCCTCTGTCAGCTCTTCATATTTTGTGCGGAGCGGATCTCCCGTATTTTTCAAATATTGTTTATCAATGCCGACGAGAGAGACGAGCGGCTGAATTTCCGCCTGCCAGTCTTTCAGTTTTTCATCAATTCGTTTGAATTGTTTTTCCCCTTCTTTTTTATAGTGAACCCCTTCGATCCCGTAAGTCATCAGGCTGTAAACATCCTCTTCGGCGATCCGGTCGAAAAAGGCCAGAATCCTCTTCAGCTCTTTTTCTGTTTTGACGCTTGTTTTCGGAAAGGCAAAGATTCCGTTATGCCCGCCTGATGCCCAGACGCGTTCCTTTCCGTCCGGTCCTTTGATCCGATTGATGATCTCAAGCTCCATTTTATCATCGACAGACTGGTCTCTTAAATTGACGGCATCGACCATATTTCCTACATAAATGCCGGCTTTCCCTTGTGAAAACATCTCCTGCTGCTGCGTTTTGCTCGTAACCGGGAAGTCTTTGTTGATCAGCCCTTCATCATACAGTTTTTTCATATATTTCATCGTATCCATGTACTCTTTTGTCATGAAGTCAGGCGTGAACTTGCCGTCTTTTTCCTCCCAGTCAGTCGGCATGCCCATATAGGACCCCAATGTTTTAAAGGCGCCGTAGATCAAATCGTTTCTGTCGGTAAAGCCGATCGTATCGTTCTTTCCGTTTTGGTCAGGATCTTTTTCTGTAAATGCCTTCGCTGTTTCGTAAAGTTCATCAACCGTCTTTGGCATATCGAGCCCAAGGTTGTCAAGCCAGTCTTTACGGATGACAACCCCCTGTCTTGATAACGGGCGCTCCCTGTAGATGCCGTAAAGCTTTCCGTCGATTGAAGCGTTTTTATTGATCAGCTTGTTCATCTTGCTTAAATTCGGATAATCCTTTAAATAAGGACCAACCTCCCAAAACATCCCCGATCTGAACGCATTCATGACAGATGAATTTTTAATGTCCTGAATGGTGACGACTTTCGGCAGGTTTCCGGCGGCGAGCGCTGAGTTTAAGCGGTCTTCTTTTACTGCATCAGGCACCCACATTAAATCGAGCTTTGTATTGGTGAGCTCCTCGATTTTTTTAATCGCCGTATCCTTCGGCGGCTGCTGATGATAAAGGATTACCATCCAGCTCAAGTCCAAAGGCGAGTTCAGATCGACTTTCTCATCCTTTGTAGAAGCCTGATCTGCTCCGCTGTTCGAACAGCCAAACAGTCCGCCGGCCAAAAGCGCGAACGCAAAAATCGCGATCAGCCATTTTTTCCCCATATTGTCCCCTCCGTTTTTATCCTTTAATTGACCCTAAAAGAGCGCCTTTTGCAAAGTGCTTTTGAATAAACGGATACACGAGCAGCACCGGTATGGTTGCAACGACAATGACCGCCATTTTGATCGTTTGTTCCGGCGGCGCCGCGGCTGCTCCCATCTCCGTCATATCCCCTTGCATACCGCTTGATACAATGACAATCTGGCGAAGCAAAACTTGTATCGGCCATTTTGTCGCATCGCTCAAGTACAGAATAGCTTGCATGTACGTATTCCAATAGGTGACGGCGTAAAACAGCGAAATTGTCGCAATCGCCGGCAAAGACAACGGAAGAATGATGCGGAAGAAAATTCCGATGTCATTGCAGCCGTCGATTTTGGCTGATTCCTCGAGGCTTGACGGTATGTTTTGAAAAAAGTTCTTTAAAATGATCAAGTTAAACGCATTGATGGCCGTCGGAAGAATCAGAGACCAATAGGTATCGAGCAAGCCGAGCGATTTTACAACGAGAAAGGTCGGGATCATCCCTCCGCTGAACAGCATCGTGAACACGACCAAGAACATGAGGACGCGCCTTCCCATCAGCTCCTTTCTCGACAACCCGTATGCCATTAAAGAGGATAGAAACATGCTGACCGCCGTCCCTGCGGCTGTGACAAGAATAGAAATGATTAAGCTTCTGTACACAATGTCAGTTGAAAAAATATACCTGTACGCATCCAGCGAAAAAGTTGTCGGTATTAAGATAAACTTTTTCGAAATGACCTCCTCAACTGTCGCAAAAGAGGCTGCGATAACATGAATGAACGGCAGCACACAAACCAATCCGAACCCTGTTAAAAATGAATAATTCAATATGTCAAACACGCGGCTTCCAGCAGAATGCCTGATCGTCATTTCCCCCTCCTTGTAAGCGCTGTCAAAATATTACGATATCGTGTCTAAAATGTAGCAAACAGAAAGGAGAGCGTCTATAATCATTTTTTAAGCAGGATCAGAAAAGCGGAGAAAAAGATCATCACCTTAGAAGATGATACGTCAGTCTTCATCAAGGATGTCTGAGGTGCTGACTTTCGGCTTGAACCCCAGTTCCCGAATGGCGGAATCGATCGACCACGGCCGCCCCTTATTGTCGCTGACAGCATAATATGTACCGTATGTTTTGCCGGATTCGATTGCGGCTTTAAAGATTTGGACGAGGTCGGGGTGGGATAGCAGCGTTTTTTTGCTCCTCGGTTTTGCGCGCAGCGTTTCTTGCTCATTTTCAGCGGCTGTCCCGATCCGCAGATTGATCACGGAAACCTTGGCGTCTGATTGGTGCGAGAAAAGATAGCCGAGATTTTCGGACGCCAATTTTAGCAAGCCGTACAAGCTTTTGGAATGCGGGTAGTCATCCGTGTTGATCTTCCTCCCCAGCAGAGAATCGCCGTTCTTTTCATACACATCTGTCACATGGTTGCTGCTTGCAAATACCACCTTCGGCACGCCGAGCTCCGCCGCCGCCCGCAAAATCGTATATGTCGCTTTAAAAAAGATATCCGTCATTTTCTCAAACTCCCGCCGGTCAAGCAAATCGCCTGTAGGCTTGACAGCCAAAAGGTTGATCACCGCATCCGTATTCAGAGGAATGCTTTTCACGACTTCATTGTAATCTGCCGCATCCACCCGGACAAAGCGGACAGCCGGCTTTTCATCCGGTTCTTTTAAATCCAGCACTGTCACCTCGTATCCTTCGCCTGCCAATCCGCCCGCTAACACGCGGCCGACCGTGCCGTTCCCTCCGATGATCGTCACCTTTTTCACAGTGATTCACCTCCTGTTTTACAGCCATGTTTTTAAGAAACCGATCGCTTTATGCCTCATTCCGGCTGTCTCGAAGTGCCCTGAATGAGAGCGAAACACTTCATAGCGTTCACCGGCGCCTTTTTCTTTATACACATCGGACAGCTTTTCTTCAATGAGGTCAATTCCTTGAACTGGCGTTAGTTTATCTGCGGTTCCGACCAGGCTTAAATGGGGCCTTGGAGCGATCAGGCTTTCGATTTGAGCGGTTGAAAAGTGCTTGACCAGCCCTGGAACATACGAATAGAGATTGTGACGGTCCAAATTCTGCGTCTTGATTAATGTTTCGCTGTCCACCTGCGCGCATATATCAACGCATACGCTGACCCGTTCATCCAATGCAGCGGTCCACCAGGCCATCAGACCACCCATCGACATGCCGAATAAAGCGATGCGGCTTTCGTCTGTGTCCTCACGCATGCTCAGGTAATCGATGGCTCTGATGCTGTCGAAGACCATCATTCCCCACATCACCCGTCCTGTCCAAAGCATTTCTTTAAATATCTCACTCTCCGTTTTGCCCCGCCTGTCTCCGAAAGCCCAATGGTCAATCGCAAGCACGGAAAATCCCAAGGCCGTCAATTCCTCGGCGAACGGCGGCGTTTGCAAGTAATCCGCTCCTTCAATCAGCTCCTCCTTTCCCCTTTCGTAACGTCCTCCGTGTGAATGACAGTAAAGCACGGCCGGCCGCTTGCCGTTCATCTGTTTCGGTTTTGCAAAATAGGCCGGTACCGCTTCAATTCCGTTTAAATCAAACAAAAGCGTTTCAAGAATAAAAGATGACTTTTCTTCAATTTTAAGAGTGCTCACATCAATGCTTTTTTTCTCCGGCAAATCGCCGAGCAGTTTGAAAAGTTGACTGCGCATCGTGTTCCCCTTTCTTTTTTCCGTTTGATTCATTAATACGATTTGAAAGGGCGTTTTACCTTTTTCCAGATGATAAGTTGACGGAAGTTCACCACAAACAAGGCGCTGGTCAGCATGATAAACAGTAATATCCAAGGTGATGAAAACAAAAGAAGCAGCGAGAAGCACCCCATGAGAAAGAGGCAGCCTATTTTGTAAACGCGACTGGACAGCAGCTTGTAAGCAGCGGCAAGACCGCACAGCGAGTTGCAGATGAAAAAGGCGTTTGCGATCAGGACCAGTGTCTCAACATTAAGAAAGTGAAACATCAGGCAGACAAAAACGACGGTATGAATGAAAAACATAAGCCCCAGTGCTGCCATCGGCTGATTTCCCCTTGATCTGCGGGCAAACAGCCCGCCGGCCTGCGATGCCACCAGCCTGGCTGCTCCGCCTGTCACCTGAAAATAAGCGCACATACAGAGAACAGCGGTGAGCACTGCGATTACCGGCAATGCAAAAGATCCGATCAACGGCGTCAGCATCATCGCCAGCTTCAATTGTCCGTTTGCAAAGAACCCCGGATCAATCCATTGAACAGCTGCCGCAGTCGCCACATATATGAGCGTTACCGTCAGGCTGCTGATCACGACGGCCCGGGGAATCGTTTTCCCGCGGTTTTTCACTTCCATGCTGTAGTTGCCGACGATTTCCCATCCGACTAATGCCCAGAACAGCAGCAGCAATCCGCGGCCAAAATCGGCAAACTGAAATGTTCCGTCTACGAGCGGCCCCTCACGAAAGTAAGGCACAGAAGCCGCGCTGCTTCCAAACAGAATGAGGGCCGCGGCAGTGGAAAAAATGAGTGCAACCATGCCGACAAATGAAAGATTAAAGCAAAGGACTACCATACAAAAGATAAAAAAAATGAAGCCGTACAGTTCAGCAGGAAATGCCGTGCCGGCCGCAAGAGAATGAATATATTCGCCGGCCGTCATTAATACGGCGGCGGGGCCGAAGCTCGCAGCCATGATAAAATAAAAGACTGCCAACTTTTTAACACGGGAACCGAACGCTTTTTCAGCCGCATAAGCAATCCCGGCATCATTCGGATACTCGACGCTCAATCTGGCAAAAATCCAGGCAAATAAAAAACCGATTCCCAACATCAACAGCCATGCAAAAATCGCATAGTCCCCCGCTGTCTGATGAATCATCGGCGGCAGCAGAATGATTCCCGACCCTAAAATAGGCCCCGTCATCAGCCCGCTTAATAATAAAGGGCCAAGCTTTTTTTCTCTCATACTGATACAATCCTTTCGCAAAGTCGTTTAAAATGATTGTAATCTTGTTTAATTCATCAGTAAAATAGATATTATCGATCTGCAACTTCGAATTTTTCGATATAAGATAAAAAAGGGGGATGACGAGATGGAGATCCGACATTTGAAAACATTCAAAACCATCGTGGATATCGGCGGTTTTACCCGTGCTGCCGATTATTTGGGATATGCGCAGTCCACTGTGACTTCGCACGTTCAAGCAATCGAACAAGAATTAAGAAAGCCGCTGTTCTACAGGCTGGGGAAAAAAATGATGCTGACAGAAGCAGGAAAACACCTTCTCCCTTATGCCGCAGAAATGGTCGAACTGTATGAAAAAGCGAGGCACATTCCGGAAAACGACCAGGAGCCGTCGGGAAACTTGATCATCGGCGCCTCGGAATCTTTAACGGTTTACAGATTGCCTGCCATTCTTCACGAATTTACTAACAAGTATCCGCAGGTCACGGTCACATTAAAGTCTTCCACGTGCTGGCAGCTGAGAGATGAATTGAAGCAGGGAAAAATCGATGTCGCTTTTCTCTTGGACAACGATCGGAAAGAAAACGACCTTCATGTTGAAAAGCTGGTCAATGAGCCGATGGTGTTCATCTTTCCCAAGGAACACCCGGCAGGACAAAAGGCCCTTGATGATTTGACTTTTACCGCAAATGAAACGTTTTTATATACGGAGCACGGCTGCAGCTACCGTGATTTTTTTGAGGAGTATTTACGTCAAAGGGGAGTCATTGCCGACCATACGATGGAATTTTGGAGTGTCGAAGCGATTAAACAGTGCGTGATGTGCGGTTTGGGCGTATCCCTTCTTCCTTTGATCACAACGCGCACTGATATCGAAGAAGGAAAGCTTCAGGGCACGCTGGTCCGCGACGCCCTGTTTTCCACTCAAATGGCTTATCATAAAAACAAATGGCTTTCTCCTGCAATGGCGGCTTTTACAGATATCGTCCGCACGAAAGCAAGAGACTGGGCACAGGCATAACGTTCCTATATCTAAATGCCTTCGGTATTCATCAGCACGATCCGCCAGCCGTCCGGATCTTCCACTGTTGCCCCTTTGTCCTTCCAATACGGATTTTCTGGCGGCACTTCGTGATGGCCCATGTCAGCGAGCCTTTTTAAAATACTCTTGATTTCCTTCTGATCAGGAATATAAAAGACGAGCAGATTGTCTTTGGTCGGTGCCGGACAAGGGCTGCCTCCGATATGGGAGGTGAATTCAAGGTGATATTGGACATTCGGCAAGCCGAACATGACGCCATGATACCCTTGATGTCCGGAAAAACCGCCAAGCTTTTTCAGGCCCAGCCCCTTTTCGTAAAACGCAACGATTTCGTCAAAACGGTCTGTAGGCCGGGCGATTCTGACCTGTACGGCGGAAAAATCGGAAAAATGCATCATCATCATCTCCTTTTTTCCCATTTTAAGCGGTCACGGATCATTTGAAACGAAGCGAAAGGCTGAAATATTTTCATCCTTTCGGCGGAATGACAGGTCTTTCAGATTATTAAAAAAATCCCAAAACGGCTTTTAGTTTTGGGATTTTGTCATCCTTTTCCCGCAATTCTTGCAGTCTGGGAAAGCCGAGCATCGGAGCGGTCTTCCACAGGATGTGGTGACGGCGGTGTTAGGCGGTTAGCCGCCTGATCTTTTCTCCTATCGTAAGCACCGGCTTAGCAGGCCTGCCAACGAATGCGCGGGTTTGTCGGCACGCTGAAAAGCCCCTTCGGATTGAAGGGGCTTTTCCATTAATTTGCGACAATATTTACAAGCTTTCCAGGTACAGCAATCACTTTTCTGATCGTTTTTCCTTCGAGCTGTTCTTTTACTTTTTCATTGTTTTTCGCCAGCTCTTCAAGCTGTTCTTTGTCGGCGTCGGCTGGAACGTTCAGTTTCGCTTTCACCTTTCCGTTCAGCTGAACGACGATTTCGACTTCGTCATCAACGAGCTTTGCTTCATCAAAGACAGGCCATGCTTCATACGTGATCGTTTCCTCATGTCCAAGTCGGCTCCACAGCTCTTCAGCCAAGTGAGGCGCGACAGGAGACAGCAATTTCACGAAGCCTTCCATGTATTCTTTCGGAAGCTGATCAGCTTTATATGCTTCATTGATGAAGACCATCAGCTGAGAAATACCTGTATTGAAGCGCAGACCTTCGAAATGGTCTGTCACTTTCATGACCGTTTCATGGTAGACGCGCTCAAGCGTTTCGCCGGCTCCTTCAACGATCTTCTCGTTTAACCCGCCATTGTCATCGATGAACAGACGCCATACGCGGTCAAGGAAGCGGCGGGCGCCGTCAAGTCCTGTCGTTGACCAGGCGATCGATGCATCCAAAGGCCCCATGAACATTTCGTACAGTCGGAGCGTGTCCGCACCATGAGTCTCCACTATTTCGTCCGGATTGACGACATTGCCTTTGGATTTGCTCATTTTTTCGTTGTTTTCACCAAGAATCATTCCTTGGTTATAAAGCTGTTTGAACGGCTCTTTCGTCGGAACGACCCCGATGTCATAAAGGAATTTATGCCAGAAGCGCGCATACAATAAGTGAAGAACGGCGTGTTCCGCACCTCCGATATACATATCGACAGGAAGCCATTCCTGTAATTTTTCAGGGGAAGCCAGTTCGTTCGGGTTTTTCGGATCGATGTAGCGCAGGAAGTACCAGCAGCTTCCCGCCCATTGCGGCATCGTATTCGTTTCGCGTCTTCCCTTTTTGCCTGTTTCAGGGTCTGTCACTTCCACCCATTCTTTAATGTTCGCAAGAGGGGACTCACCCGTTCCGCTCGGTTTGATTTCCGACGTTTTCGGCAAGATCAGCGGCAGCTCTTCTTCAGGAACAGGAGTCGATGTGCCGTCTTCCCAATGGATGACCGGGATCGGCTCGCCCCAGTAGCGCTGACGGCTGAACAGCCAGTCGCGGAGGCGGTATGTTACCTTTTTCTCGCCCTTCCCGTTTTCCTCAAGCCACTGAATCATTTTTTCGATCGCAGCCGCTTTATCAAGGCCGTTCAGAAAATCTGAATGGATGTGTTCGCCGTCGCCTGTATAAGCTTCTTTCTCAACATCTCCGCCTTTGACGACTTCTTTGATCGGCAGCCCGAATGCTGATGCGAATTCGTGGTCCCGCTCATCATGGGCAGGGACGGCCATGACCGCTCCGGTTCCGTATGTAGCCAAGACATAGTCCGCGATCCAGACCGGAATTTTTTCCCCGTTTGCCGGATTGACGGCATAAGAACCTGTGAAGACGCCTGTCTTTGTTTTGGCAAGGTCTGTCCGCTCCAAGTCGCTCTTTGATTGAACTTCTTCGATATAGGCATCGACCGCGTCTTGCTGTTCAGGCGTCGTGATTTTTTGAACCAAATCGTGCTCCGGAGCCAAAACGGCATATGTGGCACCGAATAATGTATCAGGCCGCGTTGTGAAAACCGTAAACGTTTCGTCTGTGCCGTCGACCGCAAAATGAACATGCGCCCCTTCGGAACGGCCGATCCAGTTGCGCTGCATCTCTTTGATGCTTTCCGGCCAGTCGAGTTCTTCCAGATCTTCAAGCAGACGGTCGGCATAAGCGGTAATCTTCAGCATCCACTGCTTCATTGGACGGCGTTCTACAGGATGGCCGCCGCGTTCGCTTTTGCCGTCGATGACTTCTTCATTGGCAAGAACGGTTCCAAGCGCAGGACACCAGTTTACAGGGACTTCATCTACATAAGCGAGACCTTTTTCGTAAAGCTTTAAGAAAATCCACTGCGTCCATTTATAGTAGTCCGGATCTGTTGTATTGACTTCTCTGTCCCAATCATACGAAAAGCCGAGCGCTCTGATCTGGCGGCGGAAGTTGTCAATGTTCTGCTCGGTAAAGACGGCAGGATCGTTTCCCGTATCCAGCGCATATTGTTCCGCAGGAAGCCCGAATGCATCCCAGCCCATCGGATGGAGGACATTGTACCCTTGCATCCGTTTCATGCGGGACAAAATGTCAGTTGCCGTATAGCCTTCAGGGTGTCCGACGTGAAGGCCTGCGCCTGACGGATACGGAAACATGTCCAATGCATAAAATTTCGGTTTGGATTTATCTTCACGCGTGGCGAACGTTTTATTTTTAAGCCAATAGTCCTGCCACTTTTTCTCGATTGTTTGATGGTCAAAACTCAATTGTAAAAACCTCCTTTGAATATGAGTACGGCTTCTTTGTCTTCAAGTATGGACGGGACTGGCAGCGTTATATTCAGATTATTCTAAAATCAAAAAAACTCTCCCATCCCTAAGAAGGGACGAGAGATTTCCCGCGGTACCACCCTTGTTAGTGTGCATGGGGCACACTCACTTGATATCTGTAACGCAGATACGCGGCAGCAGCTCATCACTGCTGCAACTCTGAGGCGAGTTCGGAAGCTCATTTGATTGACTTTCACCAGCCGTCAACTCTCTGAAACAAAATGGGCTTCTTACTGCTCCTCTTCACTGTTCTTGCCGTAACCGTAATCTTATCTGTATTTTATAGAATTCTGTTCATAAGTGCAAGCAGGTTTGTATACAATGGGAATGTGCTGAAAAAAGGGTAAGAGTGAGGATCTTAATCGTGTGGAGATTTGTTTTGCCGTTCGGAGTTCTGTACATTTGCCTGCTGTTCTCTGACAAAGTCAAAGCTTCTCAATACAGCTTCACCGCCGTAGCCGGCAATGATCGATAAAACGACAAGCTGAATTCCAGAATCAGGTTCCGCAGATAAAACAAGCAAAATAGAAGCAACCATTCCGACAAGAATATCTTCAAAAAATCCAAGGTAAATGAATCGTTTCGTTGTTCTCGGTTTCTCGAGGCGCCCTCTTTTTTTAACGTGCCCGAGAACCCCCATAATCCCTCCAATCAAACAAGCAACCAAAACTTGATGCAGCATCTTCATCACCTTCCTAAAGCCCTTAGTTTAGTCAAGCGACTTCAGGCCATCGAGCAGCCCCCCTAGACCCCTTGCGATGATATTCGATACTACCATACAGAAAATGTGTTCTGTCTGAGAAGAAAAAAAGCTTGTTTCTTCCATTATATGTGAAGATTTGGTTGATAATCTTGATTCCTTCGATTCATTTTCGCATAATTACAATTACCTATTTTTTCTATATCACTCATGCATCTGATTGAGCGGAGAGCTGCTTTTCCTTCCTGTCGTATAAAAACGCCGTTCCTATTGCGATCAGCAGCAATACGAGCAGAACCGCGAGCAAAAGCTGCATATTGAAATAATCAACCAGCATTCCGCCAAAAAGCGGCCCGATCATTCTTCCGCCGGTCGCCATACTGTTGACAAACCCTTGATAAAACCCTTCTTTTCCCCTCGGAGCGAGACGGTTGGCGATTGTCGGCACAGCCGGCCATACAAGCATTTCGCCAATGGTTAGCACAACCATCGCGGCAAGAAACGCCGGAAACCGTTCAGCGCCAAACAAAATTCCGTATGCCATCATAAAAATGACAAATCCGATCACGATTTGGTTTTTCAGCGATTCGGCAAACCGTTTCACAAAAAAACCGA